>Ga0214471_10002231_pt1 | contig 15222 bp, 11 predicted proteins | sample RVTome_5_FD_207665 | JGI IMG/M metagenome (GOLD analysis project Ga0214471, IMG submission 207665) | Soil microbial communities from uranium-contaminated site in the Upper Colorado River Basin, Wyoming, United States - RVT142D155 | ecosystem: Environmental > Terrestrial > Soil > Contaminated >... | reverse complement strand
AAGCCGGCTGGTTCGTGCCGCTCGGCACGATCGAGGACGCCCCGGCCTTCGGCTACCGCGCGCTGATGCTCGACGTGGCGCGGCAGTGGCACCCGCCCGAGTCGCTCTACCCGCTGGTCGAGCTGGCCAGCTTCTACGGGCTGCGCCAGGTGCAGCTGCACTTGACCGACGACCAGTCGTTCACCTTTCCCTCGGCGAGCTTCCCGGAACTCGGCACCCCGGACCGTCACTACCGCGCGATCGCACTCACCGCGCTCGACCAGCGCGCCGCGAGCATGGGCGTGACGCTGGTGCCCGAACTCGACCTGCCCGGCCACTCGACCGCCATGCGCCGCGCGCGCCCCGACTTGTTCGACTCGGTCGACCCCGGCACCGGCGCCATGCTCGACCTCGGCGTGATCGACCTCGGCCGCGCCGAGACCTGGGCGGCCGTCGACACGCTGATCGGCGAAATCGCAGCGATCTTCCCCAACTCGCCGTGGATCCACGTGGGCGGCGACGAGGCCTGGCTGGGCCGCATCCACTTGTCGCCGGCCACGGCGCCCGCGCTCGCCGCGCTGGGCAGCAGCGACCCGCACGACCTGTTCCTGCTCGGCCTGCGGCGTCTGCACGAAAGCGTGATGCGGCACGGCAAGCGCACGCTGATGTGGGAGAGTTTCCGCGGCACCGGCAGCGCCAAGGTGGAGATCCCGCGGGACGTGACGGTCTTCGGCTGGGAGACCGCCTACGAACTGCCCCAGAACCTGCTCTCCAACGGCTATCCGGTGCTCAATGCATCGTGGAAGCCGCTCTACGTGACCCCCGGCCGGCGCTTTTCGCGCGCCGAGATCTTCGCGTGGAATCCGTGGCGCTGGGAGAACTGGTGGGAGGCCGTGCCCTCGTTCACGCCGATCCAGCTCGAACGGCATCCGGCGGTGGGCGGCGCGATGTTCTGTTCGTGGGAAATGGCGGCCGCCGACCAGCTCGACGCGCTGCGCCCGCGCGTGCCGGTCTTCGCCGAGCGGCTCTGGAACCCCGACGGCACGCGCAGTTTCGGCGACTTGCTGCGCCGCGCCGCAGCCGCCGACTGGCGCTTCGGCGAACTCTCGATGCCCGTGGTCCTCGATTTCGAAGGCGCGCTCGGCGTGCCGCCGGCCGCCGACGACTTCCGCGGCACCGAGTGGTTCGCCGAACACGCCACGCTGCACATCCGTTCGCTCCACCCCCGCTACCGCGTGAGCTACACGCTCGACGGCTCGCAGCCCGGGCCCATCACCTCGCCCGCGCCCGCCGGGTCGATCGAACTGACGGCGAGCACCGAAGTCCGCGTGCGCATCTTCGGAGGCAGCCAGCCGCGCGAAGTTCGGCGGCGCTTCGACCTCGATCCGGTGGCCGTCGAGATCGAAGGCCTGCTCACCCATCTGCCGAACGCGCAGCCCTGGCTGCCCTTCGACAAGTTCGGGCCGCGACTCGAACTGCGCTTCCGTTCGCGCTTCGAAGGCGGCGTCGTCCGCTACACGATCGACGGCGCCGCACCGGGCGCCGGCAGTCCGCTCGCCGAGCAGCCGGTGATCCTGGAGCGCACGGCCACGGTGCGCGCGCGCGCTTTCGACGCCGCCGGCCAGCCGCGCGGCAGCGTATGGACGCGCCGCTTCGAGCAGCTCGACTTCGAGCGCAACCTCACCACCGGCAAGCCGGCGCAGGCCAGCAGCCAGGCGACCGCTAAGCACGACCCCGCGCATGCGGTCGACGGCGTGGTGAGCCTGGAGAACTACTGGGACGGCAGCGAAGGCGGCCCCCAGTGGTGGAGCGTCGACCTGGAAGCCGAACACACGCTGCGCTCCGTCCGCCTGTGGACCTACTGGGACGGCGCGCGCTTCTACGAGTACACGGTGGAACTGTCGCGGGACGGCCGCGCCTGGACCGAGGTGGTCGACGAACGCGCGAACACCACGCCGGTGTCGGCTGCAGGCTACGCGCACGACTTCGCGCCCACGCCGGCGCGCTACGTGCGGGTGCGCCTGCTGCGCAACAGCGCCAACCCCGGCAAGCACCTGGTCGAAGTGCGCGTGTACGAGTAGGCGCTCCGGGGGCTGGGCGCGCCACCTAGCATGGACCTTCCCCATGCGACCCTCCCGCACGCTGCTCCTGATTTCGCTCGCGCTGGCTGCCGCCGCGCCGGCCCTCGCCCAGTCGCCCGCCCGCCATGGCGAAGCCGCCGACTCCGCCGGCTCCGCGCTGCACGGCACGACGGTCGCCGAATTGGTGGTCCAGTACCAGGCCGACCGCGGCTCGCTGCGGCGGCTGTGGACCGCGCCGATGTCGGCCGCGCGCCACGACCGCACCGAGCGCTTGAACCGCGACTGGCTCGCGAGGCTCGAGCGGGTCGGCTTCGATTCCCTCGGCCGTGACGGCAAGGTCGACTGGATGGCCTTCCACAACCTGCTCGAGCACGAGCTGGCGAGCGCCGGCCACGAACGGGAACGCGACGCCTCGGTCGAACACCTGCTGCCTTTTGCGCCGCTTCTGGTCGACTTGCTCGAGGCCCGTGCGCGCCGCGAACTGCCTGTTGCGCGCAGCTCGGCCGAGACCCTCGACGCGGCGGCTCTCGCGGTGCGCGACGCGCGCAAGCGGCTGGCGGAGGCCAAGGAGCCGATCACCGGCAACCGCGCCGCCGAGCGCTGCCAGGACCTGCAGCGCCAGCTCTCGGAGTGGTACCGCTTCGGCGGCGAGTACGACCCGCTGTTCACCTGGTGGTGCGCCGCTCCCTGGGCCGAACTCGAGAAAGAGCTGCGGGACTACTCGGGCTTCCTGCGGCGCGAAGTCGCGGGCCTCGACCCCGACGATCCCGATCAGATCGTGGGCGATCCCATCGGCCGCGCCGCCTTGCTCGACGAATTGGCCTTCGAGCGCATCCCCTACTCCCCCGAGCGCCTCCTCGAGATCGCGGAGCGCGAATTCGAGTGGTGCCGCGCGCGCCGTGCCGAAGCCGCGCGCGAACTCGGCCACGGCGACGACTGGCGCGCGGCCTACGAACAGGTCAAGGGCATGCACGCCGAGCCCGGCGGCCAGCCGGCGATGATCCAGATGCTCGCCGAAGAAGCCATCGCCTTCCTCGAAGCCCGCGACCTGGTGAGCATTCCCGGACTCGCCAAGGAGTCGTGGCGGATGGAAATGATGTCGCCCGAGCGGCAGAAGTTCACGCCCTACTTCACCGGCGGCGAAGTCATTTCGATCAGCTATCCCACCGAAGGCATGGCGCATTCCGACAAGCTCATGTCGATGCGCGGCAATAACCTGCCTTTCGCGCGCGCGACCGTGCACCACGAACTGATCCCCGGCCACCACCTGCAGGGCTACATGGCGGACCGCTGGCGCACCTACCGCCGCCCTTTCGGCACGCCGTTCTACCTCGAAGGCTGGGCGCTCTACTGGGAGTTCCGCTTCTGGGACCTCGGCCTGCACCACGACGCCGCCGACCGCCTGGGCATGTTGTTCTGGCGCAGCCACCGCGCGGCGCGGATCCTGTTCAGCCTCAATTTCCACTTGGAGAATTGGACCGCGCAGGAATGCGTCGACTTCCTGGTCGAAAACGTGGGCCACGAACGCCGCAACGCCGAAGCCGAGGTGCGCCGTTCGGTGCAGGGCGGCTACGGCCCGCTGTACCAGTGCGCGTACATGATCGGCGGTCTGCAGATCCGCGCGCTGCACCGCGAGCTGGTGGAGAACGGCACGTGGAAGGAACGCGATTTCCACGACGCCGTGCTGCAGCAGAACTCGCTGCCGATCGAGTTCGTGCGCGCCGCGCTGACGGGCAAGGGCCTGAAAGCCGGCGCCCCGCCTTCGTGGACCTGGGACGGCTGAGCCGGACCAGCCAACTTGCTTGGGACGGCTGAGCCGGACCAGCGAACGCACTGGGGACGGCTAGCCGCCGAAGGGATTGTCGTCCGCTGGCCGCACCACGGGCGGCGCGGGTAGCAGCATCAGCTGCACCACGCGCGCGCCGGGCAGCTTCTGCTGCAGGCGCGCGGCGCCGGCGGCAGTCACCCGCGTGCCCCACAGGTAGACCGACTCGAGCTTGCCGAGCTTGGCGAGCGCGTCCAGTCCCGCATCGCCGACGTTGGTGCCGTAGAGATTGAGCGAACGCAGCTCGGCGAGCCCGGCGAGCGCCGCCAGGCCCTTGTCGCCGACCGCCGTGCCGTGGAGATCGAGCCGCACGAGCCGGGTCATCCCGGCGAGCCGGGCGAGTCCGGCGTCGCCGACCTTGGTGCCGCCGAGATCGAGCACCGCGAGATGCTGGCGCAGCGGCGTCAGCGCGGCAAGTTCGCGGTCCCCGACTGCGGACTCGCGCGAGTAGAACTCGACGCGCAGCAGCGGGCTGCCCGGCTGCACCGGCTCGATGCGCGCGGTGTCGCCGGCGGCCTTGGCCAAGACCGCGGCGGAGAGCGGCGCGAGGCCCTGGCCGAACTGCTGGAACAGCGCGACCGATGCCGGAGTCGGAAGCGGCGCCCCGATCGCGGGGCCGCTCTCCGCCACCGGTCCGGTGGCCGCGGTCCAAGCACCGAAGTCCGCGCCGCCGGCGATCCACGCGCGGATCACCGCCACTTGTCCGGCCTCGAGCGGATCGCCCTCGGGCGGCATCCGGTCCAGGTCTTCCCGCGGCAGTGAAACGAGCTCGAAAAGGATGCTCTCGTCGGGTTTGCCCGCCACCAGCACCGGGTCGTCGCGCACGCCCGCGAGAATTCGCTCGCGCGTGTCGAGCCGCAAACGGCCCTTGGGCTTGGCGGGGCCGCCGTTGTCCGGCGACGCGTGGCACGAGAAACAGCGCGTGCGCAGGATCGGCAGCACCTGGGTCTCGAAAACCTCGCCCGGTTCCTGCGGCAGGGCCGGAGCAAACAGCAGCAGCAGCGGGGCAAGGATCATGCGAACAGCTCCGTGACCGGCTGGCCCTTGTCGGCGACCGTGAACGGCCGGCCCGAAGGCGAGAACACCCGGTGATCGAGCGGCAAGCCGAGCGCCCACGCGATCGTGGCGTTGAAGTCGGTGACGAACACCGGCTTCTCGACGATCTCTTCGCCGGTGGCGCTGGTCGCGCCGTACACCATGCCGCCGTTGACGCCGCCGCCGGCCAGCGCGCAAGAGAAGGACTGCGGCCAGTGGTCGCGGCCGTCGTTGTCGTTGATGCGCGGCGTGCGGCCGAACTCGGTCGCCACCACCACCAGCGTCTCTTCGAGCATACCGCGCGCGTCCAGATCGGCGAGCAGCGCCGCGAGCGCCTGGTCGAGTTCGGGCACGCGGTCCTGGAGCGTGTCGAAATTGTCGACGTGAGTGTCCCAGCCGCCCAGGCCGACTTCGACGAAGCGCACGCCGCGTTCGACGAGCCGCCGCGCGAGCAGGCAGCCCTGGCCGAAACGGTCGCGGCCGTAGGCGTCGCGGAGCTGCTCGGGCTCGCGCTCCAGTTCGAAAGCCGCGAGGTCGCTGGAGCTCATCAAGCGCACGGCCTGGTCGTACATGTCGGCGTAGGCGCTCACGTCCTTGCGGCCGTGTTCGGCAGCGAAGGCGCGGTTCATCTCCTGGACCCGCTGCATGCGGCGCTCGAAGGTCTCGGCGTCGACCTGCTCGGGCCGGTGCGCTTCGGCGAGTCCCCGTTCGGGATCGCCGATCGGCAGCGGCGCGTGCTGCGAAGGCAGGAAGCCCGCAGTGGCGGTGTAGCGGCTGCCGTTGATCGACACGTGGCCGGGCAGGGTCGGGTTGAGCGGGCCCGCCATGTGGTCGAGCCAGGCGCCCATGCTGGGGTGCTGGATCGTGCCGCGCAGCTCGTAGCCCGTGTGCATGAAGTAGCGGCCCTGGTCGTGCGCGCCCTGGGTGGTGCGCATCGAGCGGATCACCGCCACCTTGTCCATCTGCCGCGCCAGGTTGCGGAAGTGCTCCGACACCCGCACGTTGTCGGCCTTGGTGTCGATCGCCTTCGTCGGCCCTTGCGTGGGCGCGCCCGGCTTGGGATCGAAAGTGTCGAGCTGCGACATGCCGCCGCTCATGTACAGGTAGATCACTTGCCGCGCCGTCGCCGGCCGCAAGCCGATCGGCCCGCCGCCGGGCTCCTGCGCCGCGGCGAGCCGGGCGAGCCAGGGCACGCCGCCGACTCCGAGGAGGCCGGAAGCCGCGCCGGTCAGGAAGCTGCGCCGGCTGGGACCGTCGGCGCGCAGGAAGAGTCGTTGCAGGTTCATCGTCGTTTCGGCCGCTTCAGCGCACGAACAGGAATTCGTGGGTGTTGAGCAAGGTCCACATCAGGTCCCGGCCGGCCGGCCCGGGGTCGCGTTCCATCTCTTTGGTCCAGGTCGCCAGCTCGGCGCGGTCCGGCGCGCGCGACAGCACTTGCAAGAAGGCGAGCCGGATCCGGTCTTCGGGACCAGTCGCGCGTTCGAGCGCCGTCATGGCCAGCGCGAATTCGTTTCCGAGCAGCTTGTCCTCCACGAAACCGTTCATCAGCGCCAGGATCTGCGGCACGTTGGCGTCGCGGTGCCCGCCGTCGATCTGTTCGCGATCGGACTGCCCGAACTGCTGCAGCAGGTGCCCCGGCTCGGCGGGTTGCGGCAGGTCGGCGGCGCGCACCAGGCCCTGCAAGGTGCGCGCCTGGCGCATCAGCTCGGGCGGGTCGGCGCCCATGGTTTCGAGCTGCGCCAGCAAGCGTTGCTGGGCGGCCTTGTCGCCGCGCCGGCGCGCTTGGGCGAGATCCCGCAAGACCGGCCGCGCCTGGCGCTGCAGGTCCTGGCGCTCCATGCGTTCCGCCGCCCGTTTCTCGCCCTGCATGGCGCGGTAGGCTTCCGGGTCGGAGTAGCGCAGTGATTCGACCTCGGCGAGCTTGCGCAAGCCTTCGGGCGTGAGCGACGTCAGCTCTTCGAAGCGTCCGTAGACCGCTTCGGCGCGCGGCGTGAGCGGCGGCAGCAGCTTGGCGTCGAGGTCGGGCACCACCAGCGCGACCAGCGAGTCCCAGACCTGCTCGGCGCTCATGCGCTGCATCTTGGGCCCTTGGAAGCGGAACGGCGCCTCGGGATCGGTCTCGGCGCCGACGGCTTCGCGCTGCCACGCGTCGGTGTGCAGGATCACCCGCTGGAACTCACGCAAGTCGAAGTCGAGCTCGACCATGAGCGTCTCGAGCGCGCTCATCAATGCGGGATTCGCGGCCTGGGTGTCGAGCCGGACGTCGTCGAAGGGCTCGATCGCGCCCTCGCCCATGGTGAATTTCCACATGCGGTTGGCGATGGTGCGCGCGAACATCGGGTTGGCGGGCGACACCAGCCAGTCGGCGAACGCGCCGCGCGAATTCACCTGGCCCGCGGGCGTCCGGGCGGCGTCTCGCCCGCCCTGCCGGCGGCGCCGCTGGGTGGCGCGCTCGCGCGGATCGGGCAGGTCGGCCTGGGCGCCGAACAAGGTGTGCGCCGTCACCAGCTGGTTGGGCGCGGCGTCGGCGTACTTGTAGTCGTCGGGGAGGCGCGCCGCACCGGTGCCGCTGCCCTCCAGTCCGGTCGACGCGACCTGCACGATGCGGGCGAGCGCCCGCGCGAAGTTGGGACCCAGTTCTTCGCGGAGCCGACGCCCTTCCTCCACCAGCGCGCGGCCGGATTCGCCCTCGACCGGCGACGTGCGGTAACGGAGGCCGCCGGTGAAGGCGACCATGCCGAAGAAATCCTTCTGCTTCCAGTCCGTGAACGGGTGGTCGTGGCATTGCGCGCACTCGAGCCGCAGCCCGGTGAAGATGCGCAGCGTGTTCGCCATGTTGTCGTTCGGCATGCCGCGGTCGCGCAGGAAATACCCGGTGGCGCCGTTGCCGCGTTGGTGCGCCGGCCCTTCCGCCGTGAGCATTTCGCGGACCAGGTCGTCGTAGGGCTTGTTCGCGGCGACCGACTCGCGCAGGTAGTGGATGTAGGGTTCGCCCGAGACCTGCGGCGCGATGCGGTCCTTGAGCCGGAAGACGTCCGCCCAGTAGGGGAACATGCGCGCGAAATGCCCCGGTGAGCCGAGCAGCTGGTCGATCAAGTCGCCGCGCTTGTCGCGGCCGCGCGCTTGCAGGAACGCGCTGGTCTCGGCCGCGGTCGGGATGCGCCCGGCGATCTGCAAGTAGGCGCGGCGGACGAAGGCGGCGTCGTCGCTCGCCGGATTGGCCGCGACGCCATGCGCCTTCAGATCCCTGTCGATCGCGGTGTCGATCCGGGCGGCCTTCTCGCGCAGTTCGGTGGCGGTCAGGCGCGGCTGCCAGACCGGCGTCGCCGCCTCGAGCGCACCGGCTGAAGGTTCGCTGCCCGGTCCGGCCGTCAGCGCGCCGACGGTGAGCGCGGCGGCCAATACGGGGACGAGCGCCAGGCGAGGGAATTGGATGCGAGGGTCGAATTGCATGATCGGTCGGCGTGGTTACGGAACGCCGGAGGGTCGGCCCGCGGCGGCCCTGCCGCAGGCTAACTTGCCGGCACGCAACCCCCTACCCCCCTATCGGTCTCGCAAGGACTTGGTATGGGCCGATTGCCGCCCCCGTGGTCCGGTGCAGATCGACGCGCAACTCGTGGGCGCCCAAGGGGAGTTCCACGGGGCCCAGTTCGAAAGTCCCGACGCCGGGCGGCACTTCCGCCGCGAACTCGAACGGCCCGCAGTGCAGCACCGCCCGCACGGGGGCTGGCTCCCCGCGCCAGCGCAGAGTGAACCCCCAAGGGCCGGTTTCGAGCACGCGCACCCGCCAGACGCCTTGCTCGCCCCAGTTTCCGTCGCCTTCGGACCTGGACCGGCGCCAGTCCTGCCGGGTGAACGCGACCACGCGCTCGGCCGGGTCGCCGAAGTGGATCGGCGGCGGCAGGTATTCGCCCTCGGGCGCGCAGGTCGAATCGAACCAGGCGTCGTACTCCGCGAGCAGTTCGGCCACCAACTCCGGCCGCGCGGCGGCCAGGTCGTGGGCTTCGCCGGGGTCGTCCAACAGATCGTAGAGTTCGAGCGCGAGCGGCGCGGTTTCGAGTTGCTTGCCAAATCCGCTCGGGTTGACCAGCTTGAAGCGCCCGCGCCGCAGCAGGAAGTGGTGGTGGCGCACCGGACGGTCGCCGCGGTGCGCTTGCACGACCAAGGCGCGTTCGGCGAGCGCGGCGCCGTGTTCCAGAGCCGGCAGCAGGCTGCGCCCGTCGAGATCGCCGGGAGCTTCGACCCCGCACGCCTCGAGGATCGTCGGCAACAAGTCGATGTTGGCGCCGTAGCCCGCCTGGACCAGGCGCGGCTGCAGGCGCGCGGGCCAGTGCGCGAGCAGCGGACTGCGCACTCCGCCCTCGTGGACCTCGGTCTTCATGCCGCGCAGTTCGCCGACGAAGCGGCGCGTGTTGGGGCCGTTATCGACCAGGAACACGACGAGCGTGTTGTCCAGCGCGCCGGCTTGCGCCAGCGCGGCGACCAGGCGGCCGACGTTTTCGTCGACGTTCGAGATCATCGCGAAGATGCGCGCCAGACGGTCGTCGGCGGGAAACCGTTCTAGATAGTGCGCGAGCCAGGCGGCGGGCAAGTCGCGGAACGGTCCGTGCGGCGCGTTGGTCGGCAAGTAGGCGAAGTAGGGCTTGCCCGCCGCCCGCTGCTGCGCGATCCATTCGAGCGCGGCCTCGAAGTAGAGGTCGGTGCAGTAACCCTTCCACTCGACGCGCTCGCCGTTCTTCAACAGCACCGGGTCGGTGTACCTGCCCTCGCCGCCGGGCGGATCGGAGGGCTGGCCGATGCCGCCGCCGCGGTGCACCAGCGCGAAATCGAAGCCCTGATCCTGCGGGCGCATGGGCGCGCAGTCGCCAAGATGCCACTTGCCGAAGATCCCGGTGGCGTAGCCGGCGGCCTTGAGCAGTTCGGCGATTGTGGTCTCCTCGGGTTCGAGCAGCGCCCGCCCGACGTAGGTGTCGAAAGCGCGCGTGCGTTGCGGGTAGCGCCCGGTCATCAGCGCCGCGCGCGTCGGCGCGCAAACAGGATGCACGTAGAACTGCGCGAGCCGCGCGCTCCCCGCGGCCAAGGCGTCGAGATGCGGCGTTTCGACCTGGGTGCTGCCCAGGAAGCCGAAATCGCCGATCCCCTGGTCGTCGGTCATGATCACGATCACGTCGGGCGGCGGCGGGGAATCCGCGCACCCGGCGAGCAGGAGGACGGCTGCAACGGAGAACGGTCGGCGGGGCATGCCGTCAGAGTAGGCGCCGCACGGATCCACGACCGCGCTGCGACCATGGTGGCCGCATTGCGGCTCGCCCGCCCCTTCTTCCTGGCCGTTGGCCTGCTCTGCGTGGCCCTCGCCGCGCTGGGCCTGTTCTTGCCCTTGCTGCCGACCACGCCTTTCCTGCTTCTTGCGGTGTGGTGCTTCTCGCGCAGCTCGCCGCGTTTGCAGCACTGGTTGCTGCACAGCCCCGTGTTCGGCCCGGTGCTGGACGATTGGCAAGCGCGCGGCGCGGTGCGCCGGCGCGTGAAGGTGGTCGCCACCGTCCTGATGCTGGCGATGATCGCCTACCCGCTCGGCTTCCTCGATTTCTCCCCCACCTTGAAGCTCGCCGCAGCCGCGTCGGTGGCGGGCGTGCTGGTCTTCTTGTGGACGCGGCCGGACCACTAGGCTGGTACGGCCGCTCCGCCGCCGGCCCCTGCCATGACCTCCCGTTTCCGCGCGCTCCTGCCGTTCCTGTTTCTTGCGCTGCCGCTGGTGGTGCTGTCGATCGTCGGCATCCTGGGGAATCGCGAAGCGCGGACGGTGGTGCTCGGTGCGATCGCCGATTGCCAGTACGCCGACCAGCCCGACGGCGGCCAGCGCCTGTACCGGCGTTCTCCCGACAAGCTGCGCGCCGCGGTCGCCGACTTGAACGGCCGCGACCTCGACCTGGTGCTGCATCTCGGCGACTTCATCGACAAGGACTGGGCGAGCTTCGACGTCGTCGCGCCGATCTACGACCAACTGAAGGCGCCGCACCACCACGTGCTCGGCAACCACGACTTCTCGGTGGAGGACGCGCGCAAGCCGGAAGTCCCCGCGCGCCTCGGCCTGAAGAGCCGCTACTACGCGCTTCGCGAAGGCAGTTGGCGGTTCCTCGCGCTCGACAGCAACGACTTGAGCACCTACGCGTGGCCGGCCGGCAGCGCCGAACTCGAGGCCTCGCTGGCCTGGTACGCGGAACATGGCAACGGCGCCGCCCAATGGAACGGTGCCGTGGGCCCGGAACAGCTCGCCTGGCTCGAAGCGCAACTGGTCGAAGCCGCCGCCGCCGGCGACCGGGTGGTGGTCTCGAGCCACCACCCCGTGTACCCCGACGCCGGGCATAATCTGTGGAACGCCGCCGCAGTGCGCGAACTCCTGTTGCGCTACCCGTGCGTCAAGCTCTACTTGAGCGGCCACAACCACAACGGCGACTACGCCGAAATCGACGGGCTGCACTTCCTGACCCTGCATGGAATGGTCGACACCGAGGCCACCTCCTACGCCGTGCTGACTCTCGGCATGGAATGGATCGAGGTCGACGGGGTCGGCCGTACGCCCGACCGTCGCTTGACGATCCGCTGAACCACACACCCATGAACAGACTCGCTTTCCTGCCGTTCTTGCTCCTCGCGGCTCCTGCCGCGGCCCAAGGCGTCGTCGTCAAGACCGAGCGCGCACCGGCGCCGGCGGAGGCGCGCGTCAGCAGCAGGGCCGCCAATGCCTGGCTCGACAAGGCGGAGAGCGCCTTGCACGTGGCCGACCAGACTTGGAGCTTCGAACAGAAGATCAAGGTCAAGCTGAGCATGGGCTCGCCGGACGACGCCATCGAAGCGCCGATGGTCCGCGCGGGCACGGTCGCTTTTACCGGCGCGATGGTCGCGCGGCTCGACGCCGCGAAAATCCTCGACTTCCCGGGCATGCCCGAACCGATGCGGAGGGAAGAAGTGATCGTCTTCCGCGATGGCGTGTTCTACGTCGACCGCGAGAGCATGAGCCCTTTCGAGGAGCGTGCGCTCATGAGCATCACTCTCGAAGACGCCCTCGCTCTCCAGGCGGAACAGACCGGCATGCCGGAAACGCCGAGCTTCTCGCCGTTCTTCGATTCGAACCCGCTCCACGCGAGCCCGGGGGCGACCATGAGCGGCATTCGCAAGCTCAGCAGCTTCGAGGTCGCCGGCAAGAAGGACGGGCAGGTCACGCTCTCTGGCAAGGGTTCGGCGACGCTCGCCCCCGCCATGGGCCCCGGCGCGGCCTCCGCCGAAGCACCCCCCGAGCCCACCGTGACCATGCTGGTCGACGAGGCCACCGGCCGGCCGCTCCGGATCACGATCGGGGATGCCGAGAATCCGACTTTCGAAATGTCCTTCTCGAACTTCGTGCCCACCAAGGCCGATGCAGCGCGCTTCGACCTCAACCCCGAAGGCAAGGACTTGCCGAGTCTGAAGGACGCCATCCGCCGCGAGATGGAGATGCGCCAGGACATGGCGCGACAGCACTCGGCGGAAGAGGAATTCTAGGCCGCTTCGATTTCCAGGCGATGTGGCTCTTCCAGCCCCTGATCCTTGTCTGCGGCGCCTTGCTCGCGCAAGACCCGCAGACGCCGGCCGAGCAACTGGCCGCAATGCAAGCGGAGAGCGCGGCGCTGCCGGGAATCGACCCGGCGGCGCACCCGCTCGCGGTTTGGCGCGCGCATCTCCGGCCCTCGGCAGAGGAACTCGTCTTCGAGTCGCTGCCGTGGCGGACGAGCTTCGCCGCGGGCCTGCGCGCGGCCGACGCCGCCGAGCGCCCGCTGCTGCTGTGGGTGATGAACGGCCACCCACTGGGCTGTACCTGAGGCAACGGGGTGGCGGGCCGTGCGTCCGCCTGGTCCGATCCGCGAGTGCTCGAACTCGCGCGGCAATTCGTGCCGGCCGCCGACGAAGTATGGCGCCTGCAGCGCGGCGCCGACCCCGAGTGCCTGTTCTTCCAGCGCGCCGTCAATGGCGGCAAGCCGATCACCGACGACGGCACGCGGCAGGGCATCTGGGTGATCGCACCCGGCGGCAAGCTGCTCGCGCACGTCAACTCGGCGAATCCCGAACACGTAGCGGGCATGCTCGAGAAAGGCCTCGCGGCCTGGCACGAGCTGCCCGCCGCCGAGCGTCGTCTGTCCGCCGAGGCGACGATCGAACCGACGCACCGCTGGGATTCGTTCGCGCCGCAGGACGGCTTGATCCTGGAGCGGATCGTCCGCGACCTACCGGCATCGCTCGATCCGGCCGAGGCGCCGCGGCGGCCGTGGAACCGCGACTTTGCGTGGTTCACCAAGGACGAAGCGCGCGCATGGCTGCCGGCCGATCCGCAGCCGGGGGCGGTGCAAGCGGTCCCCGCCGCCTCGGTCGAGCGCCTGGCCCGTTTCCACCTAGTCGACAACGTGCGCGGACAGACCATTCCCTATGCCGCCGAAGACCTGGAGCTCGCCGCCCTCACCGCCAAAGTGCTCGTGCGCAACGGCAGTCTGGTGGAACTCGCGCTGGCGGGCGAGGTCCGCGCCGTCACCGACGGCACCTGGAAGCTCGGCGACAACCTGTGGAAACCCGGCCGCTTCGATCCGCACGGCATCGAAATCCGCCTGATTGGTCGCGCGGTCTACGACCTGGATCGCGAAGCCTTCATCGAGTTCGAGCTGCTGTCGCTCGGCAATCGCTTCGGCAAGACCGTCATGAACGGTCGCCACCGCGATCCCGATCCCGCGCCGATCGGCTTCCATTTCCAGCTGGCCGCAGCCGGCCGCAGCATCGCCCCCACTTTTGTTGCGATCTACGAGGTCCCTTGGATCCCGTTGCCGCAGCAGGGGCGGGAATTGCGCCTGCGCTAGGGGCTACTGCACCGTCGCCGCGACCACCCTCGACATGCAGGGGTCGGGGCAGGTGTTCTTCTCGGCGGACTGGAACTGGAAAGCGCGCCCTTGCAGCGCGGCCGGCACCGTTGCGGTGTGAACGAAGTCGCCGTTGGCGTCGCACGCACCCATGGCCACCAGCCGCGACAGCGGGTTGCCCGGCAAGGCGATGCCGAAGTCGACGCACCAGCCACCGCTGCTTGCCTGGTAGCTGCCCAGGCTGGTGCTCCAAAGCACGGCGACCATTTCGCCGGGAGTTCCGTGGCTGACCTCGACGGTGGCGGTCTGGCCGGCGACCAGGTTCGTGACGCACAGGCCCAGACATTCGCCTTGCAGCTTGGTGAAGGTGAACGTGCCCAGCGGCACCCCGAAGAACGGGTAGCCGGTGATCTGCGTGATCGGGTCGGCGGGATTGGTGTTGTTGTTGCGGCGGTGTAGCTGGTGCCGCTGTCGGTGCCCGCGTCGAAGGGCTCGAGGACGACCACGGCGGAGTCGAGGAAACGGCCGCCGACGAACAGATCGAATCCCGACACGCCCACGAACCAGTCGGGGCTGGGGTGCGATCATCGACACCAAGGTGACGCGCGAGAAATCCGAGGTGACGTCGAATTGCATGGTGACCGAGCCCGGCGAGGTGCCGATGCCGCCGCCCGACAACACGAATTCCACGTCTCCCGCGGTGATGGCGGCGTTCACTTCCGCGATCAGCGCGGTCTTCGATCCGGTCTCGGCCATCGACTCGATGCCGGCGCTCGCGAGACCGCCGAGGTTCCAGAACGAGACGCCCGCGCGGCGGGTTCCGCCCACCAGTCCCGACATGTGCGGCCCCGGCGGGAAATCGGCCGGGTGCGTCGACGCGCTCCAGGTGGACTCGAACACGACCTCGTAGCGCGCCGCGAGGGCCGGGTCGCAGTTCTGCGCGCGCGCGGCTCCCGACGACAAGATCGTGAGGCCGACGACGAGCGTGGCAATGGGGTAGAGGGCGGAGGAAGCCATGTCTTGCGGCGGCAGCATGGACGCCAATGTTCCCAGAATCGTCACGCTGGGCGGCCGGCGCCGTTCTCGCCCCGATAGGGCGGAATTTCGGGCTAACCTTAGGATGGTGCGTCCGCCCGGCCACCCCACCAGGCCTGGCTCCCCCAACCACTTTGGTGCCCTTCCGCCAGAGCAATGCGACCCGAAGACCCCAAGCCCACCACTCCCGCCGCTCCCCAAGAGACTTCCTTGGAGTCCTTCGCGGCGGCCCGCCCCCGGCGCCGGCGCGTGCAGGTCGTTCGCATCGCGGTCCCGCTGTTCGCCGCCTTCCTGTTCGGCGCGACGACGAGCGGCAGCCTGGTTCCGGCGAAGGTCCGCTCCGCGCCCTACTTGATGGACCTCCACATCCACGGCTCTTTGAGCGAGC
>Ga0214471_10002230_pt1 | contig 15226 bp, 12 predicted proteins | sample RVTome_5_FD_207665 | JGI IMG/M metagenome (GOLD analysis project Ga0214471, IMG submission 207665) | Soil microbial communities from uranium-contaminated site in the Upper Colorado River Basin, Wyoming, United States - RVT142D155 | ecosystem: Environmental > Terrestrial > Soil > Contaminated >... | reverse complement strand
CACGACCGGGATGCCGGCCAGGGCCTCGCCGTCCAGCGCCACCCAGCCGCTGATCTCGGCCCCCACGACCACCGGCACCTCGATGGACAGGAAGCTGTTCGGCGTCGGGCGCACCCGCAGCACCGGCGCCGCCGGCACGAGACGCGGGTCGTCGAAGGAGAGTGAATCCACGACGATCTCCACCGCCTCGAACGGGAACAGGTCCCACGCGGTGAACCGCCCCGCGGCGTCGGTCTCGTCGTACCAGCCTCCCACCTGCACGGGAATCCCCGGAATGCCCGGCTCGTCGGCGTCGCGAACGCCGTTCCCGTTGTCGTCGAGGAACAGCACGCCGGCGACGCCGCCACGGCCCAGGTCGCCGCCGTCGGTCCAGCGCACGCCGGGGTGGTCGGAGTCGTAGACCATGGAGCCGTTCACGAACATGAGGCCGTTCGTGCCCGTGACGGTGTTGGCCTGGCTCCGGAGGCCGACGCGCGGGCCGGGGAGCGCCGTGGTGAGGGCGAGCGTGAACCCGACCCCGCCCGCGCGGATCCAGCCCACGCCCACGTCGGCGCGGATGGCGCGGCCGATCCGCCGGCCAATGGTGGCCGCCAGCGCCGCCAGCCCCTCGCCGGGGGCCACGCTCAGCTCGCCCCGGACGTTGGTGCCGCGCGCCCAGCGGGACCTGCCCGACAGGACGGCGTCGGCGCCGAGGTCCACGGCAAAGCGGTCGGGTGCGTCCAGGCTGTCGCGCTGCACGCCGTCGTGCCGCAGCCCGAGCGTGTAGCGCAGCTGGCCCAGGCGCGCCGTGGCCGACACGCGCGCGATGGTGCGGGTCAGGAGCTGCTGCGTGGACCGTACGCCGAAGGCCTGGAAATACAGCGTGCCGTTCATGGCGCCCGGTCGCCAGTACGCCGTGGCCTCGGTGCGGCCGGCTTCCAGATACGCCCCCGAAAACTCCCGGCCGGCCTCGGTGAAGTCCGTGTGGCCGAGCGAGACCCGGAGGTCGGGGGTCGGCTCGAAGTCCACCGCGGCGCGGAGATGGCCGTTGACGATGGCCTCGCCCGTGAGGTTCAGCGACCGCAGCACGGCGCCCGACGCCACGGCGTACGGCTGCCACAGCGCGCCGCCGCCGTCCCGCACGAACAGGTCCAGCCCGCCCTGCACGGTCACGCGACTGGTGAGGCCGTACCGCGCGTCGGCGCTGACCAGCGCGTCGCACGGCTCGTACCGGCACTGGCCCAGCGCGGCGGCGTACTCGAAGCGGCCGTCGGGCAGCCGGCTGAAGGGAACGCGGACCGTGCGCTTCTGGCGCATCACCTCGCCGGTGGGGCCGTACAGGACCAGCTCGAACGGGTTCTGGCCGTAGCGCACCGCGAGGGGCACCTGGAACCCGCCGAGCGCGTCCACCTCGCCGTATCCCAGCAGGCGGCCGCGGTCGTACAGCTCGACCTCCCAGCCGGGCGGCAGGCTGCCCACCACCTGCTCGACGTCGAACTCGGACGACCGGATGAACGGGGCGTTGGTGACGACCACGCCGCGCACGATCTGCGCGCGCCGGCCGTTCGACTGCACGTCGCCCAGACGGATCTGGCGCACCCACTCCCGCTCGGGCCAGGCACGCTCCCAGGAGGCGCGGACCTCGGCGCCGGCGATGCCGCCGATGTTCCAGAACTGCGGGCGGAGGGTGACGCCCCCGCCGAGCAGGTGCGCGCCGAGGCCAAGGTCGAGCGTGTAGTAGTCGGTGCGCGCGCCCGTGGAGCCCGTGAGCGACCAGTTGAGGAGGGCGCCCCCCGCCCGCGACGGCGGCGGCCGCACGTCCAGGCCCCGGGGCGACCTGGGGCGCTGGACCAGGGCGCGCTGGCGCTCGCGGCGGGCCCGCCGCACGACGGGCAGCGCGGTGGTGTGTCCGACGAACGCGGAGAGGTCCGCCCACTCGATGCGCACCAGCACGCCGAAGGCGCGCTCGAGCATGGCCGCCGACGCGAACAGGTCGCCGTCCCACCAGGTGGCGTCGCCGCGGCCCAGGGCCACGACGGTGTCGCCGAGCCGCAGCTCGCCGCGGTCGGGGTGGAAGTGCACGACCAGGCCGCGGGGCTCGAGCAGGGCCACGAGCGAGTCGCGCAGGTCGAACGCGAGGACGCGCACCTCGCTCAGCTCCAGGAAGCGGTGAACCGGAAACAGCATGGTCCCGTTGTAGACCAGCGCCGCCACCACCTCGGACGGGCCGTTCTCGATGTGGAGCTGGACGGCCGCTTCCACCAGGATGGTGTCCTCCTGCGCCAGGGCCGGCGTGCCGAGCCACGCCAGCAGCGCGACGGCGGCGCCCGTCCACCGGCGGGGGGAGAGACGCGGGAGCACGGCGGTATCCGTCAGCCCACCGTGACCGCGATCGAGTCGGCGACGGGAGGGGCGGGGAGCACACCGCCTTCCTGCACGTCGTCGCGCGTGGCGTCGGTCCGCAGGCGGAGCAGGTAGTCGCCGGGCGCCAGCCCTTCGAGCGGGAACATGAAGCGGCGGGTGATCGGGACGTGGACGGCAATGGGCGTGGCCCAGCGGCGCGCCACCGCGCCCCGCGGGTCCGCCAGCTCGACGTGCATGGTGCCGAGGTAGGCCGCGTTCCCGCCGCGGTCCATACCAAGGCGGAGCACCAGCGAATCGCCGGCGGCGGTGGCCGTGAGGTTGCGCAGGGTGAGCGCGGTGCTCACCTGCCCCTTCCGGAACGTGACCGACGTGACCAGCCGGATCTCGAGGCTCACGCCGGCGCGCGCCAGCGTGTCGCCCGGCGTCACGGGGCTCGGCGCGCGCCGTGACGTGACGATCAGGCGGGACCAGTACTCGCCGTCGGGCAGATCGGCCGGCGGCCGCGCGAACAGCCGCACCACCCGCTTCTCGCCGGGCTCGAGCCGGGTGCGCTGCGGGAAGACACCCAGCCATCCGGTGGCCGAGGGGAACTCCGGTCCCGGGTCCTCGATGATCCGGATGAACGGCGTGCCCGCGGAGTCGGTGTCGAGGAAGCCGAACTTGAGCTCGATCCGGACCTCTTCGGCCACGTCGCCCGAGTTGCCGAGCGTCACCTGGGCGTTGCGGTTGCGGTCGTCCATGAACACCGCGGTCGGTGACACGTAGACCGCGTGGATCACGGCGGGCGCCAGCAAGGCGGCGGCGGCGACGGCGGCAATGGCCCAGCGGTTCCACGGGCGTGGGGGCATGTCAGATTCCCAGATCGTAGACGGTGATCGAGACCGCGGCGTGGTAGGGCCCGCCCGCCTGGTCGCGCGCGGGTGTCACCGTGCCGCCGAGACGGATCAGCAGGCGACCGTTGGGCCCGAGTGTCGCGATGAGCGGCGTGCGGGGATCGAAGCGCAGGCCGCGCGGCGGCCGCCCGCGACTGAAATCGGCAAAGCCGTCGCCGTGCCCGAAGGCGATGGGGAGCAGCGCGCCGAACGGTGCCACGAGCGCGTCGGGAAGCAGGAATTCGACGCGGACCACGCCATCGGCCATGCCCTGGACCTCGAAGAGCCCGGCGTGCCGCACGTCGTCCGGGCGGACGGTCTCCGGGATTCCCGGGAGGACCTGGCCAAACGTGAGGTCCTTGTGCGCAATGGCCGTGAACGGACGCGGGACGACCCCGGGGATCCTCGAGACCTGCGCCGCCGCCGCGTATGGGAGCGCCGTGCCGATCATCACGGCGAGCAGAACGGATGCCGAGGCGTGCATCATCGTGACCGGCCGTGCCCGGAGGGTGAGCCGGCAACCCGGGGGGTTGCCGGGATCACCCTGCGGCAGTGGGCCTCGCCATCGGGCCGGTTACAGGTACGACACCGTCAGCGTGATCGTGCCGGTGTAGTTGCCCGTGGTGGTGGCCGCGGGCGGCGACACGGTGCCCGAGATGCCGAGCGTCAGGTTTCCCGACCCGTCAATGTTCGTCAGGTACGGGATGTTCGGGTCGAACGTCGTGCTCGTGGTCGGGAACGGATTCCACTGCAGCCCGTCGGTGGCCGAGAACGAGATGGGGATGCTGCCGCCCGCGCCGTCGAGGGTGACCGGGAGCGTGAGGCTCGCGGTGAGCGGCGCGCCCGGCTCGCCGGTGATGTCCCAGCGTCCGGCCTGGCTTGCCAGGCTCGTGGGCGACGTGGGCGTTCCGGCGAGCACGATGCCGAAGTCCAGGTCGTTGACCCCGGTGGCGGTGATGGGTGCCACGCCCTGGACGAAGGCGAGCGCCTGGATGGAAGCGTTGGCTGTGGTCTGCGCCGTGGCGGGGCTCGCGAGCACCAGCGCGAGCGTCGCCACCGCCGGCAACAGCCGGGGAACACGGGACATGCGGGAACCCTCCTGCAGGTGAGAGAAACGACACAAGGGGATGGGAATCTTCCCTCAGGCAAGCGTCACGCCAGGGGGCCCGCTGGGCACTTTGGCGTAAGTCGTTGTCGAAATGTGTCTTAAGTGTCACAACAGTTGGCGATTTGTGACGTGGATCACCGTTCTATGGCGGGTCGGCCACATGTGGAGACTCGCCGAGACGTTGAGTGAGCCGGTGGGCGAGGCCCGAGCGCGGCGGCGCCGCGGGGGTTGAGATCGCTCATTTGGGAGGCGAGTTTACGCGTCCGGCGCCGTAGCCAAGTGGTAAGGCAGAGGTCTGCAAAACCTCCATTCGGCGGTTCGATTCCGCCCGGCGCCTCTTCAGTAGCAACGTGTTACGGGCCCCGCGAACCGGGGCTCGTGCTGTATGGGAAGCTTGATGGGAAGGTCGCCGCTGACCAGAGTCCGGTTCTCCTTGGCATGACGGTCTCGTTCCTTCTCGGGGCTGGGTTCAACGCTGACGCGAATACGCTTGTTGGACCCTACCGCGCGCGGAGCTTGTACGGGGAAGCGTACGACATCCGCCAGCCATACCCTCTAATCTCCGAGCTGGGGGCGATCGCATTCCCTGGCGAAGCCATAGTCAGTTTTGAAGAGCGGCTTGCGAGTGCGATCACCGCGGGTGACCACACTCCGGTGGCACGTATGGTCGACGCACTCATGAGAGCCGACCACTACACCGGTGCCAGGCTCCACGAGTCGGATGCCGCCAACATCTACGACCGTTTTTTCGATTGGTGCGGACCGACGTCATTCCTAACCTTCAACTACGACGCTTTCGTAGAGCTTCGGCTGTTCAGAGCGAAGCGATGGTATCCCCACGACGGCTTCGGCCTACCGGTTCAGGTCACGACCATGCCGGGCGTCACGGATGTCTCCAACTGGAGGTCAACGCATAGGGTTCTGCATCTTCACGGTTCCTACCTGCTGTATAGCGTCGATTTCGCTCTCTCTCCGCCGGACTCCGGCAATGTCAGATGGATATCACGGCGGGCGCGACCGGAGTTCCTTTTTGATCCCGATGCGCTGGGCACCCACTTCTTCCCATTCGAGAGGGTTCCACCGTCGTACGGCTACCGGCACCCGGACCGTCGGATCATTGCGCCGGTACCGGACAAGACAAGTGGGCTAGGCGAGGACTTCGTGCGTGAATGCTACGACCTGGCTCGCGCCCAGGTCACGGATAGCGACCGGCTGTTCGCGATCGGCTACAGCTTTGCCGAGTGTGATAGGAGGTCGTTTGAGCCGATACTGGACGCGCTAAGTGGTGGAAGGCACCGGAGTGTGACGATCATCGACCCCGATGCCGAGAACATCGTCGGACGCTTGCGCGCGGCCTATTCCGGCGAGTATCAGCCGATTCCTTGGCGCTTCCGAGACTGGGCGCGTCTGGGGTTCCCCGAAAGCGCAGTGGATAGGTCCTGAGGCCGAACACCCCTCTTCCCGGAGGCGATCGAGTCTTCGCCGTGAGCCCGGCAAGCCATTACGTTTCTCTCCCATGCAGCTCGCACCAACTGTATCAATCCCGGACGAACTTGAACTCGCCCGTGTGGAGGGGCATCTCGTGGTGTTTGCGGGGGCTGGCGTTTCCATGGGCCCGCCCGCCCTACTACCCAGCTTCCGCGACCTGGCCGAAGACGTTGGCGGCGCAGTGGAACCGCTGTTGGAAGCGGACGAACGCGCGCTCGATCGGTACCTGGGTCGGCTCGAGCGTAACAACGTAAGGGTGCAAGAGCGCGCCCGCGATCGATTGCGAAGGCGCCGGAGTGGCCACAATGTCATACATGAGTCGCTCCTCGGGATCTTCGGGGAGGCGTCGCGAGTCCGACTCATCACAACAAACTTCGACACTCATTTTACGACCGCCGCAGAATCAGTGTTCGGCGACACACGCCTTCCCTTCTATGTCGGCCCAGCGCTGCCCCCTGGACCCACGTTTCGAGGCATTGCGCAGCTGCACGGGTCATTGGACCAGGAGCAGGACCGACTGGTCCTCACTGATACGGATTTCGCCACCGCCTACATGGCTGATGGATGGGCGTCGCGCTTCCTTGTTGGCGTCTTTGCTGAGCGGACCATCCTGTTCGTTGGTTACAGTATTACCGACCCTCTCATGCAGTACCTCATAAGAGCGCTGCCAGCTGGCAAGCGCTCCTTCGCGCTCTGTCATCAGGAAGAGGTCGCAAGCTGGAAAGAGCTCGCTGTGACGTCCGTGACATTCGGTACAGGTCAGCACGGCGAGCGATTCGGCGAGCTGAACGACGCACTCAAGCGCTGGCGTTGGTACGCTCAGGCGTCGCCGACGGATCATGCCCAAGAGTTGAAGGCTTTGATACGCACGGGTCCACCGGCATCGCCGGTTGACGCTGACTACCTTCGTGCCCGAGTCAGGACTGAGGCGGGACGAACGGTCTTCTCAGGAGCGGCCACGGAGACTGAGTGGTTTTCGTGGGCGGCCAACGAAGGTCTGTTGGATCCCTTGACGGATGAAGCGTCCAGCGATGCCGAGGCCGCCTCGTGGGCTCTGTGGACCTTGGACCGTTTTGCATCGGGCGACGCTCCTCCCCTACTGAAGTTCATGCGGCGACGCGGGCCGCATGTCCACCGCGCGTTAGCGATGCATATCGCGATTCACTTGGCACGCGGGCCTTTGCCGCCTGAAGCCGTACTCGGACGGTTTGTGGCCCTTCTGACGAATCAGCGGCCGCGCAAAGACTCTGGCGTTCACCAGTACGAGTGGCTCCTGAGGCGACTGGTGGACGAGAAGTGTGACCGTGAGGCGTTGGCCCTGCTGCGATGGATGACTTTCCTGAGGCTCGAGACCGTTGAAAGGTATTACGCTCTCTTCGAGAGCGAGGAGGAGTCTGAGGCCGTACGTCCGCTAACGAATCGAGTGGACATGGTGGCATCGCCTTCGGACCTGGGTCACTTCATGAAGGAGAAGGGTCCTGCGCTTGCTGCATTGGCGAGTGACGAGCTGATCGAGCTCGGTATGCAGCGGATCGGCGAGGCCTATGAGCTCCTGTCTTTGGCGGGAGCTGTTGGCGAGGGTTCGGTTGACTGGTTCAGTCTTGGACGAACGGCAATCGCACCGTCGAATCAGGACACGTTCTCTCACCCCGAAGACGTCGTCCTTGATCTCGTTCGCTGCGGACTTGATCATTGGTCTGAAGCCGAGCCATCGAGGCTGGAGGCGTTCGGAAACGAGTTTAGCCAGGATGACAGGTCCCTCGTTCGACGATTAGCCCTCTACGCGGTCAGCAGATGCACCACGCTGGCTGCCGATGCTGTGTTAGAGCGGGCCAGAGAGGAACGGTGGGCCATGGACTTCCAGGCTCGACCTGAGTTCTACCGCGTCCTGAAAACCCACTACGCAGGTGCGTCCGAGGGTGCGAAGGAGTCGTTCATTGGAACGCTGCGGAACGAGGACGTGTGGGGAGACCTCGACTCCGGTCACGCCCATGTGCGATTTAGCATTAGCTGTCTGCTCGCGCGTCTCGATCCCACGGGGGACGCAACCACCGCATTTGCAGACGCAGAGAGGTCAGCGCATCCGGAATGGGCCGAGCAAGACCCTGATGGCTATCTCACGCGAATCGAGGTTGGCGTTCGCGGAGAAGCACCTTCGCCCCTCAGTGCAGAGAAGCTCCTCGCTGCGGACGTTGGTGAAGCGCTCAGCGACCTTGCGGATGCCCTGGGTGGGGAGAACGACTCAGAAACGGGGCAGGCATTGCTTGGAGCCGCGCAACAAGCTGTGACGACGGACCCGCGTTGGGGCGTCAACCTCCTAGAAGTGGCGTCGACGCGCCCCGAGGTGCCATCTGCGCTAACGAATGCGGTCTTGTGGGCCTTGAGAGATGTCGTGCCCGATGCCGAAACGCAACTGACATTCCTGTCTCTGATTGAACGTTGGCAGTGGCCCGAGGAGGTAAGTCGGCCACTTGGATCCGTCCTCGATTGGTGGGCTCGGAGGCTAGCGTCGGGTTACAGCGAAGCGCACTTGGACGCCATTGAACGGGCTGCTGACGTTCTCTATAAGCGCTCGAAGAGCGTTGGGCCAGCCATAGCAAGCGAAACTGGCTGGACTGAGCAGGCGATGAACCATCCGGCCGGCCACGCCGCCGAGGTATGGTGGATGGTAGCTAATGCCCGGAACCGAGTCGATGGGCAGTTCGTCCTGGCTATCGGTGACGGCGAGCGCGAGCGGTGGGAGAGGGTCCTCGTAGACACCTCCGCGGCGGGCAGTTATGGCCGTGTTATCCTGGCCATGGCATCTGACCGGCTCAGCAACGGGGATCACCCGTGGGCGCAAAAGCACCTGTTCCCAGCATTCGATCCTGAGAACGGCTTGGATCGAGCAAGTCAGCTGTGGGATGGGCGGCTCTCACAACACCACTTTTCCTGGACTACGATCGCCGGGCTGGCACATTCCTTCGAGCAGTTCTTCAGCCGCAGCAGCTCGCTTGTGCCCGCGCGAGCACGCGAACTCGGGGACTTCGTCGGGCTCTTGGTTACCCATCCCGCGGAATCAGGGTTTTCCTTGAGACTCTTGCAGTCGTTCGTCCGGGGAGCGGCACCAGACGCTCGGCTTGCGTTCGCCGATTCCCTACCAAAGCACCTTGGCGGGCTCGAGCGGGACGGGCGCCTGCGGGTATGGAATGACATCCTTGGACCGTACTGGCGTGATCGTCGCACCAATGTTCCGCTGGCGCTGTCGCCCGAAGAGATCGGCGCCATGAGCCAGTGGATCACGGTGTTGCCGGAGGTTGCTGATCGAGTAATTGGCGAGCTCAGGCAGACCGATGGAGACAACTTGCCCCACGCGGAAGGTCTGATCTGGGAGTGGAGCCAGGACCCGGAGTGGGTGCGGGCACATCCGAGAGAAGCGTCGGAGACTATCAAGTGGCTAGCGGAGCGGCGATCGATTCCGACGTGGATGTGCGATAAGGCACTAGGAATTCTCGAGACGTCTTGGAAGGAAGGAGCGGCGGTCGAGACTGTGCTAGCCGCGACGGAGGTCCTGGCGGCGATTCCGTGGGACCCTGCGTTTGAGTTCGCGAACCGGCTGCGGCGTGGGACTTGAACTTGCCGTTTAGGCCGAACCCAGGTTCTCGCTCGGTCCGGCGCGATCTGGGGAGACGAGCGCGTGCAAGTGCTCGCGCGCCAAATGCGTGTAGGCCATCGTGGTCCGAAGATCCGAGTGCCCCACCGCCTCCTTGACGTGAACAGGATTCGCGCCTTCAGCTAGCCATGTGGTGATCCGCCTGTGCCGGAGGTCATGCTGGTGCAGGTCTGGCGGCAGCTTTGCCTCCTCTACCGCCGCGGTGAACGACGCGCGGAGGGACGCGATCCGCTCGCCAGCCTCGGCCCGCCGTCGCGACCGCTCGTGGTGGAAGATCCATGGAACCTGTGTTCCGTTATATGTCGCGAACCGGAACCGCGCGAAGTGATCCCGCATAGCCTGCTTGAGCCGCTGGGTCATTGGAACCCATCGGCCTTTTCCGCTTTTCGTGCGGTGTCCGTCCCGCCCGCTCGCAATCCTGAGGAACCCGCCCTCGAAATCGACGTCCTCCCACTTGAGGTATAGCGCCTCGCTCTCGCACCGCGCCCCGGTCTCGCCCAAGACCAGGACGTACAGCCTGAGCATGGGCCGGCCAGCGCCCGCTGCCAGCAGCTCCTCGTACTGCTCGTCGGACAGGATCACGGGGTCGCGCGGGTCCGCCTTCGGGACGGACACCCGGCCCACCGGGTTTCCCTCGCGCAGCTCGAGTTCCTCAGCGAACGAGAACACGGAGTGGAGGGTGGCCCGGTCCTTTTGGAGCGTCCGGTTGCTCGCGACGGCCCGGCCCTTCGAGTGAGTGCGGCGCCAGTTCAGGTAGTCCTTGACGTGGCCCGGACGGATCTGATCCACCCGCAGATTCTTGAGCCCCTCCACGAAGAACGCGCGGAAGAGGGCCAGGCTGATTGCGTACGTCCGCCGGGTGCTCGCCGTGAGAAGCGGGAGGCGCTCCTTCTCGAACTTGTCGAACAGCGCCGCCACGGTCATCGAACCCGGCAGCCCGTGCCGCTCCCGCTCCACGAGGCGCTCCAGCTCCGCGTGCTTCCGACGAGCGAACTCCACAGCCTCGCGGCGGTCGGTGGTGGGGAGGGTGAAGGTGTGGCGCTTGCCGCCGGCGTAGAGGATCACCCGCAGCGCGCGACCGCGCTTCTCGATCGTGCCGGGGTGCCGCTTCATTCTGGCCATCGTCCATCCCTCCATCGCGAGCGGGCGGCTGTTGCGCCCTCCCCCCCGTCAGGTATGGCGCGGGGCGTTTGGCAGGTCGCGCAGCAGCAGGTACGCCGGATCAACCTCCAGGGCGTTGGCGAGACGCTCAAGGACGTCGAGGTTGACGTTCCTCACCGACTTCCCCTCGAGGCGGCTCACGGTTGCCTGGCGCACACCCGCGCGACGGGCAAGCTCGGCCTGGGACCAACGGTGGGCCCGTCGAAGCTCTCGAAGACGCAACCGGATCGGGGTCACGAGTTCATTATACGCCTATGCGTATTCGACCGCAAGGTGAAAGACAGTCAGCAAGTTCGCCTTGTCAACTTGGCAAGGTCCAGGTAGCCGCCCTACGTTGATCGACTCACGGTCCATACGCTTAAGCGTGTAACCGATGTTGAGAGATGCTCCGGTTCGCTGCGGATTTCGATAAAGCGGCTCAGGGATCGCAGCCTAGCCAGCGCACCCCATTCTCCTGAGCCTCCGGCTCGCCATCCCCACCCACAGGGCATCCCTCTCGAGCTTCAGCCGGTCGTGCTCCTCACGGAGCCGCTCGTAGGTTCGCCACTGCATCCCCTTCGGCTTGAACGGCCAGATCACCGCTGTATGGTACCGGCCAACGCCGCCAGCGCGCCGCCAGCACTCCGCGGCAGCCGAGAGGAGGCGGTCCAACGGACTTCGCCGCTGTGATCGATAGGCGAGGCCGTGGCAAGAGCGACAGCCGAACCCGGATTCCGCCCGCGGAAGATAGAGTACGGCCCTCCGGTGTTCACACCGGGGGCACAGAAACCACCAACGCCAGCCCCCAGACGGCAGGTGCGTGGTCGCCACCTCGATAGCGCTCGAGACCGGCTCATCCGGGCGACCCTCGGACCTGACGCCGTACCGAAGCGTCAACATCGCGCCTCGCGCACGCCACTGAAGGCTCCAGGCCACCTCCGCGTGCGTATCCGGGCCGAGCCACTGGATGACCCCGGCCGGCTGCGACAGAGACATGACCATGATCCGGCTGAACTCCTGGAGCGAGAGTACGACCCGCACGTCCTCGACCGTCCTACGGCGCACGTGTCCGGACCAGCGGGTTGACCCGAAGCCGCCCATCGCTAACGCCTCCCTCGGATGGGTTGGACCAGAGGCACGATGTCCGACTCGTACCCGCGCAGCCAGGCCCGAATCTCCCCGACCACGAAGACCAGCTCCCCGTCCAGCTTTCGATGCGGAAGGAGGGACCGCTGGCCGTTGGGGGCCGTCCGGCGATACACCCAGGAGCGCGGCCGCCCCACGGCCTCGGCCAGTTCACGGACCCCGATCCTGGTCTCCGGTGGCGCGGTCCACAGGCGTTCTCGCCACGTCGGCTCGGCCGGCGTTGCCAGCGGCGGCGGCTGGTGCCCCCCGGGCACCGCTCCCTCGAGCAGGGCCCGAACGGCCGACACTTCCAGCATGGTACCGGCGGGTGCTTTCGCGAGCCAGTCGAGGAGATCCACGGGGCCTGCGGCGGCCTCGGACCTTCCCACCGGTCTTCCCATCCCTTCTAACTCCTTTGTTGGCATGAGATTGGGAAGGCCAGAGAAGTCCGACTTCTCAAGGCGGCGGGTTCAGGGCGGGGGCTCGATACTGGGCTACTCATCATCGGAGCGCGCCCCAGTCTCGTCAGTGGCGCTCACACCCTGCACGTAAGCCTCACTGTCATCACTGGGGGCCCGTTGTGGGGAGCCAGCCGGTGGGAGGATCAACAGGCGGCGGCCGGCGAACCCATCAGGTTTGCTCCTGATACCCAGGCGCGCCCGGGCCCGACGAAGGGTCGCTTTCGCTATCCCGGCGCCCTTCGCGGCCTCTTCTACGTCGGCCACGGGGCGCGGGCCATCCACCAGGAGTTCTGTGAGGAGCTCCACCGCCTCCTCGAGGGCGGACTTGGCCTCACGATCCTCAGCGACCGCCACCAACTCATTGGCGCGGTGGTGGGATGTCCCGAGCCAGCGGACCCGCGAGCGTCCATGGCCGTCCTCCTCCACCTGGAACGAGAGAGAACGAGCCTCGACCGACAGGTTGGACTTTGTGACCGCCAGAATCCGACGCCCCTCGTCATCCGGATCCCGGGCCACCAGCAAGACCGACCGGGCCGCCGCCGCGATGCCGATGCTGCCGCCGCCGCGATAGATCGCTGGGCCGTAGCCCCCCTTGGTCAGGTGCCGGACGACCACGATGGCAGCGCCTGTCATCTCGGCGACCTCAGCGAGCGGCCTCAGGGCCCGGCGGATGTCGTGGTCCCGCCAGCTGTTGACCTCGCTCCCGAGGAACGCCGTCAGCGGGTCGATCACCACGAGGGTGGCCTGGTGTTCCTCGATCGCCGCGCGCAGAGCCGAAATGTGGAGTGGTAGCGTAACGGAGTCGCTGCGGTCGTCTTGCGATACTGCCGTCATCGCGTGGATCCGGGAGCAGTCCGCCCCGCCTGCCTCGAGACGGGGTCGGATAGTGTCCCCGAGCCCATCCTCGGCGCTGAGGAGAATCGAGCTGGCCTGCTCCATTGGGTGTCCGTCGGGCGTCGTGCGCCCTCTACTCAGCCGGGCCGCTAGGTCCAGAAGCACGGTGCTCTTCCCAAGCCCGGGGTCTCCCTCGAGCACAGTGACCTTGCCGAAGGGTATCCGCCCCGGCCACAGCCACCGGACCTCCTCCGCGGCCACGTCTGCCAGTACGACGGTGACCGGCCTGGCGGTGACCCGGCGACCTCGGCCGTTGCCGGAGGGCATGGTTTCGACGGTGGCGGCGAGCTGAGCCGCCCGAACCTGCTTGAGAGTGGGCAGCTTGGTCATGTCGTGGCCGCTTGAATGATGGCCTTCTCGATCACCTCTCGGGCGCAGTGCAGATCCCGAAGGGCGGCGGCTTCCAGACCGACGGCTGCGGCTTCGAGGGCCGACTGCTCCCAGCACGCCGCCCGCCAGACAGCGTCGAAGGTGAGCGTGGTCCGATCGCCACGGGCGAGTTCGGCCCGCCAAGCGTCGAGTGCCGGCGTCCTGAAAGGCCGCCCGCTCATCGGTCGCGGGACTCCGGCCGCGTTCCCCGGCCGCCCGCCCGGTTCCGATCCTTGGGGTCGGACAGAGCGCCTTCAGCCAGGCAACGAACGTCCTCCGCGTCGATGTAGTAGCCGATCCCGGCATCGAATCCGCCCCGAACGAGGCCGAGGGCCAGCAACCTCCGAAGCTGGTTATACGACTTCTTGACGGTGAGGCACGCTTGGCTGACGGGTACACGTGAATCGGCCGGTGGCATTCTGACCCCCCACTCCGAAGAGCTTGGATCAGCATAGCGCGCGCTCTCTCCCCGACTAAGATTGCGATCCGCGTCGGCCCCGATTCTCACCCCGCGGTTACAGGGAGATCCCCATCGTGGCGACCCACACTAGGCAGGACCGTGACGTCTTGGCGAAGGGGTTCCAAGGCAGGGTCCGAAAGGTCCTTTCGGATACCCAATACAAGAACCCGTATGGGTTTACCCAGGGTCCGCGGAGCAGGGGGTTCTCTCACGCTACGTTGAAGGCGTGGCTCCGAACGAGCAAGCCGAGAGTCCCAGTCACCCCGGCGCTAATCGAGTTCGCCCAGCTTACGGGAGCGAGCCTCGACTACCTGATTCTTGGCGAGGGACCCGAATTCCGAGGGCAGGCGTTGCCGATCGGGGAGCTAGCCGTGATGCTACGGGCGGAGATTGCTCGGCGGTTGACGGACGGCGGATTCCCGCTTGGCGTTCTAATCGCCCATGAGCTTCCGGACGGAGACGCCCTCCTTCGCCAGATCGCGAATGTGCGGTATAAGGAATGGCGCGCCGCCTTTCTGAAGCGGTTTGCCGACGACGCCGGCGCGGCCCCGGTGAAGGGCGATCAACGGGCCCCAGGCAATCAACCCGACCAACCGCCACGTGGCGGGTCGCGCAAGGGCACTGGCCGCAAGGCCCGCGGGTGACGTTATGAGGCCGTATCCCGAGTCATCCTCTCACCCCTTGTCCGTCTTGGGGCGAAGCCTGGCTCAGGCTGCGAGGTTTGGTCTGTGTGCGCACCGGAGTCGCGACGGCCGAAACAGGAGGGCAACCGTGCTTCCCGATTTTCCAAAGGTGAAGACCCACATCAGCGCCCAACTGCTAGAGTTGCTCAAGACCCGAGTTCCGCAAATCGCTCCGGTCCTGGCCCAAACGTCGAGCTTCCATCAACACGAGGGGCGCCGGGTCGCGTACGCGCGTGAAGACGATTCGACCGCCGAGGTAGGCTACGAGCCCGCGCGATTCCCCATCGAGTTAACCCGCGACGAAATGCGGACACCGGACTTGGACGGCCTCATCGCGAAGTTCGAGGCTCTCGCCCAGCAGATGGCCAAGGCTCAAGCCACGCTGATGTTCGCTCGAATATCCACCGCAACTGAGGAAGTCGGGAATGTCGTCCAGGTTGGAGGCGACTTTCAGCCTCATCACTTCTTGGAGATGATCGACAAGGTGCAGATGGACTTCGACCCGGAGACAGGACTGCCCGTTGGTCAGGCCTTTGTCATGCATCCGAACATTGCGGCCAAGGTGATTCCGAAACTCAGGGCCTGGGAACAAGACCCGGCTTTCAAGGCGCAGTACGAGAGAATCATGACG
>Ga0214471_10002229_pt1 | contig 15231 bp, 14 predicted proteins | sample RVTome_5_FD_207665 | JGI IMG/M metagenome (GOLD analysis project Ga0214471, IMG submission 207665) | Soil microbial communities from uranium-contaminated site in the Upper Colorado River Basin, Wyoming, United States - RVT142D155 | ecosystem: Environmental > Terrestrial > Soil > Contaminated >... | reverse complement strand
ACGCGGCGTCGCTGGATCAGGCTTTCGCCCATTGTCCAATATTCCCTACTGCTGCCTCCCGTAGGAGTCCGGGCCGTATCTCAGTCCCGGTGTGGCTGGTCGCGCTCTCACGCCAGCTACCCGTCGACGCCTTGGTAGGCCGTTACCCCACCAACAAGCTGATAGGCCGTGAGCCCCTCCCGGAGCGCTAACACATTTCCCGGCAGAGGGATGTCCCCCTGCCGGAGTATCGGGTATTAGCGCTGGTTTCCCAACGTTATCCCCGTCTCCGGGGCAGGTTGCTCACGTGTTACTCACCCGTTCGCCGCTCCGTCACCGGGGAGCAAGCTCCCCGGCTCGATCGCTCGACTTGCATGTATGAAGCACGCCGCCAGCGTTCGTCCTGAGCCAGGATCAAACCCTCCATCGAAATCCTCACCACCGCCGAAGCGATGGTTCAGGTTCAACGGATAAAGGAATACCGTGTTGCCACGGTACGGGTTCCCGCTCTCTCTTCAAGCGTGGTTCTCGGGCTCGGCTCCCCGGCGTTGCCGCCGCGGAGCTTCGCACGTGCTCGTCCTCGCTATGCAGTTGTCAAGGCACAGGCGTCCGCAGGGCTCACTGGTAGGTGGGCCTCCCTCAGCGGGATTGCGGTTTCGATTCTGAAGCCGTCCCGGTGGGACGGCGGAGAGATAGTATATCCCACGCCCCGGGAAGGCAACAGCCCGCTCGGGGCCACGAGCAGGCGTTTCTCCGGGGGAGGGAGTCCGATGCCCAAGGTAGGCGACCGCGTGATCATCGAGGGACAGAAGCTCGGCCAGGTTCGGCGGGAGGGCAAGCTCTTGGAGCGGGTCGGAACCCTGCTGAAGATTCGCTGGAACGACGGCTCTGAGTCGCTGCTGACGCCGGGGGCGGGCACGATCAGGTTCGAGCCCAGCTCCGGCAAGGGTGCCGCCACGCGGGCCGCTTCCGGCCGGGCGCCGGCCGCGAAGGGCGCCGCCAAGAGCGCGCGCGCGACGAAGTCCGCAGCGTCGCCCAACGGCGCCAAGAAAGGCTCCACTGCCAAGGGCAAGAAGAAGAAGAGGTGAAGAAGTAGGCGGGTCTACTCGGCGGGGCGCAGCGCCGCGACGGCGGCTTCCAGGCGCTCCAGCCGGTCCCCGAGCGGACCGAGCAGCCGCACGGCCTCCGCGACGCCCTCCAGACCGCTCTGGACCTCGCCGATCCTGGCCCCCAGGGCTTCGACCCGCGATCCCATCTCGTCGGTCAACGTTCCGAGGACGTCGCCCACGCCGCTCATCATGCCGTCGATGCCGGCGCGGACTTCCGTGCGAAGCCGGCCGGCGTCGGCGTCGGTCAGCGCGCGCGCCGCGGTGTCGCGCAAGCGCTGATCGAATCCGTCGGTGAGCGAGCGGATCTCCGAGGCGGTTTCGTGCACGGCGTTCAGCGCGTCGTCGAGCCGGGCGCGCATGACGGCCATCTCGCCGGTCAGCCGCCGGACGTCGTCCTCGCGGGAACCGCTCTCGCGAGCGATGTCGATCTCGAGCGAGTCCATGCGCGCGTCGAGCGTCGTGAGCGAATCGTGGACGTTCAACTCCCCGAGGACCTCCAGCGAGGCGGATGGACGGGCCGGCTCCCCGAGGGAGACCGCAGCCGACTTCGGCGCCTTTGCGGGCGCTTTCGTCGATGCTTTCCTCGGTGCCATGGGGAAGGATCGGCCGGAGCCGACCGTGGGAGGCTAGCCGCAGAGTGGGAAAATCGCAAACCGTGCCGCTACGGCACCGGCGCATCCGGCCAGGTGAGCCGTTTCGTTTCTGTGTTCGATACGGCTTCCTGGACGAGCGCCCGGACGTCGAGCGCCGATTCCGCCCGCTGCATGTCCTGGATCCTGCCCTTGGTGACCGGACCCTTCGGCTCGAACAGCACGCACGCCTCCTGGCAGGGCGCCGACGAGACCTCGAAGGTGCCCAGCGCGCGCGCCTGGCCGATGATCTCGAGCTTGTCCAGCCCGATCAGCGGTCGCAGGACCGGGATCGGCGAGGCATCCTCGACGCACGCGAGGTTCTCCAGCGTTTGCGAAGCCACCTGTCCGAGCGCGTCGCCGGTCACGAGGGCCCGGGCGCCGTCGCGCTCGGCCAGGGCGGCTGCGATTCGCATCATCATTCGCCGGTACAGGATCGTACGCAGCGGCTCGGGACACGACGCGACGATCTCCTGCTGCGCCGGCGCGAGCGGCGCGAGATGGAGGACGGACTCGTACTGACGGCGCGTCAGGCGCTCGACGAGCTCCGTCGCGTTGCGAACGCTCGAGGCGTCGGTGAACGGCTGGGAATGGAAGTGGACGAAGTCGCAGTGAGCGCCGCGCCGCATCATGCGCGCCGCGGCGACCGGCGAGTCGATACCCGCGGAAAGCAGCACCGACACGCGACCGGACGTTCCGACCGGCAATCCGCCGAGTCCGGCGACGCGCTCGACGTAGACGAGCACGAGGTCGCCGACGACCTCGACATGGCACGTCCGGTCCGGATGGTCAAGGTTCACGCGCCGCCCGTGGCGCTCGAGCAGCCAGGCGCCCAGCTTCTCGTTGATCTCGCGCGCGCTCAGGGGGAAATCGCTGTGGGCCACGCGCGCCCGCACGGCAAAGGTCTCGTAGGCCCCCTCCATCGCCTCGCCCGCGATCGCGCAGAGCCCGTCGAAGTCGAGCCTTCCCCCCACCGCGGCGGCGCAGTTCGCCACGCCGTAGACCTCGCCGAGCCGCTCGGCCAGATCGGCGGCGCGCACGCCGTCGGGGACAGCGACGAGCATTCGTCCCGGCAGACGCCGCGGAACGAGCGGCGCGACGTCCGACGCGGCTCGAACGAGGTTGTCGATCAGCGCTCGTTCGAAGTGCGAGCGATTCCGGCCCTTCAGCCCGATCTCGTCGTAGTGGACGACGACGTGTTCGCGGCGCGCCATGCCAGAAACGCTAGAGGGCGCACTCGCCGGTGTCCACCGGTCTCGTGCGGTTGCCGGCCGACCGAAGCGCCCGTTCGATCTCGGTTTCGGCGAGAGCATAGGACTCCTCGTCGTTTTGAGCCGACGCGGCGAACACCACCCCGCGCACGTGGCCGTCGACGTCCACGAAGGGCCCGCCCGAGTTCCCCTGGTGTACCGAGGCCCGCAGCACGTAGATGTCCCGCCTGACCTGACGGCGCGAGTAGATGTCCCGGCCGATCGCCTCGGTGCGCCCGCGGACCCGCGCGACGGAGATGGTCCGGTCGCCGCCCCCCGGATAGCCGATCGCGGCGCCGTCGGTGCCGCGCGGCGCTTCGGCGCCGTCCACGCGCAAGCGTCCGCCGGTCATCGACGGGACGTAGAGCACCGCGATGTCGACGTCGGTGTCCATGAACACGACGCGGGCGGGGAACGAGTCGCCGCCGGCGTCCTGGGCCTGGCGCACGACCGTGTCGGTCGTGCCGGCCACGACGTGCGCGGCGGTGATGACGGTGTCGCCGTCGACGGGGAATCCCGAGCCGTTGACGACCCCGTCGCATCCGTGCCCCTCGATCTTGTAGGTGAGCCGAGCCGCCGCGCGGACCTCGCGGTCGCGCGCCAAGCGGGCCGGCGGTCTCTCGACGCCGGGCGCGAGCGACGGGTTCAGGCTCTCGAAGACCTCGGGGAAGCCCGTCCTGCTGAGAAGGTTGCCGATCGTGGCGACGAAGTCCGGCGGCGAGTGGAGCAGGGCGTGCGTGCCGCGGATGATGGCCGAGTCGCGGACCGAAGCGCCCAGCTCCGGCACCTGCTTGACCGCGCCGCTCATCATCCACGCGAGCACGAGCGTCACGAGCGCCGCCACCCCGGCGCCGAGGAGCGCGTCGGCCTTGCGGACGCGATCGTGCTTGATCCGCTTGGTCAGCCGGTAGCCGCCGTAGGCGATGATCCCCTCGACGATGAACGCCGTCCCGAGGAAGACCGACAGCGACAGCACGGCCTTGCTGGTCGGCGTCCCGGGATCGACCAGACCGATGATCGGAGTCGTGAGCGCCGCCCCAACGATGATGCCGAGCAGGAAGCCGCCCCAGGAGAACACCTGCAGGATCACGCCTCGACGGAACCCCGTGAACAGCGCGAGCCCGATGGTCGCGAGGATGAGGGCGTCGACCCAGTTCAACGTCTACGCCGGCTCGGGACGCCCCGGCTGCGCCTCGGGATGGTGCGAGCGCTTGGGAACCATCACCTTGCGCCGGAAGTAGAGCACCTCGGCGCCGTCCTGGTTGATCCCGCGCGTCTCGACGGTCACGACGCCTCGGTCCGGCTTGGACGAGGACTCGCGCTTGTCCAGCACCGCGGTCTGCGCGTACAGCGTGTCGCCGTGGAAGAACGGCGCCTTGTGCTGGAGCGACTCCACCTCCAGGTTCGCGATCGCGCGCCCGCTGACGTCCGGGACGCTCATCCCCAGCGCGACCGAGTACACCAGGTTGCCCACGACCACGTTGCGCTTGAACTGCGTCTGCGTCTCGGCGTAGTGCGCATTCGTATGGAGCGGATGGTGGTTCATCGTGATCATGCAGAACAAGTGATCGTCGTACTCGGTGATCGTCTTGCCCGGCCAGTGCTTGTAGACGTCGCCGACTTCGAAGTCTTCGAAGAAGCGGCCGAACTCGCGCGCTTCGCCCATCGTTCCCCTCTCTTCAGCGAATCAGCGGGAACCGTGTGGCGAGCGGCCCGAGATAGCTCGTTTCCTCGTCGGTGAGCGCTGCCCGGCCGGTTCCCGTGAGGACGAAGCGTACATCGTCCATGCCGATCGGACGCAGATCCGTCCCGAGCAGCCCGCGAAGGACGTCCGCAGTGATCGCGAGCGCCCTGGCGTCCGGATGCGCCGCGTGGCCGATCGCCTCGTCCATGTCCATGTGGTGAACGGTCACCTCGAGGACGCGAGTGCGCACGTACTCCTCGATCCGCATCGTGCCGAAGGGCGTCGGGTGGACCGATTCGGGGCGGGAGGCGCGAGCGGCGCGGAGCGCGCGCGACCACTGCTCGTCCCAGAACGCGACGACCGCAGGACCGTCGCCGATCTCCTCGGCGTAGTCGGCTGCCCGAGCGGCAATCGCGGGGGCCTCCGCCTCGAGGTCGACCTGGAAGTAGGTGACGCCGTCCTTCTCAGGCTCGTCGTCGATCGCGTCGGCGGCGATCATCTCCCGGATCCGCACGGCGCCGCGGGCCATATGCGCGACCAGCTCGCGGACGGTCCACGGCTCGCAGCGCGTCGGCGCGCCCCAACTCGCGCGCGACAACTTGCGCAACGCGGCGCCGACGGCGCCGACCTCACGCGCCAGCGCTTCCACGACGACCGACATGGCGCGAGCCTAGTACGGCGTCAGATCGCGTACTTTTTCAGCAGGTTTCGAGCGATCACCATCTTCTGGATCTCGCTCGTTCCCTCGCCGATCAGGAAGAACGGCGCGTCGCGGAACAGGCGCTCGACCGTGTACTCCTTGGAGTAGCCGTACCCGCCGTGAATGCGCAGCGCCTCGGTGCAGACCTCCATGCACGCCTCCGAAGCGAAGAGCTTCGCCATCCCGGCCTGGAGGTCGGTGCGCTCGCCCTCGTCCTTCATCACGGCGGCTTGGAGCATGAGCAACCGCGCGGCCTCGATCTTGGTCGCCATGTCCGAGAGCTTGAACGCGATCGCCTGGTGCTGGGCGATGGGCTTGCCGAACGTCGTGCGCTCCTGCGCGTAACGAATCGCCTCCTCGAACGCGCGCGTCGCGACGCCGAGCGCCCGAGCCGCCACGTTCACGCGCCCGACCTCGATGCCCCCCATGTTGTGGATGAACCCCTGTCCCTCTTCACCGCCGAGCAGGTCGGCCGCGGCGACGCGATGGTCGTCGAAGGCGATCTCGACGGTCTCGAGGCCCTTGTAGCCGAGCTTGGGGATGTTCTTGCCGACGATCACGCCGCCGGAGCGCTCGGCCTCGGGCTCCTTTTCGACGATGAACATCGTCATGCCCTTGAACGGCGGGTCGGTGTCGGCGGTCTTGGTCAGCACCATGCAGATGCCCGCGCGCGAACCGTTCGTCACCCACATCTTCTGGCCGTTGATGACGTAATCGTCGCCGTCGCGGACCGCACGCGTCTTGATCGCCTGCACGTCGCTGCCGGCGTGCGGCTCGGACATCAGCAACGCGGCGCGCGGGTTGCCGGTGACCATGCGCGGGAGGTAGCGCTGCTTCTGATCGTCGGTGCCGTAGCTCTTGATGAGGTAGGTCGCCATCGTATGCGTGTTCAGGATCCCCGACAGCGACATCCAGCCGCGCGCCAGCTCGGTCACGACGAGCGCGTAGACGGTGAGCGGGAGCCCGAGGCCGCCGTACTCCTCGGGCACCATCATCCCGAACAGACCCATCTCCTTCATCTGCTCGACGATCTTCTCGGGATAGGCGTCCTCGCGTTCGAGGTCGTCGGCGATCGGGATGACCTCGCGCTCGACGAACTCGCGGATCGTGTCCACGACCATCTGGTGCTCCTCGGGCAACTGGAATAGCGGCATGGCGTCCTCCTGTGTCAACGGTATGAAACACGCCGCGCGCGGCCGGGTCGAATCGGGTCGCGCGGGGCGGCCCCGCACCGTGTGGCGGCGCGCCCGCGCCCGGTCTATTCGTCGCCGATCCGGTGCAGGTTCATGCCTCCGAACACGAAGGGCTCGGCGGGCTGGAAGGCGTCGGCCAGCTCGTTGTAGGCCTTGAACGCGGGGTGGCTGTCGTGCTCGTGATGACCGTCCATGTCCTCGAACTCCGCGACGACCAGATATTGCTTGCAGCCCGGCGTCTCCTGCGTGCTGATCGCGAGCGGCGTGAGCGACGCGCGCAGCAGGACACCGTTCTCGAACAGCTCGCGCCACACGCCCAGCTCGTGCTCCGCGAACAGCTCCTCGAACTCCGCCGCCCGCTCGGCGTCGATGTTCAGAACGATTGCATTCGTCTGCGTCATGGCAACTCCTTGAACGGTCCTGCGATCTCATAGGTGATGCCCGATCCGGTTCCGCCACGCTGCGAGGAGAGGTACAGGCGCGTCCCGTCGGGACTGAACGCGGGCCCGGTGATCTCCGAGCCGTCCTGGCCGGTCACCCCGAGGAAGGCCGACACCTCGCCGCCCGGCTCGATCCGAACGAGCTGCATGTCGCCTCCGTCCTCGGCGACGTACAAGTCGCCGTTGGCGGCGGCGGTGACGTTGTCGACGCCGCGCAGGATCGGGTCCGCGGCGGTTGCCGCGTCGTACAGGACGCCGACCGTGCCGCCCACGCAGTCGTAGTCCCAGACGCGGTTGTCGCCCTTCGTCGTGAAGTACACGTGCCCGCCGGCGTACCAGGCGCCCTCGCCGCCGTTGAACGCGGTGCTCGCCGAGACCTGCGCTCGGGTCGGCGTCTCTCCCGCCGCGGGGTTCGGAGCGGGCACCGGTCGCCACGAGACGCTCCCGCCGGCTCCGACCCGAGCGACGTCGAGCGCACCGTCGCTCAGGTCGCCGGCGGCGGTCGGCGTGAAGCGATAGAAGCGTCCGTCGCCGCGATCCTCGGTCATGTACACGTGCCCGCGCTCGACGTCGACCGCTGCGGCCTCGTGCACGAAGAAGCCGAGCGCAGGACGCTCGATCGCCTCCCGCCGGCCGAGCGGGTCGCACTCGAAGACGCGCCCGCCTTCCAGCTCCTCGCACGACAGCCAGGTTCCCCACGGCGTCGGGCCGCCCGCGCAGTTGCGGTTCGTCCCGCCGAGGACCCGCTGCGCCGAGACGATCTCGCCGGCGGCGTTGAAGCGGACCGATCCCGCGCCGCCGGCGCCGGAGACCTCGCTGTTGGAGACGTAGATCCATCCGCCGTCGGCGAGCGCGAAGGTCGCGCCGCCGTCGGGAGCCGCGTGCCAGACGTACCCGGCCAGCGCGGCGCCGCTCGTCGCGATCACGCGCGAGGAGAACCCGCGCGGGAGCCTGATTCCGTTCGCGTCCGGGTCGCCGAGCGGGCCGTACCCGACGGGTCTTGCTCGCCCGCTTCGGACGCCGTCGACGTCTCGGTGGCGAACGCCGCCGTCCCCGGCGTCGCGGCCGGACTGAGCCAGCTTCAGCGCGACCGGCGTGAGCGCGAACCCTGCGGCCGCGATCGCCGACCCTCGGAGAAAGGCGCGCCGGTCCACCGAGCCATCATGCGCGGCGGCGTTCGCGCCGGCAACCCGCGCCCTACTCGGTTGCCAGGAAGTCCTCGACCTTCTTCTGGCGAGCCATCCCGGCGGCGCGGCCGCGCGCGGCGACCTGCTCGGCCATCTTGCGGCTCGCCTCGTCGATCATCTCCTTGCCGAACATGACCGCGCCCTTGCGCTCGACCTCGGTCACGTAGGCGTAGTGCTCGAGCATCGCCTCGGCCTTGTCGAACTCCTCCTGCGTCGGGCTGAAGACTTCGTTCAGCACGTCGACCTGCGTCGGGTGCAGCGCCCACTTGCCGTCGTAGCCGAGCGCGCGCGCGCGCATCGCGGCCTCGCGGAAGCCGTCGAGGTCGCGGATCAGCAGGTACGGCCCGTCGATCACCTGGAGGTTGTTCGCGCGCGCGGCGATGTTGATGTGCGTCAGCACGTAGTGCCAGTGGTCGAGGTTCTCGTAGCCGGGGATCGGCGCGCCGGCGGTGACGGTCGGCAGGCCGAGCGAGGCGCTCATGTCGGCCGGCCCCAGGATCAGGTCCTCGATCCGGTCCGACGCCGTCGCGATGTCGTGGATGTTCTTCAGCCCGATCGCCGTCTCGATCTGCACCTCGAGGCCGAGGCGCTTCTCCAGGCCCGTCGTCTCCTCGATCATGCGCAGCAAGTCGGCGACGAAGGTCACGTCGTTCGGCGTCTCGACCTTCGGGATCATGATGGCGTCGAACAGCTCGCCGGCGTTCTCGACCAGCTCGATGATGTCGCGGTAGGCCCACTTGGTGTACACGCCGTTGATGCGCACGACCTTGGTCGGGGCCTCGTAGGTGTTGTTCTTGAGCGCCTCGATGATGTTCCCGCGCGCGGCTTCCTTTTCCAGCGGCGCGACCGAGTCCTCGAGGTCGAAGAAGACCTCGTCGGCCGGCAGGCCGGCGGCCTTGGCCAGGAACTTCGGGCTCGATCCCGGGACGGACAGACACGAACGGCGTGCTCTCACGGCAGCTCCTTGGGTCGCGATTACCCGCGAAGTATTGCCAGGCTCGCGCGGCCGGGCAAACCGGGGATCAGCCGGTCACGCAGCGCTGGACGGCGGCAGCGATCGCCGGCATGACGCGGCGGTCGAAGACCGACGGGACGATGCTCTCCTCGCTCAGCTCGTCCTCGCTCTGGATTCCGGCGAGCGCCCGCGCGGCCTCCAGCTCCATGTCCTGGGTAACCTCTCGCGCGCGCGCGTCGAGCAGCCCGCGGAAGAAGCCGGGGAAGACCAGCACGTTGTTGATCTGGTTCGGGTAGTCCGAGCGGCCCGTGGCGACGATCCGAACGTTGTCGGGAACCTCTTCGGGCATGATCTCCGGCACCGGGTTCGCAAGCGCGAACACGATCGCGTCGGAGGTCATCTCCTTGACCCACGCCGGCTCGACGAGGCCCGGACCGCTCACGCCGATCAGCACCTCCGCCCCGCGAAGCGCGTGGGCGAGGTCGCCGGTCAGCTTCTCGGCGTTGGTGTTGCGCGCGATCCACTGCTTCTCCGGCGGCAGGCCCGCGATGCGGTCCTCAGACAGGATCCCGCCGCGGTCGACGCCGACGACGTCGCCGATCCCGGCGTGCATCAGCAAGCGCGCGACCGCCGTCCCCGCCGCGCCCGCGCCCAGGATCACGACCCGAAGGTCGCCGAGCGGCTTGCCGATCACGCGGGCCGCGTTGATCAGCGCGCCGACCACGACGACCGCCGTGCCGTGCTGGTCGTCGTGGAACACCGGGATGTCGAGCTGCTCGCGCAGCGCCTGCTCGACCTCGAAGCACTCGGGCGCCTTGACGTCCTCGAGGTTGATGCCGCCGAAGCCGGGAGCGATCGCCTTGCCCACCGCGATCAGCTCGTCCACCGAGCGCGCGTCGGCGCAGATCGGGTAGGCGTCGATGCCGGCGAACTCCTTGAAGAGCATCGCCTTGCCCTCCATCACCGGCATGGCCGCCGCCGGTCCGATGTCGCCCAGGCCCAGGACCGCGGTGCCGTTGGTGAGCACGGCGACCGAGTTCCGCTTGATCGTCAGGTCCCAGGCGCGCGACGGGTCCTCGGCGATCGCACGGGACACCCGGGCGACGCCGGGCGTGTAGGCCATCGACAGGTCGTCGCGCGTCTTCAGCGGGAACTTGGACTGGATCGAGATCTTGCCGCCTTCGTGCAGCGAGAAGGTCCGGTCGGTGACCTGGCGCACCTCGACGCCGTCCACCCGCCGGGCCGCCCGCACGATCTGGTCGCCGTGGGCCTCGTCGCGGCACTTCACCTGGATGTCGCGCACGACGACCGAGCCGCGGTGCTCGACCAGGTCCACCGCCCCCAGGTCGCCGCCGGCCCGGCCGATGGCGCTCGTCAGCCGCCCGAGCGAGCCCGGACGACTCTGGATATTCACCCTGATCGTCAGGGTGTAGCCGGCGGACGGACTCAGCGAAGCCATGGGAACGGCATCCTAGTGCGACCGATCGTTCGCGTCAGGGAGCAACACGAGCCGACATGGAAGAAGCCCGCCGAAAGCGGGCCTCTTCCATGTCGCCGGCCTAGAGGCCGAGCGCCGGAATCCAGCCCCCGAGGCTCGCGGGAGCCTCCGGGAAGTTCAGCTCGGGAGCAGGCCACGTCCTCCAGTCGGCTTGGCTCCGCGTGCCGTCGATCCCGGCGGTCTGCGCGACCAGCTCGAACTCCACGCGGGGGTCGCCGCCCGGCGCGGTCACCGGCGCGCCGCAGTCGAAGATCGACTCGATCATCGGCGGAGCGGTCTGTCCCGTGGGGTTGTTGTCCGCCCAGCAGTTGCCCGGGCCGGAGCCCGCACCCTGCGCGAGGTCGTAGCCGTCGGGCGGGCTGACGATCGCGTTGCCCCAGATCGTGTTGCCGCTCGGAATCCAGACGTTGCCGTTGTCCTCGGGCAGCGGCACCACGAGGATGCCGACCCGCTGCGCGCCGCTGATGGCGTTGCCGTAGACCGAGTTGCCGCTCGTGCCGGCGAGGGCGATCCCGACGCCGTAGTACGTGCCGCCGATCCCGTCGCCGGGCACGTCCGCGCGCGTTCCTGTGATCGTGTTGTGGTGAATGGTCGCGCCGCGTTGCGGCGGTCGCGCCTCGCCGATCAGCGAGTTCGGCACGATCCCGAGCGCGTTGTCGTTCCAGGCCGAGTCGCGGATCTCCAGGTTCCCGCCGGCGTTGGTGCCCGAGTAGCCCAGCGCGTTCTCCTCGGCGACAACGTCGTGGATCACGGCGTCGCACGGATAGCACTCGCCGATGTAGAAGGCCGAGTCGGCGTTGCCGCTGCCGTAGGAGTTGTCGATCTGCCCGCACCGGGCGTCGTAGGCGTAGATGCCGTAGCCGTGGTTGTTGTACGCGGTCAGGTAGCGGCCCCAGTACCCGGTCTGGTGCGCGAACCGGAAGGCGGTGCCGGTGTAGTTGTGGCCGGTCATGTTCTCGAGGACGATGCGGTCGGCGAGCGCGTTCAACCCGACGTCCTTCTCGCTGTCACCGTCGAGGATCACGCCGTTGCGGTGCTCGCCGCGGATGCGAAGGCCGGGCGTGTGGATCTCGACGGCTTCGTGGTAGGTGCCGTCCTTGATCAGGATCGTGTCGCCTTCGCCGGCGGCGGCGACTGCCGCTCCGATCGTGGTGAAGTCCGCACCGCCGTCGTCGTCGACGGTCAGCGTGACGCCGGAGCTGCCCGGAACGATCGCGTCCCCGATGTGACATGAGGTCGTCCGGAATCCGGCGCCGTGGTCGCCCCCTTCGGCATGACCGGCGAACGGCGCCATGGCGGTCGCCACGGCAACGAGTGAGACGAGTAGCTTCTTCATCGTTCCCCCTACTGGATGGTCAAGGTGCCGCGCATGAACAGGTGGAGCGTGCAGGTGAATTGGTAGTCCCCGACCGGCAACTGACTGGTCGGCAGAATCGTGTACTCACGCGTTCCGATGGTGTCCCCGTGGAACAGGAAGGTGTGTTCGGTCGGGTCGCTCGGGTCGTAAACCGAGAAGTTGTGTGACTCGACGTCTCGATTGACGTGGATTGCGTCGTAGCCCTCGGCGACGACGAGCGGCACGACGGCGAGGTCGTAGGCGAACTGGCTCACCGCCACGCGCTGCGGATCGTCGTCCCCGGGCGTCCACTGCCCGGCGCTCGACTGGACGACGGCAAGCGGCGTCGCGGCGACGGAGCCCGCCGGCGCCGCAGCGACGGCCGCGAGCGCGAGCACGCCGAGCAGGCGGCGATTCACGTCGGCTTCCCTTCTCCAGGATCGGTCGTTCAGGACACCCGTCTGGAGTGGATTCGGCGCGCGAGCAGGTGAATCCTGCCCGTCCGATCGGTCGGAAGCTCTCCGGGTTGACCCGTTACGCCGCTAGGTCGCACCGGCCACCGCGTCGAGCGCGGCGGGGTTTTCCAGGCTCGAGACGTCGCCCGGGTCCTGCCCCAACGCGATCGCGCGCACCGCGCGCCGAACGATCTTGGCCGAGCGCGTCCGCGGCAGCGCGGCGACGAACCGCACGGCCTCGGGCATGAACGCCTTGCCGAGAGCGCGGCCGACGCTCGCGCGCAGCTCGTCGCGCAAGTCTTCGGTCGGCTCGTGCCCCGGCGTGAGCACGACGTAGCACCAGACCTTCTCGCCCTTGACCTCGTCGGGCACGCCCACGGCCGCGGACTCGGCGACGGCGGGGTGCTCGACCAGGATCGACTCGACCTCCGCGGGGCCGAGCCGCTTGCCGGCCACCTTCAGCGTGTCGTCGCTCCGGCCGTGCAGGTACCAGTAGCCGTCGGCGTCGCGGCTCGCCCAATCGCCGTGCACCCAGACGTCGGGCCAGCGCGACCAGTAGGTCTCGATGAAACGGTCCGGGTCGCCCCAGATCCCGCGCGTCATCCCGGGCCACGGCTTGGTGCACACCAGCTCGCCGACCTCGCCGGGCGGCACGGGTTTGCCCTCGGGGTCGAAGACGTCGATCGCCATGCCGAGCGCGGGGCCTCCGAGCGTGCACGGGCGCAGCGGCGTGAGCGGCGTCGGGGACAGGAAGCACGCGCCGACCTCGGTGCCGCCCGAGAGATTGACGATGGGCAACGTGCCCTTGCCGGCCACGTCGAAGAACCAGCGCCACGGGTCGGGGTTCCACGGCTCGCCGGTGCTCGCCAGGATGCGCAGCGACGAGAGGTCGTGCGCGCGCACCATCTCCTCTCCGTGCGGGATGAGCGCGCGGATCAGCGTCGGCGACACGCCGAGCGTCGTCACGCGGTGGCGCTCGATCAGGTCCCAGATGCGGTCGGGCGCGGGATAGTCGGGCGCGCCTTCGTACAGCAAGACGGCGCCCCCGTTCGCGCCGGCGCCGATCACCTCCCACGGTCCCATGATCCACCCCATGTCGGTGAACCAGAACAGCAGCTCGTCCGGGTGCAGGTCGACCTGGTAGGCAACTTCCTCGGCGATCTTGACCAGGAACCCGCCGTGCACGTGCACGACCCCCTTCGGCCGCCCGGTCGTGCCGGAGGTATACGCGATGAACAGCGGCGCCTCCGGGTCGAGCCGCTCGGCCTCGCGCCGGTCCGGCTGCCCGTCGAGGACCTCGTCCCAGGCGACGTCCCGCCCGGCCTGCATCGCGACCGCGCGCCCGAGCCGCGGGACGACGACCACGTGCTCGACCGTCGGACTGAGCGCGACCGCCTCGTCGGCGGCCTGCTTCATCTCGACGACCTTGCCCCGGCGATAGAAGCCGTCGGCGGTGACGAGCGCGACCGCGTTCGCGTCCTGAAGGCGAGCGGCGACCGCCTCGGGCGCGAAGCCCGAGAAGATGGGGAGCCATACCGCGCCGATCTTGGAGCAGGCATACAGCGCGACCACGTTCTCGGGGATCATCGGCAGGTAGATCCCGACCGCGTCGCCCTTGCCGATGCCCAGGCTCGACAGGCCGTTGGCGAACCGATCGACGTCCGCGCGCAGCTCGCCGTAGGTCAGCGTGCGCGTCGCGCCGTCCTCGCCTTCCCAGACGAGCGCGCGGCGATCCGGGTCGGCGCCGGCGTGCCGGTCGACGCAGTTGTGCGTGAGGTTCACGCTCCCCCCGCCGAACCAGGTCGACCACGCGATCCCGCGCGGGCTCTCGACGACCTTCGAGTACGGCTCGAAGAACTCGATGCCGAGGTCCTTGACGACCGCGTCCCAGAACCACTCGACGTCGTCCTGCGATCGCTTGATCAGCTCGGGGTACGTGGCGATTCCGTGCGCGCGCATCAGGCGCGTCACGTTCGCGCGCTCGACATACTCGGGCGTCGGCGTCCAGGCGAAGTCGATCATCAGGCCGCGAGGGTAGACGCGTATTCGTCGCGCGGGCAAAGAATCGGGCGGTGGGATCCGGACTGGTCGGCGGGACGCTCGGCGCCTACCCTCGGAGCCCGGTGGTCACGCGGCACCCACCTCGACCACCTCGCCCTCACTGCAAGGTTCGGGGAGGGGCAAGCCTTCGTCCTTCAAGCCCTGGATGTGAAGCTCGATCGCTTCACGTCACCGCTCAACGAAGGCCGAGGCGATCACCTCGGCGAGACTTGGTTCCGTTCGCCAACCGCGAGGCAGCGTGGGCCGCTCAACGAAGGCCGAGGCGATCACCTCGGCGAGACATGTCCAGGTCAGCCCACAGTTGGCGTGTGGGAAACAGCGCTCAACGAAGGCCGAGGCGATCACCTCGGCGAGACCGTTCCCGGCGTGGCCGTCCTGGTCGTGGGTGTAGGGCGCTCAACGAAGGCCGAGGCGATCACCTCGGCGAGACGCGATCACGCCGGCGCGGTGGAGGCCGATCTTCAGCGCGCTCAACGAAGGCCGAGGCGATCACCTCGGCGAGACGCGGTCCAGGCACAGGTAGCCGTAGGGCAGCGGGGCGCCCGCTCAACGAAGGCCGAGGCGATCACCTCGGCGAGACGCGGGTACCACCCGCACTTCTCGCACAAGGCTTCTATCGCGCTCAACGAAGGCCGAGGCGATCACCTCGGCGAGACACTTTGGCCGGGATTCCGATGTGGGAGGCGGTGTATTCCGCTCAACGAAGGCCGAGGCGATCACCTCGGCGAGACCACCAAGGGGCATGAACATCTTGA
>Ga0214471_10002228_pt1 | contig 15238 bp, 9 predicted proteins | sample RVTome_5_FD_207665 | JGI IMG/M metagenome (GOLD analysis project Ga0214471, IMG submission 207665) | Soil microbial communities from uranium-contaminated site in the Upper Colorado River Basin, Wyoming, United States - RVT142D155 | ecosystem: Environmental > Terrestrial > Soil > Contaminated >... | reverse complement strand
CCGCGCCCGGCGCGCCCCCCCCCGCCCCGCCCCCCCCCCCCCCGCGGGGGGGGCCCCCCGGGGGGGGGGGGGGCGGCCGGGGGCCCCCCCCCCCCCCCCGGCCCCCCCCGCCCCCACGTCGGCAACGCGCGCGATTTTTGACTCGGGACGCTAGCCCAACTTTCGGGTAGGAGCGCGCCGTCAGGCGTGCGACGAGCGTCGAAGGAGGGGCAAGCGCCGTCGAGCTACTGCGTTTCGGGGTTGCGCGGGAACTTGAAGAAGGGGAGACGGACGCCGCCGATGATGACGCGGTCGGCGCGGATCTCGGGGGGCGCCACGAAGCTGAACGGGCAACCGGGGCAGCCGGCGCCCGCGGCCGTGACCAGGTCGTCCTGCTCGACGCCGTCGCCGCTGACGCCGAGGCCGCCGATCAGCGACATGCCCTCGTACAGCCCGATGCTGCCCGGAAAGAACACGACCCCGCTCTGGTTGGCGTTGAGCGCCTGGAACCCCTGCGTGCAGACGGTGTCGACGTCCTGGAGGTAATTGACGAAGAAGGGGCCCGGTGCGGTGCCATCGATACCGGCCGGGAAGAGGGGCTGGGCCCCGAAGCCGAGCGTGCGCGCGGTCATCGCGAAGCCGAGCGGGAAGCCGGGCATGTCGCGGGGATCGCGGGCCGGGCTGCTGAAGTAGGCCGCGTTGCGCGCCTTGGCCACGGCGACGTCGATGCTGAAGATCGTCGCGTCCGGCATCCGGAACAGCCCCAGGATCGTGCCGGTCGAGTCGCCGACCGCCATCACCATCCTCGTCTGGCTTCCGAGCGGCAGCCGGATGGCGGCCCGCGTGCGCTGGGCCTGGTCGATCGTCCGCTGGATGATCGTGTCGACGGCGACGACCGTGAGCTGTGGATCGACCGTGCTCGCCCTCGGCCCGACGAGATAGCCGCTGGGCGGGCCCACCGGGCCGTACGGGCTGGCGAACGGCCCCAGCACGAAGTCGGAGCCGGCGGGGCCGGGGAAGCTGCCGGGCGTGGTGCCGGCCGGCCGGGTGGTGTTGTTCACGAACGGCAGTCGGATCCCGTCGAGGATGACGGCGCCGGGATCCGGCACCACGGGCCCGAAGAGCGGGCTGAACCCGAGGCTGCCCACGAAGGCGGCGAACTCGGCCTGGTCGAGCGGCAGGCCCGTCACGCCGATGCCGCCGGCGACCCGGCCGCCCTTGAAGATCGGCACCCCGCCGCCGTTGACCGCGGCCGGATTGCTGTCGAAGACGTCGGCCTTGCCCGTTACCATGCCGGTTCCGCATGCCGCCGTGTCGCCGGCCTGGCAGTTACCCGTGGTGGCCACCGACGTCGCTCTGGGGATGTCGGGGACCCCGGGGTTGAAGGCCACGCCGAACGCGCAGCCGCGGTTGGTGTTCTCGATGCCGTAGAGCGCGGCCGGCGGCTTGTTCTCCACGCCGGGCGGGAAGTGGATGCCGCTGATGAACCGCACCGTGCGGGAGGACAGCGGCGCCTGATCGTTGCTGAAGAAGGCGCCCGTCCGCGCCAGGCCGATCGCCTGATCCCGTGGATTGACGGGGCGGCCGAAGTTGCCGGCGACGGTGAGCGGCTCCGGCCCCTTGACGAACACCGCCAGCGGGTTTCCGCCGCGGTCCACCACCCCGACCACCATGTTGCCGTTGACGGCCGTCACCGCCGCCCGCACCACGTCCCTGACGTCCTGGATGGTGAGGCAGGGGCCGGTCACGGCGGTGCACTGGGCTCGGGCCGGCGCGGGCCTGACGAGCAGCAGCGCGGTCAGGATGAAGCCTGCGGCGGCGAGACGACGCAGCATGGCGGGCGCTATCTTATCCGATCCCGGTCCGGAGCACCAACTTGGCTGCGCAACTGCCGGGCCGTGAAGGGCCCGCTGGGGTCGCGCTCCTGGGTCTTGTCGTGATACCGGTGGCACTCCACGCACACGGCACGCGCGCCCGCCCGGGGCTTGTGGCACTCGCTGCAGGTCTCCAGCCGCGGCAGCAGGACGTCCGTCGTCTTGTCGCTGGCCGTGGCCCCGCCGTGGCACTCGGTGCAGGCCAGCGGCCGGTGGGCGGCGTGGTCGAAGCGCGAGTGCGGCAGCCAGCGCGCCGGGATGGCGGGCGGGACCACGCCGACCGACGACGGCTCGTCGCCCTCGAGCGTGTGGCAGTACCCGCAGCCCTGCTTGCCGAACAGGGTCGGTTCGATGGTGGCCATCTTCTGGGCGACCCAGCCCCTCGGGGCGGGCGGCGCCTCGGCGGCGGCGCCACCTCGCCGCAGCCCGCGCGGGGCCTCGGCCGCGGGCTCCTCGGCCTCGGCAGCCCCCCCTCGGCGCAACCCGCGCGGGGTGTCGGGCGGCGGCGTCTCGGCCTCGGCGCCGGCGCCCCGGCGCAGTCCGCGCGGTGCATCGCTCGGCGGCGTCTCGGTCTCGCCGCCGCCCCGTCGCCGGCCCCGGGGCGCGTCGCCGGCCGGCTCCTTGATCAGGCCGAGGTCCACGCACCGGGTGCGGATCTCGGCGCCCGCCTTGCCGCCGGGGATCGCCTGGCAGCGGTCGTAGGCCTCGCTCAGCGTGCCGCGGATGAACGCGCGCACGATGGCCGGCTTCTCATGGGGCGCGACGGTGTCCGAGCCCTCGAAGCCCAGGGGATGGCAGGCCGCGCAGTGCGTCTCGTACACGATCTCCTTCATGTACTGCCCGCGCTCGTCGAGGCGGTGACAGAAGGTGCACGTCAGCTGCAGCCCCTCCCTGTCCGCGATGCCCTCCCGCTTGATCGTCACGTTCGCGATGCCGGCCATCCCCTGTTGCTTGGCCACGTCCTCGGTGCCCTTGAGGCCGGCCTTCAGGTGAGTGGCGTGGCCGAGCTTGATCGGCGTGGCGTCGGTCGGCTCCGGCTTGGCGTCCAGGCGCACGCGGGCAACCCGGTCGCCGGCGCCGGCGTTGACGGCGAACTCCGGATGTTTGCCCCGGGCGAAGGCGGTGACGCTGCCGTGGAACGCCGGTGGCGAGCCGTCCTTGGTCTCGAGATCCCCGTGACACTGCACGCAGTGGCGGTCGGCGATCTGCACGAGCACCGCGCGGCCGACGTGCTCGACGTGACAGCTGCCGCAGGCCGGCGTGTCCGATTTCGCATTGTGGTCGGGTCCTGCGTGACAGGCCGTGCAGGCGGCGTCCGAGACTGGCAGAAAGAACCCGGCCGGCGCGGCCGCCGCCGCGGCCCCCAGCGAGGCCTGCGTGACCGGCGCCCCCGGGGTGGGGCCGGGGCCGTGACAGAGCCGGCACTCGCTCTCGAACATCACGTGGGCCGTGGACACGGGGCCGCCGTTGTAGATGCGCTGGTCGTCGAGGGCGGCGTGGACCAGGAGCCACAGGGCTCCCACCGCCGGCGCCGCAACCGACAGGAGCCGCTTCCAGCGGCGGAAGGGGTGCAGGCGCGTGAAGTACTGGAGCGCGATGCGCTTGGCCCGGACCTTGGTGGTATAGCGCCGGGGACCGGCCATCAGTACCTCAGGGCGATGACGGCATGGACGGCGCCGAGCAGGAGCACCGCATAGGACAGCGGCACATGCACGAGGAGCCAGCCGTGGAGCACGTGGTGCATCCGCTTCTGGTCGGCCAGCTGGCGGCGCTCGTCACAGACGGCCTCCAGCTCGCTGACCGTCTCCTGAAGGGGGGGCGGCAGCGTCGTGCGCAGGTGCCGGAACAGCGTCGCGGCCCGGCTGGTCGTGCCGAGCCCCCCGTTGGGACGGTTGGCCGGGTCCAGGAACGGCCGGATGTCGCGCAGGTAGGTCTCGCGCAGGACGCCGCTCTCGCGCACCGGCGCCAGCGCGGTCGGACGCGCGCGGGGGCTCGAGCGCGGCTGCCCGGGGCGCACGGGTGCGCTGCCGCCGCCGGCCCGCCGCGCCTCGGGCAGCGCCACCGGCGCCACCGGGAGCGGGCCGCATGCCGCGGTGACCAGCCCGTCCGATTCCGCCAGCAGCTGCAGCACCACCTCGTCGATCTGCTCGTACACCGTCTCCAGCGGCACCCGGGTGAGCATGAGCCGGGGCAGCGCCTGCTGGAGCAGGAGGCCGACGATGCCGCTGGCGAAGACGGCGATGAACAGGAGCATCAGCACGATGGTGAGCGGGCCGCCGAAGCCGAAGCCGCCGTGGAACAGGATGAGCGGCAGGCTGAGCAGCCCCAGCCAGATGTGGGCGCGCATCCAGGTGGTGGCGCGGCCGACCCGCCAGGTCGGCACCTGGCGGCGGGCGCCGAGCAGCCCGGCGAAGAGCATGAAGGCGAAGCCGACGAAGCCGAAGGCCAGCCCCACCCAGCTGCCGCCGCTCGGCCCGTTCAGCGCGGCGCGCGCGTAGGGCACGTAGACCGCGGTCGCGACCGCCAGCAGGACGATGCTGGCGACGATCCAGGGGCGATGGCTTCGGTCGATGAGCATGGCGGACCCCGCCTAGGACGAGATCCCGAAGAACTTCACCGGCTCGATCCGCTTGAGCGCATCGTGCGGGCACGCGTACACGCAGGCGGGTTCGTGGTACTCGCGGCTGAGGTCGCAGGTGGTGGCCTTCTCCCGCACCACCGCCTTCATCACGCCGGGATGGTCGGGGTCCTCGGCGACGACCTTGAACGGATGCAGGTTGATGTTGCCGTACGGGCACTGGGTGCCGCACAGGCCGCAGCCGATGCACCAGTCCTCGATGATGATCTCGAGCGAGTCCGGATGCCGGCGGATCGAGCCGACCGGGCAGCCCACCATGCAGAGCGGGTCGCGGCACGACCGGCAGGAGGTCGCCACCAGGTACTTGTCGTAGCGCAGCCCGTCGCGGACCAGCCGGGTCACGCCCTCGTGGGCGTCGGCGCAGGCCCGCACGCACTCGTCGCAGCGGGTGCAGCGCTCGAGGTCGATGACGAGCAGGTTCTGCGCCTGCATGAGCCCCTGGCTCAGGAAGTCGTCGAGGGCGACGGTGGTCTCGGTCACCCGCCGCTGGACATCGTTGTGCGACCGTTCCCGGGCCACCTCGACCAGCCCCGCCTGGATGTCGGGAAACTCGCGCATCATGTCGCGGAAGTCGTCGGCGGCGATGCGGACGACCTCGACGTGGTCGAGCGCCGTGCAGGTGGCCGTCCGCACGCCCTCGCCGAGCAGGCCGACCTCGCCGAAGTAGTCGGGGCGGTTGAGATAGCGCACCACCAGGTCGCCGCCCGGGAACTCCTGGGTCACCTTCACGAAGCCGATGCGGATGAGGAAGAAGCCGTCGGCCGGATCGCCCTGCTTGCAGATGACCTGCCCGGGTTCGAAGCGGACGAGCTGCACCCGGTCGCGCAGCCGGGCCACGAAGCCCTCGCTGAGGCTCGACAGGATCGGCACCGAGCGCAGGTGGGTGTCGAGCGCCCGCGCGCGGTAGCGGCGATCCAGCTCGGCCTTGAAGACTTTGTCCTTCTGGAGCATCTGCAGCACGTTGCGCAGCATCTCCAGCACGACGGTCTCTTCGACGGCGCGCACGGTGGCCGAGCGCGGATAGAAGCTCAGGCACGTCATCTCGCCGAACAGGTCGCCGGGGCCCAGCTGGGCCACCGGGTTGCTCAGGTCGAGGTCGACGGTGGCGTCGATGGGGATCGTGCGGGGGGCGGCCGCGGTGGAGGGGGCCGGCGGGCTCTTCACCAGCTCGGTGAGCATGCGGAAGAAGCCCTTGCGGCCGCCGGCGCCGCCGCGGCGGGCGGCGCTGTGGCCGAGCGGGGTGGCGATCGAGACCTCGACCGTGCCGCTCAGGATGTAGAACGCCGTCGAGCCGAAGTCGCCCTCGCGGCAGATGACCTGGCCCGGCCGGATGCGCCGCCGCACGACCGCGCCGCGGTTGAGGTCGAGGAAGGTCCCCGACATCCGCGCGAAGATCGGCAGCGCCTTCAGCTCCTCGGCCGCCATCTCCTCGCCGTGGAGCAGCTCGACCTCCAGCTCGCGGCGGTTGGTCAGGGCGCCGGTCGGGCAGGAGACCATGCACTCGCCGCAGCCGACGCAGCTGGAGGCGGCCATGGGCTGGTCGTTGTCGAACGAGATCCCGGCCTGGTAGCCCTTGCCGCTCCGGCCGATGACGTTGTTGTGCTTGACCTCGGTGCAGGCGCGGATGCACCGGTCGCACAGGATGCAGGCGGTGTGGTCCACGGCGATGAACAGCGACGACTGGTCGAGGCCGCGCGGCCACGTCCGGCCCCCGAAGCGCGGCGGGCCGACCGCGTAGGCCGCGCCGAGCCGCTCCAGCTCGCAGTCGCCGGTGGCCTTCTCGCGCTCGCACGGCGAGGGATGGTCGGCCAGGAGGATCTCGGCCAGCGTGCGGCGCGCGCGGCGCACGCTGTCGGAGGCCGTGGCCACGACCATGCCGTTCTCGGCCGGCCGCACGCAGGAGGCGGCCAGCACCCGGTTGTTCTTCACCTCGACCGTGCACACCCGGCAGACGCCGACCGGCGTCTGGCCGAGCGCGGGGGTGTGACAGAGGGCCGGGATGTCGATGCCGAGCCGGCGGGCGGCGTCGAAGATGGTCGTGCCGGGGTCGACGCTCACCTCGCGGCCGTCGATCGTGAGCTTGACCGCCGCCGGCGCGGTCATGCGCTGCTCACCGGGCAGACGCCGGCGGGACAGCGCCGGCGGAGCAGATGATCGTCCACCTCGTCCCGGAAGTGGGTCAGGGCCGAGCGGATGGGCATCGGCACGACCTGGCCGAGGCCGCAGATGGACGTCTGCGTCAGCGCGTGCGACAGGTCGTCGATCATCTGCAGGTGCTCGGGGCGGCCCCGGCCGCGGGCGATCTCGCCCAGCACGTCCACCATCTTGGCCGACCCCACGCGGCAGGGGACGCACTTGCCGCACGACTCGTTGCGGAAGAACCGCACGGCGTTGAGCGCCATGTCGAGCATGCAGGCCTCGTCCGAGAGCACCAGCATGGCGCCCGAGCCCAGCATGGAGCCCGCCTTGCTCAGGGAATCGAAGTCCAGCGGCACGTCGACCATCGACGGCGGCAGGAAGCCCGACGACGGCCCCGACGGCGCCCACGCCTTGAAGGGGCGGCCGCCGGCCACGCCGCCGGCCTTGTCGAAGATGACCTCGCGGGCCGGCGTGCCCATGGCGATCTCGTACACCCCGGGCCGCGCCACGTCGCCGCTGATGCCGACGAACTTGAGGCCGGAGGCGCCGTTCTTGCCCTGGGCCCGGAACCACTCGGGGCCACGGTTCAGGATGGCCGGCACCATCGAGAAGGTCTCGACGTTGTTGATCACGGTCGGCTTGTTGTAGAGCCCGTGGGTGACGGGGAACGGCGGCTTGTTGCGGGGCTCGCCCCGCTTGCCCTCGAGCGCCTCCAGCAGCGCCGACTCCTCGCCGCAGATGTAGCCGCCCGGGCTCACGAACGTTTCCAGCTCGAACTCCCGGCCGGAGTCGAACACGCTGGGGCCGAGCGCGCCGGCGGCCCGGGCGGCCTGGATCTCGTGCTCGATGATCTCCAGCTGCGGCTCGTACTCGTGGCGAATGTACACGATGCCGAGGCGGGCGCCGGTGACCAGGCCGGCCAGCAGCATGCCCTCGATCAGCAGGTGGGGCGCGCGCTCCAGCAGGAACCGGTCCTTGAACGTGCAGGGCTCGCTCTCGTCGGCGTTGCAGATGATGTACTTGTCGTCGGCCGACTCCTTGCGGACGAGCTCCCACTTGAGCCCGGTCCGGAAACCCGCCCCGCCCAGGCCCCGCAGGTCGGCCGCCTTGAGGGCCGCGATGATACCGGCCGCATCGCCATCGGCGGCCAGCCGCCGGGCGGCCCCGTAGCGCTCGGTCGCGCCGTAGGGGTCGACGGTCAACGTCCGCGTGTCGCCGCCGACGTGCTCGCCCGGCACCCGCTCGCCGCCGACGGCCGCGGCGACGTGGCCGAGCACGATTTCCATCGTGGCGCGGGAGATGATCGCCTCGTTGATCGAGCAGGCCGGGGCGCGGTCGCAGCGGCCCAGGCACGACACCGAGCGCACGACGGCGCCCTCCGGCCCGCCCTGGCCCACCTGCGCCTCGACGGCCGCCAGCAGCGCAGCCCCGCCCCGCCGATGGCACGAGAGATCGTCGCAGACGAGCACCTCCACCGGTGGAGGAGGCGCCAGCCGGAAGTGCGGGAAGAAGCTGACGACGCCGTGCAGCTGGTACAGGGGCGTGCCCGTCCGCTCGGAGAGCTCGCGCAGCGGCGCGGCCGGGAGGAAGCCGTGCGCACGCTGGATCGCCCGCAACTGCGCGACGATCGGAGAGCCCCCGGTCATTCGGCGTGCATCTTTTTCATCGGCTTGGCATCTGGGGCGTCGAGACTTGCGACGATACGGGACGCCTCAGCGCTCTGTCAAGGTTGGCGGGAGCCGCGCCTAGCGCGGGGTCCACGAGGCCAGGGCCTGGGCGGCGATGCCGAGGCCCAGCAGCGTCATCACGGCGGACGACGTCAGGGGCAGCCAGCGGCGGATCCACGGCCCATCCTCCCGGAAGCGCGACATCAGCCGGCCGGCGTAGACGATCAGGATCCCGATGGCGACCAGCACCGCCGCGAGCCCGATGCTGAAGGCGACGATGAGGACGAGGCCGAACCCGACCCGGTGCATCGACAGCGCGCTCAGCAGGACCACCAGGGCTGCCGGGCAGGGGATGATCCCGCCGCTGATGCCGAGCGCGACGAGCGCGCGAAGCGAGACGGGCTCGTGGCGGTGGTCGTGTTGGTGCGCGTGCCCATGTCCGTGCGCGTGAGCGTGATCGTCCTGGTGGGGATGGGTGTGGTCGTGCTCGTGCTCATGGGCATGCTCATGGGTGTGCCCGTGATGATGCCCATGATGATGATGGCCATGGTCCCCGTGCCCGCTCTCGGGCGCCCGGTACCGCCGCAGGAACAGCACGGCGCCGAGCACCGCGATCGTGAGGCCCGAGCCGAGGCTCAACCAGGGGTAGAGCCGCTCGGGGACCACGTGCTGCGAAGCGTAGAAGGTCACCCCCCCCAGCAGGTAGACGCCCGCCGTGTGGGAGGCGGTCACGACGAGGCCCAGGATGAGCGCGTGCCGGGCGGTGCCGCGCGAGCCGACGAGATAGGCCGCGACCACCGTCTTGCCGTGGCCGGGCTCCAGGGCGTGGAACGCGCCCAGCGCCACCGCGACCAGCAGCGCCATGGCCACGATCCCGGCGCCGGGCTCGCGCGGCGTCACGAGGCTGGCGAGCGTGCCGGCGGCGGAGGGCTGGCGGTTCGGCTGCAGCGCCACCGCCGGCGCCGGCGCCTCCGGCGGCGTCGGGACGGCCGGCGGTGTCGCGGCGATCGGCGCTTCGCGCGTGAACGTCACGCGCGCCTGGAGATCCTGCGGAGGGCTGTCGAGCAGGTCGCTCGGGTAGTCGGACAGCTCGGCGCTGCGATCGGTGGCCGGTGCCGTGCTCGCCAGGATCGCCACGCCCGCTTGGCCCCGCACGACGATCTCCTTCCAGCCGGCGCGGTCGGGGAAGTTCTCGTCCGCGTAGCGCAGCTCCTCGGGGCCGGCGGTGTCGCGGTCGAGCGCGGCGCGATACACGACACCGAGCTTCAGCGTGGGCAGGTCGCCGGCGCCCGGCGGGAAGATGATCTCGGCGGCCGTGACCGCCAGCGCCACGGGGCGCCCGCCGATCTCCAGCCGCAGGCCGCGCAGGAGCTGGTCAGCCATCCGGGCCAGCCACGGCGCGACGGTCGGGTGGCCCACCTCGGCCACGAGCCCCGTGTCCTGCATCGCCTGGAATGTCGGGATCTCGGCCATGTCGATCAGGTACCGGACCTGGACCGCCTCGGGCTCGATGTCGATGCCCGCGTAGTGGCTGATGCTGAAGTTGCCCAGCGGGTGGGCGACAGCGGACGCAGCCGCCAGCAGCACGATCGCCGCCACGGCGCCCAGCAGGCCGGCGCGCCGGCGACCGGTCACCGCGGACGCTCCCCGGGTTTCGCGCCACGCCCCAGGTCGGCCAGGACGCGGGCGGCGACGTCGGCCTGCAGCGGATGGAAGCGCGGATTGATCGCCAGCGCGCCCGAGAGGTGCTCGCGGGCCCGCCTGGAGTCCCCGAGCGCGGCGTGGATCATCCCCGCGTGGAAGTACAGGCGCGCGTCGCGGGTGCCGAGCCGCAGGGCCTCCGCCATGGCGGCGGCGGCCTCCCGGGCGCGGCCGTTGCGGTAGAGCGCCCAGGCCAGGACGTCGTACGTGTAGATGTCGCGCCGGGCCTGCAGCTCCCGCTCGGCCAGCTCGAGCGCCTCCCTGGGCTTCACGTCGTGATCGGCGTAGAAGAGCGCCAGTTCCCGGTTGTAGATCGTCTTGTTGAGCGCGTTGAGCCGGCCGATGAACTCGACCAGCTCGTACTGCTGCCGCGCCTCGTCCGTCCGACCGCTCTTCGTGTACACGTCCCCCAGGGCCGCCGCGTACTCCGGCAGCGGCACCACCTCGATCGCCTTCCGGTAGAGGGCGATGGCCTCAGCATAGCGCGCCTGGGCGGCCCGCACGCCGGCCAGCCCGGCCACGGCGCGATGGTAACCCGGACGCCGGGCCAGGGCGTCCTGGTAGGCCTTCTCGGCGCCTGCCAGGTCGCCGGTGTGGAACAACAGCTCGGCGAGCTGGGCGTGCGTCCACGCGACGTTCTCGGCCGGTGCGCCGCCGGGGACGGCGGCGACGGCGCGCCGCGCGTGGACGATGGCCCCGGCGGGGTCGTTCGTGAGGAACTTCAGGTAGGCCACGCGGCTGTGGGGATGGAGCGGTCCGCTCAGCTCCGACATCTTCGCGTACGCCTGGGCGGCCCGGTCGTACTCGCCCAGCTCGACGTAGGCGTCGCCCAGGATGGCATACGGGTACAGCTCGCCCGGGCCGAGCGCGATCGCCCGTTCCGCCGTCGCCAGCGCGTCCCGGAATTGATGACGGGCGAGCTCGACCACCGCCAGCCACGCCGTGGCGGCGCCCGCCGCCGGTCCCCGGGGGACCAGCGCCAGCGAGCGCCGCAGCGCCTTGTCGGCCAGGTCGTAGTAGGCGACGTCACCGGTGTCGCGCGCCTTCTGGACGTACGCGATCCCGAGCTTGCTGTAACCGAGGAAGTCGTCGGGATCCCGGGCGACGCGCGCTTGATAGAAGCGAATGAGGTGGTCGGTCTCGTGCGGCTGGGCGGCGGGGCCACCGGCGGCTGCCAGCACCAACAGCGCGGCGGCGAGAGCAGTCGCCCTCGCCGCCGCGGTGCTTCCCCTCTTCATCGACTCCCGGTTGCTTGCCGCCTCACGCGCCTCGCACGCGACGTCAATCGTTGCCGGGCGACGGCGGGTAGCCGACGGTGCCGGGCGCGGGCGTCGGGTTCCCCGGCAGCGGGTGCGGCTCGCCGAGGAACGGGAAGCCCGCGAGCAGCGGCCGGTCCTGGCCGCTGTTGCCCACGTTCGGGACGTCGGCATCGGGCTCGATGAAGTCGGTCCCCTGGAGGACGGCCAGCACGCGCCGGTCGGGGCAGTTTGGCAGCGACGAGCAGTCCAGGGCCCGGCGGCCGTCCAGGGGCCCGTCGCCGGGCACGCCGGCCGGGAACTGCACGTCGAGGAGCTGGCGGCCTGTTCGCAGCAGGATGTCCGTCACGTCGTCGTCGAGCCGCCGCCCGTTCTGCAATCCGTTGTTCAAGATGACCAGGTCGTTGAACAACGGAACCGGGAGGATGTCGAGATTGATCCGCAGCACGTCTGGGAAGATGACCCGCCGGGCCAGGTTCACATCGGTGTTGGACAGCGCGTCGAGGTCCGGAAGCAGCGGCGCCCCGTTCGGCAGCGCCGTCACGCCCAAATCGATCAACAGCTGGGCTCGCGCGGCGATGGTGTTCGTCGGGTGGGTGCTGGTCAACGTGTCCGGGATGAAGCGGCTGAAGCCGCGAGGGCCGGAGAAGCTGCCGAGGTCGGCGAGGTCGTTGTCGGGCGTGCTGCGGTTGTACCGCTCCCGTTCCGGGGACGGGATGAACACGGTCTTGATGAGCTGCTGTCCCGCCCGCTGGATCTGCACGAACTGGCCGCTGCCGAAATCGTTGTCCTCGTTCTTCGTCAGGTGGAAGTTCTGGCGGCGGCTGGTCGTGGCCCAGACCCCGATCGTCGTGTCGTTCCCGAGGTACGTCCCGCTGCGTGACCGCGATCCCTGCACCATCGCCTTCGGGACCTCGACGACGATTGCCGACACGTTGAAGCCCCCGAAGGTGTCGAAGCCGCTGCGTCCGCTGCCGTCGACGGGACGGCCGTCGAGGGGCCCGAGGACCGGAGACGTGACGTCCCGGAACACCTGCTCGGTGCCGCCGAGGATACGGTTCAGCTGGGCCGGGTCGGTCACGAAGGGATCGTCCCGGAGCCCCGCGAACACGGTGATGCCGTCGGCGCGGCCGCTGCCCGGCAGGGACAGGTTGGTGCATCCGGTGACCTCGGGCACTTTCTTGCCGAGCTGCTGATGGTTCACCGCGCCCGTCTTGGTGGGCTTCGCGGGACCGCGCACCGTCAGGAATTGCCCGCCCGGCGCCGACGGACCGGTCCCCGGGGGACAGCGCGGGTCACGATCCGACTCGAAGCCCGCGAAGCGGATCTGGATCACCAGGTCCTCGCGGGCGTCGCCGGTGTTGTCGATCTTGATCTGGTAGAGCACGTCCGGGTCGAAGGAATAGGAGCCGCGGACTCCGGGGACCGCGAAGCCGTTGACCGTCAGCGCGAACACGACGGACGACGGACCGACGGGACTCAGGAACGCGAAAACGTCGGCGATGTCGGCCGTCGGGTCCAGGCTGATGATCGGAGCCTCACGGTGGTCGGCGCCCTGCACGGTGCGCCCCCATGGCAGTGCGACCGCCAGGACCAACAAGGCCAGGGACACGCCGGACAGAGAAATGCCAATGCGACGGGACGTGAGGTGTGCCATCTGCGGGCTCTCCACGGCGGAGGCCAAGCGCCTCCACCGGCGGGTGCACAGCGACGGATGAAGAGGGGCCGACGTTACTTCAATCGCCGATGACGCGTCAAGGGCCAATGTGCCCGATTCGAAAAGTGGAAAGAGACTCGACGACCACGCGCGGTGAGGGGCATGATCCCGGAGGGCATCACGGACTTTGACAGTGCGAAGGAATTCGCGATACGATTCCGCCGCTTCCAGGCTCCGACAGCTTTACCATTGCCGTTCCTGAGTGGGGGTAGATGCTAAAGCGTCTTGCGTTCGTCGTCGTCGCGGTGGCTGTCTGGAGCGCGTCCGCCCTGGCGCAGACCGCGCCGGCCCCGGAGTCCGGCACCGACAAGCCGGCCGGCTTCGTCGGCCCCTCGCTCGGCCACCCGAGCCCGATCGACAGCAGTCCCGACTTCGTGCCGATTCCAGATCGCTGGCGTCTGGGGCTGCCCCACTGGAACCGCTACGAGCGCCCGATCGAGGCGCCGTACGTCCCCGGCCGGTGGTGGGATCCCTACAACCAGAACGTCATCAAGGGCGACTATCCGATCCTGGGCCAGAACATCTTCATGAGCCTGGCGGCCATCTCCGACACGCTCTTCGAGGCCCGCCGGATTCCCACGCCCTGCAACGTCAGCTCGGCGGAGCCGGACTGCCCCGACGTCTTCGGCAATGGTGACCAGATCCTGGGCAACCAGAACTTCATCCTCTCGTTCGAGCTGTTCAAGGGCGACACCGCCTTCAAGCCCCGGGACTGGGAGCTGCGGCTGACCGGCGTCTTCAACTTCAACTACCTCAAGACCAACGAGCAGGGCGTCGTCAACGCCGACGTCCGCGAGGGCACCGACCGGTTCGAGGACCACGCCACCCTGCAGGAGTTCTTCGTCGAGTACCACCTGGGCGATATCAGCCCCACCTACGACTTCGTGTCGAGCCGGGCCGGCATCCAGGGGTTCGTCAGCGATTTCCGGGGCTTCATCTTCACGGACAACGCGCTGGGCTTCCGCCTGTTCGGCGACCTCGGCTCCAACCGCCACCAGTTCAACGCCGCGTACTTCCGGCCGTTCGAGAAGGACACCAACAGCGGCCTCAACCGCATCTTCGACACGCGCGGGCAGCACGTCGGCATCGTCAACTACTTCCACCAGGACTTCCTCACGCTCGGCTACACGACGTCGTTCAGCGCCCACTACCTGCACGATGCCGGCGGCGAGCACATCGACGAGAACGGCTTCGTCGTGCGGCCGGCCATCGTGGGCACCCCGGAAGTGCACGTGATCGACGCGGTCTACCTGGGATGGACAGGCGACGGCCACCTCGGACGGCTCAACGTGAACCACGCCTTCTACCAGGTCGTCGGCCGTGACAGCCGCAACCCGATCTCCGCCAGCTCGGCCAAGATCAACGCGCAGATGGCGGCGGCGGAGCTGTCGGTGGACCTCGACTGGGTGCGGCCGAAGTTCACCTTCTTCTGGGCCTCGGGCGACGACAAGCCGCTGGACCGGCGCGCCCGGGGGTTCGACTCGATCATCGACAACCCGAACTTCGCGGGCGGCGGGTTCAGCTACTGGGTGCGCCAGGGCATCCCGCTGGCGACCACGAGCGTGGAGCTGACGGGACGCAACAGCCTGCTGCCCGCCCTGCGCAGCAGCAAGATCGAGGGGCAACCCAACTACATCAACCCCGGCCTGTTCCTGTTCGGCGTCGGTGCCGACTTCGAGCTGACGCCCAAGCTCCGCCTGTCCTTGCAGGCCAACAAGGTCCGCTTCCACAAGACGGAGACGCTCGAGGTGCTGCTGTTCCAGGACCGGGTGCGCAACGACGTGGGCTGGGATCTCAGCATGGGCGTGCGCTGGCGCCCGCTGCTGATCGACAACGTCATCGTCAACGTCGGCGGCGCCACGTTCATCGGCGGCGACGGATTCAAGGACATCTACCAGTCGAAGGAATTCCGCTTCGGGCCCCAGGGGCTGGAGAAGGTCGAGAGCACGGCGAACACGATCCTGTACTCGGGCTTCGTCTCCCTCACGCTGACCTACTGATGCGCGACGGCCGGGGCGCGGGGGCAGGCGGGTGGCCGGGCGCGGCGGCGCTCGTGGCGGCCCTGGCGCTGGCCGCCCTCGCGGCGCACCGGTGGGGCGACGAGGCTGCGCAGCCTCCTGCGGGGAGCGTCGGCGAGCCCGTGACGGTTCGCCAGGCGCCCGCGCCGGGGCGTCCTGCCGCGGCCGCGCCGCGGGCGCCGCCGGCGCGGGTTCCGCCGGAGGGCGCCGCCCGCGGCACCGGCAGGCGTGGCCAATGGCGGGCCGGCG
>Ga0214471_10002227_pt1 | contig 15250 bp, 12 predicted proteins | sample RVTome_5_FD_207665 | JGI IMG/M metagenome (GOLD analysis project Ga0214471, IMG submission 207665) | Soil microbial communities from uranium-contaminated site in the Upper Colorado River Basin, Wyoming, United States - RVT142D155 | ecosystem: Environmental > Terrestrial > Soil > Contaminated >... | reverse complement strand
TGGCTATGCAGTTGAAGCGCTGTGGGAAATGCCTACAGTGATGCCAGTCACGAATCCAGCCGTTGATTTTCCGCTATCGGCGAACCAGTCGGAGCCATACGAATTCTATATAGTTTTGAACGAAGGGAATGTGATCACGGATCCGGAGATAAAGTGCTGCGGGAATGTGCACGAGCAGATTTATGCAAGAGTCAAACAGTGGGGAGGAGTGAATGTGGAATGGATGGGTATGCTTGCTGAAAATAACGATGAGTCTATCGGACATCAGTTGTATTCTTACGCTCCCGATTGGCCTGATGATTACGGAAAATATTACTCGTTTCCGGCGTGGTATTTTCCGGATGGCGAGTGGTTCGGCGTTGGAATTGCATGGTGGAGCGAGTGGGGGACCAACTATTTTGATCATGCTTACTCAGTGTTTGAATTCACGAAAGATTATGAATAAATAAAAAAGGAGGGCAGAAAGATGCCCTTGATCCTGACCAGTTTATCTACATAAGCGATATTAGAAACCCTGTTACCTACGATTCCGCAACCCATCCTTCTCTTGCCATTCATGAATCGGGTGATACTGCTTCGGTATCCTACTTTGGATTAACCGTCCAAAACCCTGAATGGCAAGCATACGCAGTTCATTGGTTTCTTTATGATAATACACTGGGCGATATTGCCAGTGACATAAGTATTGATGCGGATGGTGAGTTTACACTCGATATTGCGGATTTGCTTCACCACAATTATGGAACCGCCTCAAGTCTGGCTGTTCTGGACGCGGATGGGAATAACTACTGGGCTGGCTGGTCGGACAGCGTCCACGTATCCGCAGATCCAATTGAGATTTGGGCTGCTATGGGCTTTGCTGACATCACCTGAGCTTTACCGCCCCTTTTTCAGAAATCAGACAGGGCTGCTGGATTCCCGGCAGTCGCTTTTTTTCACTTAGATTTGATAAACTCCCATTCAATCCGATAATCCACACTGTGACGATACTATTTACGAAAGAGGTTTTACCGTGAGCACCATACGTATCCTCTTCCTTGGTGACATTGTCGGACGTCCCGGACGCGAGGTCATTATCCGCAATATCGCGGAATGGCGTAAATCGCTCAACGTCCTTGCAGTAATCGCCAATGGGGAGAACGCGTCGGGCGGAAATGGCCTGACGACAAAAAATGCGGGCGAACTGATCGACGCCGGGGTTGATGTGATTACCGGGGGAAATCATATATGGCGCCAGAAGGATTACGCCCAGATGTTTTCGACATACCCATCGGTCATTCGTCCGGCCAACTATCCGGACGAAACTCCGGGTGAAGGCTACACGAAGTTCAGTCTTTCTGGCGGTAAGGTGGCAGGGGTAATAAATTTACAGGGGCGAGTTTTCATGGATCCGACGGATTGTCCGTTCAAAAAGGCGGATACGATCCTCGATAGATTGAGTGAAGAAACAAATATGATCCTTGTAGATATGCATGCTGAGGCAACAAGTGAGAAGGTAGCGATGGGATGGTATCTCGACGGGCGCGTAAGCGCTGTTGTCGGAACCCATACCCACGTGCCGTCGGCGGACTATCGAATACTTCCCGGGGGCACAGGCTACCTGACAGATCTGGGCATGGTCGGTCCGATGGACGGTGTCCTCGGTGTCGACAGGGAGCCTATTTTGAAGAGATTTACAACGGGACTGCCCGCGCGATTCTCGATTGCCGAAGGGCCGGTTCAGGTAAATGGAGCAGTGATTGAGATTGATCCTGATACCGGAAAAGCGCTCGACATTTCACCTTTCAGGGAAAGGCATGAATCGGTCGAAGCGGATTAAAAAAAAATTGAAGGAATATGATGGGGTGAATAAAATGGTAACTGCCAATGGGGATTTAGCGGTCAGCCACATGGAACGGCTGTCGGCTGAATTGAGTAGGAATCTGAAATCCGTGGAAAAAAAGATCGCCGATCTCGAAGCTGAGAACGTGATGGGTGACGAGCGCATCGATAAACTCGCGGAAGATATTGTCAAACTTGGAGCGCTTGAGGAGGTTCCGGTAGCGGAGGGACAGGAACCTATTACCGGACCGGCATGGGATCCACATATTCTGAAAGTATTTTTAACAAAGGCAACCAAGACAAAATACTTTGGAAACCCGAACGGAGAGCTGCTCGAGATATGCGGCAATTATCGAAATCACATAATTTCCATGATCAACGCGATGGACCTGGTAATGTCGGCCTTAAAAAAAGCCGGGGAGCTTGAAAAACAGAAAGATCAGTACCTGAGGACAACAAAGCAGTCGGTATCCGGGGCACGTACCCAGTTAGGGTCTTCGGCGATAATCCGTTCCCAGGAGCTTGAGCGTCACCGGATCGCAAGAGAAATTCACGACGGTCCTGCGCAGGCAATCGCGAATGTCGTACTGAGAATGGACATCCTGCGCAACATCTACGAGAAGAATCCATCCAAGGTGCCGGTTGAATTGTTCAGGATGAAAAAGATCGCTGAAGGTGCTCTGAACGAGATCAGGGGATTCATATTCGATCTGCGTCCAATGACCCTTCAGGATCTGGGCCTGGTCGCGACTTTGAAACGTGTAGTAACATCCATAAGGGAGCTTTCCGAGATCGATATTCGCTTTGTCCTTGAAGGCGACGAGCGTCCGCTTGGCCAGCTTGCGACATTGACAACATTCAGGATCGCGCAGGAAGCGATGAACAATGTGAAGAAGTACTCGGAAGCATCGACCGCCTGGGTGCATTTAAAATACCTGGAAAATAAAGTTGTACTGATTATCGAGGATAACGGTAAGGGATTTAATCCGGAGGAAGTCGCAGAAAATCAGAAAAATTACGTTACGTTCGGGCTTCTCGGAATGCAGGAGAGGGCTGACGATATCGGTGCGGACCTTACCATCGATTCTGAACCGGGAGCAGGAACAAAGGTAGCGCTGGTAATACCAACCGACGATCCGGAAATCAGCAGGAATCACAACATAAATCTGTTTGATTGACCTAAAAAGGAAGCACCGGACTCCTCACGTCCGGTGCAGGCCCCCATGTGCCGTCCCCTAGGCAAGAATATCAAGGCGCCCATCGTTTCCCTCCGTGAGCAGTTCAGTTTCCTGAGATTCCGCGTTCTCCTCACCTGGAGTTACAGTCTCCTCAGCCTCCTGGTCTCTATCAGATCCGCGACGCCGGTGCTCGCGTCGGGACTGAACAATCACCTGGTCACTCTGCTCAGGTTTCTGTGACTGCTCGCGGCGCCTTAGCCGCTCGGCTCTATCCTCCTCACGGATACCGGCTTCGCCGGTTCGAGCCTGCGACGTCTCGCCCTGTTGTAATTTTTCGGCCTCTGCAACGCGCTGCAGAGCTACCTGGATATCGACCCCTCTGATTCCCATTTCAGGTTAGTCACTTTCTCGCCATAAACCTACAGGCAGTGTCAGGATTCGTCCCATGGCGATTTAATGAAATTATAACCCATGAATGGAATGTCGCCAAGTGAGGAAAGGCGGTAATGAGAATAAAATGTGGTGAAGGATGAGTATCTGGAACCGACTGGAAGTCGGTGTTCCGACCGGCGAGACGCCGGTGCTCCGCTATTTTCAAAAGATGAAAAAATCAAGTAACATCAGGGGTAGATGATCCACGATTATGAATTCGACCTCCTGTGGGCTGAGGACCCGCCGGAATGGGTCAGGTTCATCGGCCCATTGATGGAATACTGGGGAAATCCTGTTTTCCAGCGCCGCTACATGATGTGGCGACTTCATCCCGCCATGGGTTCATTGAAAGCATTCCTGGCGGGAGTAGGCTGTTCCGTCTTCATCAATCTGCTCTTGTTTTTTCTTGACCGCGACAATGCGGTAGAGTGGGGATTTTATTTCACGATACTCGGGCCGGGCGGATTGACACTTTCAATTACCGGCGTCCGGCTGTTTTCGTCGTGCATGATTTCGACACCAAACGAGTTGAGAGCTGAGCTCGCGTCGGATTCGTTAGGATCACTTCTCACCGCGCCAATATCTGACCGAAAAATATTTATCGCGGAATGCCTGTCCGGAGTGATGAGGTCGCTTGGCGCGATCGAGGAGAATGCGTCGCTGGTCGCAGGTCTGGTGCTGCCTTACCTTGCGATTCTCAGCCCCATTCTTTACCCGCAGGCTAAAGAGCTTGGAATAGAGCTTGTCTGGTGGATGGTGCTCGGAATCATGGTGATAATCTGGCTGGTGTTGATTCTTCTCTATGGTGCCTTTTCATCGGGATTATTCGCGGTATATATGCCTATAGCAATGTCGATCCCGATTTCCCTTATATGGGTGGTTGCCCTGTGGGCATTACCGTCGCTGCTCAGTGTGTACGGGATTATCTATCTATGGCGGAATTTTGAGATAGTCGGATCCGGTCCGTTAATTCTTGGGCTCCTTTTCATGAGCATGCAGATCGTTTTGATTTCGGTACTGACCACATACACCAGCCAACTGGGAGTGAAAGCATTTGCGAAGGCTAGACGTCCGGGATTTTACGAGTGGGATGGTATGAGCGCATCGGGACTGATGGTAATGGAGGAAAGGGAAAGCAGTTACAGGTGGACGAGGTTATGAATTAGAGTCATTATCAAAATTCCATTATTTAACGTATGGGAAATTTATATGTTAAAATTGATTATCAGTAAATTGTAAACTGTCTTAATATTCGGGAGTTTACATCGTAGAGGTTAATGCATGACGAATTTATTTCGCCTTCTGATTCTATCCATTTTAGTTGTAATCATCGCGGGATGCTCAGGTGCTTCTGATCCTGTACCTGCTCAGATTTTTGCCTGATGGCTGCTGGTAACAAATTTGAACACCTTTAAGTAGTAGTGAATAAGGCAGACATTGAAGGCGGAATCCAGCTAAAATTAGTTGATCCGGAATATTTGGAAGGGAAGAAGAGACTTAATAAGAATTAATATCGGAAGCTGGATTTTCGTCTAATGTGAAATTTTTCATTTTCATGGTGAAAGTCCTTGACACCCACAGGTGAAAATGGTAAATACCTTAGCCCCCTTTGAGGAAGGAGTCTGAGTTCCTGCCATAGTCCGGAATTTCGACGCTGAAAATAAACGGAGAAATCACGATTTTTTCGTTGACACGAAGAGGCGGGTTTGATAGGATACCTGTTTGCGCCCATGGGGGCGAATCTGTTCGTTGAAAACTGAATAGCGCTAAAAAGTGGTCCCTACAGGCTCATTTTGTTGACCTGATAGAATGAGAATGTACAGTCATTTTCTTTAGGGAGAATGACTTTAAATCAAATTTTTCGAAGAGTTTGATCCTGGCTCAGGACGAACGCTGGCGGCGCGTCTAAGACATGCAAGTCGCACGATTAAAGCTCTCTTCGGAGAGTGTATAAAGTGGCGGACGGGTGAGTAACACGTAGCTAACCTACCCTTCAGACCGGGATAACGGATCGAAAGGCCCGCTAATACCGGATACGACGGTTTTTCTTCCCGATTAATCGTGAAAACGGGTTTACCGTGCTGATGGAGGGGGCTGCGGCCTATTAGCTTGTTGGTGGGGTAACGGCCTACCAAGGCAGCAATGGGTAGCTGATCTGAGAGGATGATCAGCCACACTGGGACTGAGACACGGCCCAGACTCCTACGGGAGGCAGCAGTTAAGAATCTTGCGCAATGGACGAAAGTCTGACGCAGCGACGCCGCGTGAGCGATGAAGGCCTTCGGGTTGTAAAGCTCTTTTCTGGGGGAAGAAACGTACAGTTAATAGCTGTAAATTGACGGTACCCCAGGAATAAGCCTCGGCTAATTACGTGCCAGCAGCCGCGGTAAGACGTAAGAGGCGAGCGTTGTCCGGAATCACTGGGCGTAAAGCGCGTGTAGGCGGCTTGGTAAGTCGGATGTGAAATCCTCGGGCTCAACCCGGGAACTGCGTCTGAAACTGCCTCGCTGGAGAACAGGAGAGGAGAGTGGAATTCCCGGTGTAGCGGTGAAATGCGTAGATATCGGGAGGAACACCAGTGGCGAAGGCGGCTCTCTGGCCTGTTTCTGACGCTGAGACGCGAAAGCGTGGGGAGCGAACGGGATTAGATACCCCGGTAGTCCACGCCGTAAACGATGGGCATTAGGTGTCGGGGGTTCGACCCTCTCGGTGCCGTAGCTAACGTGTTAAATGCCCCGCCTGGGGAGTACGATCGCAAGATTAAAACTCAAAGGAATTGACGGGGGCCCGCACAAGCAGTGGAGCATGTGGTTTAATTCGATGCTACGCGAAGAACCTTACCTGGGTTTGACATTCAACTTGATCCTCGTGAAAGCGGGGGTGCCGCAAGGCGAGGTTGAACAGGTGCTGCATGGCTGTCGTCAGCTCGTGTCGTGAGATGTTGGATTAAGTTCCGCAACGAGCGCAACCCTCGTCGCTAGTTGCCATCATTAAGTTGGGGACTCTAGCGAGACTGCCGGACAAACCGGAGGAAGGTGAGGATGACGTCAAGTCAGCATGGCCTTTATATCCAGGGCTACACACGTGCTACAATGGTCGGTACAAAGGGCAGCAACAGAGCGATCTAGAGCTAATCCCTTAAAGCCGGCCCCAGTTCGGATTGGAGGCTGCAATTCGCCTCCATGAAGCCGGAATTGCTAGTAAACGCGAATCAGCCATGTCGCGTTGAATACGTTCCCGGGCCTTGTACACACCGCCCGTCACACCACCCGAGTCTGATGGACCCGAAGTCGCTGCCCCAACTCACTTCGGTGAGAGGGAGGTGCCTAAGGTCTGTCCGGCGAGGAGGGTGAAGTCGTAACAAGGTAGCCGTATCGGAAGGTGCGGCTGGATCACCTCCTTTCTAGGGAGACAGGACGTCTTCTTCAACCAACAATGAAGAAAATAAATGTCCTCATCCCAGGTCGACCTGTAGGCGACCCTTAGCGCTATTCAGCTTTGAGCGAACGGAGAAGATTGCCCGAGGGTGATCTTTTTTAATGCTTGGATCAGAACTTTGACAACTGAATGGTCTTTAAATCGTTCTTGAGTAGTTTTTATACCCGGTTTCGTCAGAGCACGATTGAAACAGGTATGGTCAAGCTACCAAGGGCATACGGTGGATGCCTTGGCATCGAATGCCGACGAAGGACGTGGTTACCTGCGATAAGCTTCGGGGAGCAGCGAGCATGCTTTGATCCGGAGATCTCCGAATGGGGAAACCCGGCTCGCTTAGGCGAGTCACTCCGGTCTGAACACATAGGGCCGGTAGAGGTCGGTCGGCGAACTGAAACATCTTAGTAGCCGGAGAAGAGAAAGAAACTCGATTCCCTGAGTAGTGGCGAGCGAAACGGGAACAGCCCAAACCTGCGACGTGTCAAGGACTGGCCGTTGCGTCGCGGGGGTTATAGGACTCATCGGGGCGAACCAGAATAGCCCGGGGAGTAAGAAAATCGAAAGTTAGCGGAATTTACTGGAAAGAAAGCCGCAGAGGGTGAAAGCCCCGTACGCGAAAATTTTCGGTCTCCTGATGAACACCTGAGTACGTTCGGACACGTGCAACCCGGACGGAATTTGCGGGGGCCATCCCGCAAGGCTAAATACATTCGATGACCGATAGCGGAATAGTACCGTGAGGGAATGGTGAAAAGTACCCCGGAAGGGGAGTGAAATAGTACCTGAAACCGTGTGCCTACAAACCGTCGGAGCCAGGTCTCGCAAGAGCGGGTGACGGCGTGCTTTTTGTATAACGACCCTGCGAGTTACGGTATGCAGCGGGTTAAGGGGTGATACCCGGAGCCACAGCGAAAGCGAGTCTTAACAGGGCGCACTGTTGCATGTCGTAGACGCGAAGCCAGGTGAGCTACCCATGGCCAGGCTGAAGCGTAAGTAACATTACGTGGAGGGCCGAACCCACCAATGTTGAAAAATTGGGGGATGAGCTGTGGGTAGGGGTGAAAAGCCAAACGAACCTGGCGATATCTCGTTCTCCCCGAAATTCCTCTAAGGGAAGCCTCGGGCAACTACGCTGTGGGGGTAGAGCACTGAATGGACTAGGGGCCTCACAAGGTTACTGAACCCAATCAAACTCCGAATACCACAGCGACTATCCCGGGAGTGAGTCCATGGGTGACAAGGTCCATGGGCGAAAGGGAAACACCCCAGACCGCCAGCTAAGGTCCCCAAGCTGAGCTAAGTGGCAAAGGAAGTGGGAATTCCCAGACAGCTAGGAGGTTGGCTTAGAAGCAGCCATCCTTTAAAGAAAGCGTAACAGCTCACTAGTCAAGATTTCCTGCGCCGAAGATGTAACGGGGCTAAGCTCAGCACCGAAGCTGTGGATGCGCAAGCGTGGTAGGGGAGCGTTCCGCATTAGGAGAAGCCAGACTGTGAAGACTGGTGGACGAAGCGGAAGTGAGAATGCAGGGACGAGTAGCGATAAGAAAGGTGAGAATCCTTTCCGCCATTAGCCCAAGGGTTCCTGGGGTAGGTTCGTCCTCCCAGGGTTAGTCGGTCCTAAGCCGAGGCCGAAAGGCGTAGGCGATGGCCAACGGGTCAACATTCCCGTACCGTGTGCAAAGCGCGATGGGGAGACGCAGTAGGAATTGGCGAGCGGCTTATTGGATTGCCGTGCAAGCTCGTAGGATGGTTCCGCAGGTAAATCCACGGAACTATATCTGAAAAGCGATGCCAAGGGCTGTAAATAGCCTGGAGTCGTCATGACCACACTGCCTGGAAAATCCTCTAAGTTTATTTGTACGCGACCGTACCGCAAACCGACACAGGTGGGCAGGTAGAACATACCAAGGCGTGCGAGAGAACCGTCGTTAAGGAACTAGGCAAACTTGCCCCGTAACTTCGGAAGAAGGGGCGCCCTCTGAGGTGATAGGTTACTTGAGCTTCGGAGGGCCGCAGTGAAAGGGCTCAGGCGACTGTTTACCAAAAACACAGGACTCTGCTAACTCGCAAGAGGATGTATAGGGTCTGATGTCTGCCCGGTGCCGGAAGGTTAAGGAAGGGGGTTATCTTCGGAGAAGCTCTCGACTGAAGCCCCGGTAAACGGCGGCCGTAACTATAACGGTCCTAAGGTAGCGAAATTCCTCGTCGGGTAAGTTCCGACCCGCACGAATGACATAACGATCTGAGCGCTGTCTCAACGACGGACTCGGCGAAACTGCACTGCCGGTGAAGATGCCGGCTACTCTCAATTGGACGGAAAGACCCCGTGGAGCTTTACTGTAACCTGACGCTGGTGTTTGGTTAAGTCTGTATAGGATAGGTGGGAGACTTTGAAGCCGGGTCGCTAGATTCGGTGGAGTCAATGTTGGAATACCACCCTGATTTGGTTTGACATCTAACCCCGACCGTTATCCGGTTGAGGGACAACGTTAGGCGGGCAGTTTGACTGGGGCGGTCGCCTCCCAAAAGGTAACGGAGGCGCCCAAAGGTTCCCTCAGCGCGCTTGGCACCGCGCTTCGAGTGTAAAGGCACAAGGGAGCTTGACTGTGAGACCGACAGGTCGAGCAGATACGAAAGTAGGGCTTAGTGATCCAGCGGTTCAACATGGTGTGGCCGTTGCTTAACGGATAAAAGTTACCCCGGGGATAACAGGCTTATAGCGCCCGAGCGTTCACAGCGACGGCGCTGTTTGGCACCTCGATGTCGGCTCGTCACATCCTGGGGCTGGAGAAGGTCCCAAGGGTTCGGCTGTTCTCCGATTAAAGTGGTACGCGAGCTGGGTTCAGAACGTCGTGAGACAGTTCGGTCCCTATCCATTGAGAGCGAAGGAGATTTGAGAGGATCTGCCTCTAGTACGAGAGGACCGAGGCGGGGCGACCTCTAGTGTACCTGTTGTAGCGCCAGCTGCACCGCAGGGTAGCTATGTCGCTAAGGGATAAGCGCTGAAGGCATATAAGCGCGAAGCCCACTTCAAGATGAGATCTCCCACTGACTAGTTCAGGTAAGACCCCTGGAAGAGAACCAGGTAGATAGGCCGGAAGTGGAAGCGTGGTAACATGTGAAGCTGACCGGTACTAATCGGTCGAGGGCTTGACCATATCTTTTCGCGTGCTCTGATGTAACCGGGTTATAACGAAAAAGAATATTAAGATCATTCGGTAAAAATTGTACATTGAAACTCTTTCTGACCACTATATCTTGTTTACAAGATTTTAAAAAAAGAAAATCTTTCTGGTGGCCATAGCGTAGAGGAAACACCCGTTCCCATCCCGAACACGGAAGTTAAGCTTTACTGCGCCGATGATACTGCTTTTGCGGGAAAGTAGGTCGCCGCCAGGATTGATCTATAAAACCCCTTCTGGAAACAGGAGGGATTTTTTTTGTTATACTTATTGTTGGAGGTCTCAAGAGATTGATCAGTCCGGCGCAATCGTATTGGATGAAAAGCGAGGAAAATCTCAAGGTTTGCAACGATTCAATTAAAGGTGGTCACTACAATGCTGCGGCTTCAAGATATTACTATGCCTTGAGATTGGCGGTGCAAGCCTTATTTGAAGTCCGAAATATTCCCGTTCCGTGGATTACCAAGTATAATGGTAAAAAGGTTCAGGAATGGACTCATCCACAATTATTCCGCATGGCGGCAGTGGAAATTGCGATTGAGGGGAAAAATACGAGGCAATTGCTTGAGCGGGCAGGCCGGTATCGCATTAAAGCCGACTACGAGCAGATTCCTGTACTCGAGAGCGAAATAACCGACTTAGTACGTCAATCAATCGAAATATTTCAGGTGATTTCAGATGAACTCAAAAGGGAAACTCCGGAATGAGCTGATCCGGAAGGTCATAAATGAAATTGAGTGCAAGTTTCCTGACAGTATAGCGGTCTGGACTGGTTCAAGTGTGCCAGATCAGGAGTATGATGTTCAGGAAGTGGAAGTCTTTGAAGTCTATATGATTCAAGAAAGCGAGCTGCCTGGATTCGAGGACCTTGTTTGGAACCTGCAATTGAAATTCGGTGATCCGCCAAAGGTTACATTAATGATTTATGGCCTGACGCCGGAAGTGACGGTGCAATTTCGCAAGGACAGTTATGATAAAGAAGTCAAGAAGAGAAAAGCACGGTCGACATCGGTGGGAAAGATATGATTTGATCCCGAACACGGAAGTTAAGCTTTACTGCGCCGATGATACTGCTTTCGTGGGAAAGTAGGTCACCGCCAGGATTGATTTTATAAAATACCCCCAGCAGAAATGCCGGGGGTTTTTTGCTGTATTCTGATTTTACCTTATAATTGATTGCATAAGATTCAAAATCGAGCGATGTGAGGAGGTATGAACCAGTGTTATACGAATACAAGATGGTCCAAATCGCCCCAGCAGTAATAATTCAGGGAGCAAACCAAGATCGAGCTGCCGCTGAGTATCTGCAAAAAGTAGTTAGCAAACATGCTCATGTTGCTTGGCTGCCATATTCGGAGCAAGCAGGAGATTGGGAGTTCTTCAGATTGGATTCATTTGATGTAGTCAGGGGAGCAGGTTGCTTGGCTGCCATATTCGGGGCAAAAGGCGAAAGCACTAAGTGCTACGTGCTGACATTCAGAAGAGAAGTATAGCGTTAGATGCAAAATTAACTGTTCTGAAAAGGAGGTGAATGAAAATGAGTCTTGTATGTCACATCTGCAACAAACCTGGCAACCTGTACAAATGCAAGATTTGTGGTAGATGGTATTGTTCATTGCATGGTCGAGATAATACATGCAAAATCTGCCTCGAGAAACTGAAATAATCTTTTCTGAAATCAAGGATTTCGATTTCGTATGGATTAAGGAAACACCCGTTCCCATCCCGAACACGGCAGTTAAGCTCTACTGCGCCTATGATACTGCTTTCGCGGGAAATTCGGTCGCTTGGCAGGATTGATATAAACCCAGAGCAAGCTGCGGGTTACCGGAAAACCCCTGCAGAGATGCATGGGGCGTTTTACCTGGCGGGATTTAGCCGTAAATACTTCCTAATCTGATATAATTTACCTATGACTCCTACCGAACTAATATTTGAAGTCCATGAAGACGAAGTCAGCGGATACTGGGCTCAGTCGCTTGGGCACAACATAGTAACCCAGGGCGAGACTGTGGAAGAGCTCAAATCCAATATTCGTGACGCAATCTCTATTTCTTTCGATGAAGGCGAAGAAATACCTAAGATCGTCCGGCTTCATTTCGTGCGCGATGAGGTTTTCTCCTTGTGAAATTGCCGCGCGATGTGTCTGGTTGGCAACTGATCGGGCTGCTGGAACAAAATGGATATGTCCAGGCTCGATCCTCAGGAAGCCATGTACGTATGATTCATCCCGGACCACCTACGCACGCCGAGACGGTACCGCTGCATAAGGCATTAAAGCCCGGTACGCTGAATACGATCCTAACCCGAGTGGCGAACCACCTTCAAATAGACAAATCCAAACTTATCAGGAAATTATAACAATCACTGCATCTACAGCGCCGATGATACTGCTTTTGCGGGAAAGTAGGTCGCCGCCAGGATTGATCATAAAATACCCCGTACAGAAATGTATGGGGTTTTTTATTTCATGATATAATTTCAGAAGGAGTCAAGGAGACTTAAATTGACGTCAACTGAACTAATATTCGAAGTCAACCAGGAAGAGGATGGCGGGTACTGCGCTCAGGCGCTTGGTTCGGACATCTTTACTCAGGCGGACACGTGGGACGATCTTAAGAACAATGTACGCGAGGCTGTGTCGGTGCATTTTGACGAAGGTGAGGATTATCCGCGTATTATCCGGCTTCATTTTGTGCGAGATGAGGTCATAGCATTGTGAAACTGCCTCGGGATGTATCCGGGAAACGGTAATCAAGTTGCTGGAAGGGTATGGCTATCGATATGTCCGTACTGTTGGTAGCCACGTCCGGATGCTGTATGAAGGACCGCCAGAGCATCGAGTCAGTATCCCTCTCCACGCTTCGTTAAGAACTGGAACTTTGAATGCGATTCTCACCAAAGTCGCGAACCACCTGAAAATTACCAAGTCAAAGTTGATCCAGATCTGGGGAGACATATATGCCTGACAGGAGTGAACCGTACATCACCAGGCTAATGCAGCTTGGGTTGATTTCAGAGGGATTCCTAATCCCCGACACTGTCGCGTTCGGAAAATGGGGGCCAACGTCGCAGGAAGCGTACGATAAATTCATCGACTCGCTTTCAGCAGGCGGTGTGACAGGTGTGGCGAATGCTGTGGTGATGCTTTCACAGTTCGATAAGGAAGTGGATTTCGACGAGGTTAGGCAGGATGGGATTGTGGGAATTGTCCATCGGGCTGCACAGGGCCACAGTTCAATTGACGAAGAATACAGGTCAAGGAAGGAAGAAGCCCACAAGCGAAATCTTCTCTGGGGAGCGTACCATTTCGGGATGCGTGGCGACGGGGTCGAGCAGGCGCGGTATTTCCTGAAGTATGTCATGCCCGATCCGGGGGACCTGCTTGTACTGGCTCACTATGAGATCGACAATTACCCTGAAATGACATTGAAGGAAGCCGAAGATTTCGTGGCAACGATCCATGGCGAGACCGGAAGGTGGCCTGTCCTTTATTCGAAGTATGATTTCATCAGGAGGATGATCGCTCCTGATCCGAAGAGCGCTCTGAAGAACTGTCCGCTCTGGTTTTCAAGATATGGCGAATTCGCAATGCCTGAAGGATTGTGGGAAGACTGGACGCTCTGGAATTACACAGATGGAACTGAAGGCGACGAGCCCCGGTTTGTGTTCGGGATAGGGAACTGCAGCAGGAGTAAATTCAATGGAAATGTCGAGAGTCTGAAGGGGTTCTGGGAGAGCTTGAAATGAAGAATTGAAACCCGCTATTCAAGCCTGTTTCAGAGCGCTTTTTCAGGGATAATATCGGCTTGAAAAAAAAGTGAGTTAATTGAACATAAAAATGACTTAAGCGATTGATTTATTTGCAGAATATGAGAAAATTAGCTTAGAAAATATAATCGCCTGGACGAAATCCGGCGGTTAATTTTTTTGGTTAAGACCCCCAATCATAATAGAAATGGGGGTCTTGGAGATTTTTGAATCTCTACTGCTCATTTAAATAGCTTTTAGTCCTAATCAGAAGGAGGCATATTACATGCCAGCAAAAAAAGGCGCAAAGAAGCCTGCTCCGAAATCCCCGGCAAAAAAGGGTAAGTAAGAGTACTGAGTAAGGCGAATTGAATACATAACTGAAATCCCGACATGAGCAGGTAAATCACGAAAATTGATTAAACTGAGATCTTGGGAAATCTTAATTCGCCTAATAAGGTCCCCTGCCTGGGAAGGGCAGGGGGCTTTTTTTTTGTGGTATAATTCAGCTATGAACAGAAAATCGGTAGTAGACAAACGGGCTGGCATCCTGTTCCTGCTACTGCTTCTCATCTCCTGTAACGCAGGAGGACCAATCGGCCCATCCGATCCCGAGGAATACAAGAACGCGGTAATCACGCTCCAGCGAGGACCCTGTTACGGACCCTGTCCCGTCTATAAATTGACTATTCATGGCTCAGGACTGGTCGAGTACGAAGGCTATGATTTTGTCGGGACCTATGGGTATCAGGCTACTCACATCTCGCAGGAAGCTGTAAAGTCGCTGGTCGATGAGTTTTACCGCATCGATTATTTCAAGCTGAACGATGCGTATACTGAAGGTCCGACGGACGGTCAGTTCGTATGGACTTCAATATCCATCGATGGCCAATACAAGGAGATAGTCAACTATAGCTGGGACAACGAGGATGTCGGTAAGCTCGAACAGAAAATTGATCTTGTTGTCAATACTGCCCAATGGACCAATGGCTGGGATGGAACATACCCTGAATAAACGGGTGCAGTAGATAGGTTGAAAGGAATAAATTTCATAATGAAGATTAAAATCTCAATAGCTGATTTACTGGCAGTCTGTGCATTTTTCGTGCTGACCCAGGGATGCACGTCAGGGAGTAAAGCCGTGGATGAAAAGCCGGACGCGAATCCCGGTCCACAGGCTGTCGATACTGCCGATGACACGGGGGAGCCCGATACCCCAGCTCCTGAATATCCGGACAGCCTCGACAATGTCGTGATAACCCTGGAGCGGACACCTTGCTATGGCGAATGTCCGTTCTACACGCTGACCATAAACGGTGATGGATCGGTGAGATACGAAGGCCTGCGGTTTGTGAGTGTATTAGGTCCCCAGACCGATCAGATTACCGAGGAAAAAGTCTGGGAACTTGTCGATGCGTTCTTTGATATCGTTTATTTTTCTTACGAAGACGA
>Ga0214471_10002226_pt1 | contig 15259 bp, 16 predicted proteins | sample RVTome_5_FD_207665 | JGI IMG/M metagenome (GOLD analysis project Ga0214471, IMG submission 207665) | Soil microbial communities from uranium-contaminated site in the Upper Colorado River Basin, Wyoming, United States - RVT142D155 | ecosystem: Environmental > Terrestrial > Soil > Contaminated >... | reverse complement strand
AGGGCATGCACGACCAGCCGGCGCGCGAGCGCCGGGCTGCCGGAGCCGAGCGCGCGCGCGATCGCCGAGGAGACGCCGCCGCCCATGGCGCCGGCGGAGGTCATCTGCAGGAGCATGATCAGCGGAAAGACCAGCGCCAGCGCGGCGAGCGGCTCGGTGCCCAGGCGCCCGACGAAGTAGGTGTCGCCGACCGAGACCATCGACTGGAACAGCACCAGCAGCACCCCGGGCGCCGACAGGCGCAGCAGCATCGGCACGATCGGCGCCGACAGCAGGACCTGGGTTTTCAAGGAGCCCTGATTCTTGGGAGGATGATGGCCGCCGCCCAGCCGAGCAGCACGCCGAGCGTGTTGGCGTACATGTCGAACACCTCGTAGGTGCGGTAGCCGAGATGGCCCTGCAGGAACTCGAGGCCGACGCCCATGGCGATGAAGCCGGCTGCGTACGCAGCTCTTCGAAGGTACAACTGCGAAAACCAGAACATCAGAAGGCCGTAGCCGGCGAAATGCCCAAGCTTGTCGCTGTGGGCGATGTCGACCTCGGGCGGGGCGGGCGTGAGCGACAGCCACACGATCGCCGCGGCCCACCCCCAGCCGGCGGCGACCAGAGCCTTCCTCATCAAAAGAAGCTTAGCTGACCTTGCGTAGAGGGGGGACAAGAGGCAGGCGGGCGGAAGCGGCTGCAGTCGAGATCGGGGGTCTCCTTGCGGCTGATGCCGAAACGCCGGCAGGCGATGTCGAAACGCTTCTGCATCAGCTCGGCGTAATTGCCGGTGCCCGACATGCGGGTGCCGAAGCTGGGATCGTTCTCGCGGCCGCCGCGCATCTGCCGCACGATGCTCATCACGTGCTCGGCGCGCTGCGGGTAGTGCTCGGCGAGCCATTCCTTGAACAGCGTCTTCAGCTCGTGCGGCAGGCGCATGACGACGTAGGCGGCTTCGCCCGCTCCCGCCGCCGCGGCGGCTTCGAGCACGTGCTCCATGGTCCTGTCGTTCAGGGCGGGAATCAGTGCAGCGACCATCACGCCGCAAGGAACTCTGTTTTCACTGAGTTTCTTTAAGACAGCCAATCGGCGTTGCGGGCTGGCCGCGCGCGGCTCGAGCTTGCGCGCCAGATCGCGGTCGAGCGTGCCGATGGAAACGAACACTTTGACCAGGTTCTTGGCCGCCATGGGCGCGAGCAGATCCAGGTCCCTTTCGACCAGGGCCGACTTCGTGACGATGCTCACCGGATGCTCGCACTCCGACAACACTTCCAATATCTGCCTGGTCACGCGGTATTTGCGCTCGATCGGCTGGTAGCAGTCGGTGTTGGCGCCGAGCGCGATGGTGCTCGGCTTGTAGCCGGGCTTGGACAGCGTTTCGCGAAGGACCTCGGCCGCATTGGTCTTGGCGAAGAGCTTGGTCTCGAAGTCGAGGCCGGGCGAGAGCTCCAGGTAGGCGTGGCTCGGCCGGGCGTAGCAGTTGTGGCTCACCACACCGTTCGCGATGAAGTCCTCGGTTTCGGTCGTAATGTCGTAGAGGCGCATCGCCCTGCCTAGCGGCTCGATACTGACGACGCGCAAATCAGCTGCGCTTTTCAACGCTTGGCCGGCAATGTCGCGTTTGCGCACGATGGCCGGGTCGACGCTGTGGAAGAACCTAAGGTGTTCCCGAAGCCCGCCCAGAACCCTGATGTAGTCGATGGGTTTGGCCGCTTCGCGGTGAACATGCTCTACGGCGAATCGGAAATCCAGAGCGAGGAGGCTACGTCCGACCCAGGCGATGATGTCCTTGTCGGTGTTGCAGATTCTCAGGGTCCCGTCGGCGAAGCTGCCCTCCGCGTCGAAGATTCCCGCGAGAAAACCCGCATGCCATTCGTCGGATGGTGCCGTGGGCCAGGCGATCAGCGCGCGGATCTGTTCGACATCGGGCCGGGCGTGCGTGCGGATCGCGTGCATCAGGCGGCGTCCGGCGCTCGCGACCTGGAAGACGAAGTGCTGCGTTTCGATCTGCCATTGGCGCAGGTAGTCCTGCGAGCGCAGGAGGGCTTCGACGTCGCACAGAGCGAGCCGGAATTGGTGCTGGTCCCCGTGGGTCCGCCCGGCGCGCTCGTAGTGGTATGAAGCGAGCAGCCCGTCGCCGCGAATCAGCCCGCACAGGTATCCAAGGCGGTAGCTGGTGTCCTTCACGCACGGCGACGCGAACGCGCCGGTACCCATGAGCTTGTTGTGCGTGGTGAGACCGGCCCGGCGGCCGCCGGTGACGAATTTCCAGCCTCGCTCGGTAAGAAAGCGGTGGTCCGCACCCGCGACGAGCGTGGTGCCGTCTGCCAGCGAGACCCGGTAGGCCGGCTTGATCACGCTCCAATGCGCGAGAACGCGCGACTTGACGTAGCGCCGATAGGCGCCCTGGCGCAACGTGCCATACAGCACGTCGCCAGGACGCACGTCGGCAATCGGCCGCGTCGTGCCGTCGGCCATGAGGAGCGGGGTGTCGCCGTGGACACAGTACACGCACCCATGCTCGCAGCCCCGGTACGGGTTGATCGACTGCGAGAAGCCGACGTCGGGAGAGTCGTTGTGCGACACGATCGAGCGCGCGCGCTCGATGACCACGCTGGTCTTCAGCTCGCGCGCGTCTGGTTCCTCCGGGGTCCAGCCGTCGTCGAAAGCCTCGCGCGCGACGCTTTCGAAACGGCCCTGCACGAAAGAGCGCGCTCCCCGAAGATAGCGGGGGTCGTCCTTGTCCTTGCCCATCCGGATACTGTATATATGAACAGTACGCGGCGCAACGTCGCCTTGCTGGCCGGGTGCCAGGCGCTGCTGTTCACGAACAACTCGACCCTGATCGCGATCAACGGCCTGGCCGGGCTGGCGCTGGCGCCCTACGTGGGCCTCGCGACCCTGCCGGTGACGTGCTGGGTGCTCGGCGGGGCCATCGGCACGATGCCGGCCTCGCTGCACATGAAGCGGGTGGGCCGCCAGCGCGGGCTCACCAGCGGCACGCTGTGGGGGATCGTCGGCGCGCTGCTTTGTGCGGCGGCGATCTGGGCGCAGAGCTTCTGGATGCTGTGCTTCGGCACGCTCGTGTTCGGGGTCTACAACGCCTACGGCCAGTACTACCGCTTCGCCGCGGCCGATGTCGCGAGCGCCGATTTCAGGGCCACGGCGATCTCGCTGGTTCTCGCCGGCGGCCTGGTCGGCGGCATCCTCGGGCCGACCAGCAGCCGCTGGACGGTGCAGCTCCTGACCCCGAAGTTCATGGGGGCTTACCTGGTGCTGATCGGGTTCGCGCTGGCGACCATGTTCCTGCTGCGCTTCATCCGCATCCCGACGCCGAGCGCCGCGGAGCAGTCCGCGACCGGCCGGCCGCTCGGCCAGATCGCGGCGCAGCCGAAGTTCATCGTCGCCGTCGCTGCGGGCGCGATCGGGTACGGCGTGATGAACTTCCTCATGACCTCGACGCCGATCGCGATGCAGGTCTGCGGCCATCCCTACGGCGATGCGGCGTTCGTCATCTCCTCGCACATCATCGGCATGTTCGCGCCGTCCTTCGTCACCGGGCCGCTCATCAGGCGCGTCGGCGTGCTGCCGGTCATGTTTGCCGGTGCGCTGCTTAATTTCGCGGCGATCGGCATCGCGCTTTCCGGCATTGCGGTGGCGAACTTCTGGGGGTCGCTCGTGATCCTCGGGGTGGGCTGGAACTTCCTGTATCTTGGAGGCACCATGCTGCTCACTCAGACCTACCGTCCCGAGGAGCGCGCGAAGGCCCAAGGCACCAACGAGCAGGCGATTTTCATCATGATGGCGATCTCCTCGCTGACTTCGGGCCTGACCGTGACCACCGCGGGCTGGGAGCGCGTGAACCTCTTCGCGCTGCCGCTCGTCGCGACCGTCGCCATCGCGATCGTCTGGTTCGCGCTGCACGAGCGCGCGCGCAAGGCCGCCGCCGCGTGAGCCAGCCCGCGCCTGCCGCGATCGGCCAGCGGCTCGAGGACGTCGATACGCCGGCGCTGGTATTGGACTTGGATGTTTTCGAAAGGAATCAGGAAACCCTGTTCGGCCTGGTGAAAGGCCGCGTGCGCGTGCGCCCGCACGCCAAGACGAACAAGTGCCCCGAGGTCGCGAAGCGCCAGCTGGCGATGGGCGCGGTCGGCGTGTGCTGCCAGAAAGTCTCGGAGGCCGAGGCCATGGTCGACGGCGGCATCGGCGACGTGCTGGTGAGCAACGAGATCGTCGGCGCGCGCAAGATCGAGCGCCTCGCCGCGCTCTCGCGCCGCGCGAAGATCGGGGTTTGCGTCGACAACGCCGAGAACGTGAAGGCGCTGGGAAAATCGGGCGCCACGCTCGACGTCTACATCGAGATCGAAGTCGGCATGCGCCGCTGCGGAGTCGCCCCGGGAGGACCGGCCGTCGAGCTCGCAAAACAGATTGGGTCTTTTCAAAATCTGAGATTTGCCGGGCTGCAGGCCTACCAGGGCCGCGCGCAGCACATCCGCAGCATGGAAGAGCGCCACGCCGCGATCGAAACCGCGGCGCAGCATGTGTTCCACACCAAGCGGTTGCTCGAGAAGGCGGGGATTCCCTGCCCCAGGGTAACCGGCGCCGGCAGCGGCACCTTCATGCTGGAGGTCGAGGCGGGCGCCTGGGACGAGATCCAGCCCGGCTCCTACGCGTTCATGGATGCCGATTACGCAAAGAACGAATGGGCGGCGCCCCTGCCGCGCTTCGAGCACGCGCTCTTCGTGCTGAGCACGGTCATGAGCCGGCCCTCGGCCACCGTCGCGATCGTCGACGCCGGGCTCAAGGCTTCGAGCGTCGATTCGGGCATGCCCGGCGTGTGGCAAAGGCCCGGGATCACCTATACCCATGCTTCCGACGAGCATGGCTGGCTCGAAGGCAACGCGGTCCCGGAACTGGGAGAAAAGGTTCTCCTGGTGCCCGGCCACTGCGATCCGACGATCAACCTCTACGACTGGTACGTTTGCGTGCGCCGCGGTTTCGTAGCGGACCTATGGCCGATCACTGCGCGGGGCGCGCTCCTATAGGGCGACGCGGCCGCCTTCTACGTGCTCGGCGATCGTCGCTAGCAGACGATCGGCTAGCACAGGTTTCTTCAGAAAAGCTGCAGCGCCTATTTCCTTGGCCAGATCCTGGCAATCGTCTCGCGAACTGACGATTATCACCGGGATGTTCGCGACCGAGGCGTCTGTCTTAAGCGCTTGCGCGAACTCCAGGCCGGTCATGAATGGCATCTCTATATCGAGAAGAATGAGATCGGGACGGTGTCTTAGCAGCAGATGACCGCCGACCACGGCGTCTTCTGCCAACAGCACCTCGTAGCCGGCATTGGAGAGGTGCAGGCTCATAAGCTCCCGCATATAGCCGTCGTCGTCCACCACCAGGATCGTGGCACTCATCGTCGCGACTTTAGGCGGTGCAGCCCGATTCGCCAGTGACTTTCATCACCCTTGACGAGAGATGTGGCCGTTACAGGCCCGCGTCTGGCAGGGTTAGCGGGGCCATCAGCAATCAGGATGCGCAGCGAGCGCGTGCAAGAGCGACACCTCGGCAGTTATTTTGCGGTGAGAATCACCGCGATGACGGGCACGCGCTCCAAATGAATGCCCGAGCTTGAGACGACGATCCATGATCAACCGCATGCACGAGTTAACGCTTCGGCAGCTTCACTAACGTTGACCGCTACGGTAGTGCTTCTTGCTACCCGTGTCGCGGGACGATGACAGTGCCGGTGCAAAAACGGTGACATACCCTTCAGCGCCCTCGGCACAGAATCTACCCATGACCAAGGGTGGGGAGGCGCGGTTTTCCGCTGAGCAGAACGAGCCGTCCAAGGCTCCCCGGCCGTCCAAGGCTCCCCGCCCATTGCGCATCATCGTCGCAGACGATGACCGGGACACGGTCCTGACCCTCATGATGGTCCTGCGCCATGAGGGTCACGACGTATGGGGGCTGCACCGGGCGAAGGACGTCGTGCGGGGCATAAAGGATTTCGACCCCGATGTGGTGATCCTGGACATTGCCATGCCCGACATGAGCGGGTGGCAGGCCGCGGAGGAGATCTGCAAGAGATACGGCAACAACAGGCCGCTACTCATTGCAATCAGCGGCGTTTTCACGAAAGACCCAGACCGCATCCTGACTCAGCTGGTTGGCTTCGACCACCACCTTCCGAAGCCTTATGAGCCCGGCGACGTACTTAGGCTGATCGCGCCACTCCGCTACCCGAGCGACAGTTCTTAATAGCCGTCAGGCGGCTTGCTCCTCCGGCTGCGCTGCAGGGACAACCAATTCAATAAAGCCCAGAGTCTCGAGCTCGTCGATCCAAGCAAACACCTGCTTCGCAGGCTGGGTGTTCATGGACTCGCGGACGACGCTGGCAGCAGTCTCACCCTGAATCAGGCCAAGAATCGTGCGATACCACGCCGGCACTGATTTCTCGCTCGCCAGCGCTCTCACACCCGCGGCAGCAAGACGGTACGTTCGGTTCGTCGCGATCCTCATCGGCTATGTCCCCTGTGAAACGATTGTGCGCTGAACGGGCAAGGGGGCATCCGTGACGTTATTCCCGTCTCACAAGATTTCACTGCCGTCGGGTTATCGCCTGCCTTTTTGAGGGATAGCCGGTAACATGATCCCAGGCGAGAGGGGGGGGGTCTGCTGATGAAAAAGCAATATCTGAATCCGAAGGAATTGAATACGCCGCGCTTTTATTCGCACGCCGTCACCGCCGCCGGGATCGGCAAGCTCGTCTATGTCTCCGGCCAGGTGAGCTGGGATGCGAGCGGCAACATCGTCGGCAAGGGCGACATGCGGGCGCAAAGCGAGCAGGTGTTCAAGAACGTCGGCCACGCGCTCGCCGCAGCCGGCGCGGGCTGGGACGACGTCATCAAGATGAACGGCTACATGGTCGGCATGCACGCCGAGCGCGTGAACGCCTATCGCGAAGTGCGGCAGCGTTTCCTGAAGGCCGGCGCGCTCCCGGCGAGCACGCTGGTCGGCATCGAGCGCCTGGTCGACCCGGAGCTGTTGCTGGAGGTCGAGGTCGTCGCCGCGGTCACCCCGAAGAAAAAGAAGAAGCGTTGAACGAAAAGCCGGGCTACGGCTGGGTGGTGGTCGCGGCGGCCTTCACCCTGATGTTCGTCGGCTTCGGCGCCGCGTACTCGTTCGCCGCGTTCTTCACCGCCTTCGAGGCCGAGTTCGGCGCCTCGCGCGGCGACATCGCGCTCGTGTTCTCGCTCGCCGCCTTCGTCTGGTTCCTGTCGGGCGCGCCCGGCGGCGTGCTCGCCGACCGGTACGGGGTGCGGCGCGTCGCCCTCGCCGGCGTCGCCTGCCTCGGCGCCGCGCTCTGGATTGCGAGCGCGGCGAATTCCCTCGGCGTGCTCTACGCCACCTACAGCATCGGGCTGGGCCTCGGCGTCGGCCTGGTCTACGTGCCTTCCATCGGCGCGGTGCAGCCGTGGTTCGGCGCGAACCGCGCGCTCGCCTCGGGGCTCGCGGTCGCCGGGATCGGCGCGGGCAATTTCGCCGGGCCGCTGCTCGCCGCGTGGTGGATCGGGCTTTTCGGCTGGCGCGGCGCGTTTCTCGCGCTCGCGCTATTCGCCGTGGTGCTCGGGGGCGCGGCGGCCTTCGCCATCAGGGAAACGCACCATCGCTCGAGCGGAATCCGCGAAGGCGTTTCGCTGGCGTCGGCGGTGAAGACCGCGCCCTTCTGGCTGCTTTTCGCATCGCTCGTGCTGAGCTGCATCGGGCTGTTCGTGCCGATGGTGCATCTCGGGCCGTATGCGCTCGACGCGGGCTATTCCGCGGCGCAGGGCGTGATGCTGGTGAGCCTGATCGGCCTGGGCAGCCTGGTGGGCCGCTTCGCCATCGGCGCGCCGGCCGACCGGCTCGGCCGCTTGCCGTCGCTCTCGGCGATGTACGCCGGGCTCGGCGCGATGTTCGTGCTGTGGTGGGCCGCGGACACGTACTGGGTGCTCGCGCTCTTCGCTGTCGTGTTCGGCATCTGCTACGGCGCGTACGTGGCGCTCCTGCCGACCATCGTGATGGACCTCTACGGGCCGCGCTCGGTGTCGGGCATCATCGGCTGCCTCTACACCGGATGCGGCATCGGCACGCTCGTCGGGCCGTGGCTCGCCGGGGTGGCCTACGACGCGTGGGGCAGCTATCACGCGCCCATGGCGGCGGGGGCGCTCTCTTCGTTCGCGGCGGCGGCGTGCATCGCGCCTCTTTATGGCAAGAGGCAAGCCCTCCATAGCGGTTAGCGAAGCCCGCGGCGTGCGCACACTGCACGTCGGCGGCGAGGCGATCCAGAGCTCGATGCGGCTGGACGACCCGTACGCGCTCGCGCTCGACTACACGCGCTGCATGATGGGGTTCCTGCTGTTCCATCCCGAGCCGCGCGAGGCGCTGATGATTGGCTTGGGCGGGGGTTCGCTGGCGAAGTTTTTCCATCGAAAACTGAGAACTGCGCATGTTCGTATCGTTGAGCTCGACGCGCGCATCGTCGGTGCCGCGCGCGAGCACTTCGCGCTGCCGCCCGACGGCGAGCGCCTCAGCGTGGAGATCGGCGACGGCGCCGAAGCGCTCGAGCCCGAGTGCTGCGACGTCCTCATCGTCGACGCCTTCGAGGACGAGCTGCACGTGCCCAGGCTCGCGAGCAGCGAGTTCTACGACGGCGCCTTCCTCGCGCTCAGGGAGCCCGGCGCGCTGGTGGTGAACTTCATGGACGACGACCCGAAGTTCGATCTCACGCTGCAGCGCCTGGAGCGCGCCTTCGGCGGCGCGCTGATCGTGATGCCCGCGCTCTACGATCCGAACATCCTCGCTTTTGCCCTGAAGGGGTCGCCCCAGGCGATCGAATGGCAGGAGCTGCGCCGCCGCGCCGAGCAGCTCGAAGCGCGCCTCGGGCTGCCGTTCACCCGCTACGTGTCGCGCCTGCGCGCGATGAACCGGTGGACTGCGGCCGAGCTTATAATTTCGCCATGAAATTCACCAGTGAAAGCTTCGCCGACGGCGGCGCCCTGCCGGCGCACTGCGCATTCTGCGTGCCCGATGCAGCGAGCCGCATCAAGCTGGGACAGAACCGCAATCCGCAGCTCGCCTGGTCCGACCTGCCCAAGGACTCGCAGTCGGTGGTGATCATCTGCCACGATCCCGACGTGCCGTCCAAGGGCGACGACGTCAACAAGGAGGGGCGCACCATCCCCGCCTCGCTGCCGCGCGTCAACTTCTGCCACTGGGTGCTGATCGACATGCCGGCGAGCGGCTCACCCGTGCGCGACGGCGAGTTCTCTAGCGGCGTCACCGCGAAGGGCAAGAGCGGGCCGCTCGCGGCGCGCGGCACGCGCCAGGGCCTCAACGACTACACCGCCTGGTTCAAGAACGACGCGGACATGGCGGGCGACTACTTCGGCTACGACGGCCCCTGTCCGCCGTGGAACGATACGATCCCGCATCACTACATCTTCACGCTGTTCGCTCTCGACGTGGAGAAATGCCCGGTGCGGCGCAAGTTCGGCGCCGCCGACGTGCTGAAGGTGATCAAGCCGCACGTGCTGGGCACCGCGAAGCTCACCGGCTTGTATTCCCTCAACCCATCAGTGAAGGTCTGATCGAGGCAGCGGCGCTCGCCGCCATCGCGTTTCTCGGCGCGCTGATCTTCGGCGTCACCGGCTTCGGCGCCGCGCTGGTCACGATCCCGCTCGCCACGCACTTCGTGCCGCTCAAGTTCGCGCTGGCGCTGTTCGTGCTCGCCGACCTCGCGGCGGCCCTCAGCGTCGGCCTGGAGAACCCGAAGAACGCGGTGCGCGCCGAGTGGACGCGGCTCGTGCCGATGATCCTCGTCGGCACCGCGCTCGGCGTGACGCTGCTCGTCAACCTGCCGCGCGCGGCGGGCATGCTGCTGCTCGGATTGTTCGTCGTTGCGTTTGCCGCGTTCACGTTGCTGCGGCGCGCGAATGCCCGCGTCGTGGCCTCCGCCTGGGCATGGGTCGCGGGTTTCGCCGGCGGCATCACCAGCACGGTGTTCGGCGCCGGCGGCCCGCCCTATGCGATCTACCTCTCGCAGCGCGGGCTGACGAAGGAGCAGTTCCGCGCCACGCTCGGCCTCGCGACCTTGACGAGCATTTCTCTCAGGTTGATCGCCTTTGCCATCACGGGGCTTTTGCTGGATCCGGACCTGTGGATCAAGGCTATCGCGGTGGTGCCCGCGTGCCTGCTCGGCATATGGGTCGCCCGCAGGATCTTCCTGCGGCTCTCGCGCGATGCGCTCATGCGCGCCGTGGCGCTTCTGCTTCTCGCCTCGGGGACTTCTCTTATTTTTCGAGCAGTTCTTTGAGCGCTTCGAGGTCGCGGCGCACCCACTGCGTGTCCTCGGAGAATTTCTCATCGCTCGCGCCCGGCTGGCGGAACACGGTGAGCAGGACTTCGCAGCCCTCGCCGTTCGGGAATACGCGCATCGGGACGTAGACCTCGGGGCCGGAGCCGGCGGCTACGTAGTGGTCGAGCACGCCGTACTTGTTCCGCTCGACGAACCGGACCTTGACGGCGGCGCCGAGGCCCGATGCCCACTTGGGCAGGTTCTTCGGATCGGAAATGAAATTGTAGACATCGAGCGTGTCGCGCTCGATCGTCATGCGCACGGTGAAGCCCGGCTTTGTTTTCAGGCGGCGCGCTGCTCCCGGGAGCGCTCGGCCGGCGCGAGGTCGCGGTTCGCCGGTCCGTTGATCACCTTACCATAGCGATCGAAGCGCGAGCCGTGGCAGGGGCAGTCCCAGGTAGTCTCGGCGGGGTTCCAGTGCACGACGCAGCCGAGGTGCGGGCATTTCGCGAGGCATTCGTGGACCTGGCCCTGGTCGTCGCGGTACACGGCGATCTTCTCCAGGCCGCGGCGCACGATGGCGCCGCCCCCGGCCGGGACCTCGTCGGCCGAGCTTACGTCGCCGCCGGTCAGCCAGTCGGCATACTGCAGCGCGACGTTGGAGTTCTCGCGCGCGAAGTCGCCCGCGGCGCGCAGCGTCACGCGCGACGGGTCGTAGAGCGCTTCCCAGGGATTGGTGCGGCCGAGGATGAGGTCGCTGAGCAGCATCCCGGCGATCGTGCCGTGCGTGATGCCCATTCCCGAGTCCCCGGTGACGACCAGGATGTTTTCGTGGTCCATCGGATTGCGGCCGATGAAGGCGAGGTAGTCCTGGGTCTCCATCACCTGGCCGCCCCAGGCGAATTGCGGCTCGCCCATCATCGGGAAGCGCTTGCGTGCCCAGGCCTCGAGCCGCGCATAGCGCTCGCGCGTGTCGCTCGCCTGGCCGGTCTTGTGGTCCTCGCCGCCGACGATCAACAGATCCTCCTGAGTGCGGATGTAGTGATACGGGTCGCCCGTATCCCACGACAGCACCCGCGGCACCGACCCCGGCGGAACGCGCGCGCCGATCACGTACGTCATGTACGGCGCCTGCTTGGTGTGGATGGCGACGCGATCGTTGACCGGCACGTTGGTCGCGACCACCACCGCGTCCGCGGTGACGACGTGCTTCCCGGCGTGCACCAGCGCCGGCACCCCGCCGTCGATCCGGTCGGCGTGCGAGCCGGTGAAAATCCGGCTGCTCTCGCGGTGGATCGCTTGCGCCAGCCGCGCGAGGTACTTGAGCGGGTGGAACTGCCCCTGGTTCGGAAAGCGCAGGCACGGGCCGGTGTCGAACGACGCGAAGGGCGCGCGCGCGAGCATTTCCACGCCGCGCAGCCCGGCGCGGTGCGCGGCCTCGAGCTCGCGCTCGAGCGTTTCGCGCCGGTCGCCTTCGGCGAGGAACAGGTAGCCGTCGAGGCGCGTGAAGTCGCAGTCGATGCGCTCCTGCCGCACGATGGTCTCGATGCGGTCGATCGCCGCGCTGTGGCTGTCGGCGGCGAGCCGCGCGCCTTCGCGGCCGTGCAGCTTCTCCACCTCGAAGTACCGGTCGTCGAGCATGTTGGCGATATGCGCGGTGGTCATCTGCGTCATGCCGCCCCCGACCGGGCCGTCGTCGAGCACCGCCACCCGTTTCCCCGCGCGCGCGAGCAGATACGCCGTCGTCAGCCCGGAGATGCCGGCACCGACGATGCAGACGTCGACCTGGATGTTTTGCTCGAGGGGGGTGAACTGCGGCAATGCGGCGCTGGCCGCCCAGACGGATTGGTGGCGGGTCATAGTGACCCCACCGGAGCAAGAAACGCTCCTGCTATTTCGCCTGTTCGCGCATCGTTACGAATTCCTCGGCGGCCGTGGGATGAATACCGATGGTGGCCTCGAATTGCGCCTTGGTGGCGCCGAGCTTCACGGCGATGGCGATGCCCTGGATGATCTCGCCGGCATCGGCGCCGATCATGTGCGCGCCGACCACGCGCTGGCTCGCCCGGTCCACCACCAGCTTCATGAAGGTGCGCTCCGGCTCGTCGCCGAGGCTGAGCTTGAGGGCGCGGAACGAGGTCTTGTAGATGTCCACGGCGCCGAAGCGCTCGCGCGCCCGCTCCTCCGACAGCCCGACGGTCGCCAGGTTGGGGTTGGCGAACACCGCGGTGGGGACGTGGTCGTGGTCGACCGCGGTCGGCTCGCCGCGAAACAGCGTCCTGGCGAGCCACATCGCCTCGGCGGTGGCGACCGGGGTGAGGTTGATGCGGTTGGTGACGTCGCCCACGGCGTGGATGGAGGGCACGCTGGTGGTCGAATATCGGTCGACGATCACCGCGCCGTCGGCGGCGAGCTTCACACCGGCGGATTCCAGCCCGAGCTTGGCGGTGTTGGGGCGCCGGCCGGTGGCGAACATCACCAGGTCGGTCTGCGTGATCCTGCCGTCGGTGAATTCGATCTCAATACTCTTCTGTTTACGGATTGCTGCCGGCTCGCAACCGAAGCAGACCGTGACGCCCTTCGCCGACATCTCCTCGGCGATGCGCGTGCCGAGCTCGGCATCGAAGCCGCGCAGCAGGCGCTTGCCGCGGTAGGTGAGCAGGGTCTCGACCCCCAGGCCCTGGAAGATCGAGGCGAACTCGAGCGCGATGTAGCCGCCGCCGACGACCACCGCGCGCCGCGGCAGCCGCTCGAGGTGGAACGCCTCGTTCGAGGTGATGGCGTGCTCGATGCCGGGAATCGCCGGAAGCTGCGGCCAGGAGCCGGTGGCGACCAGGATATGTTTTGCCGTGACCGTACGTCCGTCGACTTGAACGGAGTTCGTGTCCAGAACCTCCGCGCGCGCGCGGTGGATCTCGGCGCCGGCGTTGACCAGCACGCGCTCGTAGACGCCGTTCAGCCGCGCGATCTCGCGGTCCTTGTTCCTGAGGAGCGTCGGCCAGTCGAAGCGCGGTTCTCCGACCGTCCAGCCGTAGGCGGCGGCGAGGTGGAAATCCTCTCGCCAGTGCGCGGCGTAGGAGAAGAGCTTCTTCGGGATGCAGCCGACGTTGACGCAGGTGCCGCCGAAGCGGCCGGGCTCGGCAATACCCACTCTCGCGCCATAGGCTGCGGACACGCGGCTCGCGCGCACGCCGCCCGAGCCGCCGCCGATGGTGAAAAGGTCGTAGTCGAAACCCAGACTTACTTCAGATTGGGAAGATTCAGGCCGACGAGCTCGAGTTGTGACGCGATGCGGTTGTGCTGAGGCTTGTCGGCGAGCCACTTCAGCGCGTTCTTCACCTTCTGCTCGATCTGCGCGCGCGGCATGCCCTCGATGCCGTTGAACATGTCCGCGAGCTCCTTCAAGTTGGCCGACTGCGCGTCCGAGCGCACCTGGGCGAGCTTGCCCTCGATCGCCTTGCGGTCGAGGTTGGTGACCAGCTTCATCGTCTTTTCTTCGTCAGCGGCCATTCGCATCTCCTCCCGGCGCCGATTGTACCAGCGTGTAGCGGCTCTCCTCGGCGCGCACCGCGCCGTCGGCGACCAGCTTCTCGAGGTGCGCGGTGAGCGAGCGCGCCGCGACCCGGTGGATGCGCTCGGGCACGTCGTCGTAGACGAGCGGCAGCATCTCCTCGAGCGACGGGTGCTCGAGGCGCTCGAGCGCGGCGAGCACCTTGCGCTCGCGGTTCAGGCGATGGGCGATGAGGCGCCTGAGCTCCTTGCGCGGCGCGCCGATCAGGTAGCCGTGTCCCGGCGCGATGATCGCGACGTCCTCGCCGAGGAGCCGCTCGAGCGATTGCAGGTACGCGCGCATGTCGCCGTCGGGCGGGTTGATCACCACGGTGGAGCCCTGCATCACGTGGTCCCCGGTGAAGAGCATGCGCGTCTGCTCGAGCAGATAGCAGAGGTGGTTCGACGCATGTCCGGGAGTGTGGATCGCGCGCAGCGTGATCTCTCCCAGGTCGACGCGCTGGCCGTTCTCGAGCACGAAGTCCGGCTTGAAGCTCGCATCCTGGCCCGCCGGCGCCGGGCGGCCCAGAATTTCTGCTCCCGTCGCCGCCTTCAGCGCGGCCGCGGCGGGCGAATGGTCCAGGTGCGTGTGCGTGCAGAGGATCCAGCGGAGGCTGCCTTTCGTTTCCGAAATGATTTTTTCAATGTGAGAATCGATCGCCGGCCCGGGATCGATCACCGCCACCGCGCCGACGATGTAGGTGTTGGTTCCGGGCCCGGTCATCAATCCGGGATTCGGCGCGGTGAGCCGGGTCACCCAGCGGTCGAGACGCTTGGTCTCGCCCGCGACGATGTCGTAAGTCGTCTCGCCGCTCTCCTCGGGGTCGGACCAGTGGATCTCGAAGTAGGGCGCGTCGGCGCGGCGGAAAATCTTCGGCCCGTCCTTGCCTTGCGCCCAGCAGGCGCGGTTCTCCTCGACCTCGGCGAGGGCGCGCGCATGCTCGAACGCGGCGCCGGGATCGGCAAACCGCGCGAGCTCCCTGAGCGAGGCCTGGGTCGCGTTCACCAGCTCGATCTCCCTGCGCGCCGCGCGCTCGAGCGCCTCGCGCGGCGTGATCCACACGTCGTGCACCGTCTCGGCGGCGTCGTGCGAGCCCTGCTGGCCTTCGGGCGCAAGCGCCACGAAGAAGCGCGCGTCGAAGCGCCGCGAGCGTCCCGGCGCGGTGATCCAGTGGCCGTAGTAGGCGAGATCGCCCGCCGGGACGTAGAGGTCCTCGGCCTCGAGCAGGTTGCGAAACGGCTTTTTCCGCCACAGCATGAGGTTTTCGGCCCGTTTCGCCGAGATCGGCGCGCCGTTCGCCTCCCGGGCGAGAAGCACTCCCGCCTCCTCGAAGCATTCGCGGATCGCGGCGACGTAGTAGGCGAGGCCGCCCGAGGAAAGCCGCAGCC
>Ga0214471_10002223_pt1 | contig 15274 bp, 15 predicted proteins | sample RVTome_5_FD_207665 | JGI IMG/M metagenome (GOLD analysis project Ga0214471, IMG submission 207665) | Soil microbial communities from uranium-contaminated site in the Upper Colorado River Basin, Wyoming, United States - RVT142D155 | ecosystem: Environmental > Terrestrial > Soil > Contaminated >... | reverse complement strand
CGACGTGGTGGACGCTTTCCTGGAAATCGACGAGGAATTCCGCGAGATCGCCGCCCGCTTCTCCGGCGCCGGCGTGGAGCCCGAGCTGCCCCCGGAAACGTGAATTGTCCCGGGGGTACCCCAGGGAGCGCAATTCGTAGGAGAGTGGGGCGCCCCCCGAGGAATCCAGCTAGAAGCGAAGGGAAGGAGTGTCCCCTGCCCACGATTCAGACCAAGCGGTTGTCGAAGACCCGTTTCGTCTTGCGCTCGGAGCGCGGGAGGGTCCCGTACGGGATCATGTCGACCGCGCAGGAGACCATCAGGTTCCGCTTGATCTCCGACGCGACGATGTGGGCGACGGACGGGATGTCGGCTTCCGCGGCGTCCGCGGCCCGCTCGACCTTGACCGTCATGTAATCCTTCCCGTCGTCCTTCCGGTCGAGGTGAACCTGGTACTCGCTCCCGATCCCCCCGATCCGCGAAAGGACCTCGTCGACCTGGCCGGGGTAGACGTTCACGCCGCGGAAGACGACCATGTCGTCGGAACGCCCGAGGATCCGGTCGTGGCGCGGGAGGATGCATCCGCAGGGACACGTCCCCTCGATCAATCGGGTCAGGTCGCGCGAGCGGTACCTGAGGAGAGGAGCGGCTTCCTTGCGCAGCGTCGTGTAGACCATCTCGCCGATCTCCCCGGGGGCGACGGGGAGGAGCGATTCCGGGTCGAGGATCTCCAGGATGTAGTAGTCGGACCAGTAGTGGATCCCGACGTTCCGGCTGCAGGAAAGGCCGGTCCCCGGACCGTACAGTTCCGTCAGCCCGGGAATGTCGTACACCTCCTCGACGCCCAGCAGTTCCCGGATCGTCTGGAGCATCGCCTGGCTCGTCCGCTCGGCGCCCAGGATCACTTTCCTCAGCTTGAGGCGCCCCCGCAGGCCGCGCGCGTGGACCTCCTCCGCCACGAGGAGCCCCATCGACGCGGTGCAGCAGAGCACGGTCGTCTGGAGGTCGATCAGGAAATTGCACTGCAGCTCGAGATTCCCGGGCCCGGAAGGGATCGCCATCGCCCCGAACCGCTCCGCCCCCAGCTGGAAACCGGCCCCCGCCGTCCACAACCCGTATCCGACGCAGATCTGCACGCGGTCCTCGCGCGAAAGCCCCGCCATCTCGTAGCACCGGCAGAACATTTCCTGCCAGTCGTCGATGTCTTTCCGCGTGTAGCAGAGGATCTTCCGTTTCCCCGTGGTTCCCGAGGAGGAGTGGATCCGGAGGATATCCCGCGTCGGGACCGCCAGGAGCGGAAGCGGATACCCATCCCGCAAATCGTCCGCCGTCGTGAAGGGAATTCTCCCGAGGTCTTCGAGCGATCGGATGGACCCGGACGACACCCCGGATTCCTCGAGGCGCTTCCGGTAGAAGGGGGAGTTGTTCCAGGCGTGCGCGACGGTCCAGCGGAGACCAGCGAGCTGGAGGTCTCGAAGCTCCTCGTCCGTTCGGTAGTTCGGCGGGAATCGCGTCAGCATGAGAGGCTTTTCTTATCACGTCCCGTGGGCGATTCCAAGATCGAGGGCGGAGAGCGCGTCGTCGAGCCGGGACCCGCCCCCCCCATGCCGCCGCGAGAGCGCCTCCCGGATCTCCCCTGGCGCGCAGAAGAAACCGCCCGCGGTCCCGCCGCCGATCCGTGCGAGCGCGAATCCGAGAAGGACCAGGTTGACGGCATGCGGTGCCCCGGCCGACAGGGCGAGCGCGTCGGCATCGACCGCGTGCACCCGTACGCCGGGGCCGGCATCGGGCGGGACCGGCGCATTGACGATCAGGACGCCGCCGCCGGCCAGAAACTCCCGATGAAGGGCGACGTTCTCCTCCTTTAGGACGAGGAGCAGGTCGGCCCGTCCCGCACGGACCAGGGGGCTCTCGAATCCACCCACCTTCAAATGGGAGACGACCACTCCCCCGCGCTGGGCCATCCCGTGCGTTTCCGAGGTGAGCACCGGGAATCCGCCGGCGATCGCCGCCTCGGCCAGGAGGCGGGAAAGGAAGAGGATCCCCTGACCTCCGAATCCGGACAGGACGATCTGCTGGTGCAGCCCGTTCCGTTTTCCCCTGCTTCCGCTCACTAAGTGCACTCCTTCACAAACACGGCAATATTTTAACTTCGAATCTTCCCCCTCACTCCCGCCGGATCGCGCCCACCGGGCAGACGGAAACGCACACGCCGCAGCCGGTGCAGGTCATCTCGTCGACCCGGACCCTGTTCGTCGATTCGTCGAAGACCAGGGCCGGGCATTCGAACCGGTCCACGCAATGGCGGCACCCGGTGCACTCCGCGGTGATCACGATCCCGTCCGGCGCCTTGCCGCCGGCGGCGAGGGAGACCATCGCGCACGGCTGCCGGGCGATCACCACCGCGACGCCCCGCTCCCGGGCATGGACGAGCGCCTCCTTGAGCAGCGCGACGAATTCGGAAAGCCGGTCGGGGTTCGCCGTTCGGCAGAATCGGACGCCGCACGCGCGGACGAGTCCCTCCATGTCGACGGCCGCGGTGGTCTCCCCACCCGCGCCGATCCCGGTTCCCGGCGTCGGCTGGTTCCCCGTCATCGCGGTCGTCCCGTTGTCGAGGATCACGAGAACGAACCGCGCTCCCTGGACGACGGCGTCGATCAGGGGCGGAATCCCGGCGTGGTAGAAGGTCGAGTCGCCGATCGTGGCGACGATGTCGACCCGACCCCCGGAAATGCGATGCGCGTAATCGAAGCCGGCCGCCTGGCTCACCGCCGCCCCCATGCACAGGACCGTGTCGACGGCGCCGAGGTTGATCCCGAGCGTGTAGCAGCCGATGTCGCTCGGGTAGATGCCTTCGGGGGCCGCCTTCCGGATGGCGTAGAAGCTCGACCGGTGCGCGCAGCCCGGGCACAGCGTAGGCCGCCGTCCGCCGCCCTGCACGGGAAGCGCCCGGCCCGGGTTTGGAAGCCCGGCGAACCGGGAGAGAAGGCGCTCGACGATCTCGGGGAGCAGCTCCCCCGTCCCGGGAACCGCGCCGGTCATCCGCCCGCGCACGCGGCGCCGGTCGGCGATCTGCATCTCCATCACCGGCGCCGACTCCTCGAGCACGAGGATCTCCGTGTACGTATCCAGGAGGTGCTCGATGAAGGCGGCGTGCAGCGGGTACGGCTGGATCGCCTGGTACAGCGCGATCCGGTCCGAAATTCCCAGCTCGCCGAACAGCTCCCTGGCGTGCGCGAACGCGACCCCCGAAGCCACCACGGCCTTCACCGGCGAAACGTCCGGGTTCACCCGGATCGGGGCGGTCGCCGGCCATGCGGCGATCGCCGCGATCTTCCCGGCGAGAAGGTCGTGCAGACCCCTGCGGAACACGGGGGTCGCCGCCCAGCGGGCCGGATCCTTGACGAACCGCGCCGCCTCCCGGCCCGGCGGCCGGAACGGAGGGGCGTCCACGTCCTGGCTCGCGTGGCAGACCCGCGTCGTCGGCCGAAGCATCACGGGAACGCCGAACGCCTCCGAAAGCTCGAACCCGGCACCTGCGAACGCCATCGCCTGCGCGGGAGAGGCCGGGTCGAGGACCGGCACCTTCGCCATCATCGCCATCAGCCGGCTGTCCTGCTCCGTCTGCGAGGAGTGGGGTCCCGGATCGTCCGCGCTGACGACCAGGAATCCGCCCGTCACTCCGAGATAGGCGGCGCTGAGCAGCGGGTCGGAGGCGACGTTCAATCCCACCTGCTTCATGCTGACCGCGGCGCGCAACCCGGTGATGGCGGCCGTGTAGGCGATCTCGAGCGCGACCTTTTCGTTCACCGCCCATTCGACGTGCATCGTCGCGCCGCATTTTTTCCGCCAGCGATCGATCGAGGAGAGAATCTCGGAGGCGGGCGTCCCCGGATAGGAAGCGGCGACCGCGCAGCCGGCCGCTACCAGCCCGCGCGCGATGGCGTCGTTCCCCTGCATCAGGATGCGGTCGCTCACGACGGCCTCCCGCCGGCCTATTTCACGAGATCCGACAGGACGAGGACGGTCCAGTACGGGGAGATCATCAGAATGGCGATCGATAGGATGTAGGACGGCATGTAGTAGAAGCTGCCGCGAAAGACGGTCCCCAGCGGGATGCCCGACATGCCGGACACGACGTAGCAGCAGATGCCGATGGGCGGCATGATGGAACCCATCGTGGTCACGATCGTGATCACCTGCCCGAACCAGATCGGGTCGTAGCCGAGCTGGAGGACCAGGGGGTAGAAGATGGGAAGGGAGACGAGCAGGAACGCCAGGGCGTCCATGACGCAGCCGCCGATGATGTAGCAGAGCAGGATCACCCAGAGCACCATCCATTTCGGGAGCGCGAGCGCCTGGATCCACTCCGCGGCCGCGAAGGGAAGACGGGTGAGCGTCAGGAACCGGGCGAAGATCACCGCCCCCGCGACGATCATGAAGACCATGCAGGAGATGCGCAGGGTTTCGGTCATCGAGCCGATGAACTTTTTCCACGTGAGCTTGCGGCGCGCGAGGCAGATCGCATACCCAAGGAAACAGCTGACGGCGGCGGCCTCCGTGGCGGTCACGACGCCCGTGAACAGGGCGTACATGATGATCCCGAAGAGCACGAGGATGTCGATCGCCTCGGGGAGCGCCTTCATCCGATCCTTCCAGCCGAACCTCGGCCCGGCGGGACCCCAGTCGGGGTGGATGCGGCAGAGCCAGACCACCGTGCCCAGGATGGCGACGGTCAGGATGGCGCTGGGGATGATGTTGCCGAAAAACAGCTTGCCGATCGACTGGCCGGTGTAAAGCCCGTACACCACGAGCACGATGGAGGGCGGAATGAGGACGCCGAGCGTCGCGCCGGCGGCGACCGACCCGGCGTTCAGCTTCGGGTGATACCCGTATTCCTTCATGGCGGGGATGGCGACGGCGCTCATCGTGGCCGCCGTCGCCGTGTTGGATCCCGAGATGGCCGAGAAGGCCGCCGACGCCATGATCGTCGTCATCGCGAGCCCGCCGCGGAAATGCCCGAACCATTTGTAGGTGGCGTCGTAGAGGCTCAAATTGTACCCGGCGTAATGGACGATCTCCCCGACCAGGATGAAGAGCGGAATCACCGTCAGTCCGTAGCTGGAGAAGATGTTCCACATCTCGGTGCCGACGATCGAGAAGGCCGCGTCGAAGGAGATCACCTGGGCGATCCCGACGAACCCGACCAGGGCCATGGTGAAGGCGGCGGGGACCCGCAGGACAAACAGGATGAAAAACATGGCGACGATCCCGTACACGCCGACGATGGGACCGCTCAATTCCTCTCCTCGCGGGTCCAGAAAGTCTCGATCAGGTCGAGAAAACTCGTCAGCGCGAGGACGGCGAACCCGATGCCGACAAGGAAGACAAAGGGGTAATAGGCGATCTTCAGCGTTTCGGACAGCTCGCCCGTCCGCATCAGCCGTTTCCCGTAAACGAAGGTCTGCCAGGAGACGATCGAGAAGAAGACGAGGATCAGGAGGTAGCTCACCCGGTCGAGAACCCGCTTTACCTTCGACGGGAATTTATCCGAGAGGATATCGACGACGATGTGGTCCTTCCGTTTCTGGGTATAGCCGAGGGCGCCGGCGGTGACGATCGCGCCGAGGAAGGAGACGACCTCATACGACCCGCTCACCGGGACATGGAATATCCTCAAGGCGACGTTCATCGTCGCCAGGAGGGTGATCGCCAGGAGCGAGACGCCCCCGACGATCATCATGCCTTTCCGAAGCAGTTCGGAAAGGCGCTCCAGTCCCATCGCCCGATCCGCCTAGCGCTGCTTCCGCTCGTACTTTTTCTTGAGCGCCTGGACGTCGGAAACGATCTTCACGCCGTCCAGCCCGAGCGTTGCCGTGCGCTTCACGTACTCTTCCGTCATCGGCTTCAGGAGGGAGGCGATCTTTGCATGGTCCGCCGCGGAGAGCTCGAAGAGCTGGTGCTGGTAGTTCGCTTTCGACCAGGCGAGGGCCTCGGTTACGTGGTCGTCCACGTACGCTCCGGTCCACTCCGCCTGCTCGCGGCGCATCTGCTCCAGGACGTCCTTCACATCCGCGGGGAGGGAGTCCCACTTCGCCTGGTTCATCACGACGGCGAAGGAGACGACGGGAAGATTCGCGACCGTGGCGTACGGCGTGTAGGCGGCGAACTTGAAGTCCTTGAGGATCTCCATCGACGAGACCATCCCCTTCACGACCCCCTTCTGGATCGCTTCGGGCGTCTCGGACTGCGGCATCGCTACGGGGATCCCGCCAAGGCGCTTGACGACCTCGGCGTTCGTGCCCGCGACCCGCAGCTCGACCCCCTTGAGGTCGGCCAGGGACTTGACCGGCGACTTCGTCATGAAGTTGGTGGGGGGGCAGGTGAAGAGCGTGAGCACCTTGACCTGCGCGAACTCCTTCGGCTTGTACTTCTCGATCAGGTCGAACAGGGTGAGGCTCGCGGCGCGGGCGCTTGTGAACCCCATCGGAAGGTCCACGGCCTCGGAGACGGGGAACCGGCCCGGCTGATAGCTCATCGCGAAGTTGCCGATGTCGGCCATCCCCGAGATGACGCCGTCGAAGATGTTCTTGGCCGCGAGAAGCGTCCCCCCGGGGAACGTCTGGACCTTCACCTTCCCGTGGGTCCGCATCGAAACCTCCTTCGCCCACCGCTCCATCTGGACGGAGGGGAAGGTGGCGGCGGGTGGAAAATTGGCGTACCGGAGCGTGATCGGCTCGGCCGCCTGCGCCGTCCGGGGCGCGATAAACACGGCAAGGAAAAGAACCGACAGGAGAACAGGCAACACCGATTTCGATTTCACTTGCGCCTCCCTGGGAAATGGATTGGGAAAGCTTCTGCAACGTCCGGGGGAAAATTGCCCCATACTACCCGAATTTGCCCGGCGCGGGCAATCCGGATTTTTCCGTCCGGGCCACGGCAACGGCGTTTTATCCTCCAAATGTGTCCATCAGCTCGCCGGCGGCGTCGCGCAGCATCTCCTCGTACCGCGGCACGTCCGGCGTCTCGGTCCCGTCGAGGAACCCCATCGCGCGGCCGCCGCGGTCCGCCAGAAGATAGCGGATCTTCGACCCGGGCCGCAGCGCCACGCCGCGGCCGCACAGTTCCCGGGTCGCGGCGGCGGCGGCCGTGTCGGCGACGTACCGTTCCGGCGCCTTCGACAGGCGCCGCGCGATCGCCAACCCCTCGATCGGGATCCGCCCGCCGCGAAGGCCCGCCACGGCGGCCTCCACGCGCTCGCGCAGCTCCGGCAGCATCGCCCGCAGCTCCGAAAGGCCGCCGGCCGCAGCCATCCGCTCGAGGAGCTCCCGCTGGAGCGCGGCGACCGACGGCGGGGTGTCGGAGCGGCGCAGGGCGATCCCCCGGGCCTTGATCTCTCCGTTCGTGAACGCCCCTGCGAACCGGTTGGGAACGGCCACCGACCGGTTCCGCTTCGACGGGAGGAATGCGAGCCACTTGTAGACCCCTTCGAGCGCGATCGGCATCCCCGTCTCCGCGCTGATCCGCTCCGAGAGCCTGCGGTACTCCTCCTCCGCCGCGCCTTCCTTCTTCACCCAGATCGCGTCCGTCAGCCCGTGGAGGAAGGCGAACCCTTCCCGCTCGGCGATCTCCTTCGCGGACAGGAGTTTCTCCCTGCCCCAGGCGGTGACCGCCTCGTGCGCCTCGATCCGCCCGAACCGGGCGTTCCGGTAGCCGAGGAAACCGAAGGAGACGACGAGGAGCCATTTGAGCGCCGTCTGCCGCTTCCTCAGGAGCTCCCGCGCCTCCGGCTCCGTTGCCGCCTTCTGCCGCTCCTTCAGGAGCCGTCGCTTGAGGAGGATCGGGGCGATCGTATCGGGAACGAGCCCCCTGCGGCGGAGGCAGGTGTGGGCGCCGATCTCGGGGACGGGGAGGCCGGGACGGCAGCAGGCGCAGTTGACCGTCTCGGGAGAGATGTTGTACCGGTCCATGAGCGACGGATACATCGACGCGAAGTCGAGCTCCCCCACGTTCTCGTGCGCCCCGGGGCGCGGAAGATACGTGAGCCCGCCCTTGTCGGTGACGACGAGGTCCACGCCGCTCTTGAACGCCTCCGGCTCCCGCTTCTTGTACGGAACGAGGATCCCCCCCTTGAGGGCGGTCGCCACCTGCATCGCGGAGATGGCGGTCCCCGGCGACGTCCGGGCGACACGCTGCAGCGGGATGCCGGAGAGGCGGGAGAGTTCGACCAGGCCCGGCAGCCCGGTCTCACCGAAGAGGAACGAGTTGCGGGCGTCCACGTGCCACCGGCCGGCGAGGATGTGCGGCGCCGCGCGGAAGATCACCCGGCCGTACGAAACGTACGACCGTTCCCGGCCGCCTCGAACGAGGCCCGGGGCGGCGGGCTCAATCCCCGTGCCCCGGTTCCGCGACGCGCCGAAGACGTCGCCGGCGGCTCGGGGAGTCCGCCCCAGGGGAAGCGGCAAGCGAAGCTGGCGGGCCAGCGCGAGAAGCCGCGGCAGCAGCCAGTCGTCGCCGTACTCGGTGACGAGCAGGTCGGGGTCGGCCCGTTCGATGAGCCGCGCCAGGTCCCGAAGGAAATCCGTCCCGTTCTCCCAAAGGAGACTTTGCGTCACGCCGTCGGCGATGAACTCGAGCGGGCGGACGCGCCGATGCGCCGGGTGGCCCGTCCCTTCCATCCGGAGAAGCGCGATCGAAAAGGAGGGATGCGTCGCGTCCACGTCCCACGGGGAATCGAGTACGCGGGCGGAGCGGATCGTCCCGTCGCCGTCGCAATCGACCGCGGCGCGCGACAGGGGGTACAGGCCGGTCGCGCAGGAGAATTGCTGCTCGGGGGCGATGTCGGCGTTGCACAGCGCCTCCGGCCCGAACGCCTTTTCCGCCTTGCGGACCGAAGGTCCCAGGAGGGCCGGTCCCGGCACGGTGAACGACCACGCCGGGATCGTCCTGCCCGAAAGGAAATCGATCCCCTCCCCCCGCGCGAGGCCGCACTTCCACCGCGCGGCGGCGGCGCGGAGGGCGGGCTCTTTCAGGCGGTCCCCCGCGAGGAGGAACGAGGGACGAAACGGCGCGAAGAGCGCGATCGTCTCCCCGGTCGCCGTGCGGAACCAGACCGTCATCCCGCCCGGCGAACCCGCGATGTCGAACACCCATCCGCTCAGCTCCCGTCGCGGCACGCTTCCAGCCTCTCCGCGAGCCGCCGCTCGAGCTCCTCGAGCCGTCTCGACAGCTCGCGCGCCGACCGGCGCTCCTCGATGAGGATGCTCATCAGGATCGCGTCGAAGGGAACGACCCTCCCCGCGCAGGTGCACGCCGCGGTGTGGTAGCGGGCCGCCGCGAACAGTGCGTCGAAGAGCTCGCGGTCCTCCCGGCGCAGGGCGCGTCGAAAACCCCGCCACGACTCTTCCTCGCGGTAGAGCTCCTGGGTGAAGGGGAGGACGGTCCGACCCATCGTCAGGATCCTCCCCGCAGTTCCCACGTCAAGCCGCCCTCCGCCCGTCGCAGGAGAAGGACGGGATCGGCCGTTCGGACGAGGTGACGGAAGAACCCCGCCCGGTCGGCGGGGACGGGCCCCACGGCGTAACGGCGGACCGAAGCCGGCGGCTCCCCTTTCCCGACGAGGACGACCCGCGTTCCTCCGCGGGCGAGCCGGCACAGCGCGGAGAGACAGTTCCGGAAGACGCGGCACGCTTCCGCGTACGGCACGTCGGCGTCGGCGAACGTTTCGGGAAGGCCGAGGACGAGGGCGAGCCGGGCGTCGAACCGGGAGAGCGCCCCGGGCAGCCGGCGGGAGAGGAGCGCTTCCATCTGGTGGCAGGTGAACGCCCGGGAGACGCGGATGCGGGACAGGGCCTCCCTGCCGTCTCCCCCCTTCGCACGGGCCGCTTTGGAGATCTCGTACGGGTCGAACCGGTTCGCGCCGTCGACGGCCACCACCGCCTCGGCGCGAAGAAGCGGGACGGCCAGCGCCCGGAGAGCGAGCCCGCACGCGCCGTCCCCGAAGATCCCGGCCATCTTCCCCGGAAGCGGGGAGAGACAGAGGGAGGAGGCGCGCTCCATGTCGAGCGAGGGCACGGGAGGCCCCTACAATTTCCGGTAGACGCCGACGACTTTTCCGGCGATGCGGAACGAGGGGGCGCCGACGGGGACGACGATGGGCGGATAGGCCGGGTTGGCGGCCTCGAGCCGCACCTTTCCTTTCCATCGTCGGAACCGTTTGACGGTAGCCTCGCCGTCGATCACGGCGACGACGATCTCTCCCTCCTCCGCGCGAGCCTGCGACCGGACGACGACGTGATCCCCGTCGCAGATGTGGGCCCCCGTCATGCTGTCCCCCTTGACGCGCAGGGAGAAGACCTCGCCCTCCCCCACCAGGTCGGGATCGAGGAGAAGTTCCCCCTCGACCTCCTCGATCGCCTCGCGCGGCCCCCCGGCGGGAACCCGGCCCAGGATCGGGATGCGCACGGCGGACCGCGAGAGGTTCTCCCCCGCGAACTCGATCCGGCGCGGGTGGTGGCGCTTCCGCCGGATGTACCCCTTCCGCTCCAGAAGTTCCAGGTAGTAGAAGCCGTTTTTCACGGCGATCCCGAAACGGCTCGCGATTTCCGCGGCCGTCGGAGCGAACCGGTGGCGCTCCACGAACTCCCTGAGGAAGTCGAGGACCCGCCGCTGCGTCGGTGTCAGGGGAGCGGCCATGTATGTATAGTACTATACATACATGCTAACGTAAAGCACCTGTGGGCTGGCTTGTGGGTTATGGGCGTGGGACACACCTTCCGCAGTGGGAGGACACTCCTTCCCTCCACCCGGGGTTGAACCAGGAATGTCCCCCCGTGGCAGGTATGTCCCCCGAAAGCGCCTGCGCCTTGTAGAAATTTTTCCCTGCCGAACACTCTGCTGCGAAGATCCCTCTGTGGCCTGTGTCGGGGGGTGACGCACAGGCGCTTAGTCGAGGTCGATGTCGCGGATGGGGCGGGGCGCCGGTTCGTCCTTCGATTTCTCGACGTGGGTCTTGAACAGCTTGTCCAGCACCGCGCCTCTCCCCTTTTCGGTCTGCACGATCTGGTCGTACCGTTCGTGAATGCGCGCCGTTTCCTGTTCGAGGACCCGCTGCGCGTCCTTCAGGTCGACCCCGGCGCGCGCATGGGCGGCCTTTTCGCTTCCGAGCACGGCGCCGCTTACCGGATCGACGGTAAGCCGCGCTTCGCAGCACGGACAGGTCACTTCGAGAACGCCTCCCTTTTCGGGATGGTCCGGCATCGCCCCCTCCTATAGTGCGGCGTCTCCGTCTTTGATCCCCACAACGACATTGTAGAATGGAATCCCACGGATTTCGCGGTGTGACATTTTTTGGCACATTCCATCGATATGCCCGCCTCCCTGCCGGAAATTGTCTCCCCTGCCGTTAGAGGAAATTTTTATATCCGCTTGATATCTATCGCTTATTTAGGGTTCACTTCGGTTGGCACGCTAATTTCATGTAAAATACGTCAGGGGTGGGGGCACGAGAAACGACGGATGGCACCGCCCCTGGGAGGAAGAGCATGAGGCACATCTTGTTCGTCGCGATTCTCCTGGCGATCGTATCGGTGCCGACGTGGGGATACGCCGACACCGACGGGATCATCGGGGTGGTGCACAACGCCGCCGGTTCGACGACCGTCACCCGGGGGGGGAACGTTCTTCCGGCAACGACAGGGACCAGGCTTCACACCGGGGACACCCTCGGCACGGGCCCCGACGGATCGCTTGGCGTCATCCTTCGGGACAATTCCTCGCTCTCGCTCGGGCCGTCGAGCAGCCTCGTCCTCCGGGACTTTCTCTTCTCGCCCTCCGAGGGGAAGTTCAGCCTGTTGGTTCGTCTCTCCAAGGGGACCATGGCTTACCTCTCGGGCCTCATCGGAAAGCTTGCGCCGGAGAAGGCCCGTTTCGAAACCCCGACAGCCACCATCGGCATCCGGGGGACCCACTTTGTCGTGAATGCCGGAGAAACCGTATCGCAATAAAGGTCGATGCGTCACTCCTTCCGATCGGCACACGTGTCGAAAAGAGATCCCCGCCGACCGTGCTATAAAGAATATGCACGGCAGCCCTCCACAGGACGGCAGGGGGAGGATCTTGACGACAATGCTCGCGGGCGGCCGCCGTATCGAGACCGTCTGGCACGGCCCCGGGCCGGACGTCGCTCCCACGCTCGTCTTCCTGCACGACGGCATCGGATGCGCCGCGACGTGGCGTGACTTCCCCGCGGCGCTCGCCGGCGAGACGGGGTGCGGCGCGCTCGTCTACAGCCGCGCAGGATACGGCGGTTCCGATCCCGTTGCCCTTCCAAGACCGCTCACCTACATGCACGATGAGGGATTCCTCGGCCTCCCGGAACTGCTCGACGCCGCGGGAGTCCGCCGCGCCTATCTCGTCGGGCACAGCGACGGCGGTTCCATCGCCCTGCTGCACGCTTCGACGCCGCGGTCTCTGCCGAGGGTCCGCGGCCTTCTCCTCGAGGCGCCGCACGTCTTTTGCGAGGAGGTCACCGTGCGCTCGATCGAGAAGGCGCGGGACGACTACCTCCACGGCGACCTGAGAGGGAAGCTCGAACGCCACCATGGCGGGAACGTCGATTGCGCTTTCTGGGGATGGAACCGTGCCTGGCTCGATCCTGGGTTTCTCGCCTGGAACATCGAGGATTGCCTGCCCGCCGTCACGGTCCCGGTGCTCGTGGTTCAGGGGACCGACGATCCGTACGGAACCCTTCTCCAGGTCGATGCGATCGAGCGGCGGTGCGGCGGGACGGTCCGTCGCCTCATCCTCGAGCAGTGTGGCCACAGCCCGCATCGCGAACAGCGCGAACGGACTCTTTCCGCGATGGTCGCGTTCGTCCGCGGGATGGAATGATACAGGGCCGCATGGCGCCGAAACGTGTTCTTTCGAAGGCGCTCTCCCGGGCGTTTTACGATCGGGACACCGTCGCGGTCGCGAGGGATCTGCTGGGGAAGCACCTGGTCCATGTGTCGGGCGGTGTGGAGCGGATCGGAAGGATCGTGGAGGTCGAGGCGTACCTGGGACCGCACGATCTCGCCTCCCACTCTTCGCGCGGGCGCACCGCCCGGACCGGGGTCATGTTCGGCCCTCCGGGCCACGCCTACGTGTACCTGGTGTACGGCATCCACTGCTGCATGAACGTCGTGACCGAGCGCGACGGCCACGCATCCGCCGTGTTGATCCGGGCCGTCGAGCCGGTGAAGAACGCGGAAGGTTCCACGCGGGGGCCCGGCCGGCTCTGCAAGGCGATGCACATCGATCGGCGTCTCAACGGGCACGATCTGGTCGGCGACGAATTCTTCATCGCGGATCCTCTCGACGCCGTGACGACGATGATCGTCCAACGTCCACGCGTCGGCGTCGACTACGCGGGGCGCTGGGCGAGAAGGCAGTTGCGGTTCTACATCAAGGGGAACCCGTTCGTCTCGGTGCCGTAGATGATGTGTATCTTTAGATAATTGTTGTTATTTACATCAAATCCCTTATTTTTTTCAACACGGAAATATTCTGGGTATGGCCTGTCATATGGGCGACCACCCTCGCCTGCAAACGCCGGCCGAGAAGGTAGAGATCCCCGATCATGTCCATGATCTTGTGACGCACCGGCTCATCCGGGAATCGAAGGGCGTCGTTGATCGGTCCCTCTTCCCCGAAGAGGACGAAGTTGTCGAAGCGCCCGCCGAGAGCCAACCCCTGCCGCTGCAATTGCCCGATGTCCCGCGCGAACCCGAAGGTTCGGGCGGGGGCGATCTCCTTCCGATAGGTCGCGGGGTCGTCGAGCCGGAAAACGAAGTGCTGCTTGCCGACCGGGGCCGGATACTCGAGCGTGTAGTCGATCTCGAAAGCGTCGCACGGCTCGAGCCGGATCGATGCCTTCCCGGCGTCGATCCGGACGGGTTCCTTCACCAGGATCCCGTGCCAATCCCCGATCTGGTTCTCGAAGCCGATTTCCTCGAAGAGGGAACAGAACTCCACGGACGACCCGTCCAGCACGGGGACCTCGCCGTTGCACTTGATGAGGAGATTGCCGACCCCGTAGGCGTTGAGCGCGGACATTACATGCTCGATGGTTGCGACATGGGTGGTTCCGAGGCGGATCGTCGTGGCATACCCGGTCGATTCGACGAAATCGAGGTGTGCGGGAACCGCCCGGTTGTCGGAGACCCCGACAAAGTGGATCCCCGAATCGGGACCCAGCGGCTCGAAGATCAGGCCGCTTTTCCTCCCGGAATGAAGCCCCTGTCCGTACAGAACCGCGCTGTGGGCGAGCGTCCGCTGTGGGATGAGGGCACCGGGCATCTTCTGGCTCCTGAACACCAGCGGCTGCAGTTCCGGCATCCCCTCCGCCGACCGGAGATCGAGCGTGCCGGCAAGATCCCCCTCGGCGGGACTCCGGTCGGCATCCTGCGTCCCGAGCGCCCGTCGAATCGCGTTCAGAACGACATCGAGTTCGAGCGGTTTTTCGATGAAATCCGATGCGCCGATCTTGGTCGCCTTGATGGCGGTCGATATCGTCGCGTGCCCGCTCATCATGATCACGGGCGTATCGGGTTGCAGGTCCTTCATGCGCCGGAGCGTCTCGATCCCGTCCATTCCCGGCATCCAGATATCGAGAATCACCAGCGAGGGGCGAAGCGATTCAAGCCGGGAGAGCGCATCGGCGCCATTGCTCGCGAGCACGCAGGAATACCCCTCGTCGCTCAGGACACCCTCAAGCGATTTTCTGATGCTTTCCTCGTCATCGACGATCAGGATCGGCCCCGGACGCGCCATGGACGATTTCCCCCCCTGATTGACCCGTTCCTTCCAGCAATCGCTTCAATTGCCTGGTCGCATGCGAAATATCGTCCGCGGACACGATCGCGGAGATCACGGCCGCCGCATCCGCTCCCGCTTCCCGCACCCTACGGGCATTATCGGCGTTGATCCCCCCGATGGCAACGATCGGGATACGGCAATGACGGCGAATCCGCGCGATGCAGTCGACGCCCAGGGGCAAGACGGTATCCGGCTTCGTCCCCCGGGCCTCGAACACCGGGCCGACCCCCAGGTAATCCGCCCCATCCTTCTCCGCCCGGATGGCCTCCTCCACCGTTACAACCGAAACACCCAGGAACTTGCCGGGGGCCAGGATCCTCCGCACCACCGATGCAGGCAGGTCGGACTGGCCGACATGGACCCCGTCCGCATCGACCGCCAGAGCGATGTCGAGGCGATCGTTCACGATGAAGGGAATCCGCGCGTCGCGGGTGAGCTT
>Ga0214471_10002222_pt1 | contig 15276 bp, 12 predicted proteins | sample RVTome_5_FD_207665 | JGI IMG/M metagenome (GOLD analysis project Ga0214471, IMG submission 207665) | Soil microbial communities from uranium-contaminated site in the Upper Colorado River Basin, Wyoming, United States - RVT142D155 | ecosystem: Environmental > Terrestrial > Soil > Contaminated >... | reverse complement strand
CCGCGCCGCCAGCGGTGCCGGCGGCCTACCAGCCCTATCTGGAGTGGGTCGGACCGACCACGCCGGCCGGCGTGATGCGCCTGGACATGGCGCGCCTGATCGGCCAGTTCCTGGGCGGGAGCGGCTTTGCCGAGATGTTCCCCGACGAAGGCGAAGCCTTCCGCAAGCTCGGCCGCGAGCGCCTGCCGCTGACCCTGTTCTTCGCAGTCGAGAACCAGGCCTATCGCGGCGGCATGACCCTCGATATGGCCGACCTGGGGCGGGTGGTCGAGGTGATGCAGTAGCTTCCTGGCGGCTCTTGCGAGCCGCCTTTCGCAGGATATGCTGAATTTGCGCCGGGCGAGACGGCGGTAATCCGACCCTCGTCTAGGCCGCGGCAACGCCGGCGCGAACCCCAACCAAAAACCTTTCGGAGGCTACTCCCTTGTTGAAGCGATTCCTTTCTCCTCTCTCGGCACTGGTCGCGATGTCGCTGCTGCTGCCGACGGCCGCCGCGCAAAACGCGGCCGCCACGCCGGCCGGCGCCACGCAGGCGAATCTGTTCGCCGGCTCGGGCAACTCCGGCGGGCCGGTCCTCGACAACGCCACCCAGCCCGGCCGCAACAACTCGGTCACCGCGCTGGACATCACCATCATCGAGAGCCAGTCGACCAACACGGCCCACGACATGGATCTCCAGTGGCAATCGGTTGCCGCGGGCATGGGCCACTCGGCGACCATCGTCGGTCAAGCCACGTTGAGCTCCGACGCGTTCATGAACACGACCGACATCCTGATCGTGAGCTCGGGCATCATCGCGCTCAGCTCGACCGCGGTCGCCAACATCGAAGAGTTCATGCGCCGCGGTGGCGGGGTGTACATCTCGGGCGAGTACCTGGTCACGTACACGACCAACATCGCGTTCGAGACCATCGTCACCAACATGGGCGGCTCGTTCTCGTGGACCGGTACGACCAGCGGCGACCTGGCGCCGATGGCGGTGGTGGGCAGCCTGCAGGGCACGCCCAATGCGGTTCCCCCGCTGCCCTACTACTGGTACGGCACCTTTGCTTCGGCCACGGCCACCTGCGAAGCCTTCCTCAGCTCGGCCGGCTTGAACTACGGCTTCGTCTTCTCGCCTCCCAACAAGTGCCAGGGCGAGCTGATCCAGACCTCCGACCAGGACTGGGCGCGCAACCCCTCGGGCTTCATCGAACCGCGCCTGTTGATGGAGAACATCATCACGCGCCTCACGCCGGACCTGAAGCTGCGCATCCTCGGCCCCTGCCCCGGCCCGGTCACCGTGTCCGTGTGCGGCGCGAGCCCCGGCGGCCCCGTGGCCTTCGTGACCGACACCGGCCTCGGCTCCTTCACGATTCCGGGCGGCGTCGTTTGCGCGGGCACGCAACTCTGTCTTTCCGGCACCAACATCAAGCTGCGGCGGACCCTCGCCGCCGACGGCGGCGGCAACATCACTTTCGGCGCCACGGTGCCCGCCGCGGCCTGCGGCGTGATCTACGTCGAAGCAGTGGACCTTCGCCGCTGCACGGCCAGCAACGTGATCAAGCTCTGAGCCTGATTGCCTGAGCAAAGCGCCCCGCGGCCCGAGAGGGCGGCGGGGCGCTTCTCGTTGCGCCGGGAACGGGCCGCCGCCCCGGGAATCGCCGCCTAGAATGGCCGGCTGACCCCCGGAGTTCCCTTTCATGCGCCCAACCCTGCTCCCCGTCCTATCCGCTCTCTCCCTGCTCGCCCCGTTCGCGCCGATCGTGCGCGCGCAGGAGCCGATCGACGAAGTGGCCGTCGCGTCGATCCGCAAACACGGCTTGGAACAAAGCCAGGTGATGGATCTCTTGAGCATGATCTGCGACGTGCACGGGCCGCGGCTCACCAACTCGCCCAACATGAAGGGCGCGCAGGCGTGGGCGCGCGAGACGCTGGCGGGATGGGATCTCGCCAACGCGCACCTCGAAGAGTGGGGGCCCTTCGGTCTGGGCTGGCGGCAGGAACGCTTTGCCATGAACGTGGTCGGCCAGAATCCTTGGCCGGTCATCGCGCACGCCAAGGCGTGGTCGCCCGGAACCGGCGGCGCCAAGCGCGCGCAGGTCGTGTACTTCAACCCCGCCGACGGCGAAGACCTGGCGGCTTGGCGCGGCAAGTTGAAGGGCAAGATCGTGTTGATCCAGGAGCCGCGCGCGACCGAGGAAGCCTTCGAACCCGACGCCACGCGCCGCGACGCCCAGGACCTGCTCGACCTGGCCAACGCCCCGGGCCCCAGCAATGCGCAACAGCCGGGCCGGCGCGGCCGCGACGAGAGCTGGCGCGAGCGCATGCGCGTGCAGCAAGAGCGCACCAACTTCGTCTACGGCGAAGCACCGCTGGCGATCCTCGACCGCGGCTCCAAGGGCGACTACGGCACCATTTTCGTGTCGAGCGCTTCGGTGCCGGCGCCGGCCGACGCGGACTTCGGCTCGCGGCCGCGCGCGTGGGACCCGCAAGGCGTCAAGGTGATCCCGCAGTTCACGCTGGCGGTCGAGCACTACAACCGGCTGGTGCGGCTGCTCGACAAGCGCCGGACCGTGGAGATGGAAGTCGATCTCGCGGTCTCCTTCGACGACAGCACCGCGATGGGCCGCAACGTGATCGCCGAGATCCCCGGCACCGATCCCGAGATCGGTGACCAGGTGGTGATGCTCGGCGCGCACTACGACTCGTGGCACGCGGGCACCGGCAGCACCGACAACGGAGCTGGCAGCGCGGTGATGATGGAAGCGATGCGGATCCTCAAGGCGATGTACGCCGAAACCGGCATCCGGCCGCGGCGCACGATCCGCGTGGCGCTCTGGTCGGGCGAAGAGCAAGGCCTGCTCGGCTCGCGCGCGTACGTGGGCGAGCACTTCGGCACCTCGGAGGACCGCGGCGCCCCGCCCGCGCAGCCCAACGCCGCGCACCGGGCGCTTTCGGCCTACTACAACTTCGACAACGGCACCGGCAAGATCCGCGGCGTCTACCTGCAAGGCAACGCGGGCGTGGCGCCGATCTTCCGCGCGTGGCTGGCGCCGTTCAAGGACCTCGACGCCGACACCTTGAGCCTGTCGAACACCGGCGGCACCGACCACCAGTCCTTCGACGCGGTCAACCTGCCCGGCTTCCAGTTCATCCAGGACGAGATCGCCTACAACGCCCGCACCCACCACTCCAACATGGACTTGTGGGACCACTCGATCGGGGACGACCTGCAACAGGCCGCGACCATCATCGCCTCGTTCGTGCACCACACCGCGCAGCGCGACGAGCTGCTGCCGCGGAAACCGGTTCCCGCGGCGGTGGCCGCGCAGCCGGCCTCGGCGACGGGCAGCCGCTAACCAAGCCGCCGGCTTTGCGCTCTTCCGGCCAGCACGACGAACTGGACGAGGAGCGGCTCTTCGACGACTACCTCGACGCCGCGCTGCGCGGCGAGGTGCACGACCCCGAAGCGTTCTGCCGCGAACGCGGGGTCCTGGGGGAAAGGCTGCGCCAGCTGCTCGAGCGGCTGCATGCGGTGCTGGGCGGTGCGGCCGGCGGCGCCGAGCAGGCGGGCGCGCGGGCGCCGTTCTTGCCGACCGAGAGCGGGCTCCCTCATGAGCGGCTGGGCGAGTACCGGCTCTTGCGCAAGCTCGGCGAAGGCGGCATGGGCGTGGTCTACCTCGCCGAACAGGAATCGCTCGGCCGCCTGGTCGCGGTCAAGTTGATCCGCCAGGAACTCGCCGGATCGCCGACCGCCGCCAAGCGGCTGCAACTGGAGGCGCGGGCGGTGGCGAGCTTGCGCCACCCCAACATCGTCGAGATCCACGGCTAGGGCGAGCAGGACGGCGTGCGCTACCTGGCCATGGAATTGCTGCCGGGGCTGAGCTTGAGCGAAGCGATGCGCGAAGCGGAGCAGCAGGGCGAAGCGCGGCCAATCTCCGAGCTGCTCGGCTGGATCGTCCAGGTGGCCGACGCGCTGGCCTGCGCGCACGCGCAAGGCATCGTGCACCGCGACGTGAAGCCCTCGAACATCCGCATCGCCGGCGACGGCCGCGCGATCCTGCTCGACTTCGGGCTCTCGCGGGAATTCGAGCTCGACTCGCCGACGCTGACGCTGACGCATTCCTTCGCCGGTTCGCCGGCCTAGGCCTCGCCCGAGCAGCTCGCCGGCGATCGCGAACGCGTCGGCCCCGCCAGCGACCAGTACTCGCTGGCGACCACGCTCTATGAGTGCCTGGCCGGCACCAATCCCTTCCGGGCCGCGACCTGGACCGAGCTGGTCGACAAGGTGCTGCACCAGGATCCCGTCCCCTTGCGGCGCAGCAACGCCGCCGTGCCGCGCGATCTGGACGTGGTGCTGCAGAAGGCCATGGAGAAGGACCCGGAGCGCCGCTACCAGGACGTGGCCGCGTTCGCCGCCGAGCTGCGCGCGATCCTGGAGTTGCGGCCGATCGCGGCGCGGCCGCCGGGCCTGGTGCGGCGCGCTGGCAAGTGGGCGCGCCGCAACCGTGTGGCGGCGACGGCGCTCGGCGGCGCGACGGTCGCGCTGCTCGGGGCCGCGGTCTTCGCGAAGATCCGCGTCGATCACGACCGCAGCGAACGTCGCACCCTGGCGGCCGGACTGATCGAAAACGCCCGCGGCGTGCTCGCCGGATCCGAACAGGGGCGCAGCGTGTTCGACCAGGCCTACTGGGAAGCGCAGCGCCTGCGCGGCGAGCAGAAAGTGCGCTGGCTCGAGCCCGCCGAACAGGCGCAACTGGAGAGCGCCGAAGCCATCGTGTCCGCGAGCCGCAGCGATCGCGAAGTGACTTTCGCCACGGTGCTCGGCAACTTGAGCCAGGCCGAGCGGCTCGACCCGGAAGCCGCGCAGGCCGACGCGGTCTGGGCGGCCTTCTACTACCAGCGCTGGCTCGACGCGCGCGATGCCGCCGACAAGACTTCGATGGCGCTGTACCGGGGACTGATCGAGGAGAAGGACCCCGGCAGCGAATTCGCGCGCCGCGCGGCCGGCCGAGTGCCGCTGGTGATCGAGTCCGATCCGCCCGGCGCCGCGGTCCATCTGTTCCGCTACCTGGAGCGCGCGGACCTGATCGAGGGCGACGAGCCGCGCTTGATTCCGGTCGCGGCCTTCCGCAAGTGGGACACCGAGGCGTGCTGAAAGCGGGCCCTGCGCGTGGTGCGCGCCGCCGGCTCCTTGCGCGTGGGCGACTTGATCCTGGAGCTGGAGGGCGAAGCGATCGATGACGCCCTGGTCGCCGCCACCGCGCGCGATCTCGGCGGCACCCGCGCCACGGTCTGGACGCGCGGCGCCGAACGCGCGCTCGAACTGCCGCCGGGGCTCGCGCTCCGGCCGACCGCCGCACCCTTGTTCCTGGGCGATGGTTCGGCCTTGGGCACGGCGCCGACCAGCGAGCGCGAGGTCGAATTCGGCTGGCTCCTTGCCTACCTGCGGCTCGAGGGCTACGACGACCTGCGCGTCGCCTTCCACCTGGATCACCCGCACGACCCTTTCGGCAGCGGCTTGAACCTGCAAGCGCGCCTGCTGCCCGCCGGCAGCACGCCGGAGGGCTTCGTCTACGTGGCCGCCGAATCGCTGCACCAGGGCGGCGGCTCCTTCTTCGTCCAGGAGCACGAAGTCACCAACGGCGAGTTTCGCAACTTCCGAGACGATGGCGGCGGGCAGCCGGCACCGCCGGCGGCGGCGCTCCCGGTGCGCGGCGTGTCGTGGCACGACGCGGTCGCCTACGCCGAATCGCGCAACCAGGAGACCGGAGTGCGCGACCACGGCTGGGAGTACCGGCTGCCGACCGGGATCGCATGGCGCGTGGCGGGCTACGGCGGCGATTCGCGCGCTTACGTGTTCGGCTCGACGTTCCGCCCCAAGTGGCTGAACGCGCGGACCACCCGGCCCGTGCCCGAACTCGAGCCCGTGCTGAGCGCGCCCGTCGACGAGTCGCCGTGGGGAGTCTTCGGGCTCGCCGGCGGGGTGGCCGAATGGTGCGCCGACGAGGCGCCCAATGCGCCCGGCATGCGCGAGGTCCGCGGCGGAAGCTGGCTGTCGTCCGATCCCAGCGACTTCCGCGTCGAAGCCGTGCGCGCGCTCGACCCGGCCGCCACTGATCCCGCGGTCGGATTCCGGCTGGTGCTCGCACCGATCGAGGCAGGGCAGTGAGCGCGGTCCCGAGCGGTGATCCGCCGGCGGCTTTCCGCGAGCTCCTCGTCCGGCACGAGGCCTTTCTGCGCGCGTTGCTGCGCAACGAGGCGCGAGGCCTGCTCCGCTTCGAGACCGAGGACGATCTGGTGCAAGGCGTGTTGCAGCGCGCGCTGCTCGCGGAGGACCGTTTCGAGTACCGCGGCGAAGCCGAGTTCGAAGGCTGGCTCGTCACGCTGGCGCGGCGGCAGGTCGCCGACCGTCATGACTACTGGCAGGCCTTGAAACGCGGCTCAAGCGGAGTGCTGCGCTTGAGCGTGAGCGGCAGCCGCACGGGGTCGCGCCACGGTCTGGCGCCGGCGTCGCCCGGGCCCGGGCCTTCGACCTTCGCCTCGCGCCGCGAGCTGCTGGTGATCTCGACCAAGGCGCTCGCGGTGCTGCCCGAGCGCGACCGGAAACTGGTTTGCTGGATGAGCGAAGAAGTTCCGCTCGAAGAACAGGCCGCGCGCCTGGACATGAGCTACGCGGCGGCCCAGCGCGCCGGACTGCGGGCCCTGGAACGCTTCCGCAAGGCCTTCCAACTGCTCAGCGAGCGCGCGTAGGCCGCGCCGGGCCGCCGCCAAGAATCCTGTCTGCCGGAGCGCGGCTTCCCGATCGGAGAGGGATGGCACATCCCTTTCGGCTTCCCTTCGTGACCGGCCTGGTGGCTCTCCTGGCCACCGTATGCCTCGCTTCCGACCTTGCCGCGCAGGCTCTCGAACGCGTGCCCCTGCACGTGCAGCGCAACGCCGCCAACGTCTCCCAGTCCGGCGGCTTCGGCCAGGTCTGCATCGGGCTCGGCGACGTCGACCTGGACGGCTTTGCCGACTACGCGGTCTCGGCGCCCTTCGTCGACCTGCCCTCGGGGACGGCGCGCGGCGCGGTGTACGTGTACTCCGGCCGCACTGCGCAACTGCTGCGCCGCTTGGACGGCGTGCAGGCCAACGCCGGCTTCGGCATGGCGATGGCCGACATCGGCGACCAGGACGGCGACGGCACGCCCGAGATCGTGGTGGGCGCACCGTTCTCCTCCGTCGATGCCATGGCCAACGCGGGCCGGCTGTTCGTGTTCCGCGGCGCCGACGGCAGCATGCTGTGGACGAGCCCCGGCACCCAGGCCGGCGGTGAACTCGGCACCGGGGTCGGCATCTTTCCCGACTTCACTTTCGACAACGGCTTCGAAGTCGTGGCCAGCTCGCCGGGGATCTTCCTCAACGGCACGGCCCATGGCGAATTCACCTTCTTCCACGGTTCCTCGGGCACCGTGATGGGCAGCGGTCTCGGCCTCAATCCCAACGGCCGGCTGGGCGAGAAGATCGATTCGCGGAGCGACTTCCCCGTGGCGGTCGCGTGCGATGCCTTCGGCGACCTCTACCGGATCGAGCCGCCGGTCGGCGGACTCGCCGACGTGCTGATCGAGCGCCCGAATACCACTCCGGACCCGGACGTCGACTTGGCCCTGGTGCACGTCGAACTCACCCAGCTGAACCTGGTGGCGATCGGCCGGCCGTTGGACGACAGCGGCGGTTTCGTCGACAACGGCTCGCTCGACCTGTTTCCGCTCGGCGGCGTCGGCGGACCGGTGGTGTCGCGCAAGGGCAAGATCGACTGGGAAGAGCTGGGCCGGAAGCTCAAGAAGCTCAAGAAGCTCAAGGCGCTGCAAGAGGGCGGTGGCGGCGAAGAGCGCGTCGGCTATCTGACCTGGGATCTGTCCCACGCCAGGTTGAGCGTGAACTCGGTGTCGACGAGCTCCTCGACCGAGCCGCCGACGGTGGAAGCCGACTTCAACTACTCGCAGATCCAAGTCGACTATCAGTGCCTCGAAGACGTGACCGGCGACGGCTGGGCCGAGCTACTGACTTCCGGCAACGACGGCAGCAGCGCCTTCGACGCCAGCGTGTGGGCGCGCGGCCTCGAGGTGACCAGCCACGGCCTGAACGGCGGCGGCGGCTACGACGCCAAATTCAAGATCCGCTTCGGTCCCGCCAACGCCGGCCGCCCCTACCACCAGGTCTTTGGCACCACGGGCTCGTTCCCGGGCTCGCTGATCGAGCTGTGCATCGGCAAGCCAATCCTGCTGCCCTTGAACATCGACTCCACGACCACGCAAGCACGCGCGCTCGCCAACGGCCCGCTGTTCCCCAAAGCGCGCGGCACCCTGGACGCCAACGGCGAAGCCGACTCCGAAATGCACCTGCCGCCCGCCGTCGCCGCGATGCTGAGCAACAGCGGCAAGGACATCACCAGCACGGTCCTCACCGACTACGCCGCCTGCGTGATCGACCACATGGTCAGCAACCCGGTCATCCTGCCGTCGCCCTAGGTTTCGACGATGGCGGGCACCACCTTCTCCCCGAGCTTGGTGCCCGCCGTCGCGGCGACATTCACCAGGCCGGCGTACTCGTCCATGAAGGTCGACATCGCGCGGTAGAGGATGTTGGTGGTGGTGCCGGTCTCGGTGAGGGTGAGCGTGCAGCCGCCGTCCTCGCGCGGTTCGAGTAAGTAGGTCCAGGTGCCGTGGAAGCCGGGATTGTCGGGCGGGATCACGGTCCGCATCCGGCGGCCTTCTTGGTCGACCTCGATCCACATGCTCATTTCGCCGAAGGACGAGCCCATGATCCAGAAGGGGTGGCCGTCGCGGTCGTCGCCGCGGGTCACGGACTCGATGTCCGAGTTCCACTCTGGCCAGCTCTGCAGGTCGGCGATGAGCGCCCACACTTGTTCGGGCGCCGCGGCGAAATCGGTGCGGACCGACGCCACGTGATCCTTGGGGCGCAGCAGGCCGAGGCCGACGGTGGCAAGGGCAAGGAGGATGACGATGCTGCCGACGATCTTGAGGATTTTCATGAGTTCTTGAAGTCGTTCGGAAATCCGTGCCGATTCTTGCGCGAATTCAGTCGAGCAGGGTCACCGGCACCGGGGCGCTAACGTGCTGCAGGGTCAGGGTGTTCGGTTCGTAGACCACGTAAGCGTGCCAGACCGTGGTGCCCACGTAGGCCGCGGCGGCGCCTGGCGGCAATTCGAAGCGGGCTTCGGCCGCGCCGGCAGCATCGAGCACACCAGCCGAATCGACCAGCGGCGGCGCGTTGGGGCGGAGGCGCGTGCGGTCGAAGTAGAAATCGGGCGTCAGCGCCAGATGGTGGCCGTCACGGTCGATGCCGGGCGTGGTGCCGGTGGCACTGCCGAGCAGCCGGTACGGCATGCCGGCGAAGGCCGCGCCCGCATTCAGGTGCAGCGCCTGCGCGCCGCCGGCACCGCTCGAGAGCTGATGCGTCTCGCTCCACAGGCTGCGCAGTGCACCCGCGAACAAGCGCACGGCACCGGTTGCCGAAGTTGCGCCGGTTTCGTTCTGGCTCGAGACCACCAGCTCGGCGATGCCGTCGCCGTCCAAGTCACCGAGGTTCTCGGCGGCCGTGCCGAAGTCCCCACGGACGGCCGTGCCCCACCAATCGGCCAGGCGGGTGCCGTCCGCCCCCGAGTCGATGCGCAGCCGGCCGACCTGCACGCCGCCTTGGAACGCGTACGGGGCGCCGATCGCGAGGTCGCCGAAGCCGTCGCCGTTCTGGTCACCGGCCGGCCCCATCGAAACACCGATGCCTTCGCCGCTCGGCGCGCCGTAGAACGTGTGCAGCACGGCGCCGCTTGCACCGGACCACACTCGCACCATGCCGGCACCCACGCCGGCAGTGTCGTCGCCCCACGCACCGGCCATGTAGTCCGACACGCCGTCGCCGTCCACGTCGTCGGCCGCGGCAAGCGCGCTGCCCAAGAAGCCGTAGGTCTGGTCGCCGTAATGGCGCCGCAGCAAGCGGCCGTCGGCGCCCGAATATACCCGCGCACTCCCCAACCAGAATCCGGCGTTGGGATTGGTGCTGTCCATCGGCACGCCCACCAGCAGCTCGGGGGCGCCGTCGCCGTTCAAGTCGTCCACGCGGTCGAGCTGGTAGCCGAAGCGGTCGCCTTCCTGACTGCTGCCCTCCAGCGTGTAGAGCACTGCGCCGCTCGCGCCCGAGAACACGCGCACGTAGTCGGTCGGCTCGATGGGGTAGATCGGCGCGGTGGCGCCCACCGCGTAGTCGTCCAGGCCATCGCCATCGACGTCGCCGAGGAAAGTGAGCGACTTGCCGAAGTGGTCGTCGATTCCGTCGCCCTGGTGCGTGCGGATCACCGCGCCGTCGGCGCCCGAGCGCAGCCACACCTTGCCCGAATCCTCGCCGTTGGGCGAGGCGCCGTTGGCGCCGATCAGCAAGTCGGGCACGCCGTCGCCGTTGGCGTCGCCGCCGCCGGCCACCGCCGATCCGAACTCCTTGGAAGACCCGTAGTCGGTGAAGGTGTACAGCGCGACGCCGGTGCGCCCGCTCAACACGCGCACGCAACCGATGGCCGAACCCACGATCAGATCGGGCACGCCGTCGGAGTCGACATCGCCCGCCCCATCGAGCACCTGGCCAAAGCGTCCGCACTGCGTGTCGTCGCTCTGCCAGTGGAACATCAGCCGCGCGGGTTCTTGCGCCGCCGCAAGAGAAGTGAGCGCCGCCACGCAGAGCAACAGAGAGCAGAAAACCAGGAGTCGACGCATGAGTGCCTCTGGGGGCTGAAAGGGAGCCCCGGAATCGTAGCTTCCGAGCCGGGGCGGCACCCCGCCGGCCCGGACGCCGTATTCTTGATTCCTGGATATCGTGAATGGGCCGTGAAGCTTCCTCAGAGCCCACCCGACGCAACCCAGGCCCTGCAGAGGCTATGGAAGGACGCGTCGGCCCGCGAGCGCCTCCTGACAACGCCGGTCGACGACGGGCGCTACCTCCACTGGGACGAACTGCGGCGCCGCAAGCCGCCGACGGGGCTCGATCCCGCGCAGTGGTGGTCGGTGCTGCGGTTCCAGCGGCGGCTGACGCGGCGCGAGCTGCCGTTCACGGATGGGGAAGGCCGCCCGTTCACCCATGCGGCGCCGCCGTCCTTCGCCGAGGTGCTGCACGTCATCGACCGCCGTCTGGCGGACAGCCTGGTCGACCCGGACAACGCCTACGCACGCGGCCTGCGCGCCCATCAATTGGTTGAGGTGCAGCGCGAAGAGGCCGCGAGCTCCAGCATTCTCGAGGGCGCGGCCACCACCCTGGTCATCGCCAAGGAGCTCTTGCGCTCCGGCCGCAAGCCCGCCAATCGCGGCGAGCGCATGGTGGTCAACAACTTCGCCGCCCTGGAATTCCTGCGCACCGAGCTGGTGCAGCAGCCGCTGACGCCGCAGGGCGTGTGTGCGCTGCACGCGCGGATCACCCAGGACACCTTGGAAGACCCCGCCGACTGCGGCCGCCTACGCAAGCCCGACGACGACGTGCACGTTGTCGACCGCACCGACGGCACCGTGCTGTATACCCCACCGCCCGCCGCGCAGCTTCCCAAACGGCTCGAGACCTTGTGCGCGTTCACCAACGGCGCCACGCTCAAGGAGTTCGTGCACCCAGTGGTGCGCGCCATGCTCCTGCATCTGGCGTTGGCCAGCGACCACCCCTTTGTGGACGGCAACGGCCGCACGGCACGAGCGCTCTTCTATTGGGCGATGCTGCGGCAGGGCTACACGTTGGCCGAGTGGTTTTCGATTTCGGCGATCGTGCGCAGAGCACGCACGCAATATGCCCGCGCCTTCTTGTACACGCAGACCGACGGGAGTGATGCCACCGACTTCCTGCGCCATCACCTGCGGGTGCTCAAGAACGCGCTCGCCCAGATCCAGCCTGGCTTCGACGACCGCGTGCACGAAGCGGCCTCGCTGGCCAAGGAATACGGCGCCGACCTGAACCCGCGGCAGCTCGCCGTCCTGGCTCACGCACGGAAACACGCGGGAGCCACCGACACGGTCCTCACCCACCAACACGACCACCGCATCGCCGATCAGGCCGCGCGCAGCGACCTGACAAACCTGGTCGCGGCGGGCTTGCTTGCGGTGCGGAGCGAGGGGCGGACCAGGCTCTATGCAAGCGCTCTTGGCTCTTGACGATTCCCCCAAGAATCGGGACCGTCAACGCTGGCAACGAGTCCTTGTCGGAATCTCAAGGTAGATTGCGGCGCCGACTTTGTGGTCACATCGGATGAAACACGCCCTGATAGCGCCACATCGTGGGGCAGGTCCGATGCGCGATCTACCGCCCGCAGTTCCAGGCCAGGGGCGGAAGTGCTGGCACACCAAGGCCTTGCGCGGGGAGGCAAATTCCTTCTGGCGCGATTCCGATGACCTGCTAGTTTCGAAACCACTGCGCTATCGACGCGGCCCCGCCTGGTCCGCGGCCCCGAACGGAATGCGTACGTCCTCTCGCTCCCTATCGGCAATATTGCTCGTCGCGGCCCTGCTCTTGCTCGCGGGCTTGAGTTGGAAGCAGTTCGTCCGGCCAACTGCCGGCGCCCCCACGGCCCAACATGGAGCGACCGATGGGTTCGCGTTCCAGCCGCTGGACGCACCGGCCGCAGCACCTGCGGCGCCGCGCGTCGCGGTGGAACGGACGATTCGCATCCGGCCGCACGACTTGGTGACAGGCATGCCGCTTCGCTTCGAGTCTCTCGAGTTGCATTCGGGCGGTGTGAGCATTGATGTCGTGCGCGACTCCGTCGACGGCGCGCTGATGTCCGTGGAAGGTGCGGAATGGCGCTATTCCGTACCGACTGCGGGTGGGAGTCAAGACTTCGTAATGCCGCTGCACCTAGCACCCGTGGAGCCCGACGGCGTAGTGCGACTCCCCTATCACGCGCGCATTCAAGGGCGGGTCCTCGCCGAAGCAAGCCGTCGCGCAGTTGAAGGCGCCACAGTCGTGGCGACAGTTCTCGACCTTGCCGCGATTCGAGAGACCGGAGAGTACTTCGTCAGCATTCCAACCGCGGATCCGGCGCTGTTGACCGACTATGGGCTCCTGCTAGCACTCTATTCCCGATTGCAAGATAGTCCGTATTCGGAATTGGCGAGAACTGACAAGGATGGAAGTTTCACGATCACGCTAGCGCAGACCGGCCGAGTGATTCTTCAAGTCGAAGACGATCAATACATGCCATTTTTCGCTTCGTTCGACGTAGCGCCTGGCAACAGCATTCAACGGGACGCGCTCCTCGCGACCAATCCGGTTGTCGAAGGCTGGGTGAAGTGGGAGGATGGGGCGCCTGCACGCCAGATTGAGGTTTCCGTCTTCGCAACGGCGCCGGCGAGTTCCAATGCCTTCTCTGCTTCCGGACCAACGGGTATCGGAGCATTCCTACGAATGATTCCCGCACCGGGCGCCGAACCAGTTGCCACCGGAGGACGCGATGTCAGAACGGATTCGAGCGGTTTCTACCGTACGACTATGCCGCGGGCGACTACCTACGCGGCCTATGCCTTGGTCGGCATGAAGTCGGCGTTGTCCGAAGTAACCTATTCTTCGACCGTGCCGGGAACCGTGCGTCTCGACCTGGAGTTGCGAGAACAAGCGCCACCCAGACGATTCCGTCTGCAAAACGCGGATGGCTCTCCGGCGGTCGGTTTCACCGTTTCCGTTGTGCCCACGGACGACCCTTGGTGTCGAAGTATCCCGTCGGTCGTCACTGGGCCCGATGGCATGGTCGAATACCCCATCCTTCCAGGCGACCCAATTTGCGGCGTCATGGTGTCACACGAAAAACAATGGGGCGCGCTTCATGGAGAAGTGATCGCTCCGAACACGGCGATCGTTGTCGTACCTGCCGGAGTATTTGACATTCCAACATCAAAAGACCAAGAGAACGGAGATCACTAGCATGCGCTTGAATCACAGATCGATGACTGTTTCCTTCGCACTGGCGTTCGCATTGATGTCGGCCTGGAGCACGATCATTGCGAGCAACGGAGATCTGAATGGCGAAGACGGCAAGCACGGGTTGAATTCGGCGACGTGCGCCGGGCAAGGCGGCCCAGGTGGTCAAGGCGGAAACGGCCTTGGTCGACAGGTATTTGCCATAGCTCCAAGTTTCTACGTTTTCTGTGCCGGTGTTGGCGGCGTCGGCGGGAGAGGTGGAAGTGGCGGCCGTGCTTGTGACGAATACGGAAAAGGTGGCCTTGGCGGCAATGGCGGGATCGGGGGATCCGGCGGGCTCCTTGAAGTCATCGCAAGTAGTGGCGTCGTTCTGGCGTTGGGTGGGAGCGGTGGAAGGGGAGGATCGGGTGGATCGGGCGGCAGCGGTCACCTGCGGAAGGGCGAAGGAGGCGACGGCGGCGACGGGGTCTCTGGCGGGATTGGCGGCGATGTCATCGCGAGGATCACCGGACCCTCCACCGTCTTCTGCCTCCCCGGCGTCGGTGGCGACGGTGGGATGTACGGAATCGGCGGATTGGGTCGCCGCGGAGGACGCAACGGTGCCAGCGGGGAACGCGGTTCGAATGGCCGAGCGACTTGCAACTGAGCATCACTGACGCGACCGCAATGGAGCCGCCACCGCCAACCAACGGCCGCGCCCCACATCGCGGAGCGCGGCCGTGAACCACACTTCCGCTCCGGGCGGAAGGCCGGGCCACGGGAACCACGGGGTTGCGGCGGTGCCATCGGCCAGGACGGTTGCCGTGAACAACCTTGCGTGCCGCAGGCTCCATTGGGTGAGTGCGTCGGGGAGGATCGGCAGATGAAGGCCTTGGCGGAGTTGGGGGCCGAGGCCGGGGCCGCGAGCGCTGGCGAGCACGAGGGCGGTGGAGCCGGCGAGGGCCGAGGGGGCCTGGTGCAAGGTGAAGCGCGCGCGGGCGCCGGGCCTGGCGCCGCCTTCCAAGGCGAGTTGCGGGCCCAGGCGCAGGCGGGCCAGGAACAGGTCGCGGCCGCCCTCCGTTTGGGGCAAGCGGCCGTTGCGTTGCGGGAAGCCGCGCTCGGCCGTGCCCGACAGGAAGAGGTCGCCGCCTGGCGCGCGGCCGAGGGCCAGCGCGCGGTCTTCGCCGGCGCTGCCGAGCAGCGCGCCTTGCAGCACCTGGTCGCCGTTGGGCGCCACGCGCATCAGCACGGCGTCGGTGCCGCCGGCGTGCCGCGACTGCGCGGCGCCGAAGGGCAGCGGCAGGTCCGGCGAAGCCGTGGCGCCGGCGAGGACGGCGGCAGCGTCGGCCTCGAGCACCATGGCGTGCGCTTCTT
>Ga0214471_10002220_pt1 | contig 15281 bp, 18 predicted proteins | sample RVTome_5_FD_207665 | JGI IMG/M metagenome (GOLD analysis project Ga0214471, IMG submission 207665) | Soil microbial communities from uranium-contaminated site in the Upper Colorado River Basin, Wyoming, United States - RVT142D155 | ecosystem: Environmental > Terrestrial > Soil > Contaminated >... | reverse complement strand
CGCCGGGGCTGCCGACCGCCGTTCCCCTCGTGCCCCACCGAGGGGCGGTCTCCGAGGGCTTCCCCACCGCCTTCGAGTGGGCCGTATACGTGACCAACAACGATCCCGCAGAGCACCCCTACCTCGTCACGGTCATCGTCAGCTGGACCGGCGGGCGGACCGCGGGTGCGCACTACGTCCAGAGCCAGAGCGTGGTCTTCGATCCCCAAGGGTGCCTCGCCGATACCGTGCACCCGTTTCCCGGCCCGTGTCAGCCGATCTTCGTCACCGACGCCACCCGCGAATCGGGCCGGATCACGATCACCGGCACCGTCACCGGCCTGGGCACCTTGAGCCGCGCCGTCCTGGTCGGAGGGAGCGCGCGGTCCGAGATCCAGAGCGAGCAGGTCTCGCTAGTGCAGGGGACGGCCTCCCAGCCCGGCGCGGAGCTCGTCCTCGACTCCGGGACGCAGACCGTGGGGCTGAGCGGGGCCAGCACCTCGGCCGACGGCAACCCCACGACGGCCGCCGACACTTACTCCTCGGGCACGCTCAGCCCGGCGACAGCCGGCAGCTTGACCGTCACGTCGACCTCGCCCGCCGGCAACAGCCTCACCGTGTCGAACGGCTCGGGAGGCGACGTGGGCTCGACCGTCAGCGGGACGGCCGCCGACGCCCTGACCGCCCCCTGTCCCCTCGGCCTCTCCGAGAACGACCACCAGCCCTGCGGGGCGGGGAGCATCCAGCAGGCCTCGACGCTCTCGGCCACCATGGTCCTGGACGGGCTCATTGTTCAGCTGAACAACGCCACCCTGGCACGGGTCCTTCCCGAAACCGTCCCGTCCACGACCGCCACCGACTTCCAGGAGCAGGCCGGCGCCGACGGACTGGACCGCCAGACCGTCAGCCGCAGGGTGGGGACGGTGAGCCTCCTCAACCTGCCCTCTCGCTTTACCAACACGCCGCCGGGCTTCACATACTATGTCCTGCTCGCGAACTACTCCGACTCGGCCTCCACGGAGGTGGGCACGAACACGTCGGCCCCCTCGGCGTCGATCGGCGGCGGCGTCCTCAGCTACTGGAACGGCTCGGGCTACACCACCGTCACCGTTTCGAACACTCCGACGTCGATCACCCTGCCGACGTTCAGCCACTCCCAGAGGTTCTCCGGCAAGGACGTGACCGTCACGATGTCCGGGACGCTCACCACGGGAGGAGTATCGACCAGGCAGACGGTCTCGGACTCCACGAGGACGTCGGCCGAGGCCATCGTGAAGTCCCCCCTCAAGGCCTCCCTCACGTACACGATCACCATCCAGGGGGTTACCTACGTGAACCTGACCCTCGACGTGGACCTGGGCCAGATCGTGGCAACTGGGACCTACACCCCGGCCCCCACGGGAGGAGCGGCGTGACTCGGATCAGATCTGCGGTGGTTTCGGACGAACGGGGCCTGACTCTGGCGGAGATGATGGTCACCTTGATGATCCTCGGGATCGCCCTCTCCATCTTCCTGTCCGTCCTTGCCTCGGTGCAGCGAGGCGTGGTGCGGCAGGAGCGACTCAGCCTCCGGAACGATCGGGCCCGTCTGGCCATCGAGGCCCTGGACCGCGAGATCCGTTCGGGGAATGTCCTGTACGACCCGGCCTCGGAGTCCGTGCCCTACTACAGCCTCCGCATCTACACGCAGGCCAACGCGCCGACCCGAGGCTCGGCCAGCTGCGTGCAGTGGGTCCTGGAGGGGGAGACGCTCCAGACCCGGCGGTGGCTGCCGTACGCGAGCACGGCCACCGCGTGGCGGACCGTGGCCGAGGGCATCGTCAACCGAACGGTGACCCCCAACGTCCAGCTGTTCACCGTCGACCCCGACCCCTACAAGGGCGGCCGGACGGTTCTGGTGACGCTGCTGGTGAACGATGACTACGCCGACCACCCGGAGCAGACGGTCCGGCTCCAGGCAGCCCTCACGGGGCGCAACACCACCTACGGGTACCTGCAGAGCGCCTGCACCGCTCCGTCCGGTGGCGGGGGCGACGGCGGCGGAGACGACGGATGAGTAAGCGATGCTGACACGGATTCGGCTTCGGGACGAGCGAGGGGTGGCCCTGGTCGTGGCTCTCCTCGTCACGTTCGTCGTCCTGCTCCTGGCCACGGCCGTCCTGTCGCTGTCGCTCCACAACATCGACGCCAGCGGGTACGACCGGCGGCGTCTCCTCTCGATCAACGCCGCGGAGGCCGGGCTCGACGCGTACTACGAGACGATCGAGCGGACGCCGCCCTCGAGCCTGCCGTGCACGCTGTCGGGGACGGTCTCCTCCGGACCCAACACGGCGACCTACCAAGCCAGCATCGAGGTCTACAACGTCGTCGGGGCCGAGATTCCGTGCCCGCCGTCGGGGACGACCGGCGTGGCGGCCCTCATCACTTCCACGGGGCGCGCGGGGAACGCCCTGACTCGGACCATGGAGTCTTACGTCGAGCTCACGCCGATCTATGGGGGGTGGAGCGCAGCCATCTTCGCCAACACGCCCACGACGATCGGGCAGCGGATGACGGTCAACTCGGCGTCCGGCACCGACGGCGACATCTTCGTGAACGGTGACCTGACCATCAACAACAGCGTCAATATCTCAGGGAATCTGTACGTATCGCCGGCCGGGGCCGAGACCGGGGCCGCCACGCTCTCGAACCTGGTCACCGTCCAGTCGAACGTGTGGGCCAACGGCACCGTCACGATGAGCAACGGCGCGACGGTCGCCGGGAACGTCACGTCGTCCACGGGGAGCATCTCCGTCAGCACCCCGGCGACGATCCAGGGAGATGCCACGGCCGCCGGGACGGTGGGGAGCGCCTCGCAGGTCTCCGGGCTGATCACGCAGAACTATGCTCAGGGGCCGCCCCCCAGCCAGGCCCTGCCCCAGATCACGTTTAGCGCGTCCGAGCAGCAAGAGTGGACGAACGCTGGATACGTGATCAAGACGTTCTCAGGATCGAGCAGCACGCCCTGCACCGCCGCCAAGACCTTCATCGCCAGTGTGTCCAGCGGCGCCGAGCCGGCCGGGAACTACGTGGTCCGGGTCATCAGCACCAGCGGCACGCCCTGCGAGATCAAGTACGGGAACAACAGCTCCACGAACGTCCGGGGGCACCTGGCGATCATCACCGACGGGGCCATCAGGATCGAGAACAAGGTGGTCTGGCAGGCGGTGGGCGGGGACCGGAAGCTCTACTTGATCTCGGTCTACCGGTCCGGCCTGGACTGCTCGACGCCCTACTACAACGTGACCACCTCCAACAACACGGACTTCCTGAACACCGCCGGGCAGGACGTGCTGGACGTGTTCCTCTACTCGCCCTGCACCGTCTCTCTGGCCAACCAGAACGCCTTCCGGGGCCAGGTGTTCGGCCAGACCGTGAACATCACGAGCCAGATCAACATGACCTTCGTGCCCACCATCGTCCCTGGGGTCAGCCAGGTCGTGGGCTTCCGCCAGGACCCGGCCTACGTCCGCGAGGTCCAGGCTGAGGTCGAGGGGTAGGCCTCCCACCGCGGATCGGCCCGACCCTCGTCCGATAGGGTTCCTGCACCCGTGATTGTCGTCCGCCTCCTCGTGGCCATCCCGCTCGGGCTGATCTTGGGGAGCTTCAACACCGTGGCCATCCACCGCATCCCCCGGGGAGAGTCGGTGGCGGCCCCCCGGTCCCGGTGCCCCGCCTGCGGCACGCGGCTCCGGAACGCCGACAACATCCCCGTGGTCTCGTGGCTGCTGCTCCGGGGGCGATGTCGAGCCTGTGGGGCCCCGATCTCGCCGATGTACCCGCTCACCGAGCTTGCCACCGCTGTGTTGTTCGCGGCCGCCGCCCTCACCTTCCACCGGATCTGGGTTGCCGTGACCATAGCTCCGTTCCTGGGACTGATGGTGGCCTTGGCGGTCATCGACATCCGCCACCGGATCATCCCCAACCGCCTCGTCTACCCGGCGTTCGCCATCTTCGCCGCCGCCATCGTGGTGGCCGATCTGGCCGGGGCCGGGCCGAACGCTCCCAGGGCCGCCCTCGGGATGCTGGCGTACGGGGGAGGCCTCCTGGTCGTCGCGCTCGTCTCGCCGAGGGGCATGGGGATGGGCGACGTGAAGCTGGCCGGGCTGATCGGCCTGGTCCTGGGAGCCCTGGGCCTCCGGTTCGTCGCCGTCGCCGCCGGCGCGGGCGTCTTGCTCGGGGGAGTGGCGGCCATCGTGGCTCTCATCGCCGGAGCCAGCCGCAAGCAAGCCCTGCCGTTCGGGCCGTTCCTGGCCGCCGGGGCTGTGGTTGCGGCCCTCTTTGGCGAGCAGCTCGCCTCGGCCTACCTCCGCATCGTCGGCTAGGCCGGCCGGGGTCTCCGCCGGCCCACTGTAGGTCTCTCCGTGCCCTCCCAGACATCTCGGAAGCGAGCCCTCTCTGTTGCACATGTGATTCCTGAGAATTACTGACAATTACATCTATGTAATTTCGCCTACCGTGCCGAAAGTGGGTCAAAGGGGTGGTTGACGACGGATGGGGTGGATGTTACGTTGCGCGACCCCACGCATGAGGAGTGTAAGAAGTAGCTGAGAGAGGCTGTTGTGGCGGATGGTGAAAATGGGGCAGAAGTGAGGGATGTGACTAAAGTGACAGTGGCGGCGTGGGGAGAGGGGCGATGAGCAAGCGAAGGCCGTTCGTAGGGGACCGGCTCCTCACCGTGAGCGAGGTGGCGGCGACGATGCGGGTCTCGAACATGACCGTCTACCGGCTCATCAAGAGCGGCCAGCTGCCGGCCATCAGGGTGGGAAAGAACTTCCGGATCCGTGAGTCGGACGTCGACAAGTACCTGTCCGAGCGATCGGTCAAGGCGGAGGGCGACGAGTGATTCGAGAGCGGGCCGTGGAGCGGACCTGGCGGGCCGGCGAGGACGATGGGCTCCTCACCGTGAGCGAGGTCTGTGAGGCCATGCGCGTCTCCAACATGACCGTGTACCGGCTGATCAAGTCCGGCGAGCTGCCGGCCATCCGACTCGGGAAGACGTACCGGGTCCTGGAGTCGGACGTGGAGCGGTACCTCTCCGGACTGCTGGTGAAGGTGGAGGGCGCGTAGGTGGCCAGGACGCGAGTTGGTCTCGACATCGGCTCCACTGCGGTGCGAGCCGCCGAGGTGGGCGGAGGTGATGTGCCCGTGCTCATCCGGGCCGCCCAGGTCCCGCTGCCCCAGGGAGCCGTGGAGAACGGGGAGGTGCGCCAGCCCGCCGTGGTGGCCGAGGCGCTGAAGGAGCTGTGGGATCGCAGCCGCATCCGGGCCAGGCAGGTCCTGCTCGGGGTGGGCAATCAGCGCGTCGTGGTCCGCGAGGTGGCCCTGCCGTGGCTGCCGGAGAAGGAGCTTCGCTCGTCCCTGGGGTTCCAGGTCCAGGAGTTCATCCCCATCTCAGTGGAGGACGCCGTCCTGGACTTCGATCCGCTCGGCGAGTTCGAGCAGGAGGGCCGCCGGATGCTCCGGATCCTGCTCGTGGCGGCCCAGAGGGTCATGGTGAGCGCGGCCGTCGAGGCGGCGCAGGGCGCCAGGCTCGAGCCGGTCGGCATCGACCTCAACCCGTTCGCCCTGGTGCGCGCGGTGGGCACGTCCGACGAGGCGCTGGACCTCGAGACCACCGGCGACGAGGCCGTGGTGGACATCGGCGCCCACGTCACGAACATCTGCGTGCACGACCGCGGCGTGACCCGGTTCGTCCGGATCCTTCCGACCGGCGGCCGGGACATCACGCTGGCCGTCGCCCGCGGCCTCGGCGTCGAGGACGAGGTGGCCGAGCGCCTGAAGCGGGGCGAGGACGGAGAGGGTGGACCCGCCCAGAAGGACGTGGAGCGGGTCGCGCTGTCGCGGGCGGGAAGCTTCGTGGACGAGATCCGGTCCTCGCTCGAGTTCTACACGGCCCAGGTGCCCGGGGCCAGGATCTGGCGTGTGCTGGTCACGGGAGGGGGCTCCAAGCTGAAGGGCTTCATCGAGCTCCTTCAGGAGCGGATCCCGGTGAAGGTGGACCGGGGGCGGGTGTTCGAGCGCGTGAAGTCCGAGCTCGACCTTCCCCCGGATGCGATGGAGGACGCGGAGCCCGTCCTGGCCGTCGCCGTGGGCCTGGCCATCCCCGGGAGGAAGTGATGACGCAGGTCAACCTCCTTCCCCCCGAGCTCCGCGCCCGCGAGGTCACGCGCCGTCAGACCAGTCTCGTGGTGGTCGTGGGCGTGGGCGTGATCGCGCTCGTGGGGCTGTTCTACTTCTTCCAGGTGATGAACCTGTCCCGAGCCCAGGACGACCTAGCGGCCCAGGAGGCCGACAACGCTCAGCTCCAGGCCCAGATCGACGAACTTCAGCGCTTCGCCGACCTCCAGGCGCAGCTCGCCGCGAGGCAGGCCCTGATCCGGACGGTGTTCACAGGCGAGATCTCCTGGTCCAGCGCGCTGCTCGACGTGTCGCGGGTGATCCCCACGAACGCCTATCTGACCAGCCTCATCGGGGCGGTCTCGGCGGCCGCGCCGACGGAGGGGGCGCCCGCCGCGGGGCCCCTCATCGGCAACATGAGCTTCACCGGCCAGGTGTTGGAGACCGACACCCTGGCCTCCTGGCTCACCAGGCTGGAGCAGGTCAACGGGTGGGTGAACGCCTGGTTCAACTCGGCCACCGAGAGCGCGCCGTTCACCCGGATCTACACGTTCACCAGCGGGGTGGACCTCACCGCTGAGGCCACCACGAGGCGAGGAAGCGGGGTCCAGCCGTGAACCGCCGCGCGCCGATCATCGCTGGGGTCGCCTTCGGGGTGGTGGCCGTCCTGGCCGTCATGTTCCTGGTGCTGCCGAAGATGAGGGAGGTGAGCAGCACCCAGGAGCAGCTGGCCGAGGCCGAGACCATTCAGAGCGGCCTTCGGAATCAGCTCGCCAGCCTGAGGGAGGCGGAGGCTCAGGCCCCCGAGGTGAGGCGGCAGATCGCGCAGCTCGCCAACCAGGTCCCGCCCACGGCCGACCTGCCGGCGCTCCTGCGGCTCCTGACGCAGGCCGCCGACGGCTCGGCCGTGGACTTCCTGACCGTCTCGCCGGGGACCCCGACCGCGGACGCGTCGGGGCAGTTCTCCACCATCCCGACGACGGTCTCGGTCACCGGCGGGTACTTCGCGCTGGACGAGTTCCTGTTCCGGCTGGAGACCCTGCCCCGGTCGACCAAGGTCCTCAGCATCTCCATCAGCCCCGGCGGCGCGACCCCCATCACCCCGACCGGAGCGGTCAACCTCAGCATGCAGCTCTCCGTGCAGTTCTACACCACCGACACGAGCGCCGGCCCCGGGTCCCAGCCCGGGCCGTCGGAGACGACCGCAGGAGCCTAGACGATGGCCCTCTCCCCCCGTGACCGGCGCGCGGTGATGATCCTCGGCGGTGTCGCCGGGGCCGCGATCGTCGTCTTCGTGCTTCTTTCGGTGCTACGGGGAGGTGGGGGAGAGGAGGCCCAGCCGACGCTGGTCGAGCCCGGCGGCCCCACCCCGGCGCCCACGGCCACGGCCACCCCGACGCCCCGCCAGACGCTGCCGCCCATGGTCCTGGCCGGGTCGAGGGATCCGTTCTCGATCCCGCCGGCGCTCCAGACCGGGGCCCCGGGCGGCAGCGTCAGCCCCTCGCCGGGGGGCAGCCCCTCGCCGGGGGGCAGCCCGTCGCCGGGGGGCTCACCGAGCCCCACACCGACCGCGCCGGGGGGCGGCTCCAGCACCACGGTGGGCGGCCACACCGTCGTGCTGCTCGACATCTTCGCGGACGGGACGAGGGCCCAGGTGGAGGTGGACGGCGACGTGTTCACGGTCTCCGTGGGCGAGACGTTCGACGACAACTTCCGGCTCGTCTCGATCAGCGGGGAGTGCGCCCGGTTCGTGTTCGGTGACGAGGGGTTCACGCTCTGCACGATCGCGCCCAAGTAAAGCTCCGGCGTCCGCGCACGGGGGGAGCGGTCGCCGGTTGGAGGGCGGTCCCGGCTCCGGGACCGCCCTCCGCCATTCGCGGGTGCTCCCGCGTCGGAGGACCGACGCGGGAGCGCTCACCCCTTCACCTATCATGAGGGCCATGTTGCGGCTGCTCACGGCGGGTGAATCGCACGGCAAGGCCCTGGTCGCGATCCTGGAGGGGCTCCCCGCCGGCGTCCCCATCACGCCGAAGGAGGTGGCCGGCGAGCTGGCCCGGCGCCGCCACGGCTACGGCCGGAGCGGCCGGCAGAAGCTCGAGGGGGACCGGTTCGAGATCCTGGCCGGGGTCCGCCACGGCCGCACCCTGGGGAGCCCCATCGCGATCACGATCGACAACGCCGAGTGGGAAGAGAAGTACAAGGACCTCATGGCGGTGGAGGGCGAGCCTCACCCCTCCGAAAGGCTCACCCGCCCCCGCCCGGGGCACGCCGACCTCCCCGGGGTCCTGAAGTACGGCTTCGACGACGTCCGAAACGTCCTGGAGCGGGCCAGCGCCAGGGAGACCGTGGCCCGGGTGGCCCTGGGGTGCTTCTGCAAGGCGCTGCTCTCCGAGCTCGGCATCCGCGTGGTCTCCCACGTGGTCCGGATCGGGAAGGTGGCCGCGCGGGGCAGGCCGCCTATGCCGGAGGACCAGGAGGCCGTGGACGCCTCGCCCGTCCGCTGTCTGGACGAGGCCACATCCGCCCGGATGGTGGCGGAGGTCGACGCCGCCCAGCGGGGCCGGGACACGCTGGGCGGCGTGTTCGAGGTGATCGCGTACGGGTGCCCGCCGGGTCTCGGCTCCCACGTGCATCACGACCGGAAGCTCGACGCGCGCCTCGCGCTTGCCCTCATGAGCATCCAGTCAGTGAAGGGGGTGGAGGTGGGGGACGGGTTCACTTCCGCGACCCGGCCGGGATCGAAGGCCCACGACGAGATCGTGACCGTGGGCGGGAGGCTCTCGCGAAAGACGGCTCGGGCGGGCGGGATCGAGGGGGGCATGAGCACCGGCCAACCCATCCGGGTCCGGGCCGCCATGAAGCCCATCTCCACGGTGCCCAGGCCGCTCTCCACGGTCGACCTGGCCACGGGAGCACCCGCCGTCGCCATCAAGCAACGGACCGACGTCTGCTCGGTCCCCGCCGGCGGGGTGGTGGGCGAGGCCGCCGTGGCCTTCGTCCTAGCCCACGCGGTTCTGGAGAAGTTCGGGGGCGATTCGCTCCCCGAGACCACGCGGAACCTCCAGAGCTACCTGGCGACCCTGCCATGATCGTGTACCTCGTGGGCATGCCCGGTTCGGGCAAGTCGACCGTGGGACCGGAGCTCGCCCGTCGGCTCGGCGTGTCCTTCGTGGAGCTCGACTCGGAGATCGAACGGGCCGCGGGGAAGTCCGTGTCGGAGATCTTCGCCGAGGACGGGGAGGCGCGGTTCCGCGAGCTGGAAGCCTCGGCCCTCACCGTGGCCGGGGCCCGCGACCCGTCGGTCGTGTCGTGCGGGGGCGGCGTGGTCCTGGAGCCCGCGAACCGGGTCACGCTCCGTGCTACCGGCGACGTGGTCTTCCTGTCGGTCCCCCTGGACGTTCTGAGGCGACGGGTGGTACCGGCGACCGACCGGCCCCTCATCCACGAGGACGCCGACCTGGAGCGGCTGTTCCGGGACCGGGAGCCGCTCTATCGGGAGTTCGCCGCCCACGTGGTTGACGCCGCCGGCCCCCCCGAGGAGGTCGCCGAGGGCATCGAGAAGGAGCTCACCCGGTGGTCCGGGTGACGGTGGCCGTCCCGGGCCGGCCGTACGAGGCGGTCATCGGCTCGGGTGTGCTCGAGCAGGCCGGGACGCACCTTCCGGGGCTGCCCGGGGCGGAGAAGGCCTTCGTGGTGGCGGACCACCGGGTGGCCGGCCTGTACCTGGACCTCCTGGCCGGAGGCTTCGCCTCTCGGGGGCTGGGGGTCGTGCACCTCGGCGTCCCCGAGGGCGAGGAGGCCAAGTCGCTCCAGACGATGACCGCCCTCCAGCGCCAGCTGGCCATGCAGGAGGCCCATCGCGACGACGTGGTGGTGGGCCTGGGCGGCGGGGCCGTGGGCGACCTGGCGGGGTTCGTGGCCGCCACGTACATGCGGGGTGTCCCGTTCGTGGCCGTGCCCACCACCCTCACCGCCCAGGTCGATGCGTCCATCGGCGGGAAGGCCGCCGTGAACCTGCCGGAGGGCAAGAACCTGGTGGGCGCGTTCCATCAGCCGGCCGCGGTGCTGGCCGACGTCACCACGCTCGCCACGCTCGCCGAGCGGGAGTTCCGCTCGGGCCTGGCCGAGGTGGCGAAGTACGCGCTCACGCTGGACCCTTCGATGCTGGAGCTGCTGGAGGGGCGGCTCGACGTCGTGCTGGCCCGAGACCCCGGTGTCATGGAGGATCTGGTGGCCCGGTGCGTGGTGGCCAAGGCCGGGGTGGTGGCGTCCGACGAGCGAGACGCGGGCGAGCGGCTGTTCCTGAACTACGGCCACACCCTGGGCCACGCCCTGGAACGGCTCGACGAGTTCGAAGGGCGATCCCACGGCGAGGCCATCGCGGTGGGGATGGTGTTCGCGGCCCGCCTGGCGGAGGCCCTGGAGGTAGCCCCCCCCGGCCTGGTCGCCCGTCACGTCCGACTGCTGACCTCCCTCGGGCTCGAGCCCGGCGGGGCCCTCCCGGAGGGCGAACGGATCCTTTCGGCCATGCGGATGGACAAGAAGTACCGGGGGGGGATCCGGTTCGTGCTCCTGGAGGACGTGGGACGGCCAACCGTCGTCGGGAGCATCCCGGAGCATGTCGTGGCGACGACGCTGAAGGAGATGGGAGCGGCATGAGGGTGCGGGGGACGACCCGGGTGAGGCGCGAAGCGCCGGGGGGGCGGGAGACGAACGCATGAAGGTGCTGTTCCTGTTCGGGCCGAACCTCGGCTCACTCGGGACGCGTGACCCCGGCCTGTACGGGACGCAGACCCTCGAGCAGATCATGGAAGAGGTCGAAGGCCGCTCCCGAGCCCTCGGCCACGAGGTCGAGTGGCGACAGTCCGACCACGCGGGCGACCTGGTGGGATGGATGGGCGCGGCGGCGGGGGAGGGATTCGGGGCCGTCGTGGTCAATCCGGGGGCCCTCTCCCACTATTCGTACGCGCTCCGAGACGCTGTGGAAGCTTGCGGCGCACCGGTCATCGAGGTCCACATGACGAACATCTACGCGCGCGAGGAGTTCCGGCGGCATTCCGTGATCGCGCCGGTCTGCCGGGTCACGATCGCCGGAGCGGGAGCCGGCGGTTACCACCTGGCGCTGGAGGCCCTGGTGTGGATCACGGCCTGAGGCGGAAGCGGCTGGCGGCGCGACTCCCGGAGCTCGGGATCGATGCCCTGCTCGTCACCCGGCTGCCGAACGTCCGATACCTCACCGGGTTCACCGGCTCGAACGGCCAGGTCATGGTGAGCGCGAACGACGCGGCGTTCTTCACCGACGGCCGGTACACCGAGCAGGCCCGCCGCGAGGTCCCCGACGCGGAGCGCGTGACCTACCTCGACGGGTTCCCCCAGGTGCTGCCGGACGCGTGCACCAGGCTGCGGGTGGCGCGGCTCGGGTTCGAGGCCGGGGGAGTCACCTTCCGGTTCCACCAGGAGCTGGAGGAGCGGCTGAGCGGCGTCGAGCTGGTGCCGGTGGGCGAGGAGGTCGAGCGCCTGCGGTGGGTGAAGGATCCCGAGGAGCTCCGGCTGCTGGACCGGGCCCAAGAGATCACCGACGAAACGTTCCAGGCCGGCCTGGGCACGCTTCGGGAGGGCGTGACCGAGCGGGAGCTGGCCTTCGAGCTGGACGTCGAGATGCGTCGCCTGGGGGCCGACGGTCCGGCCTTCGAGACCATCGTGGCCTTCGGCGAGAACGCGGCGGAGCCTCATCACGAGCCCGTGGGCCGGCCGATCCGTCCCGGCGACGTGGTGAAGATGGACTTCGGGGCCCTGGTGGAGGGCTACCACGCCGACATGACGCGGACCGTCGCGTTCGGGGAGCCCCCGGCCGCGCTGAGGGACGTCCACGACCTGGTCCTTCGAGCTCAGCGGGCCGGGATCGACGCCGTGCGGGGCGGCGCCGCGGCCGCGGACGTGGACCGGGCGGCCCGCGAGGTGATCGAGGAGGCGGGGTACGGGGGCGCCTTCCCCCACGGGCTGGGACACGGCGTGGGACTCGAGATCCACGAAGGGCCGCGCCTCCGCCGGGGCAACGACGAGGTCGTGCCGGCGGGGGCCGTGGTCACCGTGGAGCCGGGCGTGTACCTCCCGGGGCTGGGCGGCGTGCGCATCGAGGACATGGTCGAGGTGACGGAGGATGGCGGCCGGGCCCTCCCCCGGTCGGCCAGGAAGCTCATCGTGGTGTGATGCCGGCCGCGGCCGGACCCTAGACTGGTCGCCCCGGATCGCTGGCGAAGGAGCACCGGTGAGCGTTTCCACCAACGACCTGAAGAACGGGATGACGCTCGACCTCAGCGGAACGCTGTTCCAAGTGGTCGAGTTCCAACACGTGAAGCCGGGCAAGGGCGGCGCGTTCGTGCGGACCAAGCTCCGAAACGTGAAGACCGGGGCGGTAGTGGAGCGGACCTTCAACGCCGGCGTGAAGGTCGGCCTGGCCATCGTGGAGCGCAAGGACATGCAGTACCTGTACCGCGACGGCGACGCCTTCATGTTCATGGACATGGAGACGTACGAGCAGATCGGAGTGCCCTCCGACGTCGTGGGTGCCATGGCGGGCTTCCTGGTCGAGGGGAGCACGGCCTCGGTCGCCATGTTTGAGGGGACCCCCATCGCCGTCGAGTTGCCGGCCTCGGTGGTGCTGACCGTGACCGAGACCCAGGGCGCGGTGCGGGGCGACACCCGCACGAACGTGATGAAGCCGGCGACCTTGAACACCGGCCACGTGGTTCAGGTACCACTGTTCGTCGGGGAGGGCGAGAAGGTCAAGGTCGATACCCGCACCGGCAACTACATCGAGCGGGTGAAGTGAGCGGCCGTGACCTGGCGGAGGCAGGCCCGGCGCCAGGCCCTCGACATCCTGTTCCAGGCCGACGTGACGGGCCAGGACCCTCGGTCGGTGATGGAGGAGTGGGAGGTGGCCGGCCGGGATGTCCCGCGGTTCGCCCGGGAGCTGGTTCAGGGGACGGCCGGGCACCGGGCCGAGATCGACGCCCTGCTCGGGCAGTACGCGGAGGGGTGGACCGTCGAGCGGATGGCGGCCCTGGACCGAACCATCCTTCGGATCGCCTGCTTCGAGTTGCTCCACCGGACGGACACCCCGACGGCCGTGGCCATCGACGAGGCGGTCGAGGCGGCGAAGGAGCTGTCCACGGAGGACTCCGGCCGGTTCGTGAACGGCATCCTGGGCCGGATCGCCAGGGAGGCGGTGGACGGTTCGGTCCAGGCTCCGGGAACCGATCCCGTCTAGCCACCACCGACCGCGACCGGGCTCGGGCTCGGGACCGCGACCGGGCTCGGTTCGAGCTTCCCGCTGGTCGGCACCCTCGGGACGTCGCGACGTGGGGCGGGGACGGAGCTGGCTCGTGGGGCGCTCTGCAGCGAGTCCGCCACCCCCGCGACCTCCACGACGTAGTACTGGAACGGCTCATCGCCGATCTCGGAGGTCGTCGTCATCGCGAGGAGCTCGTGGTTCGAGGGATCGACGAATAGCCGTTCGATCAGCTCGCCGCCCCAGTTGCCGAACGAGATTACGATCGCGGGCCGACCCACGGGATCCATGCCGTCGGTCGTGACATGAGCGCCCTGCAATCCAGCTGCCACGTCGAGGAGCGCTGTGCGAACCGTGGGCGTCACGTGCGGGTCCTGGAGCAGGTCCGTGATGGCCCGCCACATCCGTCCGTCCTGCGGTGCGCCGTCCGGCGGGGGAGTGACGAGCGGAGCCGGAGACTCGCCGTCGGGCTGGCTGCGGGCGAGGAGGAAATCGCTCAGCTCTTCCGTACCTGTGGGGAAGCCCGACACGTCGATCCCGTTCGGGTTCGGGAACTCCCCGGGCCCGAACTGCCCCTCGTCGATCCCATAGTTCTTCACCGCGTCGGCCGCGATCCGGCCGGAGCTGTCCTCACCCGACCACCAGAGCGCAGCTGCGAGTTCGACATCGTATCCCCCGCAGTAGGGCTCCTGCCCCACCGGACAGCCGCCCACCAGGTGAACGCGCTGGTAGTAGTACTGCCCTGCCCCCGCAACGAGCGGCGGCTGCGTCGCCGGCGGCAGGTGGGTGGACGTGGAGGTCCCCTCCACGCCCCCGCTCCCCGGGCGCGTCGCCGAGCGCTCGCGGAGCGCGAACAACGTGCCGCCGAGCACGAGCATCGCCAGGACCAGGCCGATGGTTGCGGCCTCGATCCGCTTCGCGCGGTGACGCCGGTCACGACGGCGTCCGAGTTCGAGGAAGGTGAAGCCGGGTTCGGGGGCGTGGTCCGTCGCCCTTTCTAGTTGGTCGTGAAGGTCAGTCATCTCGTTCTCCCATCCGTTCGCGGAGCACGGCCCGGGCCCGGCCCGCGAGCACACGAACCGTTGACGCGCGGACACCCATGGCCCGTCCGGCCTCCTCTGAGGTCATCTGGAGCAGATCGGTCATGACGAGTGCCGAGCGCTGTGAGGGCGTGAGGCTGCTGAGCGCCCGCACGACCCCATCTCGCTCCTCGACGGCACGGAACGTCTCGTCAGTAGGGACCAGGTGCACGGCACGCTTGACGGCGAGCAGCGCCCTGCGGCGCCGGTTCCGGAACAGGTTCATGGCCGTCCGGTACAGATATCCGGCTGGGTCCTCGATCTCCCGGACCCGGTCCCAGCGTTCCCAGACCTTCAGGAAAGCGTCCTGCGTGAGCTCCTCGGCCTCATGACGATCCCGTGTCACCAGCCATAGCGCCTTGAACAGTCCGGCTCGGTGCTGGGCGAACAAGCTCTCGAAGTCGACCGGCGTGGGCGGGGATGAGGTTCCGAGGTCGGTCCCGGGCTGGATGCCGCGCTTCATGCCGCGTCATGAACACGCGGCGGAGGTGTTCTGTTTACACAGTTGAGGAATCGTCCCCCCCGGTACTGGTTGGAGGCATCGGCGAAGGGGCCGGAGCTACTCGGAGGGGTTCTCGGCCTTGTCCTCGGACGGGGTCCCCGCCGCCGGTTCGGAAGACGCCGCCTCGTCGGCGTCGGCGGTGCCGTCCTTCATCCCCCTCTTGAACTCGCTGCTCGAGCGGCCGAGCGACCGGGCGAGCTCGGGGAGCTTCTTCGCCCCGAACAGCAACACGATCACCGCGAGGACGACGATCCACTCAGGTCCGAAGCTT
>Ga0214471_10002218_pt1 | contig 15285 bp, 11 predicted proteins | sample RVTome_5_FD_207665 | JGI IMG/M metagenome (GOLD analysis project Ga0214471, IMG submission 207665) | Soil microbial communities from uranium-contaminated site in the Upper Colorado River Basin, Wyoming, United States - RVT142D155 | ecosystem: Environmental > Terrestrial > Soil > Contaminated >... | reverse complement strand
CGCGGTGGCATCAAGGACAGCATTCAGGAGATCGAAGACTACTTGCGCCGTTACGAACCAAAGAACTAAAAAAAGCAGATACAAGATACAAGAGGCAAGATACAAGAAAAAACGAAACGCGAGCGTTTCCATAACTTGTATCTTGCCTCTTGTATCTTGTATCTTGCGTGCAGTTCATTCAATCGCGACTCTTCAGAATATGCGACCGAGCGGCCGCGCGCCCGACCAACTACGCGATATTCGCATCACCCGTCGCTACACGCGCCACGCCGAAGGTTCGGTATTGATCGAGTTCGGGGATACGCGCGTGCTGTGTACCGCCACCGTCGATGAACGCGTACCGCCGTTCCTAAAAGGCAAGAGCCAGGGATGGATCACGGCGGAGTACGGAATGCTCCCACGCTCGACACACGAGCGCATGCAGCGCGAAGCGGCGCGCGGCAAGCAGGGCGGGCGAACGTTGGAGATTCAGCGGCTGATCGGCCGGGCGCTGCGCTCGGCGGTCGACCTGACACGGCTCGGCGAGCGCAGCATCACGCTCGACTGCGACGTGCTGCAGGCCGATGGCGGCACCCGCACCGCGTCGATCACCGGCGGTTGCGTGGCTCTGGCCGATGCCTTAGCGGCGCTTCAACAAGAAAATTTGATCGCGCAGAATCCCATGCGCGGACTGGTGGCCTCGGTTTCGGTCGGCGTGTGCGGCGGGGTGCCGGTGCTCGACCTCGACTATGCCGAGGATTCGACCGCCGACATCGACATGAATATCGTCATGAATGACGCGCTCGACTTCATCGAGATTCAGGGCACCGCCGAGCGCGGCAGCTTTACCGGCCAACAGATGAACGCCATGACCGCGCTGGCTCGCCATGGCATCGAGCAACTCATCAACCGACAGCGGCGCGCGCTCGCCGAGCCGTGAGCCGAACGATCGTCCTTGCGAGCGGCAACGCCGGCAAGATTCGCGAGATCGGCGAAATGCTGGCGGACCTCGACTATCGCATCGTGCCGCAAACCGAATTCGGCGTGCCCGACGCGGATGAAACCGGACCGAACTTCGTTGAAAACGCGATTCTAAAGGCGCGCAACGCTTCGCGTCACACCGGACTGCCCGCGATCGCGGACGACTCGGGCCTCGAAGTCGACGCGCTCGGCGGCGCGCCGGGCGTGCAGTCGGCGCGCTACGCCGGCGCCGATACCACCGACGCCGCCAATGTCGAAAAACTTTTGACGGCGCTCCGGGACGTGCCGGACGCGGAACGTACGGCTCGCTTTCGTTGCGTGATGGTGTATCTGCGCAAACCCGACGACCCAATGCCCGTTATCGCTCAAGGCACCTGGGAAGGCAGCATCGCGCGCGCGCCGCGCGGCTCAAACGGATTTGGCTACGATCCGGTGTTCATCGTTCCCGATCACCGGTGCACCTCGGCTGAGTTGCCGCCGCACGAAAAAAATCGGCTCAGTCATCGCGGCCAGGCGCTCCATGCGCTGGCCGATCTGTTGCGTCGGCTGCCCCATTAGCCCACGAATTCGATCCTCCTTTCGACCCTTGAGGTCGTTGCTTGCATGACGAAAGCCCGGGATGGAAATTAAGAACCGCGATGGCGTTTGCGGCCGTCTACCTCGTGTGGGGGTCGACGTACCTCGCTATTCGCGTCGGTGTCCAAGAACTGCCGCCGGCACTGTTCGCCGGAACGCGGTTTTTCGCGTCCGGCGCGCTGCTCGTGATCTACGCGCGTTTGCTCGGCCGACCGTGGCCACGCGATTTCTTTGAATGGAAGACGATCGTGATCGTCGGCATCTTTCTGCTCATCGGCGGCAACGGTTTGGTCGTATGGGGCTCACAGTGGATCGCCTCGAATCAGATGGCGTTGATCGTCGCGACTGTCGCTCTGTGGATTGCGGGATTGGGCGCGCTCGGCGCGCAGGGAGACCGGCTCCCACGGCAAGCGGCGGCCGGGCTATTTATCGGCCTTCTCGGCGTGACGCTGCTGCTTCGGCCAACGGCGGATTTTTCCGCCGAAACACTTTGGGGCCAAGCTGCGGCGCTCGGCGCCGCGCTATTTTGGGCTATCGGAACGATCTACGGGAAGCGCAAGCGGCCGAAAACGCCGCCGCTCATGGCGGCCGGCTGGCAATCGCTTTCGGCGGGGGGATTGCTCTGTATATTGGGTCTGGCGCTCGGAGAGACCGGCTCGTGGAATTGGTCCTGGAAAGCGGGCATTGTACTTGTGTATCTCACCGTGTTCGGTGCGGTGGCCTACGCCGCTTTTGCATGGCTGGTGCACGAGGTGAAACCGGCGGCTCTCGGCACGTACGCCTACGTCAATCCTGCTATCGCGGTCGTGCTCGGCTGGTGGCTGCTCGATGAACGGTTCGACACGGTACAGATCGCGGGCATGCTCACGATTCTTGCCGGGGTTGTGCTGGTGAGCACGGCGCGGACCGAACAGACGACGACGCCGGTGCGACCCTAACGCCGATGCGACTCGATCCTCTGCCTCCGCTGTCGCTCTATGTGCATCTTCCGTGGTGCGTGCGCAAGTGCCCGTATTGCGACTTCAATTCACATGCCGCGCGCGGCATTGTTCCCGAGGAGCGTTACGTCGACGCGCTGCTGGCGGATCTCGCCGTCGACGCGGCGACGATCGGCGGGCGCGTCGTGCGCACGATCTTCGTCGGCGGCGGCACGCCGAGCCTGTTTCGCGCCGAATCGATCGCGCGCCTGCTGACGGGCGTGCGTGAACGCTTGGCACTCGCGGACGATGCCGAGATCACGCTCGAGGCGAACCCGGGAACGGTCGAGCTCGATCGTTTTCGCGGCTTTCGGCAAGCCGGCATCAACCGGCTATCGATCGGCATTCAAAGTTTCGACGACGACAAACTTCAAGCGCTCGGCCGAATTCACGGTCGCACCGAGGCGCTCGCCGCCGCCGACGCGGCGCGGGCGGGCGGCTTCGAGAATTTCAATCTGGACTTGATGTATGGCCTACCCCGGCAAGACGCCGAACAAGCCCTCGCCGACGTAACGACCGCGCTCTCGCAGCAACCGACGCATATGTCGGCCTACCAATTGACGCTCGAACCGAATACGCCGTTTTATCGCGAACCGCCGCCGTTACCGGGTGAGCAAACCATGGAGGCGATACAGGATGCCGTCACCGGAACGCTGGCGGCGCGCGGCTACCGACAATACGAGGTGTCGGCCTACGCACGCGCCGGTCACGAATGCCGGCACAATCGCAATTACTGGGAGTTCGGCGACTACCTTGGCATCGGCGCCGGCGCACATGCCAAAATTTCGCAGGCCGATCGGGTGATCCGGACCGCCAAAACCCGCCACCCCGACGCGTATATGCGCGCTGTCGGCGGTGGCGGCGTGGTGGCCGAGGAGCGCCGGCTCGCCCGCGATGACTTGATCGGCGAGTTCATGCTCAATGCGCTCCGGCTTCACGACGGATTCCCGGCCGAACTCTTCGCGGCGCGCACCGGTCTATCGCTCGAGCAGATTGATCGGCCGCGAAGTGCGGCACGGGAAAAGGGGTTGCTCGCGGACGAACGCGGTAGCCTGCGCCCGACGGAACTCGGACGGCGTTTCTTGAACGACTTGATCGCACTGTTTCTACCGGATCAGCCGCGGACGTAACGGAGGAGATGCAACGATGCGATTCACATCCGCCCTTGTGGGCATCGTCCTGGTAGCCCTGGCCGCGCCCGCGACGGCCGAAGAAAGTCCGCTGTATGGCGGACTTCGGATAGGATCGGTGGCGGCCGATTTCGCCGGATTCGGCAAAGCGACAAACCTGGGGATCGTGTTGGGCGACGACTTGAGCCGCGATCAAGACGGCGCGTTGGCGCTCGAAACCGAATTCACCACGACCCTTTCCGACGGCAGCGTCGCCGGCGGCGGGAAGTGGGATGCGGACACGATTGCGGCTTACGCGGCGTACCGCACCGCCGGCAGCGCCTTTGTCAAAGCGAAGCTAGGCTTCCTGCATCAAGACATCGACCGAAGCGGCGGACCTGTGAACGCGGATGACTCGGGTATTGCGTACGGTGCCGGCGTTGGCGTCCGCCTGAGCGGCAAAGCAACGCTGGAGGTCGAGTACACGCGTATGTCGAGCGATCTCGGTTTTTTGAGCCTCGCGTACCTCACCCACTTCTGACGCCCGACCTCTTCCGGGCCACTGCTCGACGATACCGCACGCATGGATACGCTCACGCATGCTCTTTCGGGCGCGCTGCTCGCTCGCGCGACGGAGCCGAGCGGCACGCCCACCATACCGCGGCGCACCCGAATGGCGGTTATGTTTTGGGCCGCCGCGTTCCCCGACAGCGATTTTGTTCTGCGCTTTATCGACCCGCTCACTTACTTAACGACCCATCGCGGCGTGACCCACTCGGTGCTCATGCTGCCGTTTTGGGCGATCGGGTTGGCGCTCCTGTTTCAGTTCCTCTATCGCGGTCGCCGTTCGTGGCGCGACTTCGTGGGCATCTGCGCGCTCGGAATCGGCATTCACATTGCCGGCGATGTGATCACCAGCTTTGGGACGATGGTGCTCGCACCGGTGTCGACGTGGCGCGCGCAGTTCCCGGCAACCTTCATCATCGATCCGTATTTCACCGCAATCATCGTCGCCGGCTTGTCGGCGGCGCTGCACTGGCGCGATAGCCGCGCACCGGCCGTCATCGGCCTGGCCGTGCTAACCGCCTACGTTGGCGTACAAGCCGGCTTACACTACCGCGCGAAAGGGATCGGTGAAGCGTATATCTCTGCAAACGGATTGGACCGAGCGCAAGCGCACGCATTGCCCCAGCCGTTTTCTCCGTTTCACTGGCTGATTGTCGTGGTAGAGCCGCAGCGCTACACATTGAGCTACATCAGCTTGACGCGCACGGATGTGCGAACGCCGCCCGTCGATGCCGGCGTGCTGCGACGCGTGTACGACTCTTATCGGCCGCTCGATCGGGCGATATGGCAAATCGTTCCGCGTTACGGCGAATCGGTAAATGACAGGGAGATCGTGCGGGCGCTGTGGGATTCCAAAGTGTTCACCCGCTACCGCCGCTTCGCCATGTTCCCCGCAGCCTACCGCGTCGATCGAGCAAGCGAGCGCACCTGCGTGCGCTTTGCCGACTTGCGCTTCGCGCTTTCCGGGCGTACCGCACCGTTCCGTTACGCCGGCTGCCGCGAAAATTCCGCCGGCGACTGGCGCATGTACTACGTCAGCGACGACGGCACCGAGCTCCTTTACGCGATCGAATAAAAGCAGTACCAAGTCGCAAGTAGCAAGAGGAAAGGGGGGAAGAGCAATAGCGCGGTGTCTTGCTACTTGCTACTTGCGACTTGGTACTTTGTACTTGGTACTTAGGTCAGTACAAATCCGACGGATCTACATCGATAGACCAACGCACACGCCGACTTTCCTTCAGCGCGGAAAGCTTCTCGACCCAGGGCGCCAACAACGCATGCAGCGGCCCACGACGCGGCGACTGAATGAGCAGTTGCGCGCGATAGCGTCCGGCGCGACGCTCCATCGGCGACGGAACCGGGTGCATTACCTGAACGGTGGAATCGCGCGGGAGGCGGCAGGCGATGGCACGGGCAACGCCTAGAAACTGAAGCGCCGAGTCCTGCTTCGGCGATTCGGCCCGCAAAAGCGCGAGATAACCGAAAGGCGGATAGCCGGTATCGCGCCGCTCGGCTAACGCGTAATCGACGAAATTATCGTAGTCTTGCCGCTGCAGCGCCGCGAAAACCGGGTGATCCGGATGGTACGTCTGCACCAACACCCGACCCGGCCGCGTGGCGCGCCCCGCGCGGCCGCTGACCTGGATGATCTGCTGGACCAGGCGCTCATCGGCCCGGAAATCCCCCCCGTACAGTCCTTGGTCCGCGTTCACCACACCGACGAGCGTCACGTTCGGGAAGTCATGGCCTTTTGAAAGCATTTGCGTCCCGATCAAGATATCGGCGTCACCGGAATGCGCGCGCGCCAGTTTACGTTCGAGCGCTCCCTTCGCGCGGGTACTGTCGCGATCGATGCGAATGATCTTGGCCGACGGAAACTGACGGGCGAGCGCCGCCTCAATGCGCTCCGTACCTTGTCCCATGGCATGCAGTCCGACTTGCCGGCAGTTGGGGCACGTATCTATCGTTGCGCGCTCGGCACCGCAATGGTGACAACGTAGACGGGCATTCGCGCGGTGGAAGGTGAGCCGCGCATCGCAGCGTTCGCACGGTGCGACCCAGCCGCAGCTGAAACACATCCAAATCGGCGCGAAGCCGCGGCGATTGAGAAACAGCAACGCCTGCTCGCCGCGCGCGAGCGTTTCCGTCAACGCGACCCGCAGGGGGTGCGACAATCCTTCGTCGACCGCCAGACGGCGCATGTCGAGCAGGTCAACCGTCGGCAACGCCGCGCCGCCGGCGCGACCCGGCAACGTCAGGTACGCATACGCGCCCGAGCGCGCCCGATTCAACGACTCCAGGGACGGCGTTGCCGAGCCGAGAACAATCGGAATCGATTCGCGGCTGGCGCGCATGACCGCCACATCGCGCGCGGAGTAGCGAAACGTCTCTTGCTGCTTGTATGACGCGTCGTGCTCTTCATCGACGACGATAATGCGTAACCGCGGTAACGGCGTAAACACCGCCGAGCGCGTCCCGATGACGAGCTGCGACTTACCCGAACTGGCGCTGAGCCAGGCGCGCGCGCGTTCCGGGTCGCTCAGCCCGGAATGTAAAATCACGATCGGCGCGCGCAAACGTTCTCCTAGTCGCCGAGCAAGCTGCGGCGTGAGTCCGATTTCCGGTACCAAGAGCAGTGCTTGACCGCCGCGCTCCAGGACGGTCGAAACGGCGCGCAGATACACCTCCGTTTTGCCGCTGCCCGTCACGCCGTGAAGCAAGATGGGTTTAAAACCTCGCGCCGCGACAATTGTGTCCACGGCGGTTTTCTGCGCTTCCGTAAGCGGCGGGGGTGACATTAACTCTGCGCCGTTCGGCAAACGCGGCTCACGGACACCCGCGCTGGCCCATTTTTTGGCCACTAACCCATCGATGGCATCGCGCCAGCGCCGCGACAAGCGCGCGAGGTCCGAGGCTGCGAGCCCGTCCGGCGACGCCTTTAGCGCTTGCAGGACGCGCTGCTGAACCGGCGCTCGCTTTAGTTGGTTGATGTCGGCGCCAACACCGGCCGGAGTTAGCGCCCAAAACGCAACCGCGACACCCGCCACTCCGCGCTTGCGAATCTGTGGCGGCAGCGCGGCCACTACGACCTCGCCAATTGGATGGTGGTAGTAGTCGGCGGCCCAGTCGAGCAACGAAAGAATAGAGGCTGGAAGGAGCGGTTCCGAATCAAGCGCCCGTCCGATCGGTTTGAGACGTTGCCTCGGGATGTCGCTGCTGTCCGCAACCGCCAACACGATGCCGAGTGTCGAATGACGCTCGCCGAACGGTACGCGCACCCGCGAGCCGGGCGTGGGTAGTGACATATCGGGAGGCACAACGTAGTCGAACAACCGACGGATAGGCGCGGCGACGGCAACACGAGCGATCCGCAACCTCGGACTCATAGGCTGTGAACTGTACCACGCGCTAACGGCGTCTTCAGATACGTGAAACAGTTGCTCCACGCTCAGCAGTTCCGAAACTTATCTGCGTAACTTGTTGTAGAGAAAGAGCCGCCGGTTATCAACAAAATCTGTGGATAACACTGTTGATGAATATGATTTAAACGCTGAGTTGGACCTGAAAGGCTCGATAGGGATCAAGTTGACTAAAAAATAATCTATTTTAAACTGCTTTTGTATCAACAACTTATGCCATCGTTGCCGATGAAAGACGGTGACCGGTGGGACACTTCAATTTAGAAGTGACTTGTTTTATCACGTGTGCATAAGCCCAACGCCCGATTCCGGGCTCTCCAGAAAAGTCAAGATGCAGCTTCCGCTTTCAATCCCCAACTCGATTTCTCCAGCCATTCGATGAGGTCCTCGGCAGGCAACGGACGGCTCAGGTAGATGCCTTGGGCCGCGTCGCACCCATGAGCGCGCAGTCGCGCAAGGGTTGGTTCTTGGTCGACTCCTTCGGCGACTACCTGAAGACCCAGGTTATGCGCCAAATCGATGCTTGTGTATACGATCGCGGCGTCGTTTTCGTCCTTGGCCATACCGATGACGAAGGACTTATCGATCTTCACCGTACGCACCGGCAAGCGCTTCAGGTAAGCCAAGGAAGAGTAGCCGGTGCCGAAATCATCGATAACAAGACGAAAACCCATGCCGGCCAACTGAGTGAGCAACTGCATGGCGCCGCCGACGTCCGCCATCACGGCGCTTTCGGTTATTTCCAGCTCAAGCCATTGTGCCGAGGCCTGGTGAGCGGCGATTTGCTCCGCGAGATCTTCCGAAAGGCCGCTATTGAGCAGGTCACGCGTGGAAATATTAACGGCAATCGGTAACGCAAACCCGCGCTGTCGCAACTCGCGCGCCATGCGCAACGCCTCGTGCGTTACCCAGCCGGTCAAGCTGCGAATCAACCCGGTCTGCTCGAGAATCGGAATGAACGTATCCGGCATGATGAGCTTTCCGCTCGGATGGCGCCATCGCACCAGCGCTTCGACGCCGACCACGCGATTTGATTTCAGCCCGATCTTTGGCTGGTAATGCAGTATGAATTGTTCTTGCTCGACCGCTAGGCGCAGTTCACCCATTAGCGTCAACAGCGCCGGGTGGTGACGATCCATTTGCGGATCGTAAAACATGTGCCCCGCGCTGCCTTTCTTCGCTGCGTACATCGCCACGTCGGCGCGCTGGATCAACGTCTGTGCATCAACCCCGTTATCCGGATATAGCGCGATGCCGATACCCGTATGCACGTCCAACTGGTGGGACTCGATGACGAAGGGAGCCCGCAGACTTTGCAACAGCATGCGCGCCGCCATATCGGCTTGTTTCGGAGTGACGTTGGGCATGAGTACGGCGAACTCGTCGCCGCCCATGCGCGCGATAAAATCCGTTTCCCGCAGCTTCGAGCGCAGGCGAATCGCCACCTGCTGCAATAACACATCCCCGATCGGATGTCCGAGCGTATCGTTGATTTCCTTAAATCGGTCGAGATCCATCATGAAGAGCGCAAAGGTGCTGCCGTCCGTCCGGGCCGCGGCCACAGCCTGCTCCAGTTGATCTTGCATCAGGCTGCGATTCGGCAACTGTGTGAGCGAGTCGGTGAAGGCCATCCGATCGAGGTTCTCATAAAGCCGCCCGAGTCGCGCTGTCATCGTGTTGAAGCTGTCGGCAAGCTCTCGCGCCTCGGCGTTGCCGTAAACCGAAACGCGTTTCCCAAGCTGGCTTTCGTCTCGCTGCATCTGCCGCAGCTGATCGAGGAGCGAGCGTAGCGGTGCGATCGCAACCTTTTCGATAAACGCCAGGGCGATGAGTACAACGAGCAGCGTAATCGCCGCGGCCACGAAAAAAACCGCGTAGCGTGTCTGGTCCAGTCTTTCAGACAGCACGCTCTGATCCCGGGCGGCTTCGATCACGAGACCGCCTACGCCGGAAATCTCGAGAGGAAAACTCGCCGACAAAAAGCTGGGCTCGATACTACCCGTCGGCCAGTCCGGCGATTCATAAACCCGGGTGCCGCTGGATAGAGACAGCCGAATCGGGATACCGAGCGTATTTTCGATGATTGCCAGATCATGAACCGCATCGCTGACGATCCCGAAAACGTTATTTGCGGATTCGTCGATCGACACAAAAACAACGTGGTACACACGTTCGCCCACAAGACAGTACCCGTCACTCGTGAGCGGCGCGCCGCCACCGCCCTGATGTCGCAGCCGCGTACGGATCGCGTGGCAAGCTTGCCGCCAACCGTCGTCTGGCGCGATCGTTGAATTCTCCGGGCTGAATCTAGCCACGGGCACGCCCTGCGAGTCATAAACACCGAACTCAAACGACGAGGGGCGCGGGTCTAGCGCGTCGTAATAGCGGGAAATCTGAGTCAGCGCTTTTTCTAGCCCGTCGTGCTTCTGCGCGGAGGCGGTAGCTGAATTCGGGTACCGGGCCCGTAAGACTTCGGCGAGGATTATTGCTTCGAGTCGCATCCGTTCGCGAACGGTTTTTGATACGCTTGCAAGCTGGGTCGCGAGCGCCGTCCTCTCGCTATTGAGAGCATGATCGCGGTAAATCCGGCCGGTGATGACGGCCAGCACCAAACCGAGAGCCGCCATGGCAAGTATGATCGCCACGAGGCTGACGCGCATGGAAATGCGGTTTAGCAATGTTTGCCTCTCGGAAAATGCTATTTTTCGCGTCTCGTTATCGAGAAATCACTGGGGAAATGCTCCTATCCCACGCCACTACCTGCAAATCTAATGCCACTTCAACCTCGTTGTGTCAAAAAATCAATGAGTTATCCGGAAATAGCGACGAGGATCACAGGAGTTCAATCTGTCCGTTTATCGGCTGAATAGCTCCGTCAGGCTACCCCCTAATGAACGACTGGTCGACTCCAATTGCAAAACTTGCGGAAACAACCGGTCAAGAGGCGAGTTCATTTCAGATCGGCGAAGGCGTCGGTGGTGGCTGTATCAACCAGGCGGTAACGCTTGAAGGCGGGGGCTTTCGCTATTTTGTAAAGAGTAACCACCCTTCCGGGTTGGAAATGTTTGCGGCCGAAGCCGAAGGTCTGCAAACCTTGGCAGCTACGCAAGCGGTACGCGTGCCGACCCCGGTATGCTGGGGTTCGGGATCCGATATGGCATTCCTGGTGCTCGAGTACCTGGATCTTTCGTCCGGACACCGTCGTGCTCAGGCCTTACTCGGCCGACAGCTTGCGGCAATGCACCAAACTTCCCACACCCGGTTTGGCTGGCATCGACCCAATACGATTGGGACCACGCGTCAGAGAAACGAGTATTCTGAAAGCTGGGTTGAATTCTTCAGACATCGGCGGCTCGGTTACCAGCTGGAGTTGGCTGGCCGAGGGGGGAACCGTGCCCTACAAGCAAGCGGCGAAAAGCTGCTTAGCCGCCTGAATTCCTTCTTCGAGGGCTACGCGCCGCCGCCGTCTCTCCTTCACGGAGATCTCTGGGTCGGCAACACGGGCGAAACAACGCTCGGGCAACCGGTTCTATTTGATCCTGCTGTCTATTTCGGTGATCGCGAGACGGATCTCGCCATGACTGAACTTTTCGGCGGGTTCTCGGAGACCTTCTATCGGAGTTACGACGAAGCCTGGCCCCTAGATCCGGGTTACGCGACGCGCAAGATCCTCTATAACCTCTACCACGTTCTCAATCATTTGAATCTATTCGGACGCGCCTATCTTAAACAGGCGGAACAAATGATCGGCGCACTTCTTGCGGCGGTTCGCTGAATCCTGGGCGCGATGACCGAAGGTTCTGGCGATTGCGTAAGACACTTAATCGGCAGACATTACTTCCACCCGACGGTTATGCGGTGAATCCCAGCTCGCGGTAAGAAATACCGAGGTCGGCCAGGTGTCGAAATATCAATGTTCTATCGGCTTTCGTTCGCCGGCCTCGACGGCCTCGCCGCCCTTACTTGCCGGCGACAACTCCGCTTCTACCCGATTGCGTCCGAGTCGCTTGGCGCGATACAAGGCGCGGTCCGCACGATCGACCAACGTGGTATGGAGGTCGCCGGGCATATAAAGCGTTAGACCGGCCGAAAACGTGGGGACCCGCATTTGCTTACCCTCGAAATTGCAGTGAATCGTCTGCGCTCGACTCTTCACCTTGCCCAACGCCGCCATCGCACCATCGAGAGAGGTGTTTGGGAGTAATACGGCGAACTCCTCGCCGCCATAGCGGGCTACCAGATCGTGGTGGCGCAGAATCGACAGCACGTGCGCGGCATAAGACCGCAGAACTTCGTCGCCGGCTGTATGGCCGTAGGCATCGTTGATCGCTTTAAATTCGTCGAGGTCCAACAACGCGAGCGCGAGCGGCGAGCCGTAACGCTGCGCCCGGCCGATTTCGTCTTGCAATCGGCGCATGAACGCCCGGCGATTCGGTAATCCGGTATATTCGTCGGTGAGACTCAAGAGACGAACTTTGTTAAGTTCATCGCGCAAGCGATCGCTGTCCGACTTGATGAGGCGCAAGAACTCGCTCGTGCGGCGCAGTTTGACCTCAAGCGAGCGATGCCCTTGGATCAACTCTTCGATCCCGCCAATCAGTATCTGCCGCAGGGTTTCTATTTCTTGTCCATTCTCCGCTTGTTGCAGGGCGTTCAATTCGATCTGGAGCAGCGCGCCGAATTCGCGGTTTTGGGTGATTGCGTCGCCGACATTCTGCGCGAACGCCTCTTGCAGTTTTGCGATTTCACCGCGTTTGCGGTCGAGATGAAGTCGATAGGCGGAATTTACACGCCGCTCGAGCTGCGACGGACTCGCTGCCGGCTCGACCGCCCCGGCAATCGGCTCGCTCGGCGGAACCTCCGTGGCCTCCGCCGCTACCCGAGTTTCAACTGCTGCTTCGGCCGCTGGGGCGGGTTCCGCAGCCGGTGCCGGCGCAGGGGCTTTCGAGCTTGCCGCCGCGGTCGATTCGTCGCGTAACAACTCGTTCAGAACGTCGCTTAATCCGACTTCGCCGCTGAGTGCGCCTTCTTTTGCCGGCAGCGGCGCTTCCCCGGCGGTGGCCAGCGAAGGCGAAGGAGGCACGATGCCGCCGGCGGCTTCCAAGGCGTGCCGCAGCTCGTTCAATTTCGTATTAATTGAATTCACGTGCGCCAGTGAAGGGTCCGATGCGTAGGCGTCAAGCAATAGCCGAAGCAACATACCGTAGACTCGCTGTATGTGGCGCTGCGCGGCCTCCTCATCCGAGAGCAACTGGCTGATCTGGTCGTAGATCACCACCCCAACCGGCGTCTCTTTGAGTTCTTCAAAAACCGCCAGCATGGAGGATTGCGGCTCGGCCGAATCCGCTTCCGGTGCACCCATCGTCAAATCTGCCCCCCGACACAGGCGCATATACGCCTGTGTGCCCCACGTCGCACGAAATCGCAAACAACTGCGGTGAATCCCCTGGCTGCAGCTGCAGCTGTGCTGAAGCGACAGCCCCCCTTGTGCGCTTCGACTCTAACCCGCCAATCTTCAAATAACAACTGACGATGTACGTCACAAGTTCTAGGAAAGATTCCGCTTGAGATTCACGAAACAGCTCAGGAAGTACACCAAGTACGTGAACTAACGCACGGCTTCTCCGGAAACTGAGCTACGCGGGTATCGTTCTGCGCGAACACGCGGATTAGCCGTGGTAGGTGCGACTCAGTTCATGCACTGCATTAACCAAATGCGCCACATTCTCCGGATCGATATCGGGTGTAATGCCATGCCCCAGGTTGAAGATATGTCCTGGTGCCTTGCCGAAACGTTCGAGAATATCCGCCACTTCGCGTTGGATGCTCTCCGGCGTTCCCGTAAGTGCGGCGGGATCGAGATTTCCTTGCAATGCGACGCGGTTACCGACCCGTTCGCGCGCTTGGCCAAGATCAGTCGTCCAATCGATGCCCAACGCGTCGGCGCCGGAATCCGCCATCGCTTCCAGCCATTGCCCGCCATTCTTTGTGAACAGAATCACCGGTGCAGGCGACACCGCAGCATGGCGCCTCAACACACCGAGGATATCGGCCATGTAATTCAGTGAGAAGATTTTGTACTGGTGTGTCGACAGCACGCCGCCCCAGGTGTCGAAGATCATCAACGCTTGGGCACCGGCGGCCGCTTGGGCGGCAAGGTACTCAGCCACGGCGCGCGCCAGCACCGCCAGCAGCCGATGCAACGTGTCCGGCTCACGGTACAGCATGTGCTTGATCTCGGCGAAATCGCGACTGCTACCGCCCTGAACCATGTATGTCGCCAGGGTCCACGGACTGCCCGCGAATCCGATTAGCGGAACGCGGCCGTCGAGTTCGCGCCGCGCCATGCGAATCGCGTCCATCACGTAGCGCAGATCCTGTTCTGGGTCCGGCACGCCAAGCGCGGCGACGTCGGCGGCACTACGTATCGAACGCCGGAACGCAGGACCCTCGCCTTCGACGAAGTAGAGGCCGAGCCCCATCGCGTCCGGAATCGTCAAAATATCGGAAAATATGATCGCCGCGTCTAACGCGAATCGGTTAATCGGTTGCAGTGTTACTTCGCAGGCAAGTTCGGGCGTCATACAAAGCGCACGAAAATCGCCGGCGCGAGCGCGCACCTCGCGGTACTCGGGTAGATAGCGACCGGCCTGACGCATGATCCAGATCGGCGTGACGTCGACAGGTTCGCGACGAAGAGCGCGCAACAATCTGTCGTTTTTGAGCTGTGTCATGGAGGGTAATGTGAAAACCGGCCGAACGCGGTCGGTCGCTCTTCCCAGAGTCTGCGATGCGCGGCAGACCGCTACGGCAACGGTGCCGGCAGGTCCGAAGCGCCCATCAAGTAACAGTCGACGCCGCGCGCGGCGGAACGCCCCTCCGCGATTGCCCACACGATCAGCGATTGTCCACGCTGCATGTCGCCGGCGGCGAATACACCCGGCACGCTGGTCATCCAATTCTCATCGCGCCATACGTTCCCACGGTCGGTCAGCTTCACGCCCAATTGCTCCAGCATGCCCGGCCGCTGGGGTCCAACGAAACCCATGGCAAGCAAAACCAAGTCTGCCTTCAGGGTGAATTCGCTGCCCGCGATTTCTCTAAGCGTGGGGCGCCCGTTTTCCAGAACCATTTCGACCTTAATTAATTCGAGGGACGTCACGCGACCGTCTTCACCGCCAAAATGTTTGGTCGACACCGAGTACACGCGCTCGACGCCTTCCTCATGGGCCGACGAGACGCGATAGATCGTCGGCCACTGCGGCCAAGGATTGGTCGGCGCCCGATGTTCCGGCGGCCGCGGCATGATTTCCAGTTGATGCACGCTCGCCGCGCCCTGGCGATTGACCGTCCCGAGACAATCGGCACCGGTGTCCCCGCCGCCGATAATAATAACGTGCTTACCCTTCGCGTCGACGCGCGTCTCGGCCGGTACCGTATCGCCGGCACACAAGCGATTCTGCTGCGGCAGGAACTCCATCGCTTGATGGATTCCCTTTAGCTCGCGCCCCGGGACGTTGAGTTCGCGCGGTTCGCACGCGCCGCCGGCGAGAACGATTGCGTCGAAGTGCCGGCGCAACTCGTCGACCGGCGCGTTCACGCCGATATGCGCGTTGGCGCGAAACTCAACACCCTCGGCCTGCATCTGTCCGAGACGCTGATCGAGTAATTTCTTTT
>Ga0214471_10002217_pt1 | contig 15286 bp, 11 predicted proteins | sample RVTome_5_FD_207665 | JGI IMG/M metagenome (GOLD analysis project Ga0214471, IMG submission 207665) | Soil microbial communities from uranium-contaminated site in the Upper Colorado River Basin, Wyoming, United States - RVT142D155 | ecosystem: Environmental > Terrestrial > Soil > Contaminated >... | reverse complement strand
AGGCTCGACCCCGACGTTGCTCACCGCAACCAGGTCCTCGTCACCAGGTGGCTGCCTGCGGTCGGCCTCGAACACGGTGGGCCGCCCCTCCTCGGAAGCGTGGCGGAACCGGATGGTGAACGGATCTGGCATGTGTATGAGGACCTGGGCGAGATGACACTCGACTCCGATCCGACCGACATGGTCCGCGTCGAAGAGAGCCTCCGCCTCATCGCCGCCGTGCACGGTCGATTCGCCGGTCATGCCCTACTCGGCGAGTGCCGGCTGTGGGGTGGAGATCTGGGTATGCCCTTCTATCATTCGAACGCAGTCGATGGCATCCGTGCGCTCGAAGCCCTCGATCCGGCCGGGTGGAGACCGGTTCATCGCACCGCCCGGCATACCCTGCTCGAGACACTCCAGGAAATGCTCGACAACGGAGCCCAGATTGCCTCGCTGCTGGCGGAGCAGGGCGGCCCCGAGACGCTACTGCACGGGGATCTGTGGCGCCAGAACGTGCTCCTGGTACCCGCGGGACAGGACGAGTTCCGCCCCCGCCTCATCGACTGGGACCACGTCGGGGTGGGTCAGGTGAGCTATGACCTGTCGACCCTCCTCAGCCGCTTCGCCTCCTCGGAGCGGCACACGGTGCTGGAGATGTATCGCCAGGAGATGTCGCCGGCGGGCTGGCAGCTGCCTGACTCCCGCATCCTCAACCGGCTATTCGACGCGGCCGAACGAGCTCGGATCGCTAACCGTGTCATCTGGCCCGCGGTCGAGATCCGGTTTGGCAGTCAGATGGAGTGGGCACTCGACCACCTGGTCGAGCTCTCCCAGTGGTTCGACCGGATCGAACCGGTGCTGTGATGACCACCGTGGTCGTGGCGCCCCACAAGGTGGTCGGATTTCCCCAAGGTGGGGGGCACTTCTGGGTGTACATGCAGTACGTTCTCGGCCTCCGACAGCTCGGCTGTCAGGTCTACTGGCTGGAGCAGCTCCATCCCGAAGAAAAGGCGCTCCGGGACCCTGCCACTCTGCAGGTCTTCACCGACCGGATGGCTCGCTTCGGCCTGCGTGACCGGTTCATCCTGTATTCCTGTGATGGAGACAGACTCGACTTCCGTGTCGGCGGGCCGGAGAACGCCGAAGCCATCCTCCAAGGAGCGGACCTGCTACTCAACTTCCATTACGCGGCCGAGCCACCGATCCTGAACCACTTTCGGCGTACTGCACTGGTCGACATCGACCCTGGCCTCCTTCAGTTCTGGATCAGCCAACGCCAGCTCACGGTGCAACCCCACGACCTCTACTTCACCATCGGTGAAACGGTGGGCACCGAGCGGGCCCGGTTCCCCGACGTCGGGATCTCCTGGCTGCCAACCCGGCCAGTCGTCAACCTCGACGCATGGCCATTTCACTATCTCCCCGATGCCGCGCCTTTCACGTCCGTCTCCACCTGGGCGACCGACTCATGGATGGTGGACGGAACCATCGCGTACGAGAACTCCAAACGCATCACTTACCGACAGTTCGCGCAACTGCCGAGCCTCACCAACCAGGAACTCGAGCTCGCCCTCTATCTGATCGACAAGGACGACGCCGAGCGGGAATGGATGGAAGGACAAGGTTGGTCCATACGCCTTTCCACCGAAGTGGCCGGAGACCCCGAGCAATACCGCGCCTACATCCAGGCCTCACGGGGCGAATTCAGCGTCGCCAAACCGGCCTACCTGTCGTTCCAGACCGCGTGGGTGAGCGATCGCTCGCTCTGCTACCTCGCCAGCGGGAAACCGGTGGTGGTGCAGGACACCGGTCCCAGCACATACCTGCCAGTTGGCGAAGGGCTGTTCCGGTTCAAGTCCCTGGAGCAGGCAGCGGCAGCCATAGAGACCATCAACCAGGACTACGCAGGACATTGCCGGGCGGCGAGACAGATCGCCCAGACCCTCTTCGACAGCCGCACCGTGCTCCACGACCTGCTCGACCGGGCACTGGCCTGAAACCGTTTGAGGGCCTCGGGTGATGCACGAACGGGGTCGTGGACGCCCAGCCCGAGTTGTTCTTCGTCGGGCTCAAGCTGCTCTACGCACCTTCCTCGTCGAGCCTCCTCGGTGTCGGTCGGGATGCGCGGTTCGTAGCGGATCGGATCGCTGCGCGTCAACGAGCCACTGCATCCGCATGATGGACGTGGCGCGGTCAGCTTCCCGAACCTGAGCACTCGATACATCGCGCAACACGAAGTCTGTGGCCCTGAGTTGGCGGCACGCCGACTCTCTGGTGAGTAGTGGCGTCCGTTCGGCGCGGGGGTGTTGGGGCCCCCGCTGTCAACCGGTAATCCCCGGCATCGATCTCTCCCAATCTGCACGCCGGTTGAGCTACCCGGGTTCTGATGATCTCATGTCTGGCGTTGCATTTGCGCTCCGCCTTCACAGCAAATGGCCCGTAGACTGGTGTCATCATCAATGGGTGGCCGGCTGCTGTTCGAGCGCAGCGCAAAACACCACCCGGCCCTCAAATGCGGCGAATCGTCAGCTACTACTTGATAAAACGCGGGGACGTAGCTCAGTTGGAAGAGCACCGGCTTTGCAAGACGGCTGAGCTGAGCGCTGTGCAAGAGGGCGTTTGCCCAGGTCGCGTCAGTCCGGAAAACGTATTGTTATCTACTCTTGCGGATGTTCTGAATCACTGACTCTGAGCCTGCCTGTGGCTGGTGAATGTCGCTCTCGCCACCTTTCACTTTTCGTACTATTTTGAGTCGGGTGGCACCGATACCTCGCGTTCGTGCAGCGGCCATCTACTGCAGGATCAGTCGCGATGTCGGCGGCTCGGGCCTTGGGGTGGCTCGCCGGGATACCCGCACTTCTAGAGCGGCTGCCGATACTCAGGCCGGCGAGAATCTGTCGTGAAAAACAGCCGGCGCTAACCAGGGCGGAGTGCGGTCAGTTCGCTTATCAGCCAACGAGGCAGGTCGATCGAACCGGTGGCAGCGTTCTGTTTGGTGTTCGCCGGCGAAGACGATCCGGCGATCGCCACCGTGAAATCGTCCTGCTGTACCACCCATGCCAGCGCGAGTTGGGCGAGTGGCAGTCCCGCCCGGGCCGCTAGGGGCCGAAGGCGTTCGACGTAGGCAACGTGGTTGCCGAGCACATCTGTGGCGAAGAGTGACCGCTGGTAGGGCGACAGCTCCTTCTCCGTCTTGCCCCGCCCCCAACTCGTGTCAGTGAACGAGCGCCCATGGCTGACTTTGCCCGTGAGGAGGCCAAGAGCCAGCGGCCCGTAAGCAATGAAAGCGGTTCTCGCCTTGGCGCAGTGTGCCCGCAGGGCTTCATGCTCCTCTCGGTGGATCAACGAGAACTGGTTTGTCACCGCGTCGACGTGACGTAGGCGCTCGCATCGTTCCACCTGCTCCAGGTGGAAGTTGCAAACCCCTACTCGGCGGGTAAGGCCGGCATCGACGAGCGAAGCCATCGCCTCCCACACCTCCTCGATGGGAAGCGACGGGTCGGGCTCAAGAACCTGATAGAGGTCGAGGACGTCACGTCGAAGACGCTTCAGGCTCCCCTCCGCGGCCGCTCGAACCGTTCCTGCGGTAAGGGAACCGTGAAGCTTGTGCCACACCTTGGTGAAGACCTGGGCCTGACCCTGGAGGGCTCGTCCGACCAGTTCTTCTCCCCGCCCCATCCCATAAACCTCGGCGGTGTCGACCCAGTTCATACCCGCCTCGACCCCCGCACGGATGGCTGCGATCGCCACGGCCTCGTCGGGATCGACCGAGATCTCCCAGGCGCCAAACCCGATCACCGAGACCGGCGGTCCGTCCTTGCCGAGCCTCTTCATGCGCATGCTCATGATCTCGGCTCAGTATTAGTGCCGAGGGACATCGGAGACCAAGAAAAGTCGAAATCGGTTTTACCGATTCGGGGCCGAATGGTCCAGGCCCCTGAAAGGAAAAATGCCTGCCCTGCTTCCGTGGGGTCCGGGTGCGAACTACGCCTTCCGATACTTCGCTGGCCGTCCTCTCAGGCAATGCCGCTTGCTATCGGTCCGGCTTGACCCGGGTGGTCTTTTGACTGATACTCGGCTCGAAATTCAGCTGGGAGGAAGCAGTTGTGTCGGAGCATCCCAACGTCGCCTTCTATCGGCGAGCATACGAAGCATTCACCAAAGGCGACGCAAACAAGATCCGCGAGATGCTCTCCGACGACCTGGTCTGGCACGTGCCGGGAAGACATCGGTTCTCCGGCGACCGCGACAAAGCCCAGACCATGGCACTGTTCGAAGAAGTCGTTCCCGAGTTCTCAGAGACCGGACAGCCGGTGATTACCTCCTTCAATATCGAGGTGGAAGACGTCGTCGCCACCGACGAATGGATATTCACAAGGGTCCACTGGAACCACTCCCGCAACGGCAAGCACTTCGACCAGCACGGCGTGGAGATTTATCGTATTAACCCCGAATGCCAGATCGCCGAGTTCTGGGCGTTAATGCGAGACACTGCGGCGTTTGACGAATTCTTCGCGTAAAGCCCGAGCCGCCGGGAGACGAAGCTGCTTCAGGCACCTGACGCGGAAGCCGAGTGCGGGAGCACCGCCCACAGATCGGGTTCGAAACGGAGCGTCATCAGCCCGACCACGATGCCGAGCGCCATCCCCAACAGCCCCGCCACCGGAGCCGTCAGGAAGGGCGACCAGCCCTGGTACACCAGCAGCGCCGCTGCCAGATAGCCGCCGATTCCGATTTCATGGGCTTCCCCTCGTACGGGAAGGGGCCCTTCGAACGTATCGGCGTTTAAACGACCGCGCCCTTGCTGTCGGCGTTCTTGCTCGTTTCCTTACTCGAGTGTGTTGCCGGATGGCTGCTCTGGAGCGGTGCAAAGGCCGGAGCCCTCTTGTCCCTGGTGCTCTTGCCCTTAGGGGCAATCCTCTGGTGGGGGTTCGCGTTGCCGATCCCACCGATTCTCGCCGTGGTGTGGGCTGTCCTCATCATGCTCAACTGGCAGCAGCTCCGCTGAGCGGTTCGTGAGGAGACCGGCTCTCTAAGAGTGCCGCAGGATTACGTCCTCATCAGCACGCGGAACAGTTGACTGCACTCAACACTAGAGATGGTCTTCAGTCGCCGGGGGGTGGGCAGGTTGGCAATTTGCTTGCCCAAGCGCCGCGTCGAACAGGTAACCGGCGGCCTCCCTTTTGCCTTCGAGCTCGCCGTCGCATGAGGGCTCCGGCGCGTCCATCGGTCTACAACTAGCGCCTATTAACCTGGTGGACCGGTCATCGGGCAAGACGTTGACCATCACACTCTGGGAGACCGAAGAGGCAATGCGCAACGGCGAGGAAGCAGCGAACCGAATCAGAACCGACAAGGCCGCCGCCAGCGGAGGCAAAATCGTGAGCGTGGAACACTACGAAGTTGCCGCAGCCGAGCTTCGTTGATTGGGAGACACAATGGATGGCTTTCCAATGCAAGGAGTCCAGTCTGTCGTGGCGAATGGAGCCACCCTCGCCTACCTCGAACGAGGTCAGGGGCAGGGCGTCGTGTTCGTCCACGGAGGCTATAGCGACCTTCGCACCTGGCTCCCTCAGCTCGACGCATTTGCCGAGAGGTATCGGACAGCGGCCTATAGCCGTCGCTACGCCCGTCCCAACGAGGACATCCCTGAGAGCCGGGACGACCAAATGGTCCCCCACGTTGAGGATCTGATAAGCATGCTTCGAAGCCTCGACCTCGCCCCGGCCCATCTGGTAGGCAACTCGTGGGGCGCCTTCATCTGCCTTCTCACAGCGCTCAAAGAGCCGGACCTGGTGCGCACACTCGTCCTCGGTGAGCCACCCGTGCTGCCCCTATACATCAGCAACACCCCGAAGGTTGGCGAGATTCTGCGACTGTTCCTGCGGGATCCCAAGGCGGCGATCACGATCATGGGCTTCGCAGCGAAAGTCTTGGGCCCAACCGAGAAGTCGTACCGGCGCGGCGACTTAGAGGGCGGAACGAAAACCTTCGTGTCAGGGGTGCTGGGCGCTCGGGCCTACGAGGCGCTTCCCGAGGAGCGCAAACAACAGATGCGCGAGAACCACAACGCCGACCGGGCCCAGATTCTGGGGGCGGGCTTCCCGCCGCTTACCGACGCCGACGTCCGCCACGTCAAGACGCCCACCCTGCTGGTCACCGGCGAGCACAGCCCGCCTCTCCTGCGACGTACCTTGACAGGCAAGCTCGAGAGCCTCCTCCCAGACGTCGAGCGGGTTGAGATCCCCAACGCTTCCCACATCATGCATGAACAGAACCCGAAGGGTTTCAACCAGGCGGTTTTGGCCTTCCTCCACCGGCATGCGGCTTAACCAAGAGGGACATGAGCGAGCTCTCCCAATTGGCAAATCTCACGGCTCGGATCCATGGTGAAGAATGAACCCTGACCGAAGGGAGTGAGAATGTTACGAACGCCTCTCTGTGAATTGTTGGGAATCGATCATCCCATCATCCAGGCGGGTATGGGCCCGTTCGGTAGCGGCGCCGAACTTGCCGCCGCCGTATCCAATGCCGGGGCGATCGGAACCCTGGGGGCCGCCGTCCGGCCAGTGGACGAGCTCCGCCGGCAGCTGGCGATGCTGGAGGACCTCACCGACCGTCCCTTCATCGTCAACTTCACCCAACCTTGGCTGCAGCAGAACCCGCAAACCTTCGATGTTGCTCTGGAGTACAAGCCCGCCGTCGTTTCTTTGGCGCTAGGGGACCCGGCAGAGCTGCCCGAGCGAGCGCACGACGCCGGGGCCTTGTTCATCCAGCAGGTTCATACCAGTGAGCAGGCGGAGCTGGTGGCGGAGCGCGGAGTGGACGTCATCATCGCGCAAGGGACAGAGGCTGGAGGATTCACCGGGACAGTCGCCATGACGGTGCTGGTGCTCGAGGTCCTCGATGCAGTTAGCCCGATCCCTGTCGTCGCCGCCGGAGGAATCGGTGATGGTCGAGGCATGGCTGCAGCCCTCGTTCTGGGCGCCGACGGCGTCAACCTGGGTACTCGCTTTCTAGCCTCGGAGGAGGCCTCGGTGGCAGAGGAGTGGAAAAAGGCCATACTCGGCGCCCAATCCCAGGACGCGATCAAGGTGGATTTGTGGGACCGCATATTTCCCAAGCCCGGCGGTGGCGCCTTCGACGTCGTTCCGCGTGCCCTCGGCACTGCGTTCATCGAGGAGTGGAAGAGGCGAGAGGATGAGGCTGGAAGAGAAGCCGACCGCCTCCAAGCAGAAATTATGTTGGCCATCCAGCAGGAAAGGTTCGAAGAAGTGGTGCCGTTCACCGGGCAGACCGCGGGGCTGATCAGCGAGGTCCTTCCCGCCGGCGAAATCGTCCACAGGTTGATCGTGGAGGCGGAGGACACGCTGCGCCGAGCCAGCGGCCTTCTTGACTGACTCTCACCGGACCTGCCGCCTTATGGCATGCGCTGGGGCCATGAACCGTCCTTGCGCGGATCCCGTGCTTCCAGTTTTGGTGGACGCAAGGCGGTGGAGCATTCCGCCGATGATGACACCAGCGGGCCCGACGTCAATGACCCGAGGCTCGCCGAAATAGCGGGAAAAAAGCCCTGGCTCACAACCTCGCCAGCACTCACACCGTATGAGTCCTCTCCACCCGCGACCAGCCGGCAGATCCCGGGCTGCCAGGCGATATATACAGTCGCATTCGACGCCGGCGCACGCCCAAGGATTGCCCCAACAGCTCTCATCGGCCTGGCTCCTGGACGAGCTTTAGCCCGGGCCGACTCCCTCTGCCGAAAGGTCGTTCGCCTGTGGGAGACCAGGTGGCAAACGAGATCGGCGCTCAAATCCGCCCGAGTGTGCACTCGCTCAGCTGGATGCCCCTGCTGGTGCGGTCAGATGATTCACCGAGGCGTTTGAGATGACACATACGGCTAAAGCCGTACGAGTGCTGGTAGTGCAGCTGTCGGCCGGTCGGCTGTTGAAAGAACTCGCAGCGGTGGGAATCGTAAAACGTCGCCACGACAACTGAGGCTGGGATGACTGTGCCTGCCCAGCGCGCCTCAACATCGCAGGTGAGCACGAAGACCTAAACTGGCGGCCAGGGCCGGTCGCTGTTCGAGCGCTGTGCTTAAACACCATCGGCCAATCGGACTGCAAACGGGGACGTAGCTCAGTTGGAAGAGCACCGGCTTTGCAAGCCGGGGGTCGTGGGTTCGAGTCCCATCGTCTCCACCCAGGCGCACCGGGATTGAACCCGTCCCATTTGGTGTTGCCATTTACGACGTCGACCAAGGAGCCGAGATGCCGAATGCCGTGATCATCGATGCGGTGCGCACCCCGATCGGGAGGCGGAACGGTGTGTTCAAGGATGTCCATCCCGTCGATCTCGCCGCCATTCCCCTTCAGGCGCTAGTCGAGCGAAACCAGCTCGACCCGTCACAGATCGACGACGTGATCATGGGAACTGTCAGCCAGACCGGGGAGCAGGCCTACAACGTCGGGCGCAACGCTGCCCTCGCCGCCGGGTTTCCCGAGGAGGTGCCGGGTGTCACCATCGACCGCCAGTGCGGCTCCTCGCAGCAAGCTGCCCACTTCGCCGCCCAGGCGGTGATGGCCGGAGCCCAGGACATCGTGATCGCGGCCGGGGTCGAGAACATGACGCGGGTGCCGATGGGGGTCACGGCCCAACAGGGTCCCGGATTGCCCTTCGGCCCCCGGATGTTGGGTCGCTACTCCCAAGGACTGGTCCCCCAGGGGATCTCGGCGGAGATGATGGCCGAGAAGTGGGGGATCTCCCGCGCCGAGCTCGACCAATTGGCGCTCGACTCACATCTCCGAGCGGTCCAGGCCACCGAAGAGGGACGATTCGAGGAGCAGATGATCCCGGTGGGCGTGACCCGGGAGAACGGGATGCGTGAAACCATCTCCCGCGATGAGGGAATCCGCCCCGACACCTCACTCGAGAAGTTGGGGGCGCTACAGCCGGCGTTCAAGGGCGATGGAGTTGTCACAGCCGGCAACTCGTCCCAGATCTCCGACGGGGCGGCCGCGGTGCTGATCATGTCCGAGGATCGGGCAGCCCAACTCGGACTCACTCCCAAAGCCCGTTTCGTGGCGTTCGCCATGGCCGGAGTAGACCCGGTGATGATGCTCACCGGTCCCATTCCCGCCACCGAGAAGGTGCTGGCACGAGCCGGGCTCGGCATCGGCGACATCGACCTCTTCGAAGTGAACGAGGCGTTCGCTTCGGTGACCGCGGCATGGAGGATCGAGCACGGCGGCTCCGACCCGATGGCACTCTGGGAGCGATCCAACGTCAACGGTGGGGCCATCGCTCTCGGGCACCCCCTCGGCGCTTCCGGTGCTCGGCTGCTCACCTCGCTCGTATGGGAGTTGGAGCGGACGGGCGGCCGTTACGGTCTACAGACCATGTGTGAGGGCGGCGGGATGGCCAACGCCCTGATCATCGAGCGGATTTGACGGCCAACGTGGGCGAGGTGCCCCCTCCGGCCCTCCGTGCCACCTCCCCCAACATCACTTCGCTCCTGGGGGAGGGAGTATGACCGGGGACACCGTCCTCGATGTGCTCCTCGCCTTGGTGATCGGGGTCGTGATCTGGCGGATGTCGATCGCGGTGATCCGGATGCTGGGCACCCCGCCGCCTGAGATCGACCCGGACGAGGTGGTGCCGGTGGACCAGGACTACAAGTGCACCGTATGTGGGGCCGAGTTGACGATGCGTGCGATCAACGTGCGGGACGAGGCCCCGCCTCGGCACTGTCGGGAGGACATGATCCCGGTCTGGCGCCCCGCCTGAAAACCGAATCACAAACGTGTAGTTATCCCGAGGATTCTCCACAGCATGTTGAGAACTACACCCGTGTAACTCGATCGGGAGCTCTTTGCCTCGATTACGCTCGCCGCCGTGCCCGAGTCGAAGCGCCGCAAATCCAAGAGCCGTCCCGCCCCGGCTCTGACAGCTGCCGCCGCGGCCAAGGCGAAGGACCCCAGCCCCACCTGGTACGTCGCGGTGATGGCCGGCCTCATGGTCATCGGGGTGATCCTGGTCCTGAGCAGATTCGTCTTCCAACTCGAGAGGCTGGTGTTGGTCGCCGGCCTCCTCTGCATCGCCGTCGGCTTCCTGATGACGACCAACTACCGATAGGCCTCGGCTAGGGACCGAGAGTCGTCGAGGTGGTCGGAGCCGTCGTCGTGGTCGGCGGCGGGGTGAACTCACCGAGAGTCACTGTGACCACGTCGCCTGGGAACACGGTCACCCCTTCTTCTGGGAATTGGTCCACGACCAGACCGTCCTGGGAGGCATCGACAACCGGTTGAGTGCTGTTGGAAACGTTGATCCCCAGACCCAGCTCGGCGAGCCTTGCTTCCGCTTCACTCGGAGTCAGGCCGAGCAAGTTGGGCACGTCCACCGGCTCGGGCCCTTGGGAGACCACCAGCAGAATGGTGTCACCCGAACGCACCTCTTCTCCTGCTTCGGGATCGGTCCTGATCACCAGACCCTCGGCCACGTCATTGGAGAACTCGTCCTGGATCGTCGAAAGCAAGCCCAATCTCTGGAGCGCGGTAACCGCGTCGCGCTCGGTCTCGCCCGCCAGCACCGGCAGGATGTGGGTCTCAGGTCCGCTCGAAATGACCAGGTCGATCTCAGCACCAACACCCGCCAGGACCCCGGCGCCCGGGGTCTGTCTGATGACCGTTCCCTCGGCGAAAGTGGCGTTGGGCTCTTCGGTCACATCGCCGAGAACGAAGCGGTTCTGTTCGATGATCTCCTCTGCTGCTTGCAGGGTTTGGCCGACCAGAGGTGGGACTGCGAATTCCTCGATACCCGTGGAGATGAACACCTCGACCTCAGAGCCCTCCTCGGCCTCGGTGCCGGCCGCCGGGTTGGACCGAATAGCAAGGTTGACCGCGACCTCCTCGCTTGACTCCGGGGTGAATTTGACCACGAAACCATCCGCTTCCAACCGGGCGCGGGCCTGCTCCTGGGTCATCTCGAATACATTGGGGATCTCGATCAATTCCGCTTCGGCGTTGCCGCCTCCAGCCAGGCGGAACAGGACGAACAGCAGGATCGCCAAGGCGATGAGCAGTGCGAAAGCGGTGATGATGAAAGGCATCTGGGACGAGGGCTCCTCCTCGATCCCGCGGTAGACCTCATCAGGAGGCACGGTGGCCGGCGGAACCTGAGTGGTCGTCATCACTCGGGTGACGTTGTCACCCCCTGCCACCGCTCCAGCGGCTGCTGCGGCCACCGCCACCGGCTCCACACTCTGTCCCCGGAGCACAGACAGCAGATCAGCCCTCATCTCGTCGGCGCTCTGGTATCTCCCGTTGGGGTCCTTGCGCATGGCCTTGGTGACCACCGTGTCGAGCGGAGCCGGGACATCGGAGTTGAGGGCTGACGGGGCAGGCGCCTCTGTCGAGACATGCTGGAAGGCCACCGACATCGGGCTGTCGCCGGTGAACGGTGGTCGTCCGGTGAGCATCTCGTACAGGACCACGCCGAGCGCATACACATCACTGCGAGCGTCGGCGGCGGCGCCTTGGGCCTGTTCCGGGCTGAAGTAGGTGGCAGTGCCGATGACGGCGCCGGTTTTTGTCAGCTCCGCGCTGTCGTCCCACGCCCTGGCGATCCCGAAGTCGGTGACCTTCACCGTGCCGTCCTTGGCCAGGAGGATGTTCCCCGGCTTGACGTCGCGATGGACCAGCCCTGCCTGATGGGCGACGGACAGCGCCGCCGCCGCCTCGGCGGCGATCTCGGTGGCCCTCCGGGCGAGCAATGCCCCTTCGGACTTGAGAACATCCCGCAGCGAGCGGCCATCAACCAGCTCCATGACGATGAAGTAGGTGCCCTGGGCCTGTCCCCAGTCGTAGATGCCGACAATGTTGGGATGACTGAGATTGGCCGCGGCCTGCGCTTCGCGCCGGAACCTCTTGACAAAGGCCTCGTCCGCGGAGTACTGGGCGTGGAGGACCTTGATCGCCACCCGACGGTTGAGCAGGGTGTCCTGGCCCTCGTAAACGTCGGCCATCCCGCCCCGTGCCAGATGGGACGTGACGTGGTAACGATCGGTCAGTTCACTAGGGGTGTTCATGGGAGGCGGTGGATTGTAGGAACGCCCTGGGGCCAACTCATGGGGTTCCCTGCAACCAGAGTGAGATCAGGTCGCCGGCGATTGGAGCCGCCACCGCCCCACCGGTTGCCGATTCGCCGAAATCGCCGCCACCGGCGATCAGGACTGCGATCGCGATCGTGGGGTCCTCGACCGGGGCGAACCCGATGAACCAGGCGTGGGGCCCATCGCCGGCGCCCTCGGCGGTCCCGGTCTTGCCGGCAACCCGGATCCCGGGCACGGTGGCATTGCGGCCCGTCCCCTCGGTCACGACGCGCTCCATCATCTGGGCGAGAACCGATGCCGTGGCGGGGGCCATTGCCCGCCCCAACGAGGCGGGTTCGGTCTCCTCGAGGGTGTTCGCATCGGCGTCGAACACCCGATTGACCAAGTAGGGACTGGGGACGAGCCCCTGATTGGCAACGGCGGAGGCGACCATTGCCATGTGCAACGGGGTGACACGCACGTCGCGTTCCCCGATCCCGCTCTGAGCCAGCGCCGCAGGATCACCGATCAGGTCGTCCACCGGATAGGTGGCCTGGGGGACGGTCCAGGGGAAGGTCAGGTCGGTGTTGAACCCCAGGGCGCCCGCCGTGATCCCGATGTCTTCGGCCCCAAGCCGCACCGAGAGGTCGGCGAAGATCGTGTTGCAGGAGCGAACGAAGGCAACCAGCAGACTCACGGTGTCCCCGTCCTCGCAGACGCCACCGTCGAAGTTGGAAATGGTCCCTGTCGAGGCCTCCAACTCGTACTCCAGGGGGTCGGGGAACTCGGTCCCTGGGTCGGCCTCACCGGTGTCGAGGGCGGTGGCAGTCACCACCGTCTTGAAGGTGGATCCCGGAGCGAACAGCTCCCGTGTCGCCCGGTCACTGAGCGGGCTCTCCGGGTTGGCGAGTAGGGAATCCCACGCGGCCGACGCGTCCTCGCCGAGAAGTGACTCGGGGTCGAATGAGGGGGAGGAGACAGAGGCGAGCACCGCCCCGGTCTTGGGGTCGAGGGCGACCACGGCGCCGGTCTGCCCGCCAAGTGCCTCATACGCAGCCTGCTGCAATGTCCCATTCACGGTCATCTCGAGACTTTGGGACCGAAGGTCGCGGCCCAGGATGACCGAGACCAGGTCGCTGATCGTCAGGTCGCTCTTCGAGCGCAGTATCGACGCATAGGCCTGCTCGAGACCGGAGTCGCCGACGATGAAGGAGTTGTAACCGACGACGTGGGCGAAAGCCTCACCCTCGGGGTAGGTGCGGACAAACGAGCGCGGGTCCATCGGGTCGACCACCGACTCAGCGACCACGGTGCCGTCGATGGTGACGATCAGACCTCTTTCCTTGCCTCGCTCCGAGAGGGCCGGCCGGGCATTGCGGGGATCGGCTTTGAGGGTGTCGGCATGGATCACCTGGATCCAGGTCACGGCCAGGAGCAACACACAGAAGGAGGTGAAGACCCCGATCGAGATACGGCGCACCGGGCCGTTCATGACGCTTCCTCATGACTGATCCGAAGCAGGAGGGCGATCAGGATGAGGTTGCCCACCAGCGCCGAGCCCCCGTACGACATGAAGGGAAGGGTGATTCCGGTCAGCGGCACCACCCTGACCACACCTCCGATGATGAGGAAGGTCTGGACGGCGAACACGAAGGTGAGCCCCGCTGCCAGCAGTTTGCGAAACATGTCCCGGCTCCGGAAGGAGATGCCGAGACCCACCGCGATGACCAGCGAGAAGAGGGCGAGCACGGACACCGTGCCCGCAAACCCCAGCTCCTCACCCACCGCGGCAAAGATGAAGTCGGTCGAAGCGTTGGGGATCAGGTCGGGGCGGCCTAGACCGGGGCCGGCGCCAGAGAGGCTTCCCGTCCCCATGCCAAACAGTCCCTGAGCGATCTGGTACCCCTCGTCTTCGTAGTGCTGGAAAGGGGTCAGCCAGGCTATGACGCGCCGCTGAACGTGGTCGAACATGTAGTACGAGGCGACCCCGGCCACCGCCGCCATCAACCCTCCTGCCACCAGGTAGCCAGTAGTTCCGGTGGCGGCGTAGAGCAGGAGAACAAAGCCCGCGAAGAGCAGCAACGAGGCCCCGAGGTCACGCTGGGAGATGAGGATGAGGATGCTGACCATCCACGTGAGGACCAGCGGTATCAGCTGGCGGGGCTCGGGGAAGCGGATCGGGCCCAGATGCCGACGGGCCTCGCGCAGGGCCCTTTGATGATCCGCGAGGTAGGCGGCCACGTAGATCACGAATCCGAGCTTGGCGATCTCGGCCGGTTGGAATTGGAGGGTGGTGAATCCCAGATCGAGGACGATCCAGAGACGAGACCCGTTCACCACCAGGCCCTTGAGCGGGAACCCCCAGTCGGTGGGCAGGTTGGGGAGCAGCAACAGGGCCAGGGAGACCAGCAGCATGATGTTGCGGTAACGGCGGAGGATTGTCGTCGAGCTGCGGGCGAAGAGGGCGAGCACGGCCATGGCCACACCGGCGGCGATCAACATCCACCATCGCTGCAGCCCTGCTTTGACCGGGTCGAGCCGGTAGATCTCGATGAATCCGAGGGCGGTGAGGGCCGTGATCGGGGCGATCAGCAGGGGAGTGGCCCGTGGCGCCCAGGTCCGGACCGCCAGATGAAGCCCACCGAAGGCGATCAGGAAAACCAAGAACGTGAGGGCGGTCTGGGCGTCGACGCTCTGTTCGCGGGCGAAGTTGACCAGCGTTACGCCGAATGCGGCCAGAAACGACGCCGCGACCACGGTTGCGCCTTCGGCGTTACGTGTCATTCGCTCCGGCGGGGACGTCCACGATGATGACCGTGATGTTGTCTTGGCCTCCCGCCTTGTTGGCCTTCTCGATCAGGGCCCAGACTGTCTCCTCGGCGGATTCGATGGCCAGGTTCTCCGTGATCTCCTCGTCGCTGAGCATCAGGGTGAGTCCGTCGGAGCAGAGCAGGAGGCGGTCGCCCGCTTTCAGCGGCAATTCGATCTCGTCAACGTTCACGAAGCGGGTGAGACCGAGACAGCGGGTCAGCATGTGACTATGGGGATGGTCGGCGGCCTCCTCGGGGGAGATTGTCCCCGCCGCCACGTACTGGGCGACCACGGTGTGGTCCTCTGTTAGCTGGCGGAGCTCGCCGCCCCGGTAGAGGTAGGCCCGGCTGTCACCGATGTGCCCGAAATGGGCGATCCCGTCGGCGGTCAACTCGACAAGGGTCA
>Ga0214471_10002216_pt1 | contig 15287 bp, 19 predicted proteins | sample RVTome_5_FD_207665 | JGI IMG/M metagenome (GOLD analysis project Ga0214471, IMG submission 207665) | Soil microbial communities from uranium-contaminated site in the Upper Colorado River Basin, Wyoming, United States - RVT142D155 | ecosystem: Environmental > Terrestrial > Soil > Contaminated >... | reverse complement strand
TTTTTTGGACGCTGCTCAGACGGTTGGTTGTATAGGAGAGTTTGATTTTTCCAAGATAGATGCCAATTTTGTGGCTTTTAATGGCTACAAATGGCTTTGTGGCCCAATGGGAATTGGGATTTTTGTCTGCAAAAAAGATTCAGCGGGATTGCTTGAGCCGATGCAAGTTGCGGGAGAATCCTCAATGCTATATGATAAAGACCAGCTTGCCCACAAGGACATACCGGACAAGTTTCAGGCAAGTTTTAGAAATTTTGTAGCAGTTGTAGGACTCGAGTCTTCTGTTAATTTTTTACTCCATTTTGGATTAGAAAACATCAGACACAAAGTAATAAGCTTGGCAAATCTGCTAAGAGATGAACTGGCAAAAATTCCTGAAGTGACATTGTATGGTCCTGCTGACCAACAAAAAAGAACAAGCATAGTCTCATTTACTGTTAGTAAAAAAAGCCCACAGGAAGTTGTCGAATACCTGGAACAACAAAGAATCATTCTTGCCCAGCGCGAGATATCGGATAGAAAAATTGTGCGTGCTTCTCCTCACTTTTTTAACACTGAAAACGACGTTCTAAGGACTGTAGAGGCTATCAAAAAGCTATAGTTGTTCCTGCTCGTCTATTACCATCATAGTAAGTGTAGATTGAACTTTATCGATTTTCCTTATTTTGTTAGTAATTATGCTTCGTAGATGATCGGCATTTTCTGATTCTATCTTTACGACTATATCGTAAATACCATAGACGCCCTGCACTTCAAACTTGAGTCCTTTTTCCACATTAAGGATCTCCTTTATTTTTGTAACAATTTCTTGGTCTGAACCCAAATCGGAATTCAGAAGAATGAATGCAGTTGGCATTGTAGAATGTATTCTGGATGGGATCTATTTAATATCTTTGATCATAAGAAAATAGAAGTGATGTCGTGATAATTTTGAGGCCTCAAGATCTGACATTAACTGTTTCAGAAAAAATTCCAACGTTTCCTGGCTCCCCTCAGCCGCACTTTATTGAGTGGGCCGAGCTAAAAAAAGATCATTATAACCTTGAAATGCTTTTTTTGAGCTCACATACAGGCACGCATGTAGATGCTCCTTATCATTTTGTAAAGAATGGCAAAAAAATTCATCAAATTGCCCCACGGCGATTCTTAGGTGACGCAATTTTAATTAAAATTAGTACAAGACCAAATTATGGAATTACAAAATCTGATATTTTAAAATTTGAAAAAAAGAATGGAAAAATCCCAAATGGTTCAACTGTGGTGTTTGCTACTGGATGGAATAATAGTTTGCAACGAAAGAACTTTTTTAAAGAAAACCCGGGCCTTGCCGCCTCAGCTGCAAAATATCTGGCCTCAAAAAAGACCAACATGGTTGGAATTGATTCGCCAAGTATTGATGTTGGAAAAGATTCATCTTTTTCCGCTCATCACATACTGTTAGAAAATGACGTGCTTATTTTGGAAAATCTTTGTAATCTAAATAAAATTAAATCAACAAGGTTCAAACTTGTTGCCTTACCACTAAAGCTTCAAAACGCAACAGGTTCACCTGTTCGTGCCGTAGCCTTCTAGATTACAAATTGGAATCTGTTTTTCTTGTATTTTTTGTCTAGCGGGCCGATGATTGGAATCTGCTTTCCACAAAACTTGCACTTGTTGTTTGCATCAAGGTTCCATGCTGTGATATCGAACCCATATCTGCCAACTGCAATGTTTTTGCACTCAGGGCAGTATGTGTGTTCATATGGATGGCCAGGGACGTTTCCTAGGTACACATACTGCAATCCTTCCTTTTTTGCAACCTCGTAGTGTTTTTCAAGAGTTTTGGTTGGAGTAGGTGGAAATTCCATCATCTTGTGATCTGGATGAAATCTCAAAAAATGGATTGGCATCTCCGGCCCAAACTCATCATACAAAAATTTAGCTAGTTTTTTTGTATATTCCAAATTGTCGCCAACCTCTGGCACGATCAAGTCTGTGATCTCAACGTGAATCTTGGTTTTGTCACGAATCTCCAATAATGTGTCAAAGATTGGTTTTGGATCAGGAACACCAATGTATCTTCTAGTAAAGTCGGGCTCTGCACTTCCCTTAAAATCAACTGTGATGCAATCCAAAAATTCGTCCATCATTTTTACAGTTTGTGGAGTATCATATCCGTTAGAGACAAAGATGTTAAAGAGTCCCTTTTTGTGTGCTTCAATTCCACAATCTCGCGCAAACTCGATAAAAATTGAGGGTTGATTGTACGTGTATGCGATCCCGTCCGATCCATTATCAACTGCCATTTGAGCAACTTGTTCAGGTGTCATGTCAGCTCCTTCTACTTTTCTTCTCTGTGATATGTCATAGTTTTGACAGAACTTACAAAGCCAATTACAGCCAGTCGTAGCAATAGAAAAGATTCTAGTCCCTGGACGATAGTGCACAACTGGTTTTTTTTCGATTGGATCTACATGTCCTGTGATAACTTTGCCATAGACGAAAAGGTCAAGCTTACCACCTTCATTTCCCCTGATTCCACATAGGCCGATTTGGCCATCCTTTATCTCACAATATCTAGCACAGGCAGTACAACGAACGCGGCTATCTGGTAGTTTTTCATACAAAATTGCTTCTTTATTCATGCCACCATCTTACGTTAATTTGCAATATAAGCGATAGCTCATAATCTAAATATCTAAGATTTTAAAAATAGTAAATGAGTAAACCAGGAAACTTTTGGCGTAAAATTCATGGAAGGGTCACAAAAAGGCCTACTAATTTTTCATGGCTTCTACAGGACAAGCTTGCAGGATCTGGCATGCCAACGACTTTTGAAGAGATCAACTGGGTTCGAAAGCAAGGAGTCAAATCAATTATCACAATGACGGAACGGGGTTTGCCAGATTCTTGGGTAGAAGGACTAGAATATCTACACATTCCAACAGAAGACCTCTCAGCCCCGGACATAGACAAAATTGATGCTACAGTTGATTTCATACATGAGCAAATTAAAAATAAAGACCCAGTAATGGTGCACTGTGCTGCGGGAATTGGCAGGACTGGTACAATACTTGCCAGTTACCTTATCAAGTATCAAAATCTTACAGCAAAGGAAGCAATCAAAAAGATTCGACAGGAAAGACCTGGCTCAATCCAGTCAGAATCACAAGAAATGGCAGTTACTTTTTATGAAAAATTTCTAAAATCAAAGTGAGCCAATCACCAAAGATTTGTGTAAAATGTAAGAATTATTCAGGAATTGAGGTGGTTTCTATTTTGCCATCGACTAGTTTGACAAAGAGAAATCTATTGTCCTTAAAAATTAGTGTCACGCCGCCTTCTGTGTCCGGTTCTTCTACCTCAAGAACTGGTTGGCCTAAGAGCCCGTCATATTTTGCCATGAATCTTTTTTAAAAAACTAGCTTATATCCCTACTTGATTGTTATCTCGATTTCTTCTGCATTAGATTTTACGTCGTCTGGATCACTAAAGTGGTGTTTTTGCCACGAGGCGTAGATTTCGGCACCAATTTTGTGTTTTCCGCTTCCAAGCTCAGATGCCTTAAAGGTGAGTTTTTCATCAAAATCAAACAATTCTCCCCTTACTTCATCCTCCGTGAGCCTGATGATTGGCTCAAAGTTTTTTGCCACCTGCACCCAGACCCGTTTTTCCTTCATTGGATTTACAAGTTTTGGGTTGCGAGTCCAAAAAATCGAGGCCTTTCTGTACGTATCCACTGATTTTAGTTCACGTTTTCTAAAGCCTCCAGATACAAGTTTTATTCCATATTTTAGCTTAAACAGATTATCAAATTTGTTATAAGAATCAGTCCAGTTTTTTTCGTTGAATGCCTCACGCAAGGCGCCCTGAATTGAAAACCTGATGCCGATCACAATATCATCGCTATTAGAATACTCATCTTTGTCGTTGGTGAGGCTTACTTCTGAGATGAATGTCTTTTCGCTTCCCATATTGCACAATGATTTATATCCGCAATAAGTGGTTTTCCGACAGAATGAATGCCCAAATAGTCAAGTCCTCCACAAAGGAAACAAATCTTTCGATCAGAGATTCTGACATTGGCACGCTGTATATTGTCCAGCACGAGCTGCTAAAGGATCAACAGGTAGAATTTGCAGGGGTAATTCTCAGACATCCTCTAACAAGCGAGTACTCTATGCGTGTAAATTCTTCAAAGGGCAATCCATTAAAGGAAATCCTAAAGGCAACAGATTCAGCAATCGAGTTTACCAACGGCCTGAAACAGACAATTCACTCAAAATTCAAGGGTGTTTAGTTGCAATTTTGCTCCACATGTGGCGTGCGTCTAAAGAAAGGTACTTGCCAAAAATGTGGTTATTCTGAAGGCGAGTCAAAACAAGAACCAAAAAAGCTGACTGAACAATCACAATCAGAGCTGACAATTCTTGAAGAAACCGATGGGAAAGAAGCTTTGTCATCAATCACAATTGATTGTGAAAAATGCGGCAATACTGAAGCTGTTTGGTGGATGCTTCAGACAAGAAGTGCAGATGAACCAACAACTCAGTTTTATCGTTGTACAAAATGTAATCACACTTGGCGAAACTACGCGTGAACTATTATTGGTAGATACCATGACTTTAGATTAATAGAAATTTTATAGTGATAACGTTTAACTGGCACCATATTAACACCAAATTTAGCTTTGGTATTTTCAGCAAAAACAAGTGGTTCAGATGAATGGAAGGCAATACTTTCAGCCATATCTACTCTGGTAGAAGAGGCGACCTTTGAGGCCACTGCAGAGGGGATAGCTTTTCGTGGAATGGATCCCTCGCATGTTGCACTAATTGATATTTCTTGGCCAAACTCTGCCTTTGAGAAATACGAGTGCGATGGCGACATAAAATTTGGTGTAAGAATTGATGAATTCTCAAAGCTGATCAAGCGTGCAGAAAAAAGCGACGGAATTGAGATCAGTCTTTCAGAAAACATGCTTCTCATATCAATTGGAAAGAACAAGCAGTACAAGATGAGATTAATTGAAAGCTCAGCAACTGATACACCGCTGCCAAAAATCCCATACGATACAAAAATTGGTCTTGCAACCGTTTTGTTTGACAAAATTTTGGGCGATGTTCAAGTTGTTTCTGATTATTTGACCATTAAAACAACCTCGACAAAATCCGAGTTTTCCGGCAAGGGAGACGCTGGAGAGGTTCTCATATCACTTCAAAAACAACAGGGCGAACTATCCGAGATTTCAGTCAAAGAGGAGAGTGTGGGAACCTACAGCCTTGAATATCTAAATCCAATTGTCAAAGCAGTGGGCTCAGCCTCAGAGTTGATTATTTGTGAATATTCGTCTGCTAAGCCTCTTCGAATCGAGTTTAAGGTAGCAAACATGGGTAGAATCCACTTTTACCTAGCACCGCGAGTTGAAAGTTAAAAAGCATTTATGGTTTAAGTCCAAATGACATCTAAGTTGAGACTTGTTCTAAAATTTGGTGGCACGTCACTTTCTTCTGCAAAACAGATTAAGGCAGTTGCAAAATTCGTTCATAACGTTTCCAAAAAAAATCAGGTTACTGTGGTATGTTCTGCAATAAATGACGTCACAGACCAGCTAATACAGATATCTGAATTTATTCAGAAAAGGAACAAAGCCGGAGCAAGTTCGACCCTAGCAAAGCTCAAAAAACAGCACCAACTGATTGCAAAAGATTCCATATCAAACGCTAAAGTAAGAAAAAAACTAGGCGAGAAATTAAATGCCAATCTTGCAGAACTTGAAGGACTACTTCATGGCATGATGTTACTAGGAGAAGTCACCCCTCGTTCTTTGGATTATTTGATATCATTTGGTGAAAGACTATCAGTTGGAATTGTTTCATATGTCTTGCAAGACCTAAAATCAAAGTCGATTGATCTGACTGGAAAGGATGTTGGAATTATCACTGATTCAAACTTTGGCTCATCGAAGCCATTGATGGATACAACACGACTTAGAGTATCTGCTAACCTAGAACCCTTACTTTCAAAGAAAATAATTCCAGTAATCGGAGGTTTTGCTGGGGCCGATCAACACGGGCACATTACAACTTTTGGACGTGGTGGTTCTGATTACACCGCTACAATAATTGCTTCTTGCATCAAAGCAGACGAGGTTTGGTTGATGAGTGATGTTGATGGTTTGATGACTGCAGATCCAAAAATTGTCAAAAATGCCAAGGTGATCCCCGAAGTATCATATGTTGAAGCAATGGAGATGGCACTTTTTGGAGCAAAACAAATCCATCCACGCTCCTTTGAGCCGCTTTTGACAAAGAAAATCCCGTTACGAATCCGAAGCACCTTCAATGTCAACAATCCTGGAACGCTCGTTACTGCTACGCCTGATGAGTCTACAAACAAGACAGTCAAGTGCGTCAGTGTGATTCGCCACAACGGCTTAATCGACATGAGGGGCGGGAGTATGGTCGGCGCACCAGGAACGGCAGCTACCATATTTTCTGCTTTGGCAAAGGCAGGAGTCAACATCATGATGATATCGCAGAGTCCTTCAGAATCCAGCATCTCAGTTGTAGTAAAGAAAAACGATTTGGATAGGGCAGTCAACACGATGGAGATGAATTTGCTTGGTAAGATAATAAAGAAAATTGACGTGACTGCCGATGTTGCCATAATCGCTCTGATCGGATCTGGTATGCGAGGAACGGTTGGTGTGGCCTCAAAGGTCTTTGGCGCCACAGCAAGAAAGAAAGTAAATGTAGTTATGATTGCGCAGGGTTCATCTGAACTCAACTTGGCCTTTGTTGTCAAAGACAGTGATTGTGCAGTTGTAGTACAAGCACTACATGAGGAGTTCAAGCTTGCAGAGCAAATCAGTCAATAGTTGAAAAACTTAAACATGTTTGGAAGCCACGACAGATGTTGAGAAAACTAGCAATCATTTCTGTAATTGTATCAGTAACACTAGTTCTTACAGCATTGTCAATGCTTTCTGACGAGCTTGCAGTTGCAAAACCACAAAGTAAAGTTCATTTTACAAAAACCATAACATCGTCGCAGGATCCCGGAGTAGGACAGGGTAGTTACGAGTTTGCACTCGTTCTTTCACCAAACCAAGGAAGTCTCTATACTGGATCACTTACATACACAGCAAGCGAGGCAGTCGAAGTTGTTGTATTGCATGAACTTGATAAAACTGACGATGGTGGGCAGCCGACTTGGACAGTAGATGGCAACACCATTTATGCAATGAGTGTAATTGAGCCGTCAGAGGCACGCTCATTTGATTTTACTGGTGCGGCTATTGCATTTAGAAGTCAGAATCCATTTATCGTTACTGCCAGCGTTGATGGTTGGATCAGAGGCCAACCGGTAGAATTAGTTATACAAAAATTAGAGATCAAGGAAAAATCACTTTCTCTTCCAGACGCACGTGTCCCAGTAACAATTCCAATGAAGGTTGGATTTTTTGGCAAAGATTCTGTTTACTACATTCTCACAGACTCTAGCAACAAAACGTTGGCAGAAAAGATCACAGAAAAACAAGGCTGGCCAGTCCAATTTGCTCCCAAGCTTAGGTGGTCACCAGCCTCCTCGCAAGATACCATCTATGTATTCACAAATGGTGTCACTGGAGACGGAATCCATGGTTTCCAAGGAGAGGTCTTCTCAAGCACCCCAGCTCAAACTGAGTCATACAGTCCCCTCAGAACATTAGTTAGTGTATCCTGGAAAGAGGGGCAAAATCCACAGATACTGGATACTGACGAAGACATACTCAAGGCCGAAAAGGACAGCAGGATTAAGCTTGTAAGGACCAATGTTACAATAAATGCGCCGCAAGTTGCATGGCCTGGAGGTCAGCTGTTTGTTAGAAATGAAACGACCCTATCAAATGAGACTTTTGAAAAAGGCCAAGTAATTGGAATAGACAAAGATGCAAAAAAAGTCACCTTTGTTGCACACCGAGGTTGGGGTTTTGATGGTAGAACCATTTACTATATAATGCCTGATGCAACACCAAAGGGCCCTGCGGATCTCATGGGTATTCCAGTCTCACCAAAACTCGCAAATGTGTTATCAGGTGTTGTATTTGCAGACATGTATCAATTCAAAAACGGATTCAAAGGTCCAGGCCAGCTTGGATTTCAGGCAAGCATCATTTCATCAAAGATGGATGAAAGCTATGTTCCAATTTGTCGTGTCTCCATAGTAGAGTGGAAGGAGCCAGATTCTGCATTAGTTCTTGAAACGATTTCTGATATTAATAAGAAAAAATCAGATGGTAGTATCTTTGTAACACTCGCAAGGCCACTAAGTGACGATCATGTGGTAAATTGCCCTCTGGTTGAACTCACAAATTTATCCAATAAGGGATAAATTATCTTACAAAAGACTAAAGGATCACTTGTCAGGAAAACTCTACATCGTTGGTGTCGGCCCAGGAAGCCACGATCATATGACATTTAGGGCAAAGCAAGTAATCGAAGAAAGCGACACCATAGTAGGATATGATACCTATGTTAGTTTAGTTGAAGATTTGATCAAGGGAAAGGACGTTTATCGCTACGCAATGACCCAGGAAGTAGAGCGTGCAAAGCAGTGTATTGATCTTGCGATGGAAGGCAAAATAGTTTCTTTGGTCTCAAGCGGAGATCCGGGGATTTACGGCATGGCTGGTTTAATTTATGAGACATTAGCAGAGTCAGGATGGGATCCGGAATCTGGCCTTGAAGTCGAAATTGTTCCCGGAGTTTCTGCGCTTAATTCCTGCGCATCTTTGGTTGGCTCGCCACTAATGACTGATTTTGCTGTAGTCAGCATGAGTGATCTTTTGGTTCCTTGGGAGATAATAACAAAAAGAGTCGAGGCAGCAGCCCAAGGAGACTATGTAATTGTAATTTACAATCCGTCAAGCAAAAAACGGATTCACCAGCTCCAAGATACAAGGAAAATTTTGCTGAAATACCGCAAGCCGACAACCCCCGTCGCAATAATAAAGGGCGCATATCGCGACTCTCAGGTAGTTGTCATAACTGATCTTGACAATATGGAAAAACATGCAGACAAGCTTGGGATGATAAGCACCGTGATAATTGGAAATTCATCAACATATAATTTTAAAAATTTGATGATCAATCCACGAGGATATACATCAAAATACAATTTGCAAACAAACTAAGTTCTAAATGCTATTTTTTATTGTGTTATACAGCTCTTCATCTAAGGCAATCTTGTCACGGATTGGTGCTATGATTTTTACCAGATGGTTTGCTACTGTCTGCTTGAGATCAGACGGATGTAGTTTTGCCGCGCCAAAGTCTGATTCTAATTGTGCATAACTAGCATATGTAACATTTCCTCCAAATTTTTCTGGTCTTTCTACTGTAATTTCAGAAAATTCATGAAAGATGATGTGTCGTGCAATCTGCAGAATTGGGTTGTTTAGGTTGCCTACTTCACACCAGCCTTTTTTGATTTTTGAGCGAATCTCGTCATCGGAATCATGAATGAATACACCTGAACTTGGTTTGGATTTGCTCATCTTTGTTCCTGCGTCATCCTCAACTACAGGTTCAGATAGGCCAGGAAGAAGGCTGTGATGTACAGCAACTGGTACCTTCCATTTCATTTTTGGAAAAATCTCGCGCACAAGCATGTGAATTTTGCGTTGATCCATTCCAGCATGTGCAATATCAACATCAATGGTATGAATATCTACTGCCTGCATCGGTGGATACAAAAGTTTTGATAGATCAATTTTTTCCTCATTTTCTGAGCGGCCCATGATTGTCAGTGTCCGCATTGTTCGGGCAAGCGACATGTGCTTTGTAAATAAGATTAGGTTGCTCCAATATTCCTTGTGTGAATCATAAAGCTCTGTTCCTTTGATAATGTTGACGCCTGGACATACAAGCTTGAATGCTTTTTCATAGTAATTTGAGACCTTAGATATGATATCCCAGTTTCCTTCAAGCTTTTCGTTAATTATGGTGTGCCAGTCTGCCAAAAAGACATTGCATTGTACGCCAGCTTTTATGAAATCATTAATTTTGAATCCTGTACTTATTAGACTCCCTAGATGGAGAAATCCGGAAATCTCCAGTCCAATGTAGTGTTTTGGTTTTGAGTTTGTTTCAAAAAGATTTGTTAGTTCTTCTTTTGTTACTATTTCTTCGGTTGGCGGTTTTGATATTAGTTCGATTTTTTGTGCAACATCCATTCTAGTTGACTTTTACTTGAAACTCTATAAAGATAGTGAAAAAACAAATATGAAAACCGCGTTTATTTTGAACACATGTTTTTGAATGCTTCTTGTCCTGCTTTTTGGAGTTCTTCTGCAGACATGTCTTTTTTGTGAGTCGCAATGCCCCAGATATGTCCAAAAGGATCTTGCACGTTGCCAAACCTATCGCCCCAAAAAGCATCCATCATAGGCATAATTGGCTTTGCGCCTGCCGTGACTGCCTGATTGAATACTGCATCTGCATCTTCGACATACATGTAAATGGCCATTCCTGAGCCACCAAGAGATTGTGGAGAAAGACAGTTCATCTGTGGCATTTCATCACTTAACATTACGATTGAGTTTCCTATTTTAATTTCTGCGTGCATTATGCTATTTCCATCCGGTCCAGGAAATCTGTAAAGTTCTTGTGCTCCAAACGCCTTTTTGTAAAACTCGATCGCATTTGCAGCACCCTTTACTATCAAAGAGATAGTGACCGTGCTAAAACCATCTGGAATTGGTTTTGTCATGGAGATAACTTGTGGATGTTTATTTTAAACATTATTCCAATTTAATTGGTTGATCTACATAGATTATGGATTTAGATCGTCTAGTGACTTTCGTGGTCTGGTGCTAAGATAGAATGAGTGTGCACTGATCAAAAATCCTGCAAGGAATATTTTTGTTGCAAAAATAAGATTCCATGGTCTTTGTGGATCCGGATATGCTATTGTAAGCGAGTCAATGTCTGGCACTTTTCCATTCTCAATTCCAGCAGAGATCTGTGCCTCAAGAACTGTAAAATTGTACAAAACCTCGTAAAGGCAAATCACACAAAAACCAAGAAGCATTAGTTGTAACAACGACATCTTCCAGGAATAAAGCTGGGTTGTTTTCTTCCAACCAATTCTTGAAACACAATACCAGCCAATTATGATTGCAAAAAATAACCATGTAATCAGTTTGGCAAAATGCGGAAACGGAAATTCCGTTTCGACAAGAACTTCGCCCATCACATATGTGCCATTTTCTTGCCATTCTTGCATCATTGCATAAATTGCATAGAAAGTAATCGAGGTCATCATAATAGCACAGATATAGAAAATATACAAGAAAACCCTGTAGCCTTTTTCGTCTTCCTGCAAATGGTGTACTTTCATGTATCGACCGCTCAACAAAGTAGCTATAAAAATCATAAAGCATTGATGAGATTTATTAGAGTTTGACAAAAAGACAAGGCATGAAGGTTCCTGTGAATATACCCTTCCTTGGAAAAGAAGAGATTGCAGAGGTAAATTCTGTTCTTAAAGGTGGCACGTTGACATCTTCGGCTAGTCTTGGAGGTAAAAATGTGCAAGGGTTTGAGAGACTTGTTTGTTCTTTTATCAAATCAAAATATGCCATTGCCGTCAATTCTGGAACTGCTGCGCTCCAAGCAGCCTTGTACGCGTTTGGTATCAAATCAGGCGATGAGGTTCTTTTGCCTTCATTTACGTTTGTTGCAACCGCAAATGCCGTTGTTTCTGTTGGTGCAAAACCAGTTTTTGTTGATATACTAAAAGAAAATTACACTATGAGTCCTTCTGATCTGAAAAAAAAGATCACTAAAAGATCAAAGGCGATAATTCCAGTTCATTTGTATGGTAACGTAGCATACATTGACGAAATATCGGAGATTGCAAAAAAACACAGTTTGGACGTCATTGAGGATGCTGCACAATCCATGGGTTCAAGCTACAAAGGAAAACAAACTGGAACGTTTTCTGAGATTGGTTGTTTTAGTCTTTATGCTGCAAAGGTAATGACGTCAGGTGAGGGTGGGGTAGTGGTAACAAGTAACAAAAAACTCTGGGAAAAGCTTTTGATGATAAGAAACCATGGCATGGTTCATGGGTATGATACACGCGTGCTTGGTTTGAATCTGAGATTGCCTGAGCTCAACGCCGCAATAGCCAAAGTACAGATGAAGAAGCTTCCCAAGTTTTTACAAAAGCGTCAAAAGAACGCAAAAATTCTCACCGAGCTACTTACTGGTCTGGACATAGGTCTTCCGCATCAAAGAAAATATGAAAAAACAAACTGGTATCTGTACACGATTGCCACAAAGGCTAGAAACAAGATAATGAAGGAACTCAACGCAAAAGGAATTGGTGCGACGGTTTACTACGAAACGCCTGTGCACAAGACTCCCTTTTACAATAAGAAAATCAGGCTGGAAAATACAGAGTGGGCTGCAAGCCATGTGCTTTCATTACCAGTCCAACCAATGGTTACACAGCACGATTTGGAGCTGACTGCAAAAACCATTCGCAGTGTGGTTACTTGAACTCCTTAGTAGAACTTGCCGGCCAGCTTTGCAAAATACTCCTGCCAATAGATGAAGAGGTGTTTTATGGCGACCCGTCATCAAATGTTGCCATATGTACACTCTCAAGCATGAGTCTCTTAAAGGAAATATCAAATTCTGATTTAATGACTGAGATTACTCTTGTAGGTAGGCTACTATCAGAAAACAAAGGAATTGATGCATTAATCCGCCATGTTAGCAAACATCCAACTCTTGACACAATAATTATTTGTGGGATGGAAGTATCAGGCCATAGGGCAGGTCATGCCCTCTTTTGTGTACACAAGTATGGTACAGATGAGCAGAACAGAATAATTAATTCTGTTAGTCCAGACCCGGTACTTTCTGTTTCCAAGTCCGAAATACAACAATTTCAAAGACAAATTACACTAATTAACAAAATTGGCCAAACAAGTCTAGAAGAGATCAGGTCTGTTATGAGCTCTCAGTAGCCATTTCTTTGCCGGTCTCTGTTAATTTCGTTTTTTCTTTTGTATTCTGCTATGATATCTTCTGGGGTGAGGTTTAGCTCAAGTGATGCCTGCACTACAAAATGCCAGACATCAATTAGCTCTTCTTTTGCGTCAGCTATGTTAAACGGTATTGGTTTTTTCCACCACTTCCAGTTTGTTGTTCTCTGAAGTTCTACTGCCTCATGAATTATTGCAGTGCATAAAGCAGAGATTCGTCCTTCTACATCTTTTGGATATCTATCAAGGTTCATCATTTCTGCGAGACCTTTTTGCAGGGAGAAAATTAATTCTAGTTTATCCATGAACAGATTCCGAATCGGTTTTCTTAAACTTTTCAGAAACCAATCATTTTTTGGTATTGTTTGATTCTATTTTCGATCTTTGTCTTATTGATTTGAAGCAGACCGTCTACACCATATCGTTCAACTGCAAATGAGCCAAGAACATTTCCATAAATAATGGACTTTTTGATCTCAGATAGGCTTGTGGTTTTTTTGCTCGCTAAATAGCCAATCATGGCTCCAGCAAACGAGTCACCTGCGCCTGTCGGATCCACAATGTCTTCCAGAGAAAACGCAACCGATGGGAAGATCACGTCTTCGACGAAAAGAAGTGAGCCATGTTCACCTTTTTTGATTATGACGTATTTTGTACCCCAACCCATCATTTTTTTTGCGCACTTGATCAGGTTGTGCTCTTTTGTAAGGAGTTTTGCCTCTTCATCATTTATGACAACTGCATCTACTGCCTTTATCATTTTGATAACTGAGGGGCGTTTTGTTGCGATCCAATATTCAATGGTATCGCACATCGAAAATTTGATGTTATCAAATTCTTTGATTAGTGAGGAATTCTGGTCCGGATCATTGTTTGCAAGATATACAAATTCAGATTTTTTGTATTCGTCCGGTACTGTTGGCTTGAAGCTCCCAAGAACATTTAGATCTGTCTTGTTTGTAGTCCTTTTACTAAGGGTCAGGTCATAGCTGCCATCGTATCGAAAGGTTTTTCCTTTTTTGACTGCAAAACCACTCAAATCAAGATATTTTGAGAGTGTGTCATGGTATTTTTTTGGAAAGTCGGTGCCAACTACTGCAATTAGACCAGTATTGACAAAAAAGCTAGCAGAAATGCCTGCAAAAGTTGCAGCCCCTCCTAAGACCTCCTTGAGAATCTTCGTTGGAGTCCTAATTGTGTCTAGGGCAGTTGAACCAAAAACAGTAAGCATTATCTGCAAAATTATGTGTCGTGTATAAATTTGCTAGTCTGGCTCTCTGTTGGATAGTATGTGAATGGAATCTCAATTGATGCAAAGAGTAGCTGGTATTTTGTCACGCCAATGATTTTTACTTGTGGGTTCTCCGAGTTTGCGCTATGATCCTTAAGGAACGTACCGCTTGTTGTTGCTTTTCCAAGCGCAGGAAGCAGGAACGGATCTAATTCTCCCCCACCAAGCGTATCATCATCTGCAGCTATGGTAAATTCAGTCTTGCCTGCATTAAGAAACAACAGTGATGGGTTGCTGAATTCAAGCTCCAAGTTATACAGGGAGCCCTGCTCTGTTTTTTGGATTAATTCGCTGTCTGTGATCACTACGGTAATTTGATGAGCTGATGCGTATTGCGTGAAGCCAAATAAAATTACCCCAATTATTGCTGCTGCTATTATAGTTGCCTTCTTCTTTTTAGTCACGCTTTAACATATCAAATCTGCTTTTGTGTGAGGAGGCGAAAGATTTTCTGATAATGTGTGTAAAAATTTTGATCCGTTCTTTAAGCTACTTAGAGCTAGTAGAATAAATGAAAATCTCTTACTTTTAGTATAAATGGCAAAAATTCGACTCAGATTCGGCGAAAATGAGGTAGAAATAGAGTCACGTGACTTTTACATAGATAACGATACCGCTGGACAGGTAATTTCAGAACTTGCACGTAATCTTGAGAACAAGGCAAGAATAATCACAGATAACGAAATTTCATTAGAACCACCACAGCAAATCAGGCAGACATATCAAGCAAATGTCGATTATTTGAGAATGCTAAAAGACGCTGAGGTTCACGAGCCAGAGTTTTCTCCGCCAATGCCAGTCTCATCAGATGAGATACAATCAAAGATCGAGTCGCTAGAAAACGATTCGTTCTTTTTAAAACCGCGAACCGTATCGGAAACTGTCGAGCAGCTAAGAGAATATGGATGGCTTGCAAGTCCGCTTGATGTATCAAAGATACTTGCAAAGATGGCTTTTCACAGAGAGCTGGCA
>Ga0214471_10002215_pt1 | contig 15290 bp, 16 predicted proteins | sample RVTome_5_FD_207665 | JGI IMG/M metagenome (GOLD analysis project Ga0214471, IMG submission 207665) | Soil microbial communities from uranium-contaminated site in the Upper Colorado River Basin, Wyoming, United States - RVT142D155 | ecosystem: Environmental > Terrestrial > Soil > Contaminated >... | reverse complement strand
CGGCCGAGCGCTTGCGGCCACAGAGGCTATGAGGAGTGCAACGACATGAGCACCGGACTGCAGATGAAACGACAGATCACCCGCGAAGACATCCTTCCCATGGCGGCCTACACGGCCGAGCGCCGGGAGTTGCGCCGCGACCTGGTGACCAAGAAGAAGTTCCGCCGGCAAGACGTCGGCCCGGTCTGCACCTTCTACTTCGAGAGCTACGACACCATGTGGGCGCAGGTCCACGAGATGCTCTACATCGAAAAGGGCGGCGAGGAGCAGATCGAGGATGAGCTGCGGGCCTACAACCCGTTGATCCCGCAGGGCAGCGAGTTGATCGCCACGGTGATGTTCGAGATCGACGACCCGCAGCGCCGCAAGACCTTCCTGTCGAAGCTCGGCGGCGTCGAGGAGACCGCCTTCTTCGAGGTCGACGGCGAGCGCATCGCCGGCAGGCCGGAGGAGGATGTCGACCGCACCACCGCCGACGGCAAGGCCTCCTCGGTGCAGTTCATCCACTTTCCCTTCACCGATGCCCAGGTGGCGAAGTTCAAGAAGCCGGGCACCCGCGTGGTGCTGGGCTTCACCCACCCGGAATACGGCCACATGACCATCCTGCCGGAGGACGTGCGCGCCGCCCTCGCCCAGGATTTCGCGTAGGCGGCGGGATTCCCCGCCCTACTCCAGCGCCTCGCCGGGATAGAGGCCGTAGAAGGCGTCGCGCTGCAGCCAGCCGGTGAAGCCGCCGGCGACCACCTCGCACCAGTCGCCCTGGCAGCGTTCCAGCACGCCGACCACGCCGGCATCGACCAGGGCGACGCCCGGCGTTCCGGGCTCCGGACGGCGCAGCAGGGTGTGGCGCTTGCCGGTCACCAGGATGCCGCGCTGGCCCTGCACCATGGACTGGTGCACCCAGCCCTCGGTGCCCTGCCAGTCGCGGATGCGCCGCCAGGTGTCGAACTCGTCGACGATCTCCACCGGCATGCCGCGGCGCCGGTAGACCCAGTCGATGGGATAGCGCGTGCCCGGCCCGGTGCGCAGGTTCACCTCGTCGGCGCGCAGGGTGACGAAGCGCGGCAGCGGCAGGCCGGTGCGCCCCGGGGCGGCCGGGCGATCGCCGGCGCCCTCCTCGGAGGGCGCGCTCTCCGTCCCGTTCGCCGCCGGCTCCTCCTGGGCGAGGCCGCGCGCGACGACCGGCGGGCCAGCCACCAGCAAGGCGGCCAGCAGCAGGCCGGCCAGATGCAGGGCGGGGCGCGGGAAAATCCTCGGCATCCCCTCTCCTAACCGCGCGCCTCGCGCCGGGTCAAGACGGCCCCGGCAGGCGGCTTTCACGGGGCGCCGCCGGCGGGCCTGTCCCCTGGACAAGCCGGCGCCCCGCCTGCTATGGCAAGGCCCAGGTTAAGACCCCTTGCGTACGGCACGCGGCCGGCCCGGCCCGCCTCTCGAGTTAGGAAGCCATGCCCCAGAAGAAGGTCCGCGTCATCGTCACCCGCCGTCTGCCGGACGCCATCGAGACGCGCATGATGGAGCTCTTCGACTGCCGCCTCAACCTGGAGGACAGGCCGATGAGCCAGGCGCAGCTCATCGAGGCGGTGAAGGAGGCGGAGGTGCTGGTGCCGACGGTGACCGACCGCATCGACGCGGCGGTGCTGTCCCAGGCCGGGCCGCAGCTGAAGCTCATCGCCTCCTTCGGCACCGGCGTCGACCACATCGATCTGAAGACGGCGCGCCAGCGCGGCATCACGGTGACCAACACGCCCGGCGTGCTCACCGAGGACACCGCGGACATGACCATGGCCCTCATCCTGTCGGTGCCGCGCCGTCTCGCCGAGGGCGAGCGCCTGGTGCGCAGCGGGGAGTGGCAGGGCTGGGCGCCGACCGGCATGCTCGGCCACCGGGTGAACGGAAAGCGACTGGGCATCATCGGCATGGGCCGCATCGGCAGCGCGGTGGCCCGGCGCGCCAGGGGCTTCAACATGTCGATCCACTACCACAACCGGCGCCGGGTGCACCCCGCCGTGGAGGAGGAACTGGAGGCGACCTACTGGGAGAGCCTCGACCAGATGCTGTCCCGCATGGACATCATCTCGATCAACTGCCCGCACACCCCGGCCACCTTCCACCTGCTCTCGGCGCGGCGCCTGAAGCTGCTGCGCGAGGAAGCCTACATCGTGAACACCTCGCGCGGCGAGGTGGTCGACGAGAATGCGCTGGCCCGCGCGCTGGAGGCCGGCGAGATCGCCGGCGCCGGCCTCGACGTCTTCGAGAAGGAACCGGCGATCAACCCGAAGCTCCTGCGCCTCGACAATGTGGTGCTGCTGCCGCACATGGGCTCGGCCACCATCGAGGGGCGCCTCGCCATGGGCGAGAAGGTGATCATCTCCATCAAGACCTTCGTCGACGGCCACACGCCGCCCGACCGCGTGCTGGAGACGATGTTCTAGGCTACTTCACCGGACAAGGGCCTTGGGTGGAGGCATCGTGCACGGCGATCGCGCCGCTGACGATGGCGTCCTCGGCGGCCTGGGCCGCCGCCTCCATTTCCGGGCTGATGAGCGCGCCGTTGTCGTCGTCGAGCACCCAGTCGAGGCCGCCCTCGGCGAGGCCCAGCACCTGCACGCCCGGCCGCCATGCACCCTCGCGCGCCGCCATGAAGTTCTCGTAGACGGCGACGTCGACGCGCTTGCGCATCGAGGTGAGAACGTGCCCCGGGTGGAGGCCGTTCTGGTTGGAATCCGTGCCGATGCCGAGCACCTTGGCGTCGGCGGCGGCCTGCAGCACGCCGATGCCGGTGCCGCCGGCCGCCTGGATGATGACGTCGGCGCCCTGCTCGATCTGCGAGCGGGCGAGCTCGGCGCCGCGCGTCGGGTCGGTCCAGGCCGCCGGCGTCGGGCCGGTCATGTTCACCAGCACCTTCACGTCCTTGTCGGCGCTGCGCGCGCCCAGGATGTAGCCGCAGGCGAACTTGCGGATGAGCGGAATGTCCATGCCGCCGACGAAGCCGATGACGCCGGACTTGGAGGCCATGGCGGCGAGCACGCCCACCACATAGGAACCTTCCTGCTCGCGGAACACGATCGACTGCACGTTAGGTGCCTTCACCACCGCGTCGACGATGGCAAAGCGCGTCTTGGGAAACTGCGGCGCCACCTCGGCCAGGGCGCTGGCATGGTTGAAGCCGATGGCGACGATCGGCGAGTAGCCGCGCTGGGCAAAGCTCTGCAGCGCCTGCAGGGACTGCGCCGGCGAGGCGATCTCGAACTCGCCGTAGCTCTCGCCGGTCTCCTCCTTGTAGCGCTCGGCGCCGACCCAGGCGGCCTCGTTGAAGGAGCCGTCGAACTTGCCGCCGACGGAATAGATGACGGCGGGCCGCGCCTGGGCGGCGGCGGCAAAAAGGCACAGGAACGCTGCGATGAAAATCGTGGGAAGGGATTTCGCGGTCACGGGGGGCGACTCCAGCGGGCGGAAAGGCACGCACCCGCGATTCTAGGCGATTTCCCAAACTTGCGAAAGATGGCGCCGGAGCCCCTTCATCGGACCTTTTACGACACCGCGCAGAGCGCCTCGCCGCTGCGGTAGTCCAGGGTCTGGAGGTCGCGGATACTGGCCTGCGGGCCGCAGAGCGCGCAGTCGGGGTCGCGCGGCACCTTCACCTTGCGGAAGGTGGTCTCCAGGGAGTCGAACAGCAGCAGGGAGCCGGCGAGCGACGTGCCGATGCCGAGCAACTCCTTCACCACCTCGTTGGCCTGCAGCGCGCCCAGCGTGCCGGCCAGCGCGCCCAGCACGCCGACATCGGCGCAGCTCTCCTTTGGGTCGCCCGGCTGCGGGCCGAAGAGACAGCGGTAGCAGGGCTTCTCCCCCGCTTCGTGGGACTTGAAGGTCGAGAGCTGGCCGTCGAAGCGCATGATGGCGGCGGAAACCAGCGTCTTGCCCGCGAGATGGCAGGCGTCGTTGGCGAGGTAGCGGGTCGGGAAGTTGTCGGAGCCGTCGGCCACCAGATCGTAGCGCGAAACGAGATCGAGGGCGTTATCCGGCGAAAGCCGCAGGCGGTGCGCCTCGACCGTCACCTCGGGATTGATCTCGGCGATGCGCCGGCGTGCCGACTCCACCTTGGCCAGGCCGAGGTTCGCGGTGTCGTGCAGCACCTGGCGCTGCAGGTTGGAGAGGTCGACTGTGTCGTCGTCGACGATGCCGAGGGTGCCGACGCCGGCGGCGGCGAGATAGAGCAGCAAGGGCGAGCCGAGGCCCCCGGCGCCGATCACCAGGACGCGGGCGTTCAGCAGCCTCGCCTGGCCCTCCTCGCCGATCTCCGGCAGCACCAGGTGGCGCGCGTAGCGGTCGATCTGCTCGTCGCTGAAATCCATGGTGGATATGTTAGCGCGTTGGGCCTGTTGGACAATGGGCAGCGCAAAAAGCCCCTCACCCTCCCGCTTCGCGGGTCCCTCCCTCTCCCCAGCGGGGAGAGGGTCGGGGTGAGGGGGCGCCTTGGCGCTGGTTACATCCCCTCGAAGAGGTCGGTCGAGAGGTAGCGCTCGGCGAAGGAGGGCAGGATGACGACGATCAGCTTGCCGGCCATCTCGGGGCGGGCGCCGACCTCGAAGGCGGCGGCCAGCGCGGCGCCCGAGGAGATGCCGACCGGCAGGCCTTCCACGGCCGAGGCCGCCCGTGCGGTGCGGAAGGCGGTGTCGTTGCCGATGCGCACGATCTCGTCGATGAGGGAGGTGTCGAGGTTGCCGGGCACGAAGCCGGCGCCGATGCCCTGAATCTTGTGCGGGCCGGGCGGCCCGCCGGAGAGCACCGGGCTGTCCTCCGGCTCGACCGCGATCATCTTCAGGCCGGCCTTGCGCGGCTTCAGCGCCTTGCCGACGCCGGTCAGCGTGCCGCCGGTGCCGACGCCGGAGACCACCGCGTCGACCCGGCCCGCGGTGTCGCGCCAGATCTCCTCCGCCGTGGTGCGGAAATGGACCTCCGGGTTGGCCGGATTGTTGAACTGCTGCGGCATCACCGCGCCGGGGTTCCTGGCGAGGATCTCCTCGGCCTTGGCGACGGCGCCGTTCATGCCCTTGGCGCCCTCGGTCAGCACCAGCTCGGCACCCAGCAGGCGCAGCATCTTGCGGCGCTCGACCGACATGGTCTCCGGCATGGTGAGGATCAGGCGGTAGCCCTTGGCGGCGCAGACAAAGGCGAGCGCGATGCCGGTATTGCCGCTGGTCGGCTCGACGATCATGCCGCCCTGCTTCAGGCGGCCGTCGCGCTCCAGCGCCTCGACCATGGCAAGGCCGATGCGATCCTTCACCGAGGACAACGGGTTGAAGAACTCGCACTTGCCGACGATCTCCGCCTTCACGCCGCGCTCGCGGGCAAGGCGGTTCACCCGGATCAGCGGCGTCGCGCCGATGGTGTCGAGGATCGAGTCGTAAATCTTGCCGCGGAACTCGCAGCCCGTGCTTGCATCCATGGCGCGCTCGCGTTTCCCCTGGCAGCCCGTGTTGCTGGCTAAATGGTGAAGTCGGTGACCTGCCGGGCTTCGCTGGCGATGCCCTTCTCGCGCGCCCTGTCGCAGAGCTCCTCGACCGTCATGTTGTCGAAGCGCTCCATCATCTGTTGCTGCATCTCATGCCAGATCGGCCGCAGCACCTTCACGCCGATCTCCGAGCCGTCGGGCTCGTTGGCCGGATCGACGGCGCCCTCCAGCTGGCGCACGATGCGGATGATCTCACCGATCGAGATGCGCCGGCGCTCGCGCGCCAGGCGATAGCCGCCCTTGGGGCCGCGCTGGCCCGCGAGGATGCCGTGGTGGACGAGCTGCTGCAGCACTTGTTCCAGGTAGCGCCGGGGGATGCCCTGGCGCCGCGAAATGTCGGTCGAGCGCACCGGGCCGGCGCCGGCGTGGTAGGCGATGTCGACCACGGCCTCGATGGCGAAGAGCAGTTTCTTGGAAAGCCTCAACATGATGGTTCAGCTGCCTGCCGCGCCAACTTTGGCATCGAGGGTCTTTTCGGACGCGACGCCGGTCGATCCGAAGCCGCCGGCGCCGCGCGCGCTGGCCTCCAGGTCGGCGCTCACCGTCCAGGCGACCCGCGCGTAGGCCGCCACCACCATCTGCGCGATGCGGCTGCCGCGCTCGATGACGAAGGGCCGCTCGCCGTGGTTGATCAGGATGACCCCCACCTCGCCGCGATAGTCGGCGTCGATGGTGCCCGGCGCGTTCAGCACGGTGACGCCGTGCTTCAGCGCGAGGCCGGAGCGCGGCCGCACCTGCGCCTCGGTGCCCGGCGGCAGGGCGAGGGCGATGCCGGTCGGGATCAACAGCCGCTCGCCCGGCGCCAGGCTCACCGGCGCCTCGACGGCGGCCAACAGGTCCATGCCGGCGGAGTCGGCGGTGGCATAGGCGGGCAGGTTGAGGTCGGCGGCGTGATCGAGGCGTTTGATGGCGACGCTGAGGACTGTCATGAGTTGCTTCGCGGTCCCTGTTCCTGGTGTCGTTCTAGCGGCCGAGGGTGGCGGCGATCTGCCGGCAGAGCCGTTCGGCCACCTCGGCCTTGGTCATCTGCGGCCAGTCGTCGACGCCCTCGGCGGTGATCAGGTGGATGCGGTTGCGGTCGCCGCCGAAGGTCGCCGTTCCCGGCGCCACGTCGTTGGCGAGGATCCAGTCACAGCCCTTGCGCGCGCGCTTGGCGCGGCCATGCTCGACCACCTTCTCGGTTTCGGCGGCGAAACCGATGACCAGGCTCGGGCGCTGGCCGCCGGCCTGCGACAGCTCGGCCAGGATGTCCGGGTTCTGCGCCAGCTCGAGGGACGCCGGCATGCCGTTGTCCTTCTTCAGCTTGTGCTGCGCGGCGGTGGCGGCGCGCCAGTCGGCCACTGCGGCGGCGCAGACCGCAACCTCCACCGGCAGGGCGGCGCGGCAGGCGGCCAGCATCTCCTGCGCGGTCTCCACGTGCACGGTCTTCAGGCCCGTCGGATCGGGCAGCGGACTGGGGCCGGACACCAGGGTGGTCTCGGCGCCGTGGCGCGCCAGGGCGGTGGCGATGGCGTGGCCCTGCTTGCCGGAGGAGCGGTTGGCGATGTAGCGCACCGGGTCGATCGGCTCGTGGGTCGGGCCGGAAGTCACCAGCGCCCGCAGGCCGCTGAGCGCGCGGGGCGCGTCAAGCGCCGCCTCGATCGCGGCGAGGATCTCGTGCGGCTCGGCCATGCGCCCGAAGCCGTATTCACCGCAGGCCATGTCACCCTCGTTGGGGCCGACGGTCGCGACGCCGCGCGCCTTCAGGGTCGCGAGGGTGGCCTGGGTCGCCGCATGCTCCCACATGCGCACGTTCATCGCCGGGGCGACGAGGACCGGCTTGTCGGTGGCGAGCAGCGCGGTCGAAGCGAGGTCGTCGGCGCGGCCCTGCGCCATCTTCGCCAGGATGTCGGCGCTGGCCGGCGCCACCACCAGCAGGTCGGCATCGCGCGACAGCTGGATGTGCCCCATCTCCGCCTCGTCGGTGAGATCGAAGAGCTCGCCGTAGACCTTGTCGCCGCTCAAGGCCGCGAGCGACAGCGGCGTCACGAACTGGGCGCCGGCCCTGGTCAGGATGCAGCGCACCGCCGCGCCCTTGTCGCGCAGGCGGCGGATCAGCTCCAGCGATTTGTAGGCGGCGATGCCCCCCGAGACGATGAGGAGGACCCGTTTTCCGGTCAGCACAGCGGGTTTAGTCCAGATTTCACGGTCTACGGACGTGAATAACCTAGGGGCTTGCTCGTAGGATGGCAAGCGAAGCTGCTTTCCCGCAGCTCTCCTGTCGCCCGGTCCCGGACCAAATCCCTCGGCCTGCCGGGTCACTCCTCTCCGGAGCGGTTACGTCGTGTAGCGGGCGATCACCTGGTCGTGCAGATCAGGCGTGAGGTCCGTCCGGATCGCCTCCTCCACCCGGGCGACGATGGCCTGCGCGTCGGGATAGGTCTTGCGCAAGCCGAAGCTCATGGCGCCCCTGTGCCCCTTGGTCACATAATCGGCAGGGACACTAAAGAACCTATCGAGCAGGCCCAGTTCGCGCAGTTGGAACCGCGTCACCAGTGGGTCGGCATAGTAAAAGTCCGCGCGGCCAAACAGCAGCATCCTGAGAATCTGTTGGATGTTTCTGACGGTTATCCGTTGCGGGTGGTCTCGCCAGATGTGTTCGCCGGAGCTGTTTCCGATGAAATCCACCGCGCTGAAGGCATAGAGTCCTTCCTTGGAACGGATGGCGCGGATCTCATCGGCGCGGGTGTTGTCGACGGTGACGAATATATGGGCTTCTGCCAGCGGGGTCACGATCGTGGGGGCGAAATAGACGTATTCCGATCGTTTCTCGGTAATGGGGCAGCACAAAGCATCCGCAGCATCGTTGGCTACCATGTGTTGCGCGCGCGCCCAGGGGAAACCCTCGTGTGTCATGGCATAGCCACAGGCCTCACCGAGGGCTCCCATCAGGTCGATGAGAATGCCGCTCATCCTTCCCTCCTCTTCATCAAAAAAGGAGTAGGGTCGAAAATCACGGTAATAGACCGCGCGGATCAGTACCTGTTTCGGCTCTTGCGCGCGCGCCCGGACAAAGCCGAGAGCCGGGACGCCGGCGAGAACCGCGGCAACGACAGAACGGCGGGACAACATTTGCATTGCCCTCCATGAATCCGAACGCCGAGATTCGAAGAATAGGACGTTTCACAAACCACAACAAATGCTAAGAGCCGTGCTCTGCACGGCGACGGGCTCAGGTAAACAACAGGAAGGCGAAAAGCCGTCGTTGCATCGCCTCAAGGCTGACTTAAGGAAGCTGAACTGAAGTCAGGCTGAAGACTTGCGTCGCCGGGCGCGCCTTCGAAGAACAGGCCGTTTCCTTCTGTCGCTTCTTTTCGAAGACGGAAATGGCGAGCCGCTCTAAAGCAGGGCGGCCAGGGCGATGATCAGCGCGAGCAGGGCGATCGGCAGGGCCCAGCGGCCGAAATAGCGGTCGCGCGGGGTCAGCCTGGCGATAGTGTCCGGGTCGAGCCGGATGCAGCCGTCGGCCAGCTGCCGGGTCGCCCGCTCCAGGCTGTCGGCCAGCGTGGGCAGCTGGCGCAGGCCGTGCAGCACGTCCTCAGCCGTCTCGCGCAGGCGCGCCTCAGGGCCGCGGTTCTCGCGCATCCAGGCGCCGATCAGCGGCTGGGCCAGGGTCCAGATGTTCAGCGCGGGGTCGAGCCGCCGGCTCACGCCCTCGGCCATCAGCATGTTCTTCTGCAGCAGCAGCAGTTGCGGCTGCACCGGCAGCTCGAAGGACTCGGTCAATCGCAGAAGCTGGGCCAGCAGCCGCGCGAAGGAGATCTCGTTCAGCGGCCGCCCGGCGATCGGTTCGCAGACCGAGCGCAGCGCCTGGGCGAAGACGTCGAGCGCGTGGCCAGTGGGGTGGCTCTGGGGCAGGTAGCCGGCCTCCATGTAGACGGCAGCGAGCCGATGGTAGTCGCCGTCCAGGGTGGCGATCAGCATGTCGGCCAGGTAGCGCCGGGTGTCCCAGTCGAGGCGCCCCATGATGCCGAAGTCCACGGCGACGATGCTGCCGTCGACCGCCACCCACATGTTGCCGGGGTGCTGGTCGCCGTGGAAGAAGCCGTCGCGGAACACCTGGTTGAAGAACACGCCGGCCGCCTTGGTGAGCACCTCGGTGAGGTCATGGCCGGCGGCGAGCAGCGCTGCGCGATCGTCCATCGGGATACCGGAGACGCGCGACATGGTGAGCACGCGCCGCGAGCTGCGCCGCCAGTCGATCGCCGGCACATTATAAGTGTCGTCGCCGGCGAAGTTCTCCGCCAGCTCGGAGGCCGCGGCGCCCTCCATGCGGAGGTCCATCTCCAGGCGCACCGTCTCCTCGAAGACGCGCACCGCCTCGACCGGGCGGAATCGGCGCAGCTTCGGCTGCGCCCGCTCGACCCACTCTGCCAGCCAATAAAAGAATTCGAGGTCGCGCCCGAAGGCGCGCTCGATGCCCGGGCGCAGGATTTTCACGGCGACCGCGCGCGGCTCGCGCGGTGCTTCTTGCGTGCCTGCTTCGAGTTCGGTCGCCACTTCCGCATTATGGACCTGGGCGATGGAGGCGGCGGAGACCGGCACCGGGTCGAAGCTGACGAAGAGCGCTTCCACCGGCTGGCCGAGCTCCTCCTCCAGGATGCGCCGCGCCAGCGCCCCGTCGAAGGGTTCCAGGTGGTCCTGCAGCTCGGCGAGGTCGAAGGCGACCTGCTCGCCCAGCAGGTCGGCGCGGGTCGACAGCATCTGGCCGAGCTTGATGAAGCTCGGGCCCATCTCGGTCAGCGCGCGGGCCAGCTTCTGACCGGGCCGTCCGGCCGCTGCGCGGCGCGAAAAACGGCGCGCCAGCCACACCAGCCCCGGCGCGACGCGGATCTCCTCCAGCGGCGCCAGGGCGTCGTGGCGCGCCAGGGTGCGGACGATGCGCTGAAAGCGCAGCAGGGAACGGAGCGTGCGGAGCATCTGCCGGGGCGCCTGCCTAGATGCGCCAGCCGGAGTGCAGCGCGGCGATCCCACCGGAAAGGTTGCGGTAGCGCACCTGGGCGAGGCCCGCCGCCGCCATCATCTCCGCGAGTTCCTGCTGCGGCGGAAAGCGGCGGATCGACTCGGCGAGATAGACATAGGACTCGCGGTCGCCGGCGACCACGGCGCCCATGGCGGGCAGCACGCGGAAGGAATACTGGTCGTAGAGCTGGGCGAACAGCGGCACCACGACGCGGCTGAACTCCAGGCAGAGGAAATGCCCGCCCGGCTTCAGCACGCGGCGCGCCTCGGCCAGCGCGCGCTCGATGTGGGTGACGTTGCGAAGGCCGAAGGCAATGGTATAGGCAGTGACCGAGCGGTCCGGCAGCGGCAGCCGCTCGGCATCGCCGCAGACCCACGAGAGGCCTTTCACCAGCCCGCGGTCGATGGCGCGATCACGGCCGACCGCCAGCATCTGCGCCGTCAGGTCGCAGACGATGACATGGCCCGCGCCCGGCGCCAGGCGGTCGAGCGCCCGGAAGGCGATATCGCCGGTGCCGCCGGCGGTATCCAGCAGCATGAGGCCGGGCCGCGGGTTCAGCCAGTCGACCAGCGCGGCCTTCCACAGACGGTGGATGCCGCCGGACATCAGGTCGTTCATCAGGTCGTAACGCCCGGCGACCGACTGGAATACACCCCTGACGAGCGACGGCTTCTCCGCCGCGCCGACCTCGCGGAAGCCGAAGTGGGTGCGGCCTTGGTCGCCGTCGGCGGCGCTATCGCCTGGAGCGTCGGCGGGTCCAGGAGGCTCGGAGGGCTGGCGTGCGGTCATCGCTGCGGACCATAGCGCGCGCCGCGGCGCCGCGCTACTCTGCGCGGCCTTTCTTCCCATGGCCTCTTTGCCGCCGTTTAGCCCGCCCAGGATTGCCGTCCCCATGCCGGAGCTGCCCGAAGTCGAGACCGTGGTGCGCGGCCTGCGCCCGAAGCTGGAGGGCCATCGCCTGAAGCTGGTCGAGCAGCGCCGGCCCGACCTCCGGTTTCCGCTGCCGGAGAACTTCGCGGCGCGCCTCCAGGGACGCCGGGTGGAGCGCATCCAGCGGCGCGCGAAATACATGCTGCTGCACCTCGACGACGGCCAGGTGCTGCTCTGCCACCTCGGCATGTCCGGGCGCATGGTGATCGTCGAGCGCGCCCGCAACGGCCGGCGCCCGCCGCTCGACCGCCACGACCACGTGATCTTCGTGACCGACGCGGGCACCGAGATCCGCTTCAACGACGCCAGGCGCTTCGGCATGATGGATCTCATTGCCGGCGACGCGCTGGAAGCGCATCCGCTGTTGCGCGCGCTGGGGCCGGAGCCGCTCGGCAACGACTTCAACGGCCCGGCGCTGGCGGCCGCCCTCAAGGGCAAGCGCACCGCGATCAAGGCGGCGCTGCTCGATCAGCAGGTCGTCGCCGGGCTCGGCAACATCTACGTCTGCGAGGCGCTGTTCTTCGCTGGCTTGTCGCCGCGCCGCCTGGCCTACACGGTACAGGGCAACCGCGCCGAGAAGCTGGCCGCCGCCGTGCGCCAGGTGCTCCTGCGCGCCATCGAGGCCGGCGGCTCTTCGCTGCGCGACTACGTGCAGGCCAACGGCGAACTCGGCTACTTCCAGCACGAGTGGGCGGTCTACGGCCGCGAGGGCGAGCCCTGCCGGCGCTGCGGCGCGCCGGTCAAGCGGCTGGTGCAGAGCGGCCGCTCGACCTTCTACTGCGCGCGCTGTCAAAAATGAGGCGCCAGGATTCTGTTTCCCTGCGCCGGCCGCTGGGGTAGGAAACCGCCATGCGTCGCACCTTGCTGCTCTGGCTCGCCGCCACCGCCCTGCTCTGCCTTACGACACTGCCCGCCGTGGCGCAGGCTGCCGCCGGCAGCGGCCCAGGAAGCGCATATGTGGCGGGCATTCCGGACCTGCCGCTGATGCCGGGGCTGAAGGAACTGCCGGAGAGCGGGCTGGTGTTCGACAAGCCGGGCGGCCGCATCGTCGATGCCTTTGCCCAAGGCAGCATGACGCCGCAGTCGGTCATCGCCTTCTACGATCAGACCCTGCCGCAGCTCGGCTGGCAGCGCGAGAAGCTCGGCGCCTATCTGCGCGAGGGGGAGCGCCTCGAGCTCGACCTCGGCCAGGACGCGAGGGGCACCACGGTCCATTTCAGGCTCTTCCCGCAGTAGGGGAACCGGCCTCCGAGTCGCCACAGCGGACGGGCGACCGCCGCTGCCGCGGCGCCAGAGTGAGAGGGATATCGCCATGAGCTACGAGAACATCATCGTCGAGAAGGAAGCCGGCGTCGGCATCATCACGCTCAATCGGCCGAAGGCGCTGAACGCGCTCTGCAAGGCACTGATCGAAGAGCTCGAGGAAGCGCTGGACGACCTGGAAGGCGACGACGGCATCGGCTGCATCCTCCTCACCGGCTCCGACAAGGCCTTCGCCGCTGGCGCCGATATCAAGGAGATGAAGGACAAGTCGTATCAGGAGGTTTATGCCGAGGACTTCATCACCGAGGGCTGGGAGCGTCTCGCCAAGACGCGCAAGCCGGTGATCGCCGCGGTGGCCGGCTATGCGCTCGGCGGCGGCTGCGAGATCGCCATGATGTGTGACTTCATTCTTGCCGCCGACACCGCGAAGTTCGGCCAGCCGGAAATCACCATCGGCACCATTCCCGGCTCCGGCGGCACCCAGCGCCTCGCCCGCTTCGTCGGCAAGTCGAAGGCCATGGAGCTCTGCCTCACCGGGCGCATGATGGACGCCGCGGAGGCCGAACGGGCCGGCCTCGTGGCGCGCGTCGTCCCGGCGGGCGAGCTGCTGGAGGAGGCGAAGAAGACGGCGCGCAAGATCGCCGGCCTGTCGCGCCCCGTGGTGATGATGGCCAAGGAGGCGGTGAACCGCGCCTACGAGACCACCCTGGCCGAGGGTATCAAGTTCGAGCGCCGGGTGTTTCACGCGACCTTCGCCCTCGAGGACCAGAAGGAAGGCATGACGGCCTTTGCCGAGAAGCGCCAGCCGGCCTGGAAAAACCGCTGACAGCCGGCCGCCTCAGCGGTGGTTCGCCTGCGGATTTTGGCCGCGAATGGCGGCTTGACGTTGCCGGGGGCGGGGGCTATAACCCCGCCTTCCTCGTGACAGAGAACAAGCTTTAGAGACATGGCAAACCATCAATCTGCCAAGAAGCGGATCCGCCGCAACGCCCGCCAGGCGGACGTCAACGGTGCGCGCGTCGGCCGCATCCGGACCTACGTGAAGGCGGTCGAGCTGGCGATTGCCAGCGGCGACAAGACGGCTGCGGAAGCGGCACTGCGGGCGGCCCAGCCGGAGATGGCGCGCGGCGTGCGCAGCGGCGTGCTGCACCGGAACACGATGGCGCGCAAGATCTCGCGCCTCGCTAGCCGCGTCAAAGGGATCGCTTAATCCCGCGTCTGCGGCCCGGACAGAATTCCGGGTCTGACCAAGCCGCGCCTTCGACGACGAAGGCGCGGTTTTTCGTGCTTGCCGTCTCACGTGCAGCAACGGCGCCGGCGATTTCTTGACGTTGTGCTTTGCTGCTTTCCTGCCGCAGCGGCCAAAAAAAATCCCGTTCCCTTTTCGATCCGCTTGTCACCCGAAGTCTATCTGGGTACATTAACTCTGTCGCGCTTGGGGGTCCTGAGAAAGAAATTCTAGGAAAAAGCAAAATAATAAGTCGCGCCAATCAAGTAATTCCTGAAACGAATTATTCAGATTGTAGCCGCTGCGGCGAGAGGTAGAGGCACCTCTGGGATTTCGTTGTTTTTCCCGATCCGCCTGGCTCTTTAGGCCCATCCGAGCCGATCGCTCGAACAACTAACGAAGAACGAGGTTGCTGACCACGTCATGGACGATGCTTGTGCTTTCGCGAAGATTTACCTCTGGCAGAAGCGGTGCGTGGTAGGGGTCGGACGGCACACGGTGCTTGAGGGGGTAGCCTGAAATGGTTGGTGGAGACGGCGAGGCGACGGTCATCGAGCAATGGGGCAGGGTGCGGGGGCGCCTGCGTACCGAAGTCGGTGAAGCGGCCTATCGCAGTTGGTTGAAACCTCTCACACTTGCGGGATCACGCAACGGCAGACTGCGGCTTGCCGTGCCGACGCGCTTCATGCGCGACTGGGTGGCGAGCAACTACGCGTCGCGACTCTTCGCTCTGTGGAGCGAGGAAGATCCCACCGTCGGAGGCATCGAGATCGTCGTGCAGCCGCCGGCGCGCCCGACGCCGAAACCTCTTGCGGGTGCCCCGCTGATCGGCGGCGCTGCCGACACGGTCACCACCGACACCCTCGCTCGTGAATCGCAGGCCGGCGCGCAGCTGATCGGCATGACAGCGGCGCGCGCCGAAGCTGCGCTCACCGTTGGCGCGTCGGCAGCGATGCATGCATCGGCCTCGCAGGCAGCGGCTTCGCAGGCAGCGGCTTCGCAGGCGGCGGCATCACAGTCAGGGGGCGCCAGCATCTCGGCCCCGCTCGATCCGCGCTTCACCTTCGACAACTTCGTTGTCGGCAAGCCGAATGAGCTGGCCTATGCAGCCGCGCGCCGCGTCGCCGAGGCGCCGACGCCGCCATTCAATCCGCTGTTTCTCTACGGCGGTGTCGGGCTCGGCAAGACGCACCTCATGCACGCCATCGGCCTGCAGATCAAGAAGCAGGCGCCGGAGCGGCGCATCATCTATCTCTCGGCCGAGAAGTTCATGTACCAGTTCGTGCGCGCGCTGCGCACGAAGGACACGATGGCCTTCAAGGAGCAGTTCCGCTCGGTCGACGTGCTGATGATTG
>Ga0214471_10002214_pt1 | contig 15294 bp, 15 predicted proteins | sample RVTome_5_FD_207665 | JGI IMG/M metagenome (GOLD analysis project Ga0214471, IMG submission 207665) | Soil microbial communities from uranium-contaminated site in the Upper Colorado River Basin, Wyoming, United States - RVT142D155 | ecosystem: Environmental > Terrestrial > Soil > Contaminated >... | reverse complement strand
GACGCGGACGGCTATAGCGGCATGGCGTCGGGCCCAAGCGTCCCGAAGGAGGCCCTGGGTGAACGAGCTCGTCCGCTACTTGATCGAAAACATGTACCTGGACTTCCAGGGAGAGGTCTCCGTGGAGAAGGTGCGCGAGTTCCTTCGCGAGGACGACAGCCGGGACGCGCGGCAGCTGCTGTCCAAGATCATCGAGGAAAAGGGTGTGAACGACCTGCTCATCACCCTTGCCGATTGTCTGAGGGAGCACATTCGTTCAGGCGTCACCGATCAAGTCGTTCGAGAGCAGCTCAACATGTACTCGGAGAGCTGAGCTCTCCGTCGCCTCTACGCGGCGCGCCCCGTTCGGTATTGCTCGCGTTCGGCCTGCTCGCGGCGGCGGCGAGCTGCGATATCGGAACCCCCGAAGAGCGCGTCCCCCGCGCTCCGGCCCTGGTCGCGCTTTCGACCTACCCGCGCGACGCCGAGGGAGCGGACTGCTCGCCGCAAAGCGACGACGATTGCGGCGTTCCCGTCGACGTCGCCATCGAAGTCCGTTTCGATCGCTTCGTCGCCCCGGACACTGCCGTACGGCAGTCCGTCAGGCTGTTCACTGGAAGCGATCAGAACCAGCGCTTCGATCTCGCTCCAGAGTACGACCTGGTCGAGCGCGTCGTCCGCTACCGCCTGACCGGCGGGCCCCTGGAGCCGAGAACGCTCTACACTGCCGAGCTGCTGACCCCCGAGCAACCGGGAGCGTTCGGGTTTCGCGCGTTCGACGGCGCCCCGCTCGAACCGGGCCCGGTGCCGCTGCGGTTCAGTTTTTTTACCGGCGCGGCGACCGATCCGCTCGCGACGCCCGGTGCGGCGCCGAGCTGCGCGGACATCGTCCGGCTCTTCGTCGGCGCCGGGTGCGCCGCGAGCGCGTGCCACGACGCTCTCGAAGCTCCGGTCGGGCTGAGGCTCGGCAGCGTCGATGACTTGCGAGAAACGGTCATCGCCCGGGTGGCGCGTGAGACCGAGACCGGACCCGCCGCTGGGGTGCCGCTGGAGGACCCGGCGCGCTTCGGGGTGAACATGCCCCGCGTCGATCCGTCGCGGCCGTCCCATAGCTACCTTTTCTATAAGCTTTTGCTCGCGCCGGAGAACTTCGCGCCCCGCGACGCCGCGGAGTCCGCTTGCCGGTCGCGCTTCCGCGTCGAGCTCCCGCCCGGCGAGTGTCCAGCGCCGAGCGCGGACGAGCGTCTCAGGCTTTCGGAATGGTTCGTGCTCGGAGACGCTATGCCGCCTCCCGGGTTTGCTTCTGCGCTCCCGCTCGGCCGGGATGGCTTGGACGCCCTGCATCGTTGGATTGCCGAGGGCGCCCGCTGCCCTTGACCCCGTGGACCTTTGGTACTCCGCCCGTGGTACCGACTCCGTTCAACGATGCCATCCAAGTTGACTTTTGATGAATTTTAGCCTAGTGATACGCGGTGAGTTCGGGGCTTTCCGTGAAAACTGAATTGGCACTGCGAGGGGATCGGTTCGAGCTCGTCAGCCGAGTTGGCAACGGGGCCTCCGCACAAGTGTGGCTGGCAGAAGCCGCCGATGGGCGTCGCGCCGCCATCAAGGTCGGAAAGAGCGAGGCAGAAGCTCCCCGGCTCGCGGCCGAGGCCGAGCGGCTGCTGAGCGCCGACGGTCCGGCGTTCTCTCGGGTCCTCGGAGCGGGCTGGCTGAGGACGGGAGACCAGCCCGCGCCGGCCCTGCCCTACGTGGCGCTCGAGTGGGTCGAGGGGGAGCCGCTCGGTACTATGGCTGCCGGCCTCGCCCCGGGTTCCGAGCAACGCGCGAAGCTGGCGCTTTCGGTTGCCCGTGACGTCGGCCTCGCCCTGCGCGAGCTCCACGCAGAAGACACGGTGCACGGCGACGTAAAGCAGGCGAACATCTTGGTCAGGAGCGAGCTCGCCCGGTCCCAGTTGCGTTTTTCGGCGCGGCTCGTCGACTTCGGCTTGAGCGCGGACGCGGGCCGGGAGCTGCCGGAAGGAGCCACGCCCCACTACCTCGCGCCCGAAGCGCAGAACTTGGACCAACTGCAGGACGGCCGAGCGCGCGATCTGTGGGCGCTCGGTCTCGTCCTTGCCGAAATACTCCACCCCGAGCTCACCAACGTCACGGCGGCGGGGGAAGCCGCGCGCACACTCCCGTTTCCCGGCGAGCTTGCCGCGATCGTCCCCGCGCTGCTCGATCGCGCGCCGGCGGCGCGGCCCTCGGCGGCTTTCGTGTTTCGTCGGGCAGAAGTCGCGCTCGGGGAGGAAGGGGCGGCTGGCGCGGTCGAGCGTCATCGGCGCGCGGTGCGCCGCGCGTACCTGACCGTTCGCCGCGCCGAGCTACAACGAGCTTTGCGGCATGCCAAGGTGAAGGTCGCTTGCACGGGTGTTGCCGCCGAATGGCTGAGCGACGCTCTGGAGCTCGGGCGTTCGGTCGCGAGCTTGCGGCGCCCCGAGCCCGATGGCGACAGGAGCGCGGAGATCGGCGACCTCGACGCCACGGGACGGCGGCGCTGGTTGGTGCGTCTGGCGGGCTCCGCCGCGGCGAGCTGGCCGGTGGCGTCGTGGTCCACCGATTCGGCCTTGGCGGTATCCCTGCTCTCCGCGGTCGAGCGAGTCGCGCCGGAGTCGCTCACGCTGGGCGACCTCGCCGCCGAGGGCACCGCCCCGCGCCGCGCGCCCCCGAACGACCCCGTGGAGCTCGCGCTCGCCCTGCGCGATTGGTCCGTCGATGCCGCCGTCCTGGATCACGTGGAGCGGCTCGTGCTCGAAGGCGCCGCGCCGGCGGTGCTCGCTCTGACGTTGGTTCGCTTGCTGCGGCTCAAGGGTCAACTCGGCCGTGCGCTCGTGTTGCTCGAACGGCTCGAAGGGCCGGCGTCGATCGTGGAGACGGCGGAGCTCCGGCGGCGCGCACGCGATCTCGACGGCGCGCGCGCACTGCTCGAAGCAAACGACGCGAACGAGTGGGAGCCGGCCCTGCGCGCCCGGCGCGCAGCGACGCTCGGCCGCATTTCCGTCGACCAGGGGCGGCCCGAGGCCGCTCTCGGCGAGCTCGGGACGCTCGAGACGCCCCCGACGTGCGAGGGACGCGCGCTCGCGCACCTGGCGCTCGGCGACGTGGCGCGCGCTCAGGGAGAGGCCGCGCGCTCGCTGGCGCTCGCGTCCGACGACGAAGAGCGAGCTCGGGCGCTCGCGCTGCTCGGCATGGTCCTGCATCGGCGCGCGGCGTATGCCGAAGCGCTCGAGCACTATCGACGCGCTGCGGACCACGCGGCCCGGGCCGGTGCCGTGCTCGAAGAGGCGAGCTACTTGACCGGCGTAGCCGCGGCCGCGACCCAGGTCGGGAATCTGGCGGAGGCTCTCGAGGCCGCGCGCCGTGCACTGCTCCTGTTCGAGGCGCTCGGGCGCGGCCAGGAGGCGGGGCGCGCAGCCCTCTCCATCGCCGCGGTGTTCGCCTGCGTGCGGGCCCGCGCCGAGGCCGAGCACTGGGCGCTCGAAGCCGTGGAGCGCGCGCGCGCCGCCGGCGACGTCGCTTGCCGCGCTTACGCGCACCTCGCCGTCTCCGACGCGCTCGGCACCGATCGAGAGGCCGTCGAGCACGCCGAGCGCGCGGCGCAGCTCTTGACCCAGGCCACGCTCACCGAGCGGCTGCGCGTCGGTGCCCGCCTCGCTCGCCTCGGACGACCAGAGCCGGTGGGGGAGCTCGATCGTCTCGCGCAAGATCCTCGCGTCGCCGCCGAGGCGAGACTCGAATGGTGGGGGAGTCGCGCCGAGGTCGAGCTCGCGGCGGATAGCTCGGAGGCGGCCCCGCGCATCATCGCAGAGCTCGTTTCGTTGGCGACCGCGGCGGCGCCGCCCACCGTGCGCGGCCCTGCCTTCGTCGCGGGGGCGGCCCTGGCGAGCCGGGCGGGGGACGGGGAGGCCACGCGTCGCTTCACGTTTGCCGCGAGCGAAGCGGCCCGCGCGCTCCTCGCCGGCGCGCCGGACGAGCTCGGCGTCCACGTCCAGGCGCTCGAATGGGTGCGGCGCTGTCGAACGCCGCGCGGCGAGGGCCTCGCTCCGGAACAACTGTCGGACATCCAGAGCTTGGCGGTGGCTCTCAGCGGGCGCGATCGCTTGCGGCCGTTGCTCGATCAAGTACTCGATGCGCTGGTCCTGTGGACCGGAGTCGAGCGCGGGTTGCTCTTGTTGCGCGCCCCCGGCGAACGACTGCGCCCGCGCGCGGCGAGGAACCTGGCGCGCAGCGATCTCGACGGCGCTCAGCTCGAGCTCAGCACGTCGCTGGCGCGCCGCGCGCTCGAGCTCCGCGAGCCCGTCGTGGCCGTGGACGCGGCAGGCGACCTGCCCGAAGTGCACCAGAGCGTTCACGAGCTCAAACTGCGCAGCGTCCTTGCCGTCCCGCTCATCGCCCGCGGCGAGGCGCTCGGCGTCGTCTACCTCGACGACCGCGTGCGCCGGGGCGCCTTCGGTCCGAACGAGCTCGCCTGGGTTCGCGTGGTCGCGACGCTCGCCGCACTGGCCATCGCCGACGCGCGCGACCAATTGTCGCTGCGGCGCTCGGCGCGCCGCGCCGAGCGCGCCGAGGCCAAGCTCTCGCTGGAGCTCGCGAGGAGGGAGGGCGAGCTCGACGTCGCGGAGCGCGAGCTCGCGCGGGCCCGCGAAGGGCGCTCGACACGCTTTCGCTACGACGCCATCGTCGGCAAGAGCGAGCGGCTGCTTTCGCTGCTGACGCTCGTCGACCGCGTCACCGCGAGCGAGGTGCCCGTGCTCGTCATCGGGGAATCGGGCAGCGGCAAAGAGCTCGTCGCGCGCGCCATCCACCAAAATGGCCCGCGCGGGGGCGAAGCCTTCGTCAGCGAAAACTGCGGAGCCATCCCGGAAGGCTTGCTCGAGTCGACCTTGTTCGGCCACGTGCGCGGCGCGTTCACCGGCGCGTCGCGCCCGCGCGCGGGCCTGTTCGAGATCGCCCATCGCGGGACACTCTTCCTGGACGAGATCGCCGAGATGAGCCTCGGCATGCAGACCAAACTCTTGCGCGTGCTCGAAGAAGGCGCCTTGCGGCCCGTCGGTTCCGAACGAGTGCGACGCGTCGACGTGCGCGTGATCGGCGCGACGCATCGCGACCTCGAAGCGAGAGTCAAGGACGGCCGCTTCCGCGAAGACCTGTACTACCGGCTCAACGTCATCACGCTCTCCCTGCCCGCGCTGCGCGAACGGCGCGGCGACGTCCCGCTTCTGGTCCGCCACTTCCTCGCGTTCTACGCCAAGGGGCGCTCGATCCGCGTCACGGGCGCGGCGCTCGCCGCCCTGGACCGCCACGCCTGGCCGGGCAACGTACGCCAGCTCGAAAACGAGATCCGCCGCGCCATCGTGCTGGCCGACGACGTCATCGATCTCGAGCACCTCAGTGCCGAGCTCAGAGGCGGCACCGAAGACATCCAAACCCGGACCGTGCTCGACCTCAAGAGTCGCGTGGACGCGCTCGAGGCCGAGCTGCTTCAGGAGGCTCTCGGCCGCACCGGCGGCAACCAAACGCGTGCCGCGGAGCTCCTCGGCGTTTCGCGTTTCGGCCTCCAGAAAATGATGAAGCGCCTCAAGATCCGCTGGCGGCCGGAAGCTTGTACCACTCCCAGGGGAGAGTTAAGTACGACGCCATGACCCGCGAGCCGGAGCCGCGACCCGTCCTCAAGTGGGCCGGCGGCAAACGGCGTCTGGCACCGCGCATTGCCGCGTGCCTGCCCGAACGGATTCGCACCTACTACGAACCCTTCGTCGGGGGCGGTGCCGTCTTCTTCGCGCTTGCGGCCGAGCGTCGCTTCGAACGCGCCGTCATCTCCGATCGCAACCGCGACCTGGTCGAGGTCTACCGCGCGCTCCAGAGCAACGTGGACTCGCTGATCGACGAGCTCACGCGCTACACGGAGCGCCATTCGGAAACCGAATACTACCGCGTCCGCGAGCTTCGTCCCCGTTCGCGCGTCGCCCGCGCCGCCCGCGTCATCTACCTCAACAAGACCGGCTACAACGGCCTTTATCGCGTCAACCGCGACGGCCGTTTCAACGTCCCGATGGGTCGCTACGCGAACCCCACCATCTGCGACGAAGCGCGCCTGCGCGCCGCGGCGCGCGCCCTTTCCGGCGTCGAAATCCTCACCGAAGACTTCGAAAACGTTTGCCGCAAGGCCGCGGCGGGCGACGCCGTCTACTTCGATCCGCCGTACCTGCCCGTCTCCCGCACCTCGAGCTTCGCGGCATACGACGCCTATCCCTTCGATCTAGACGAGCACCGGCGTCTGGCGCGCGTCTTTTCCGAGCTTGCCCGCCGCGGCGTACGCGCGGTGCTGTCGAACTCCTTCACGCCCGACACCGAAACGCTCTACGCGCATTTTTCCCCTGAAGTCATCGGCGTCCCTCGCCCCATCAACTCCGTCGCGTCCCGCCGCGGAAGCGTCGCCGAGCTTTTGGTCGTCAATCGCCGTCGCGCGCGCGACAAGGCCGCGAAGCGCGTCGCGACCGGGCGTTGAGCAAAGTCTTCATCCTGCCCCTCGCGCTCCGCGGCGATGCACGTTCGGCGCGCGCACCGCGCGCCGGGCTGCCGGTTGGCCACGACAACCCCCCGCGACTCACTGAGTCGTCCACCAGCTCCGCCGTCGTGCGTCGACGTCCATGCGCACCAAGGCTGCTGGTACGCCAAGACCCATCGGCCGGGCGAAGAGTGAGACGAATCGTCAGGAACGCGCTGTCTCCGCGGGTCGCGATCGCGCCGGAATCACGGCGCGAATTCGCCGTTCGGATCGCGCCCCGGCTGTGCGCGGCTCGAGCGCCGGGTGCGAATGGGCTTTCCAAGGCACTTCCACCCATGCTAGCGACCCACTCAATGGGTTGGATCCGGTCGTGCTGCGTGGGGTTCTCGCTATCCGCGCTGGGCTGCGCGGGCGTAGGCAGCGAGGTCTACGCCTCGAGCGCAAAGTACCCCGTATCACTTTCGCCCGCCGTTCCGGACGACAGCGGCCACGTACTATTGGAGGGGCGCGAGCTCGAGAAGGTGGGGACGCTGTCAGAAACCTACTGGCGTTGGTCCATCCTGTACGACTCCATCGAGGGTGAAGTCGATGTTTCCGAGGACGTGAACCGCGCCGTGCAGGAACACGGCGGCGAGGCCGTGGTCAATCTCTCGGTGACCTCGACGGAGTGTTTCCTCGACTGGTTCGTAGTTCTGACCTGGCTGCCGTTCTGGCCGACCTGTGCCGTCGTGAGCGTCGAGGGAGACGTGGTGCGGCGTTCGGCGGCACCGAAGGGACGTGCGGCGCCCGCAGGGCGTACGGCTTCGGCTTCCGCGATGCCGGGGTGGGAGCGCGCGCAGTGAGCCGCTCTTCGATCCTGGGAGTGCGGGGACTGGCGGCAATCGTCGCGGCCGCGCTCGGAGCGATCTGTGTATCGTGCGCCAGTCCTCGGCGAGCGGCCCGAGTGCCCGTCGTACGTGTGGACGTGAGGAGCAACGAGCTCACCGCACGACAATGTGACTACCGCGGCGCCGAGCTCTTTCAGGAGACGGATGCCCTGGCTGACGCGAAGGACGCCGCGGCCGCCCGAGGCGCAAACCTGGTCTTGGCCTTTGGAGACACACTGTCGGCGTCGCCGGACGAGGACACCGCTCGCCCGGTGTGCATGACGCACTACGCGCAGGTCGTCTACGTTTCGTGCGAAGGGGGCGTGCGGAGCCGAGTCCTGGCGGAAAGCGTCGTGATCGACGACCGTTGAGGCGACGATGAACCCTACCCACGGCCGCCTACGATGCGCATCATGGACCGTCGCGCTCTTCGCAATCGGGCTTGGTACGGGCTGTGCCAGCATGCCGCTCCACGCGCGGCAATCTCCTCAACCGGTGCTGCTCGGGCCCGTGCGCTCCCTTCCCGTGTTCGGAGAAAAACCGAACGCTTCGACGTCCGTCGAGGCCAAAGGGCGCCGAGAGGGGAAGAGCAAGCCGGAGACGCGCCGCGTGCTGCTCGCCAGCGGCTACTCCCATGCCGCCGTCAGCACCGGCGTGAGTACGCATCAGTCCGCAACCTCCACGGGACCGAACCACAATGACTGGGTGATCGCAGCCGAGCTCGGCCAGTCGCTCGAGCATCGCCTCGAGGCCGATCGCGTCGAGTGCCGCTCGGTCATTCTGTTTGCGCTCCTCGTAATGACCGTCGACAACGGATGCTCCGCGGAGTTCGACGTGCGCCGAGACCGGCGGTCGGACGAGCGCGAGCAGCCCGGCGAGTGAGACGCGGCGGAACGCCGAGCCGCCGACAGGGTGGGCCGGAGGCCAGGCAGAGAAAAGAGTTGCGAGGAGTGGCGAAGGGAGCTCCTCCTCGGAAGCGCGCGATAGACGATGCTGGGCCCCGTGCGCCCCGCAGTTGGCACAAGGCGGCACACGAACTGGCGATGAGCGCGCTACGGAGGAGATCGTTTGCACGACGGAGACTTCCGTTAGCGCCCGAAGTATCCCGGACAAGTGCAAGGAAGCGCGGTGCCGCCCCGGAAATTCCTGGACGCGCCTCTCGGGCTTCCGCTTTACTCCGAAAATCCGATGCCGAAAGGATGCGCGCGCATGCTCGGAGTTGTCCCGATGTCGAAGCAGGTTCGCGGCGTGCTCCTGGAAGCTCTGTTTGCGATCGCCGCGCTGGCGCTCGTCGGCTGTGACACGACCGACCTCTGCAGGTCGAAGCTCGATTGCGAAAAGCTCGGAAAATGCACGCAGGGCGCGAACGGTCTCTGCGGCGTGGGTTCGAACGAGGATTGCCAGGCGTCGGAGCTCTGCAAGCTTCACGGCAAGTGTTCGGTCAAGGAAGGCGAGTGCGTCGCGTCGAGCGACGCCGATTGCAAGGGTTCGGAGGACTGTAAGAAGGTCGGCGCGTGTAGCGCCTACAACGGCGGCTGCGAAGATCCGAAAAGGACGGTGCACGCCGAGTGCACGAAGAGCTGCGAAGGCGAGGGCCTTTGCGTGACGCAGGGGGGAAAGTGCGTGGCACTTTCGCGCCGTCACTGCGCGGGGACGTTCGACGAGACGCCCGAGGCGGAGAGTCCGTGCGGCAAGCTCGGGCTCTGCACGGCCGAGGGCGGGCGTTGCGTCGCGGCCTCGAGCGAGGACTGCGCGCTCTCGACGGCGTGCAAAGAGGGGGCGGAGTGCACGGCGGAGGGCGGGCGCTGTGCGGCGAACGAAGCGGACTGCAAGAAGGCGGACGCTTGCACCAAGGACGGCAAGTGCGGAGTGAAGGATGGCAAGTGCGCGGCGGTGGCGAACGCGGATTGCCAGAGCTCGCTGCGCTGCAAGCTCGAAGGCAACTGCTCGGCGAAGGACGGCGACTGTGTCGCGGCGTCTTCGGCGGATTGTCAGCGCTCGGCCAATTGCGCGCAGGTGAACCACTGCACCTTCGAGAACGGCGCGTGCGTGAGCAGCGGCAAGCGCAGCGCCGAAAGCTCGGAGCCGCCGGACAAGACGCGGTCGACGACGATCAAGGGGCTCTTCACGTCGGATTGAGCGCGGGTGCTACGCGGCGACTTCGGTTTCGAGCTCGCGGAAGAAGACGGAAAGCTCCGGCCGCGAGCGCAGCGGTTCGCAGAAGCGCGTCGCCAGGTCGATGAGCTTGCTTTCGAGCTCGTCTGCGCGACGACCGTAGTCGCCGACCGCTTGTTCTCGTGAGCGCGCTTCCTCTTGTACCTTCTCTTCGCTTTGAGCGAGCGCGGCGCGAAGCTCGTCCACCTGGTACTCGAGGTCGCTCACGGCGCGACGATGTTCTTGTGCGCGGCGCTCCGTCCGCTCGAGCTCGCGATGAACGCCGGTCCAGCGGTCCACGGCGCTCGCGGCGGCGCGGTAGGCCGCGGCAAGCTCGGGATAGGGGCGCTGAAAGCCGGAGCGGCCTTCCCAGGTGAGGACGTCGCGATGAGTACGAGCTACGGTCTTTCGTTCGTCTTCGTCTTGTGCGGAAAGTACGACGTGCGCGGCCAGCGCCGCCTTGAGCTCGTCGCGGCTGCGACTGAGATCGACGCCGAGCGCCTGGACGGCGGTGCCGAAGCGCTGGCGCGTTTCGCGGGCGCGCGTCTCGATGGCCTGGAGCGAGCGTTGCTCTTGCACGGCGCGCTGACGAAGCTCGCCGATTTCGGCGATCAGACGGCGCACTTCGGACAGGAGCTGGACGAGCTCGCGCGGCGGCGTCGCCGGGTAGGCGCAGCGCAGCATCTGGTCGAAAACGGCGGTGCGGTGCGCCCAGCGGTCGATCGCGACGGGTGGCAGCGTGGGGGCCGGGGCACGGTAGCTATCGGGCTCGGCCGCGGGCTCGCGCGGCACGCGAATACCGAGCGAGCCGGAAATGGAGACGAGATCGGCGAGCACGCGATGCGCGTCCACGGGTCGCTCTTCCGGCTTCTTTTCCAGCATCTCCAGCACGAGCCTCGCGATGATTTCGGGAATGCTCGGGTCCTTCTGGCGCGGCGACGGCGCCGGCTCCTTCAGGTGCTGCATGAAAAAGCCGGGCACGTCTTCCGCGTCGAACGGCAGGTCTCCCGTCAGCATCTCGTACAGGATCGCTCCGAACGCGTAGAGGTCGGCGGGCGGGCCGCAATCGATGCTGGTGAGACGTTCGGGCGCCATGTACTGCGGCGTTCCGAACACCTCCCCCGCACCCGTCAAGCGAAGGTCCTGCATCGACCGGGCGATGCCGAAGTCGAGCAGCTTGACACGCTCTTCGACGTCGAGCCGGGCCAAGAAGATGTTCTCGGGCTTGAGGTCACGGTGAATGACTTCGAGATCGTGAGCTCGAGCCAGGGCTCGGGCCATCTGGACGGCGATCGGCAGCGCGCGTTCGAGGCCGAGCTTGCCGAAGGCTAAAGCTTCCGCAAGGCTCTCTCCCTCGAGGAGCTCCATGACCAGGAAGAGGCAGCCGTCGGGCGTTTCCCCCTGATCGAAGATCTCGATGATGTTGGGGTGCGCGAGCTTTTGGGCGGCCCGGGCTTCGCGGCGAAACCGCTCTCGAACGACTTCATTCCTGGCGTAGGCGCGGCTCATGACCTTCACCGCGCAATGCCGATCGACCAGGCGATGGTGGGCCCCGTACACCGTGGCCATGCCGCCCTCGCCGATCACGCTCTCGAGCACGTAACGGCCGGCCACCGTCGTGCCTACGCGCGGATCTTGCATCGACTCGAGAGCCGCTCCGTCCACGAAGCAATGGGTAGAGTGAGCTGGAAACTTCAGCTTGCAGGACGGACAGACCTTCATGCGACCCCGGGCAGTATCCTGCCCCTTCGGCCGTCGCGTTTCCAGGGGGCCTGACAGGCCCGTGGGGAGCGTGTTTTCCATGAGGCCATGATGTGGTAAGGCCACACGCGGTTCGCGCAGCGCTTCCAGGTAAACTGGCTTGATCTCGATGGCTCCACGATGGCCCGTCATGGTAACCCCCTGAGGGTCGAGGTACCGAGCCCCCGCGAAGAGTCCCTTCGCCTCGGCCGAGTCGGTATCATTGCGGGCATCGGTTTCGTGCTCGGCGTGCTTTGGCCCTCGCTTGCCGGGGTCGATCTCGTACCGTCGCCGCCCCAGGAGCGGGCGAGCCGTTCGGCGGACGACCCCGAAGACTCTGCGACGGACGCCAAACCGAGCGGCGCCGCCGTTGCCGCGCCGGACCCGCCCAAGCTTGCCGATCGGCTCAAGGTCGGGGCCGCGCAGTGGACCAGCTGTCGCAGCGCGGACGACAAGCCCGGCAAGGACTGCCAGCTCGCGGCGCTCGAGAGCCTGCTCGAGCCGCACCTCTTGGCGCTCGCAACGTGTGAGGCCGCCAAGGACGCCGAAGGTATGCTGTCGCTCGGTTTCGATCTCGAGTTCTCGACCAAGCAGATCGGCAACTTCCGCAGCGGAAAGAGCACGAGCTTCACGCGCGACAAGACCGAGGGGTTGATCGAGTGCGCCAAGAATCAGGTCGGCTCGGTGGCGCTGGACGGCGTCGAGCACGCTCATGACCGGTACACAGTGTTCTATGTGCTCGAGTTCATCGAACCTCGGACAGGCGGCGGCGACGCAGGCGTCGAGGGCGAGGTCGTCCCCGCGAGCGGTCGCGCCACGGTCGGCTGGCACGTCGCGCTGATCCGCGCGACGCCGCCGGAAGGCGACGTCGTGGCGCGCCTCTTGAGCGGGACCCAGGTCATCGTGACCGGTCGCCAGGGCGACTGGTACCGCGTCAAATACGACGCGAAAGGCCGCGAAGGCTGGGTGTTCAAGAGCGCGATCGGGCTTTGACGGCGTAGCACCGCTCGCCCGTTGCTCCGCAGGCGGAAGCGAGGCTAGAGTGGCGCCGAGGTGAACGTGGCGGTCTCGGGGTCGGGCAGGCAGTCGTCGAGTTTTCGCTGGGCAGCCGTGATCGCCCTCGGGTCGGTGTTGCCGGCTTGTGGTGGCGAAGCCCCGCTCGAGCCGGTCTCGTTCGTGTGTGGAGCGGTGTTCGAGCTCGGGTACTCCATGTCGGTGGCGTATGACTTCGAGGACCAGGAAAGCGTCGGGGCGTCGCATTGGTTCTACTTCGCCGAACAGTTGAACGCTCCAGGGACAGGCCTTGGCGTGGAGGCGGCAGCCAGGCCTTGGTCTTTCGCTCCGAAGCGCAGGCATTCGCTGGCTTGGGCAATTGGTCCGTGGTTACTTCCGGCCTCGATACCACTGGCTTCGAGGGTCTTGCGCTGTGGCTCCGCGAAGCGCGGAGCAATCGCAAGGTCACGCTCGGCTACTCGACCAGGAACGACGATGATACTTGTGGAACGGTCTCGGGAGATCCCGGCTTCGTCTCACCCGATGGCTCGATCGACACCGGGAATGCGGTCGCCGCGGAGCCGTGCCCGTCCTATGAGCGCCGCGGTGTAGTAAATGCCGGTGTAGAGTACGCTTCGCACGAGCTTGCAGACGACACCCGCCCGCGAATTGATGAGGCGAGCGCTCGATCGCCATGCTAGACCAACGAGAAGTGAAGCGTTCTCGCGCCTCCGAGCACTCGCGTAAGGGCACAGACTCGCGCAAAGGCACGCGCAAGGGCACAGAGGCGGAAAAGTCTTCGGAGCGCACCGGCGAGGAAAAAAAGCTGGACGTCGCTCTGGTGCACGGCGTCGGCCCCGACGGGAAGAGCCTGCGCGTGCTGCGCGCCCGCGATGATCGCATCGAGCTCGGCTCGGTGGAGCCGCTCGAGGAGGGCCGGCCGATCTACGGGGAGGTGATCCGTCTGCGTCCGCGCCAGGAGTTCCCGCTGCTCTGCGACGTCGAAGTGCAGTACCGCCCGGAAGCCGCGGAATCGAAAGCGCCGGCGCCGGCGCGCAGCGGTCCGCCGCTGGTGGCGTCGGAAAGCTACCGCGACAATTGGGAGCTCATCTGGGCGAAGAAGCGCCGCAAGCGCGAGCTCTCGAACTGACTCGGTGAGGGTCGTGGAGCGGCGCGGCTCCGCTCCGCTAGGGTTCTCGGGGCCGCCGCTGCTCGCGGCCGCGTCGATGGTGCCGCTCCGGGTAGCGATTCGCGCGCGCCTTCAGGATGCGGTCGTAACTCTCCCGCTGTTCGGGCGTGAGAACGTCGCGGACTTCACGCTCGGTCTGTTTCCGCTGTCGTTCCAGCGGTGCGCCGCACTCCTCGAACATGCTCTGCATGGCACGCCGGCGCTCGTCGCGGTGCCTGCGAAAGACGTCGCGGACGCGCCGTTCTTGGTCGCCGTCGAGCTCGAGTCTGTCGATCAACGCCCGCATGCGTCGCGGCTCCGGGTCGTCCCGCAACAGCTCGGCGCACTGCCGCCGCGCGAAAGCGTACACGCTGGCGCCACCGGCCACGCCCCCGAGCGCGAAGACCAGGAGCAGCCCCGCGTAGACTTTGAACCGCGCGCGCGTCACCAGTCCATCTCCACGATCCCGTGGGCGATCGCGAGCTCTTCGTCCACGGCGCTTTCGCTCTGTACGGCCCAGATCAGGGCGGCCATCGCGCACAGGGCGGCCACGGGAACCATGCGCAAGGATGCGCGCCACGCCGTTTCGATCCAACCCGACGGCTGGGCCGCGACGGCTTGCATGACGGCGTCGGCGAAGCCGCCGCGCGCGCGCAGGCCCTCGGTCATGTCGCGGAGTCGTCCGAGCCGTTCGTCGAGTTCTTCGTCAGCCGGCATGGGTTTCTTCCTTCTCGGAGGTTCGCGCACGCAGCGCGGCGCGCGCGCGAACCAGCCGTTGCTCGACCGCGCCTTCGCTGCAGCCGAGCGCGACGGCGATTTCCGCCGAGCTCAGTCCCTCCACGGTTTTCAGCACGAGCGCGGCGCGCTGCTCCGGCGGCAGATCGCCGAGCAGGGCGTCGAGCTCGCGAAGCGCCAGATGGGCGTGGGCCGCCTCGGCGCCGTCCCACGCCGGCTCGAGCCCCCGGTCGTCCAGCGCCGGGCGCCGTGCCCGGTTGCGCAGCGCGTCGATGGCGGTGTTTGCCGCGATGCGATAGAGCCACGTCTCGACGCTCGAGCGCTCGTCGAATCTGCCGCCGCCGAGGGCGCGGTACGCCTTCACGTACGCCTCTTGCACCGCGTCTTCGGCTTCCGTCACGTTTCCCAGGATCCTAGCGCTCATGCGTACCAGCCGTTGGCTCGTGGCTTCCACGATCACCCGGAATGCCCCGCCCTCGCCGCCCATGACTCTCCGGGCGGCGTCTTTCAATGAATCCAAAAGTCTTCTCCAAAAAGGGCACTCGGCGGTTCGACGCGGGTCGACCTCGTTTCCCTACGCCGTGCCGTCCGCGGCCTCCACCCGGCGGGTCGAACGGGCCGGCGGTTCGGGATTTTTCCTGCTCTTTCCCTGAGCCGACCGAGCCGAGGAGCGCCGGCCGGAGCAGAGCCGGTGCCCGCGCTTGCAGCCGGCTCGACGTCCCGGCGCGCCCAGCCTCAGGCGTACACGATGTCGAGCCCGAAGCGCTTCAGCGTCCCCTGATCGTTCTTGTACCGGTCGTACACGCTGAGCTGCCAAGTGCCTGCCGGCCGCTTACCGGACAGCTGGCGCAGATCGGGTGTGCTCGCGGCGTCGAAACGCCGCTTGAGATCGTTCTGGCCCGCGCCCTCGCCGTTGTGCAGCGTGATGGGCTCGACACCGCACTCGGGCGGCGGGTGGAGCTTGACGATGAGGTCGCCTCGATAAGTGTGCTCGATGTCCACCTCCACGCCGAGCTCGGCAATCGGACGTTCTTCGGCGAGCGCGAGCTCGAGCGTCGAGGTCTTCAAGTCGAGCACGGGGACGTCCTTCACCGCCGCATGCAACGTCC
>Ga0214471_10002213_pt1 | contig 15297 bp, 15 predicted proteins | sample RVTome_5_FD_207665 | JGI IMG/M metagenome (GOLD analysis project Ga0214471, IMG submission 207665) | Soil microbial communities from uranium-contaminated site in the Upper Colorado River Basin, Wyoming, United States - RVT142D155 | ecosystem: Environmental > Terrestrial > Soil > Contaminated >... | reverse complement strand
AGTGAGCACTTTGCCCACTTGAGCCGGGCTGCGCTGCGTCATGTTCCCGGCAAAGAGCATCGCCAGTGGCTTAATCGCTTGGCAGCGGCGGTCAGGGCTAAGGAGCTGTTAATCAGTGGGGCCAATGCTAAACTCTCAATCGACTGGCTATTGCTCGAATTTAGGAGCTAAGGTGGGTATAATCATATGAATATGTTAGCCGTTTTATTGGTTGTTGGTCTCGGTTTTCTGGCTTGGATTGTGGCCAACCGCACCGAAAAAAGTCTACAGCCGCTGTCTAAAGCCTTATCGCACCGGTTACAAAAGTTGTGGCTCGATGCCCAGGCTAGTTTGCGTTCCAAACAATATCTGCGGGCTGAAAAAGCCTTACTTACAATCTTGCGGTTCGACGAGAAAAACGCAGCGGCCTATAATCGCTTGGGCATCTTGTATGCCAAACAAAAGGAATTCAAAGATGCTATCGAATGCTTTGAGATTGCTTCTAGCATCGAATCCAACCCCTCTAGCCTGCATAACTTGGGTTTAATTTATTACGAGACTCACAGTTATGAAAAAGCCGCGCAGGCGTTCGAGAACGCGCTGGAGCTAGAAGGCGGTTTGGCCGCCAGGTACGTGGCCTACGCCAAAGTCCAGGAGAAACTAGGCAAGGTCAAACGCATGTTGGAAGCGCTGGAACAGGCGGTCGAAGCCGAGCCGAATCCACAGACTTACAAACTGTTGGCCGATGCCTATGAGCGAACCGGCGAGGACGAGCTGGCCGAAGAGATAAAGCAGAAACTAAAACAGCTTATTATGCCGCTAAATCGACCCAAGCGTATCCACCAGCCGCGCAAAGTCGTAATGTAGGCACCTCTGTTTGCTTCTGCTAAAATGGATGAGCTGGCGGGCCGGTGTAGCTCAGCTGGTTAGAGCGGCGGTTTTGTAAACCGTAGGTCGTGGGTTCGAATCCCTCCACCGGCTCCAGTTTGTTCGATAGCCATCGGGCCAAAACAAAATAACGCAGACTGCTTGTTCACCGAAGGTGAATCAGCTATGCTGACGAGCGTTGAGGATAAGCGACATTGCTATCTCTCAATCAGCGCTGGGGTAGCGAAGCGGCCAAACGCATCAGACTGTAAATCTGACGGCTTTACGCCTTCGGGGGTTCGAATCCCTCCCCCAGCACCAAATGGAGCAACTAGGCCCTGATAGCTCAGTGGTAGAGCGCATCCATGGTAAGGATGAGGTCGCGAGTTCAACCCTCGCTCAGGGCTCCAAGTGGGCCGTCGGGGATTAATCCGGCTGCCACCCTTGTTAAATTACTGAAATATTGTTAAACTACAAAGTCTATGGCTAAGAAAAGTACCAAGAGAAAGATAATCGGTCTGGTGTCGGAAGAATCCGGGCATCGGACTTATATTACCCGCAAAAATACGACAAATACGCCCGATAAACTTGAATTGAGAAAATACGATCCGACTATCAGGCGTCACGTTAAATACGTTGAGACCAAGAAAAACCTCGGCCGCAACGAGTAAAGCTTAACCTAAGCGGGCGGCAATCTGATCGACCAGTCTCAACTGGTGTTCCATAATATTGGCATCCTTAGGTGAATCAACTACGAAAAAATTAAGATTCTGGCCACTTAACTCCAGGTTAGCGGCGGCTGGTAGTAGGCCGATGATTGGTAGCCAGCGTTGGTTGGTTTCGGCCTCAAGGCTAAATAATAGATGCCCGTCTAGTTGTTGGGGCTCACTGCGGAAAAAATGGCGAAAATAGCCAAATATCGGCTCATCTTTAAGCCCGGTCGATAGCAGCCAAGCTTTTGACTCAGTCGGCAGCGGACAGCTGATAATGTACAGCTGTTGAGAGACTGGTCGGGTAGCGGGCTGAGGCAAGTCCATCTGACGGCTGATTACTCGGAATTCTCGGTTATAGATCAGACCGTGGACTGTAAATAAATCGCGGGCAAATCGGTTAACTAGCAAGCTGTTTTTATCGGGTGAGAGCTCGTGACTCGGCGCGTCAGTGATTAAGCTGAGGTGATGTCGTTTAGCTAGGCCTTTAAAAATTTTGCCAGTATTTGATGTCATTCCGAAATATCCAGGGCAGTATTAATAAATTCGGCGCTGCTCCAAATCAGCGGCTCAACCGACAGGTGCTGGTCGGAATAAGGATGAAGCTGTTCCGGCAGAGCGCCGCTAGTCAGCATGTGACGCTGCGTCCAACCAAGAATGTCGGCTGCCGTCTCTTTATCCTGCTGATCAATCAAGTATTGGGCATACCATAAGGTAGTGACAAACCAAGGATTGCTGACACCGGCCTTAACGGCATGGTAATGATCGGATTCATAACGCGGCACCCCGCCCGATGGGGTTTTATCAACCAGCCTCGCCTTAAGCGTGTCCACTGCCTGCTTGACGTAGGGGTCGTCTTTATCATATAGCCCAAACATAACAGCGCCATATAAGGATGACGCGTCGATGACTGGATCAAACGACAACATGTCGTTCTCACCGAGCAAGAAGCCTTTATAAAAATAGCGAATGTCATGGTTGAACAGAGTTTCGCGAGCGGCCTGTTTAATATCATCGGCGACCGTTCGCCAACGGATGGCATCGTCCGGGTATTCGAATTTTTCCGCTAATTCTGCCGCGGCTTGCAAGCCGGCATGGACTACTGCCGTGGTATAGGTCGTAGTCATAAACTTTTCTTCCCACAGATCGTAGCTAGCGTGTGGCAGTTTGGTGGCAGAATCAATGAAACTATCTATAAAATTTGCCATCGGCTGAACCATGGTATCGTACAGGCCTAAAACGAAGTCTTTATCATTGGTATGCTTGAGATATTCACCGAGCAAAAACAGGGTAATGGCGGTTTCATCCTCCTGAATCGGCAATTCCGGCCGACCGGAGTTGAGATACGGATGCCAAGAGCTGCCAATTGCTCGATCGGGCTGGTATTTATGCATCAGATAACCATCCGGATGTATGACGTCTCGAGCGAATTCAAAGTAGGCTCGCGGTTCGTCCTTATAACCTAGCCGGATCAGCGGCCACAACACATAACAGGCGTCACGCGGCCAGCAATAGCTATAGTAATCCCGCGTATAATTGAGCATCTCGCTGTCGCCCGATGCAATCACGGCGCCGCGCCGATCAATGTGGGATTTAATAATTAACAGCGATTTCAATGTCTGCTGGTGGTATTTAGGGTCGACTTTGTGCAGTTGGTTAGCCGCTACCGCTAGCCACTGTTGCCAATGAGCCTGGGTGTCCTCCAGACGGTCATTGAGTTGCTTATTAACGAACTGCCGGTGGGCATCGAGAGCGTCTTTTTGTGACGCGCCGGCTGCGATCCAATAATTGAGCGTTCCAGTTGAGTTGGCATCAATATTAAGGCTAAAGCGTAGAGTTGAATCAACTCGGCCGTGCTCGACATTGTTACCGCTCAACTCGCCGTCGGCCGCATCGGCGTAGGTACCGGTATGGCCCTCGATGCCGTTTAAGCCGATGGCGTGTTGGTCAAATGTCGAGGCATCGGCTAGCTCGCCGCTGATAACAAACACGCGACGACCTTTATAGTGCATGACTACTTGCTCTTCAGGTAAGTACTGGGCGGTATCATCTCGCTGGGAGTCGCTGATCCTAAACACTTGGTGCAAAAACAGCTTAATGTCGCGCCGGTTCGTCGCCTGGTTGGTCAAGGCTATTTGCCGGGCGAAAACATTGCGCTGGCTGTCAACAAAATCACTAAACTCTAGTTTGATCTTGAGTCCGTCGTTTTGGGCCGACACTTGGCTGATCAGGCTATCCGGCCGGTAATCTACCGTCACTTCCCAGCCGACGTCTCCGAGCCAACTTATGGTACCGTCGACGAACAGGCCGACACGGTGAAACAAGTCCTTATTGCCGACATGGTTCTCCAAACCGACATAGGGGTAGTACAGGTCGTTGACTAGGCCGAACCGATTGAGACCAACCGCCATCGAACCGTTGCTGAGAAAAACCGGCCGGCTCACCGCTCATCTCCCGATTCTAGCAACCGGGCTTTGAGATCATGGCAGGCATTCATATAGTTCATAAAGGCCTCATAGGGCGTGTCGTAAGGTGAGAAGTAGGCGTGAACGTCGCCATCCTTGAACCATTTGGTGCACATGTAGTAAAAATGGTCAGACGTCGTCAGTTTTCGCCAATCAGCTCTTAGCTGGGCATCGTTTGATTTGGCCACAGCTTGGGACAGGCTGTAGACAAATTTGTTGGCCTCCTGCTGCATGCCGTTTCCTAACCAGGCCGACAGATCCCGATCGGTGTCAGCCCAGGTGATGGTCGAATGAATATCGAGGTCGTCGACCGCATCGAAATTACGGGCCGCCTGGGTGATGGTCATAAACTTAGTCCCCATGGCCGTTAATTGGCGTGGGAATTCATTTAGAAATTCAAAAATACCGGTGCTGTGCCATTGATGTTCGCCAAATGTTTCATAGTCCATAAACAAATTTATCAGCGGTTGATCGGCTGGTATGGCTTCGATCCAGGCGTTAAACTTGTCAGCCGTTAGCGGCCATTCTTTCCAGCTGGTGTCGGAGAACCTAAAAGCAATGTCATCGCTCAACTTGTAGTTCTTTAATAGCAATTTGATCCGACTGGTGCCGAGCGGACGGTAGATAAAATTTGGACTGCGCCAGGTTAATATCGGATCCCAACCTTCGGTAATCACCGCCTCGTAACCATTTTGTTCGGCCCAGACGCCAAGTTCGTTATTATAAGCCAGTTCGGTGTTTCTAAAAGCCGTCGTTTCCAGGCCAAACTCGGTTTTAATAAGCTGGCGGTGTTGCTCAACCTGCCGTTCGAACTCGGCGCGGTCAAAAAAGAATCCCAGCGAGTGGTAATAAGATTCTGCTAAGATCTCAACGCGACCGGTAGCCACCAGTTCTTTGAAGCTCTCCAAGGCTTCTGGCTGCCACGCTTTTAGTTGTTCGATGACGAGGCCGCTTAATGATAGACTCAAGCTGAACTCGGGTAATTCACGCAACAGTTTAAGCAATAATTGATTGGTAGGCAGATAGGATTTTTCGGCCACCTTTTTGATGATCTCAGGGTTCGACTGGCCCAAATTTTGAGAATTGTCGGCAAAGTAATCGTGGTTGGCATTAATGTCAAAAATCGTGTAGTGACGCAGCCGATACGGTTGATGGACATGGAGATAGAGGCAGATTGAGCGCTTCATCGCTGGCTGGTCAACTCGGATTTATAAACGGTTTGAAGACGATCAGCCGCATCCCGCCAGGACCGTCCGGACAATTCGGCCGCCGTCAGATCGGCCATAGTCTGGCGCAGAGCGTCGGAGCGCAACACCGACACGATTTGGTTGGCCATTTCTTGCTCGTCCCAGTAGTCGACTCGTAAAGCGTGGCCCATGACTTCACTTACGCCGGATTGTTTCGATATCAGCGATGGCACACCTCGGGCGCCGGCTTCAAGTGGTGTTATGCCAAACGGTTCTGAGACCGAGGGCATGACGAATAAATCGGCCACCCGGTAGGCATCATCCACCGCTTTACCGCGTTGAAAGCCGGTAAATAACAAGTTTTGACTAATGCCCAGTTCGGCTCCCAACTCGATTAACTCCTGATACTGGTCGCCGGAACCGACAATCAAAAATAACGTCTTGGGTTGATACTCAAGTACCCGCTGGGCGGCCTGCAAAAGGTGGGTCAGGCCCTTTTGGATGACCAATCGACCAACGTTAACGATGACTTTATAACCGTGCTGCTTGAGCAGCTCGATGTAGCTATAGACATTCAGGCTATGGTCTGGCGGCCAATCTGAGAGATTGATACTGTTATGAACGACCTCGACCTTCGTCGCTGGGATGGCGTATTCCTCGACCAAGACTCGTTTGGTAGCCTGGCTGACGGCGATTACTTTATCGGCCATCATCATGCCTTGGTATTCAATCTCCCGCACCAGATTATTGCCTTGACGCCCACCGGAGCGATCGTATTCGGTGGCGTGGATGTGGACAATTAACGGTTTATGACACCGCCGTTTAAGTTTGATGGCCGCACGAAAAGTCAGCCAGTCATGGGCGTGAATAATGTCGAATTCATTAATGTCAACCAGCCGATCAACGCTCTGCTCATAAATCGTTTGTTGCTCGTATAACGAGTGACCAACAACCTGGCCGTCACGGGTACTTTGAATAAACCAGGCGGAATCATACGCCCCGCCGGCCAACATCACCTCGACCGCGTCCTGGGGGCTAGCCGCCGTGACCGTCATGAAGTCAATGTCGTGTTGAGCCGTATAAGGGACGATGAATTGAATTGTGGCGCCGTCTTTAACCAGTGCTCGACACATTTCATAACAGGCCACACCCAAACCGCCGCTGTTGTGGGGTGGCAGTTCCCACCCAAGCATCAAGATTTTCACCCGTTGATTCTCTTTGTTATTTGGTAAAAGTATAAGCCGATTTAAGCATTACCTCAATAGCCGCTGATAGCAACAACGGTTAAAGGCGGCAATCCTTGTTATACTAACTCTGCTCGGTTGCTAATAGGGGTGTACGCCTCCGTTTGTCGGGCCGGGTTAAAGCCAATCGTGGCTTAAAAGAGGGGCATAGTACAATGGCAAGTATAGCGGTCTCCAAAACCGCAGATCGTGGTTCGATTCCACGTGCCCCTGCCAGGAAACTTAACCATTAACAAATGACTCAACTTGACTTAAATCAACCACTTTTACTCCTGATGCATGGCTGGCCCGGAGCCGGCAAGTCGGCTTTTGCCCGACAGTTCTGCGAGCGGCATAGCATGGCCCATGTCAGTAGTGACCGTGTACGTTACGAACTGTATGATGATCCGGTCTATTCACCATCCGAGAACAACACGGTTTTGCGGTTGTGCGAGTATGCTTGCGAGTTGGTTTTAAAGACCGGCGGTTCGGTGGTATTTGATATGTGCCTACCGACCCAAGCTCTGCGGCACAAAGTTTCGTATTTAGCTCGGTCTTACCAAGCAAACTTCATGATCGTTTGGGCTCAGATCGATCTCGACACCGCGCGTTATCGAGCCGTCAATCGCGACCGCCGGCGCTTAGACGACCGTTATTCGCCGGGCCTGAGTCCAACCTCTTTCGAGCGATTAGCCAACTCCGTCGGCCCCCTAAATCTCGACCGTGAATCCTGCCAGGTAATTAGCGGAAAACATGCATTTGCCCAGCAGGCCCGCATTGTCGAGTTGAGACTAAACAAATTAGGTCTAATTGACGCCAATCCCATCGCTAAAGGTCGGGTTGACTTCAGCCGCCGCTTGTCCGGCCAAAGAAATGAGACTGTCCGGTAACTCGCTGACCGGCTTCGAGCTGACCCGCGGCCGGACTTCCCGGATTAGCTTACGTGTAAAACCGGACTTAACTCTGCTCGTCAGGGCGCCTAGGCTGACTCCGGCCAGCGTGATAGATCGGTTTGTCAAAACCAAAGCCCAGTGGATAAGCCAACAGCGACGGAAGCATAGCCAACTTTATGACTTTGCCCTCAACCCGATTCATCCAAACATCCCGATCAGTTATCGCTACGGACCGCTTAAGGCCGTAAGTATAGGTGGCGATATTAGCCTCAGCCTACCAACAGGCAGTGAGTATTGGCCAGGCTATCTCGCCGCCAGAACGTTGATAAAAACCAGCCTGCTTAAGCTGGCTCAAGATCAGCTGCCCCTGCGGCTAAATGCTCTGGCGACTGAATTCAAGCTCGACCAGCCAAGGGAGATTCAAATTAAGTTCATGCGCTCGCGGTGGGGCAGTTGTACGGCCGCCGGTACAATCAGCTTGAATTCACAGCTTGTCCGGCTGCCTTTAGGGCTAATCGATTATGTTATTTGTCACGAACTAACCCATCTGGTTGCAGCCAACCACGGGGCAGGGTTTCATCACCAGCTAGAGTCAATCATGCCCGACGCTGCCAGCCGCCGGCGCCAGCTAAGGCGTTGGCATCTGTACTACTAGCCGGTGACGCTTGTGCTTTATAATAACTGCCAGTGGATCAACCGGAGCTCAATTCATTAAGGCAACTATTGTCCAGCCGTCGGCAACTGGTTGCCGGCCTGCTGATATTTGTCCCATTGGCCTTTCGTCTTGGGCAGGAATACAGCCTCGGCCTAACCGCCTTGTTGTTAGGTGGGCTGATCCTGTTGTTTTGCCTGCTGGCAATTATGCGCCAGCGGCCTGCCTCTTTTAGCGGCTTGGCCTTCTGGCTGATCTGGCTGCTGCAATTGCTAGCTTTGGCTGGGGTGATTTATCTGCTCGGCCAACCGCTATCGCCGCTGATATTTTTGGCCGTGGCCTTAACCAGCATGGCGACGTTTGCCTATAAACGCTCGGGATTTTTCATCTCGACCCTTTTCGGGTTGATAGCGATGGTGACGATATTTTTACTTAATAGCCAGACCGTCAGTTGGGAGTCGTTTGCCGAACTGCTGGCGTATTTAGGCGTGTTTTTGCTTTTAAACCTCCTGACCTCCGATCTGGTGGAGCTGGATAAAACTCAGTTAGTCAGCCGGACCATTACCGGCAAAAACCTGGAGGTTGAGCACCAGCGACTGTTGTCTTTGATCAATAATATCGGCGACGCCGTCATTGCGACTGATGAAGACGGCAACATTCAGACCTATAACGGCGCTGCCTTAGACTTGATAAACACTAATGTTTCCATCGAGGGCAAGGCGCTTGACAGCGTTTGGAAGCTGGTTGACGATGAAGGCCGGACCGTGAACCTAATAACCGAGGCCAAAACCGCCGATCGGACTATCAGACGTTCGGACATCAAGATCATTTACGGTCAGGACGATTTTGCCAATCTTTACACCAACGTCACGCCGATTAAACTCGGGCAGGGCGACCGAACGGAAAAAGGCTTCACGCTTATCTTGCAGGACATCACCAAACAAAAATCTCTGGAAGAAGAACGCGACGAATTTGTCGCCGTCGTCAGCCATGAGCTTAGAACTCCTGTCACAATCACCGAAGGCAAAGTCAGTAATGCTCAGTTGCTGTTGAGCAAGGCCGATTCACCGCCGGCTAAAGTCGTCGAGGCTTTGGGTCAAGCCCATTCCCAGGTGGTTTATTTAGCCGATTTAATAAATGATTTAGCTTCGCTGGCAAGAGCCGAACGGACCGATGTCAGCTCTCAACTGGAGAGCATTAATCCGTCTGTATTAGTGGCTGATACGATCAAGAGTTATGAAATCGAGGCCAAGGGTAAAGGCCTCGAATTAAAATATGAAAAGCCGATGGTAGAACCACATATAATCTATAACAATCGCCTGTATATTCAGGAGATATTACAAAACTTCTTAACCAACGCCCTCAAGTACACCAAGCAAGGCCAAATTACCATAACGCTCCTAAATGAAGGCACGGATAAAGTCAGGATCGGTGTAACTGACCAAGGCATCGGCATCAGCACAAGTGATCAAAAACGGCTGTTTGAAAAATTCTTCCGCTCAGAGGACTACCGCACCAGAGAAAGTAGTGGCACCGGCCTGGGGCTGTATGTCACCGCCAAGTTGGCGTCAAAGGTCGATGGGAAAATTGATGTTAAGAGCCAACTTAACGCTGGGTCGACTTTCAGTCTTACCGTTGGTTCGAAGTCCGAGACCGATCGACCGACCGCGGCCAGCGCATAACCGGTATACAAACGTTCCGGCCCTTCCAGTCGACCCGGCCAAACTCATACCTAATCATAGAGACAAGATTGAGACCGGCTTCAACCAAGAGGTTAAGGGGCAGGCTCAAGCCGCTGAGCAACCAAAATTTAGGCTGCAAGACCAGCTCGCTTAGGATATAGCTCAACCACAGTAGCAGTGCCCCCAAAGATAACAGGGCGGCGGCGATCGGATCTTTAATATAAGGGCTAAAAATTAGCAGACCGGCGGACATGGCATAGCCCAGACCGACCAAGATCGTCCAGACTGGTTCTTTGCCCTCGCCCGGGTAGAGTTTTCTTACGGCGGTTTCATACAGGCTGTTTAAGCGCTTACGAGTAGTCAATCCCAGTTCAGGCGTAGCGAGCAAGAATTGATAGGTTCCGGTTGTGCGGGCAGCGTTAGCCAGCGCCTGCTCCGGCGCGATTTCACGTCGCAGCGCCCTAAATCCGCCTTGCTTAAGCAACCACTCGCGCTCGACCAGCCAAGCCGAGCTCATCAGTGGCCATTCGGCGAATGCCAATTCAGTAAAGTATCTTAGGGGCCGCAGGGCACTTGAAACTGGATCGTAGGCTCGCCGTTGTGGCATTAACGAAACAAATTGAGCTCCGCGGCTAATTGCCGCCGTTATCGTACGCGTGATTGATTCGGATGAATACCTGATATCAACACCCGCAAATAAAACATAGTCGCCACTGGCTTCATTCAGCAGCAGTTCGTAGGCGTTGTTTTTGCCGACCCAACCTGCGCTAGGAACTTGCCCCTGGATAAACCGTACTCCGTCGTGCGCAAATGACTTAATAATCTCCGGTGTACTGTCTTGGGAACAATCGTCCAAGACGAGAATTTCTAGCTTGGCATAATCCGACGACACGGCCGAGCGCAGAGCATCGGTCAGCGCATGGGTCTCATTCCTGGCCGGGATCGCAAGTGTGACCGTTGGCAACTTAGTGTTTGATAGCTTGATCGGCCGGTAGCTGTACCGGCTAATCCTAAAAGCGGTCAGGCTTAATGACCTTACGCTAAACAGTAACCAGGCTACGGCCAGTCCTTGGAGCCAAAGCTCGGCCGTTAAATCGGCGGATAGCTGGCCGGCTAGAATAACCACCAGATAGATTATGGTTGCCCGGCGCCAGCTTCGCCGTAGAACCCGTGTTGTCCGCCGTTGGCCATAACGCCCCACTAGCAGTCGGGTATGGCTGACGAACAGACCGCCGGCCAGACCAATCAAGGCCCAGTCGCCCGTGTCGATACCAACCGCCAGCAATATTAGAGGCAAAGCGCTCAAAAGCAATCCGATTTGGCGCTTCGATCCAACCGCATAGAGCCACCAGCTGATAAATAGACCGATAAGACCGATTAACATTCACTAATAAGCATAACAGCTATTCGGTGGTAAATCGGCCTATTGACAGAAGTAGCCGATGCGTTTAATATTCTCTTGACAGTCTCTTCCAAGGAGACTTTTTAATTGGGAGTACCACCGTGGCTACGACCACACCGCAGAAACCCTCGTTGAGGAGTAAATTGGCTTCTCGGCTGAAACGCCAAAACCGATCAGGTGACAAGAAATCACCCGGTTCAAAGTTTCAATTAAGGCGCCTTAAGCCTCGTTCGCCGCGCTATTTCCGCGAGTCTTTTGCCGAACTAAAAAAAGTAACCTGGCCAACCCGGCGCGAGTCGTGGCGGTTAACGATAGCTGTTTTTGTTTTTAGCGTCGTCTTTGCCGCGGTTATTGTGGCGGCCGATATCGGCTATAAGCAATTGGCTGAAAGGCTATTCCTATGAGTGGGAAACGCTATGACTCAGCTAAACAGTGGTACGCCATCCACACTTACTCCGGTTATGAAGAAAAAGTCGCCGAAAGTATTCGGCAGCGGGCCGACAGCTTGGATATGAAGGACAAGATCTTTGACTGCCTAGTACCCAAAGAAAAGCAAATTGAGATCAAAAACGGCAAACGCAAAGTCGTTGAAAAACGTATCTTCCAAGGTTACGTTCTAGTCCAGATGAAAATGAGCGAGGACGCTTGGTACATCGTCAGAAATACCCCGAATGTCACTGGTTTTGTCGGCAGCGGCACAGAACCAACTCCGGTATCCGACGAGGAAATGGAAAAGATCAAAAAGCGCATGGGTGTCCAGGATCCTAAGCATAAAATCGATTTCACCGTTGGCGAAGTCGTCAACATAATCGACGGGCCGTTCAAAGGTTTTGACGGCTCGATCAATGAAATCGACGAGCAAAAAGGCAAAATTAAGGTGCTGGTCAACATGTTTGGCCGGGAAACCCCGGTCGAGCTTGATGGCCTGCAGGTAAAGAAGGTCTAAATTATGGCAAACGGTAAAAAAATCACAGCTAATCTGAAAATGCGTATCCCGGGCGGGCAAGCCAGTGCCGGACCGCCAGTCGGCTCTACTCTGGGCCAATACGGCGTCAACATGATGGACTTTATCAACCCATTCAACGAGCAAACCAAAGAGCTGCAGGGCCAAACGGTGACGGTTCACATCAGGATTTACGAGGACCGCAGCATGACATGGCGGGTCGTATCTCAGGCCACTGATGACCTTATTAAAAAGGCCGCTGGTGTGGAGAAGGGCTCTGGCCGGCCGCATGATGAGAAAGTCGCCAAACTTAGTAAGAATCAGGTCAGACAAATCGCCGAAGGAAAGATGAAAGACATGAACACCGAGGATATTGAGCAGGCCATGCGCCAAGTCGCCGGCACCGCCCGCAGCATGGGTGTGGAAGTCGAACAATAATAATTTTTTTGTGGGAGGGCGCATTAAACGGCGTCCACTTGTACCACGAAAGGAGTAATAAATGGCAAAGACTAAACAGGACTGGTTAAAAGAGGCTAAGGCTTTAGGCCTTAAATTAGCGCCTAAGGATAAAATCGCCGATATCAGGGCAGCCATTGAAGCAGCTCAGGTCAAGCCGACCAAGCAAGCGCCGATCGATAAACCGCCGGCAACAGCGGAAGAACCAAAGCCATCTACCATCGCCCAACCCCCAACTCCTAGCACAGCCAAAGCCGGCGGGCCGGTCGAAGCTTTAGCGAAGGCGGGTAAACGCAGCAAAAAAGGCCTGGAAGAAGCCGATATCAAAGCGGCCAAAGAATCCAGAAAACGGGGCGAGCCAGCAGACCAACCCGAACCACCGGTTGACATGCCTAAAAAAGGCCCGGTTCCGGCCACTCGCCCAAAGATTGAACGCCGCTCAAAAGACTACCGGCTAGCTGCTGAAAAGATTGATAAAGCCAAAGATTATGAGTTAAAGGACGCTCTTAAGCTAGCTTGTGAAACTTCAGCCGTCAAATTTGACGCAACTGTCGAGCTACATGTTCGGCTGGCTGTTGACCCAAAACAAGCAGATCAAAATATCCGCGAGTCGGTGGCTTTACCGAACGGCACCGGCAAGAGTCTTAGCGTGGCCGTTTTTGCCGAACCTGACGATCAAGCCAAGGCCAAAGTCGCTGGCGCCGATTTTGTCGGCGAAAAAGAACTACTTGATAAGCTGGAAAAAGCCGATCTAGATTTTGACGTCCTAATCGCGACACCGCAGTTAATGAGCCAGCTTGGACGATTCGCGAAGCTGCTTGGTCCAAAGGGACTTATGCCCAATCCCAAAAGCGGTACGGTAACCAAAAACGTTCCGGCGGCTGTTAAGCTAGCCAAAGCCGGACAGGTGGAATTTAGGGTGGACGCCAACGGTAACGTCCATATACCGATTGGTAAAGTCAGTTTCGGACCAGACAAGCTTATGCCTAACGCCGAAGCCGTGTTAGCCGCGGTCAAAGCCGCCAAGCCGAGCTCGATAAGCGGCGGCTACGTGCTCTCGAGTTTTGTCACCACTACCATGGGCCCGAGCCTAAAGTTCAAGCTCTAATTGGCGAACGGTGACACCTCAGGACCGGTTTTATGCAACTTTTTTCGAACATTGAGCTTAGTCAACGGCGGCATCAGCTATACTTAAGCACATGCGACTTTTTGGTATTACCGGCCCGATAGGGCACGGCAAAACCACGCTAGCCAATGCTTTAATCGCGCTGGAGACTCCTTCGCTGCATATCGAGCCATCGGATATCATTGCCGAGGTGGCTAACGAGTGGTTCGCGACATTCCCTAAGGATTTGTTAGTCGATCCGCTCGATTACGGGCTGCTCAATCGGTGGCTGGACGACTTGGCCAGGGTGGTCTCGCATCAAATCAAACCGACTACTGGTAATCAATTGCATATAACGCATGACCAGGTGTTAGGCGAATCAAAATACTATTACAAGTTGTTCATGCACTTTAATTTGATCCGCCAAGGTGTTATTCCGCTCGGCAAAGCGATTGTCATCGACAACAAAGACAAACACCGAACTATCCTGCAGTGGATTGGCGGTTTCTTGGTTCACCGGGTCGATTCCGGAATTTGGTTCGACCATATTGAACGGCTGATAACTCAGGCCCGGCAAAATGGCACCAAGCTTGTCGTCGTCGGTGGCGTTAGATATCCATATGACGCCAGTGTTATTCGCCAAAACCGCGGTATCCTGATCAAATTGGTTCGAGCCGATCTGCCGGAGAGAGAACTGGCTGATATCACGGAAGAACACCGGCGAGAAATAACCGTCGACACCACCGTTATTAGCGACGCTCGCCCCGAAGCCCTGCCCGAGCTTGTTAAAGCCTTGTATCAGGATTTGTTGGTTGGCGATCTATTAAAAGAATACAACTCTAACGATTTTTTAGGACTCGCCGAATAGCCAAATCAATTTGACTCAATTTATACCGCTAATGCTTGCTGATTAGTATAAACCTCCTTAGACTTGAGCTCAGACTTTGGAGGGGAACGTGGACGGTTTTGGCGTCTACAGCAACATACAAATACTAGAAGCGCTTGAGGATGAGCACATCGTCATTCATCCGTTTATAAAAGACCACTTAGCCGGAAGTAGTTACGACGTGACCTTGGGCGAATGGTATTACCGGACAGAGCGAGTTACGGCTAAGGGTATCTATAATCCGGTTGACGAACGTGATGTTGCTCGGTATTTTGACGGCCCACACCGAGCAACAGCCCATATCGAATGGTGTGAAGCCAACGCTAGATCACTATTTAACAATATCCCGGAAGAACACAAGATAATTGTCTTGTTGCCGGGTGAAAGAGTTTTGGCCCATTCGCATGAATTTATTGGTATCAAAGCGCCCGGTACCAGCACCATGCAGGCTCGTTCGACTTGGGGCCGTAACGGTGTGGCGGTGTGTCTTGACGCCGGTTGGGGCGACCCAGGCTACATCAACCGCTGGACGATGGAAATTTACAATATGAATCAGCACGAAAGCGTGGTCTTGCCGGTGGGTGAACGCGTAGCCCAGATGGTCTTTTATCATACCGGCCCAGTCGATGGTGAATATAAAAAGTTAAGTGGCAAATACCAGTCTGGCCACCAAGACAAGCTCAAATCGATTATCAGCCGCTGGCGACCGGAAGATATGCTACCAAAAGCCTATAAAGACAAACGCCAAGAACCAATACCGCTATGAACGAGATAAAAGGGACTTATTGGGCGGTTGATGGCGCGGAAGGTACAGGGAAGACTTCAATTGTTGCCTGGCTAGCAGCAA
>Ga0214471_10002212_pt1 | contig 15299 bp, 18 predicted proteins | sample RVTome_5_FD_207665 | JGI IMG/M metagenome (GOLD analysis project Ga0214471, IMG submission 207665) | Soil microbial communities from uranium-contaminated site in the Upper Colorado River Basin, Wyoming, United States - RVT142D155 | ecosystem: Environmental > Terrestrial > Soil > Contaminated >... | reverse complement strand
CGCGCCGCAAGGCTACCGAATCGAAACGATGCCGCTCTCGGAGGTCGAGGCGGTTATCGACTGGGCAGCCAGGGAAGGTTGGAATCCGGGGCTGAACGACGCTGCGTGTTTCTACGCCATCGATCCCAACGGCTTCTTCATGGGCGTGCTCGATGGCCGGCCGATCGCGCGTGGCTCGGCTCTGATCTATGACGAGCATTTCGCCTTTTGCGGGCTCTACATTGTCGAACGGGCCTATCGCGGAAAGGGCTATGGGCTCGCCCTGACGCAGGCCCGGCTAGGGCATATCGGCCAGCGCAACGCCGGCCTCGATGGCGTCGAGAACATGGTCGAGAAATATGAGCGGCTCGGCTATCGGACCGCGCATCGCAGCATCCGTTACATTTTCACCCCGAAGAGCGCACAGGGCCTGATTCCGGAAATTGTTCCGCTCGCACAAATCCCATTCGCTAAGCTCGCCGCTTACGACCGCAGGCATTTTTTCGCTTCCCGCGATCGTTTTCTCGAACGCTGGATCCGCCAGCCGCATGCGGTCGGCTTGGCTTTGGTCGATGGAGACCAACTGAAGGGCTATGGCGTCCTGCGGAAATGCCGCGTCGGTTACAAGATCGGGCCGCTCTTCGCCGAGCAGCCCGAGATCGCCGAGGCTCTATTCGACGCGCTCTGCAATCACGCCATTGGTGAGCCGGTGTCTATTGACATTCCGGAGCCGAACCAGGCCGCCCTCAGGCTTGCCGGCAAGCATGACATGCGTCCAGAATTTGCCTGCGAGCGCATGTATCTGCGCGGGGATCCCGGCCTACCGCTTAACGCCATTTATGGGATCACGAGTTTCGAGGCGGGATGAAGGCGCAACCTACGGGCAGTTCTGACAGATGCACGGCGGCTAGGAACTCTTTTCAACGTTCAACAGTTGTGGGTTTGGCGGCTCCGGCCTGTCTCGCGTCCTACCGGGTCGACTCTTATTTGTAACCGGCCAAGATGGTCGAACTTGCAGCTTGTGGCGTGAGCTGCATTCATAGAGGGGGTACCATGGCAAATCCGCTGGTGACGAAGGACCTGGCCGAGCAGATCCTGGAACTGCGCGAGGACGTTGAGAGACAGCTCAAGGCGAACAAATACTACATAGCGTTGCACAAGCTCGATGAGCTTCTGGCTGCGATCAAGCCGCTCGAAAGTGTCGAGGCGGCGGCCATCCCGGTCGAACCCCCGAGGCAAGAGGCTGAGCCTGCTTCTGCCGCTCCCGCCGAGGCCGAGCCGGCCAGGACATGGTCCGGGATCGTCCAGGAGACGGTGGTCGAGGGCGAGACAGCCAGGCTCTAAAGCCTCCTGGATCCAAGGCGCAATTCAGATTTGACTCCTGACGCGGAGCACGCTTCGGTGTGCGCGAAATCGTAGCCTCATGCCGGGAGCCGAATCTTGACTGTCGCCGAAACCGTGACGGGAAGCGGGGCGCTTGCCACGCCCGAGCTTATTCCTCTCCTCGACGAGGCGGCCAAGGCCGCCACCATCTTGCGCGGCCGCGCCATCGAAGCCGTCGCCGCCAAGGTCTCCCAAGGCGGCAAGATCGATGCTGCCCTGCTCGAGCGGGAGCAGCGCGCCGCCCACGGCCTCGCCTGGATCGCCACTTACGTCGAGGCGATTATCCAACTGGCAAGCTATGCGCGGCGCATGGAGGGGGAGGGCAGGTTCGGCGAGATGGAGAGCCTGCTCGCCCGGATCGGCGCTGCCGAATATCTCTCCCAGCTCTTCGGCGGCGTGATGATGAGCCAAGGCGAGACGGCGCGGATGCACGAGCTTGGCGTCAAGGAACAGGACCAGACCGCCTTCCTCACACCCTCGGTCCGTGCGCTGATCAAAAGCGCCACGCCTGAGACCCGCGCCCGCGTCGTCGAACTGATCAAGGAAAGCCAGGGCACCGCCGCCTTCGGCGATACCGGCCTCGACGAAACGCTGCAAGCGATCCGCGACGAGATGCGCCGCTTCTCCGAAGCCGAAGTGGTGCCGCATGCGCAAGACTGGCACCTCAAAGACGAATATGTGCCGATGCCGCTGATCGCCCAGATGAGCGAGCTCGGCGTGTTCTCCCTCACGCTGCCTGAGGAGTATGGCGGGCTCGGCCTTGGCAAGGAGGCGATGTGCGTCGTCTCCGAGGAGCTTAGCCGCGGTTATATCGGCGTCGGCTCGCTCGGCACGCGCTCGGAGATCGCCGAGGAACTGATCTTGAATGGCGGCACCGACGCGCAGAAAGAGGAATGGCTGCCCAAGATCGCCTCCGGCGAGGTGCTGCCCACGGCGGTGTTCACCGAACCCAATACCGGCTCCGATCTTGCTTCGCTCACCACCCGGGCGGTCAAGGACGGCGATGTCTATCGCATCACCGGGCAGAAGACCTGGATCACCCATGCCGCCCGCGCCGACATGATGACCGTGCTGGCGCGTACGGACCCCAAGGAGAAGGGCTATCGCGGCCTGTCGATGTTCCTGGCGCCCAAGCCGCGCGGCACCGACGACAATCCCTTCCCGGCCGAAGGCATGACCGGCGGCGAGATCGAGGTGCTCGGCTATCGCGGCATGAAGGAGTACGACATCTCCTTCGACGGCTTTGCCGTGCCGGCCGCCAATCTCTTGGGCGGCGTCGAGGGCCAGGGCTTCAAGCAATTGATGCAGACCTTTGAGGCGGCGCGCATCCAGACCGCGGCTCGGGCCATCGGCGTGGCGCAATCGGCGCTCGACCTCGGGCTGCGTTACGGCATGGAGCGCGTGCAGTTCGGCAAGCCGATCATCTGTTTCCCGCGCGTCTCCGACAAGCTCGCCATGATGGCGGCCGAGATCTTGCTCGCGCGCCAGCTCACGTATTTTGCCGCGCGCGAAAAGGATGCCGGCCGCCGCTGCGATCTGGAAGCGGGCATGGCCAAGCTGCTCGCCGCGCGGGTGGCCTGGGCCGCCGCCGACAATGCGCTCCAGATTCATGGCGGCAACGGCTTCGCCCTCGAATATCCGGTGAGCCGGGTCTTATGCGACGCGCGCATCCTCTCCATCTTCGAGGGCGCCGCCGAGATCCAGGCCCATGTCATCGCCCGGCGCCTTTTGGAGGACTGATGGCCCGCGACCGCCCAGGGGCTAAGCGCACGCGGAAAACCAAGCCCGTGCGGTCCTCGGTAGACATGCCGCCATTTGTTGTTCCGATACTCGCGGCCCTGGGCTGCCTTGCCGCTCTGTCGATCGGGAGCGCGCTGACCAGGCCCAATCTCGATTGGTACGCCACGCTGGCGAAGCCCGGTTTCACCCCGCCGAACAGCGTCTTCCCCGTCGCTTGGACCATCCTCTATATGCTGAGCGCGCTCGCCGCGTGGTTCGTCTGGCACGCACCCGGCAAGGAGTCGGACCACACACTGGCGATGATCTGGTTCTTCATCCAGCTCGTCGTAGGCGTGCTGTGGTCGGTCGCCTTCTTCTGGCTGCACAGCCCGGCGCTCGGGCTCGGTGTGATCATGGCTTTCCTGATCGCCATTGCCATCACCATCGTGCTGTTCGATCGCTTAAGCCGCGTGGCTTCGTTGCTGCTCATCCCGCTCCTGCTCTGGGTCTCATTCGCCGCAGGGTTGAATTTCGCGATCTGGTTCCTCAATCGCTGATGAGCGAGCGGAGCGTTCTCATTACCGGCTGCTCCTCGGGCATTGGCCTCGCGTCGGCGCGCGAGATGAAGGCGCGCGGCTGGCGCGTGTTCGCCACGGCGCGGAAGCCTGAAGACATGGCGCGGCTCCGCGACGAGGAGGGGGTCGAGAGCCTCTATCTCGATTATGCCGAGCCTCACTCGATCGAAGCGGCCGCCGAGCAGGTGCTGGCCGCAACGGGAGGCAAGCTCACCGCCCTCTTCAACAACGGCGCCTATGGCCAGCCTGGCGCGGTCGAGGATTTGCGGCGTGACGTGCTCCGCGACCAGTTCGAGGCGGGCTTCTTCGGCTGGCACGATCTCACGCGCCGCATCATCCCCGCCATGCGGCAGCAAGGCGGGGGGCGCATCGTGTTCTGCTCCTCGGTTCTGGGCCTCGTCTCGGCGCCTTATCGCGGCGCCTATTGCGCCTCGAAATTCGCCGTCGAGGCGCTCGCCGACTCTCTCCGCATGGAGCTTGCCGCGACCGGCATCAGGATCGTCCTAATCGAGCCGGGCCCCATCGCCTCCCGTTTCCTCGATCATGCACTCGAAGCCTATCGCCGCAACATCGACCTCGAGGGCTCGGCCCATCGCGAGATCTATCGCGCCCGCATCGCGCGGCTCGAGGATGGCGGCGACCAGACCTTCAAGCTCGGACCCGAGGCGGTAGCGCTCAAGCTCGTGCACGCGCTGGAAAGCCGCAACCCAAAACGCCGTTATTACGTTACCTTGCCGACCTACGCGGCCGCGCTTCTCCGCCGCGTCCTACCGACCCGCGCACTCGACGCCATCGCGGCGCGCAATTAGAGTGCCACTGCGCTAGATTGCGACGGCCCGAAGGGGGGCCAACCATGGAAATACTGAGGAACTTCGCCATTCCGCTCGCCCTTGCCGCGGTCGGCATCGTGCTCCTGCTTGGGCTTTGGAACATGATGCGCGGGGGGAGCCCCAACACCAGCCAACTCCTCATGCGCTGGCGCGTGGTGCTGCAATTCATCGCGCTTTGCCTCGTGATGGCCGCAATCTACCTGGCCGGCAAGTAGCGTTCCTAACGAAGGCTTGATCGCCTTCAGCGCCAAGCTGCGCTAAGCTATGACAAGGTTCGGCATGACCCGCGGAACTTTGGTTTCCCGAGGCGGGCACAATGGTAGTTCTCTCTAAGATTTACACGCGCACCGGCGACGACGGCACGACCGCGCTCGGTTCCGGCCGGCGTGTGGCGAAATACGACCTCAGGGTCGAGGCCTATGGCACGCTCGACGAGACCAACGCCGCCATCGGCATTGCGCGCCTCCATACCAGAGAGGGCCATCCCGCCCTCGACGCCATGCTCGCGCGCATTCAGAACGATCTGTTCGATCTCGGCGCCGATCTTTGTTTCCCCGACCAGACCAAGGACGCGCGCGGCCGGCTCGAAGTGACCGACGCCCAGGTCGCGCGGCTGGAACGCGAGATCGACACGCTCAACCGCGAGCTTCAACCCTTGCGCTCCTTCGTGCTGCCGGGCGGGTCGCCTGCCGCGAGCTTCCTGCATCTTGCCCGCACCATCTCGCGCCGGGCCGAGCGCCTCATGGTGGCGCTCGCCGCCAGGAAGGGCGAGACGGTCGGCGCTGGCGCTCTTCGCTATATCAATCGGCTGTCGGACTTCCTGTTCGTCGCGGCCCGCTACGCCAACGACAAGGGAAAGTCCGACGTAACCTGGGTGCCCGGCAAGAACCGCTGACGCGGGGAACGAATTATCCGTGTTCATACCCCTCCACGACACCAACCCGCTAAAGCGCATCCACTATCAATATGTGACGGTGGCGCTGATCGTCCTCAACGTCGCCATCTATGCGATCTTCGAGACCGGCTGGGTCATTCCCCTGGACGAGGAGAACACGGCGGCCTTCGCCGTCATCCCGGCCAAGTTGATGGCCGACGGGGTTGACCAGGGGACGATGTTCGCCACCGGCGTCTTCATGCCCGAGCGCTTCACCCTCGTCAGCTACATGTTCCTGCACGGGAGCTGGATCCATCTCCTCGGCAACATGCTGTTCCTGTGGGTGTTCGGCGACAATATCGAGGACGCCATGGGGCACGTGCGCTTCATCATGTTCTTCCTGATGTGCGGGATCTTCGCCGCCGTGCTCCACTCCTGGATGAATCCAACCTCCGATCTGCCGCTGATCGGGGCGTCGGGCGCGGTCGCCGGCGTCATCTCCGCCTATCTCATCCTGCATCCCAAGGTGAAGGTCTGGGTGCTGGCGCTGTGGCGCATTCCCATCAGGATCACGGCGGCTTGGGCGCTCGGCATCTGGATTGCCGCGCAGTTCGGCAACCTCCTGTTCGAAGGCGAGGAGAACGTGGCCTGGTGGGCCCATATCGGCGGGCTTCTGGCCGGAGCCGTGTTGATCCTGTTCATGCGGCGGCGCGGCGTAGTCTTGTTCGACAAGACCCGGGGCGGCGCGTAAAAACCCACCCTAAATGCCCGGAAACCATTGACTTGAGCCAGGTCCGGCAGTACGGTCGCCGCCATTTCGCAAGTGCGAGATGGCTGGGCTAGGGGGCCGGTCATAAACGTGCGGGGAACAATGGCCGCATGAAAATTCTCGTTCCCGTGAAACGGGTCGTCGATTTCAACGTCAAGGTCCGCGTCAAGTCGGACGGGAGCGGGGTCGACCTCGCCAACGTCAAGATGTCGATGAATCCGTTCGACGAGATCGCCGTCGAGGAAGCCGTCCGCATTAAGGAGCGGGGCGAGGCGACGGAGGTCGTTGCCGTTTCCATCGGCAGCGTCAAATCCCAAGATACGTTGCGCACCGCGCTCGCCATGGGCGCCGACCGCGCCATTCTCGTCAAGACCGACCAGAGCGTCGAGCCGCTCGCCGTCGCCAAGCTCTTGAAGCGCGTGGTCGATAACGAGAAGCCCGACCTCGTCATCATGGGCAAGCAGGCCATCGACGACGACTGCAATCAGTCGGGACAGATGCTGGCCGGGCTGCTCGGCTGGCCGCAAGGCACCTTCGCCTCCAAGATCGAGCTCAACGGCGCCAAGTTGAGAGTGGTGCGCGAGGTCGATGGCGGCCTCGAGACGCTCATCCTGGCCAAGCCCGCTGTGGTCACCACCGATCTTAGGCTCAACGAGCCGCGCTACGCCTCGCTTCCCAACATCATGAAGGCGAAGAAGAAGCCGATCGACGAGACCACGCCCGAGGCGCTCGGCGTCGATATCGCGCCGCGCCTCAAGGTGATTTCCGTTGCCGAGCCCAAGACCCGCGAAGCGGGGATCAAGGTCGATAGCGTCGCCGCGCTCGTCGACAAGCTGAAGAACGAGGCGGGAGTTCTCTAGAGATGGCAGTCCTTCTGCTGGCAGAGCACGACAATAAGAGCCTGGCGCCGGCGACCGCCAAGGCGCTCACCGCCGCGCGTGCCTTCGGCAGCGACGTCGACATTCTCATCGTTGGCCAGGACTGTCGCGGGGTAGCCGAGCAGGCTGCCAAGCTCGACGGCGTGCGCAAAATCCTCCTCGCCGAAGCCCCGCATCTCTCGCAGCGTCTCGCCGAAGAAGCGGCTGCTGCCGTCCTGCCGCTGATGCAGAATTACGCCGTGCTGCTCGCGCCGGCGACGACCATGGGCAAGAACGTCCTGCCCCGGGTCGCCGCCATGCTCGATGTGGCCCAGATCTCTGACATCGTCGAGGTGAAGTCGCCCAACACCTTCGTGCGGCCGGTCTATGCCGGCAACGCGCTCGAGACGGTCGAGACATCCGACAAAGTCGTGGTCGGCACGGTGCGCACCACCGCCTTCGCCAGTGCCGGCGAGAGCGGCTCGGCCCCGATCGAGGCGATTCCCGCCCCGCCGGCCCTTTCCCTCTCGAGCTTCGAAGGCTCGGAGATCGCCGTGAGCGAGCGGCCCGAGCTGACCGCGGCGCGCATCGTCATTTCCGGCGGCCGCGGCATGCAGTCGGGCGACAATTTCAAGACCCTGCTCGAGCCGCTGGCCGACCGCCTCGGCGCGGCCGTGGGCGCGAGCCGGGCCGCCGTCGATGCCGGCTATATGCCCAACGATCATCAGGTCGGGCAGACCGGAAAGGTGGTGGCTCCGGAGCTCTATATCGCCGTCGGCATCTCGGGCGCCATCCAGCACCTCGCCGGCATGAAGGATTCCAAGGTGATCGTCGCCATCAACAAGGATGCCGACGCACCCATTTTCCAGGTCGCCGACTACGGCCTCGTCGGCGACCTCTTCACGGTCCTGCCCGAGCTCGACGCCGAGCTCAAAAAGGCAGGCTATTAGCGTAAGCGGGTTCAAGAGGAATGACCATGGACGACATAGTTCAAGGCAGCGGTCTCCGCGCCGAAGAAGCCGCGCAGGGAGAATCTGACATGGCCCCCATTAGCAAGATCGGCATCATCGGCGCCGGCCAAATGGGCAGCGGCATCGCCCATGTCGTCGCTCTTCACGGCTATGACGTGGCGCTCCACGACATCGCCAAGGAGCGGGTCGAGCAGGCGCTCGGGACCATCGACAAGAACCTCGCCCGCCAAGTCGCCTCCGGCAAGATCAGCGAGGATGAGCGGCAGAAGACGCTCGCCCGCATCACCTATGCCGATACGCTGGCCGGGCTCGGCGACGCCGACCTCGTGATCGAGGCCGCCACCGAGGACGAGACGGTGAAGCGCAAGATCTTCGTGTCGCTTTGTCCCTTCCTCAGCCCCGACGCCATCGTCGCCACCAACACTTCGTCCATCTCGATCACGCGGCTGGCGGCTTCGACCGACCGGCCCGAGCACTTCATCGGGCTGCATTTCATGAATCCCGCGCCGGTGATGGAGCTGGTCGAGATGATCCGCGGCATCGCCACGGAGGACTCGACCTTCGGCCGCACCAGGGAGTTCGTCGAGACCCTCGGCAAGACGGTGGCCGTGTCGGAGGACTTCCCCGCCTTCATGGTGAACCGCATCCTGCTGCCGATGATCAACGAGGCGGTCTACACGCTCTATGAGGGCGTGGGCTCGGTCGATGCCATCGACACCGCCATGCGGCTCGGCGCCCATCATCCCATGGGGCCGCTCCAGCTCGCCGACTTCATCGGGCTCGACACCTGCCTGTCGATCATGCAGGTGCTGTACGAGGGGCTGGCCGATTCCAAATACCGCCCCTGTCCGCTCTTGGTGAAATATGTCGAGGCCGGCTGGCTCGGGCGGAAGACTAAGCGCGGCTTCTACGACTATCGCGGCGAGAAGCCGATGCCCACCCGCTAGGGTGCCGCGGGCACAAACTACCCCTTCAACGTTGGCCTAGGGCTGCCAACGCTCCTTGACCCGCCATCGTGCAGTTGAGGCGCCGCGCTTGCGGCTTCGGCCTACACGAGGCGCTGTATCAAGTTGACGATAAGAAGCAGCACCACGGCTCCGAGCGTGGAGGCGACGATCGCGCCGACGACCCCTCCGCCGAGCGTCAAGCCAAGACCGAGTCTCGGGAACAGCAGCGCCGCGATGAAGGCGCCGACGATGCCGAGCAGCATGTTGACGAGCAGGCCGAACCCTCCTCCTTCGACGATGACTCCCGCCAGCCAGCCGGCGATCGCGCCGATAACCAGCGCTACGATGATTCCGACGATATCCATGGTTTCCCCCCATTAGATCGAGCACATGCGCCCGTCGCGCATGGCTCACAGTTTGACTTAGCTCAACCGGGTCAATGGCGCTAGCTGCTAACTCGCGGATGGATGGCCAAAGGGAGGGAATGAATGGCGACCCCGGCGCGATTCGAACGCGCGACCCCCAGATTAGGAATCTGGTGCTCTATCCGACTGAGCTACGGGGTCCTGAAGCCTCTGCTTCTTTCCGGCCTTATATATAGGCTCTTTGTCTTAAGTGCTTCTGTTTCGTCCCGGGCTTCCGTTACTCCGATGGCGCTAGAGCCTGGGCCTCCGGGGCGCTTGCCCGCACCACGAGGCGGGCAAGCGCGATACCGGCGAGCATGGCCGGCACGAACACAAGCGTCCCCTTTGCCAGTAAGGCCAGCGAGGTGATGGCGGGCCCCGGGCAAAATCCCGAGAGACCCCAGCCGACGCCGAACAGGGCAGCGCCGCCAACCAGACGCGCATCGATGTCCTTCACCGCCGGAAGGTGAAACCGCTCAGTGAGGACGGGCTTTGGCGCACGCAAGACGAGCCGGTAGCCCACGAGCGTCACCACGACCGCGCCTGCCATCACAAAAAGGAGGCTCGGATCGAAGGCGCCGGCGAGATCGAGGAAGTTCTGGACCTTTGCCGGGTTGGCCATGCCTGAGATCAGGAGGCCAAGGCCGAAGATGAGGCCGGCCAGGAGATTGACGGCTTCGCGCATGGTCATCCTCCCATCAAATGACGCATCACGAACACCGTGGCGAAGCCGGTCGCCATGAAGATTGCCGTCGCCACAAGGGAGCGCGGCGACAGCCGCGCCATCCCGCACACGCCATGTCCGCTCGTGCAACCGCCGCCATAGCCCGTGCCGAAGCCGACCAAGAGTCCGGCCGCGGCCATCAGGGTCGCATTGTCCGACACGGTCTGCGCGAATGGGCCTCCCGCCACCGCCGCATAGACTAGGGGCGCGGCAATCAGCCCGAGCACGAACGCGGCAGCGCCGAAAGGATCGGCGCCCGTGTAAGGCGGCAAGAGCCGGCCGAGAATGCCGCTGATGCCGGCGATGCGCCCGGTGAGCGCCATGAGCATCACGGCGGCGGCGCCGATCAGCGCGCCGCCGATGGTGGAAGCGAGCGGCGTGAATTCCGTGACCGTCATGCGCAAGCCTTAGCGTTGCCTGTTGCGGCCGACTAGACTGGTACCGTTCCCGCGGTGTTGCAAAGATTTAATGTGCGGGCCTGGGCCTCGCTCGATATGGTCACGGCGCGGAATTACGGCGAGCTTGCGCGTGGCGAATGAAATGCTGCTTGGGTTGGTCTTGGCGGTCGGAACGGCCGGCATGACCATGGGCGCCGATCTTGCCGGCAGCGAGTGGCGTCCGAGCTTCCTGAGCTTGGCCGAAATCCCCTCCGGGATTCACATGGTGGTCCAGTTCAAGCCCGATGGCGAAATCTCCGGGAACGGCGGCTGCAACCAATTCTTCGGCGGCTATACCGTCTCGGGCAACCACATCAAGATCGGTCCCATAGCCTCGACCAGGAAAGGCTGTCCGGGGCTCCTCCTCGCCGAAGCGGCCCTTTTCGCCACACTCGAGGCCGCCAAGAGCTTTGAGCAGCACGGCGCCACGCTGGTCCTGTTCGACGCCGCCGGGGCCAAGCTCGCCCAATTCGACCGCGCCGAGGAGAAATGAAGCGGCTCTGAAGGAGACAGGTGATGCGCCGTAGGCTTTTGCTTGGACTTGCCGCGTGCGGATTGCTCCTGGCTAATGCGTCAGCCGAGCCGGTGATCATCGGCGAGCGCGACGGCAAGGACATCGTGACCGTGCGCGGGGTCGAGACCACCCAATCGAAACAGGCTCTGTCCATCTTTCCGGGCATCTCAGGCAAGACCGCGGGCGCGAAAGGCCTCTCATTGTTGAAGGTTGTTATCCCCCCAGGTGGTTCGGCCAAGCCGCACGTGCATAAAGGCTTCGAGTCGGCCATCTATCTCATCCAAGGCCGGGTCGAGACGCGTTATGGCGAGGGACTGAAGAAGAGCGTGGTGAACGAGGCCGGCGACTTCATCTTCGTTCCGCCCGACGTTCCCCACCAGCCCGTCAATCTCAGCGACACGGAACCGGCGATCGCCATCGTGGCGCGCAACGATCCCGAGGAGCAGGAGCACGTGATCCTACTCCCCGAAGGATCGGCGCCGAAGGAATAAACCGTCCCCCTCTGTCATTGCCCGGCTTGACCGGGCAATCTAGTAATCCCGGCGTTCGCAACATTTCTAAGGACAGTGGTTACTGGATTCCCGCTTGCGCGAGAATGACAAAGACCCCTCCGCGAATCTAGAGGCGCGTAAGCCGCGGCCCGGCTAAGCTCGCCCGCGCGCTCGCGCATCTGGGGGATTTCGTGGCACGTCTCTTTTTTGCGTCTCTCGTCACCTTCGGCATCCTGATCGGCATGGTGATCGGCTGCGTGCTCGCCGCCATGGTGGCGGCCGGCGAGGTCAATCTGACCGTCGCCATCGCGCTCACCGTGGTCATCAATCTCCTCATCTGGCTGGTCAGTCCCTGGCTCTCCGACCTGACACTGCGCTGGTTCAACAGCCTCGAGTTCCTCGACGACGCGGCAGTCAAGGAGCGCTATCCCGGCATTCACCAGCTCGTCCATCAGGTGGCCGGCGACTATCGCTTCAAGGCGCCCAGGATCGGCTTCATCCCCGACCGCAACCCCACCGCCTTCACCTACGGCCTGTTGCGCGGGAATGCGCGCATCGTGGTCACCCAGGGCATCTTCGAGTTCTTGAGCGAGGAGGAGCAGCGCGCCGTGGTGGCGCATGAGCTCGGACACATCGTCAATCGCGATTTCATCTTGATGACCATGGCCGGCATGCTGGTGCGCGGCGTTGGCGCGGAGTAGCCGCGGCGGCGGCAAGAAGAACGCGGGCCCATTGATCGGGCTCGCCGCGCTGATCGCCTACTATATCGGCATCTATCTCCTGCTCTATCTCAGCCGCACGCGCGAATATCTGGCCGATGCCTTCTCCGCCAACAAGGTCGAGCCCCGGCATCTGGCCAGCGCGCTCATCAAGATCGCCTACGGCATCGTCGCCATCGAGGATACCGAGGCCACGCAAAGCCTGCTCAGGTCGACGCGGCATCTCGGCGTGATCGACGTCAAGAACGCGCGCTATACCGGCCTCCTCGCCGAGAGCACGGTGGCGAGCCCCGGCGCCGCCGCGCAAGCCATGCTGTTCGACACCTATAACCCTTGGGCCGCGCTCGTTCAGCTCAACTCCACCCACCCTCTGACCGGACGGCGGGTCGCCCATCTCGGCGAGATCGCCAAAGAGAAGGGGCAGGGCTTCGCCGACTACGACGTCGAGGCCGCGGCGGCGCGCGTCCATCTCGATCGCGGAAAATTGTGGGGCCAATTCTTAGGCGAGCTTCTCCTGCTCGTGGCGCCGCTCCTGTTCGGGCTGGTGGCAGGCATCATGGGCGCTTGGCAGCTCGCGCCGGCGGCCATCGCCCTTGGCGTGCTCGTCACGCTTCCCCTTCGCTATCCCTTCCGCGCGCCGAAACCGGCAACCGTCATGGCGCTCATGGGCGATCCCGGCGCTTCTCCGGTCCGCGGGCAGCCGGTGCGCCTGGAAGGCAAGGCCATCGGCCGGGTGAGTCCCGGCTTCATCGCCGGAGAGGACGTCATCTTCCAGGACAAGACCGGGCTCATGGCGGTCGATTTCCGCTCCATGCTCGGCCTCATCGGCAATCTTTTCGCCGGGTGGAAGCGCGTGCCGAAGCATATCGGCGAGCAGGGCGAGGCGACCGGCTGGTTCCGGCGGAGCATGGGCGGCTATCTCATCCTGCGCGAGCTCAACACGACGGCGGGGGCTCTTAAGGCGCGGCCCTTCTTCTGGCAGGTCGCGCTGAGCTTGATCGTCATTGTCGGGAATTTCCTCCTGACTTGATCGCGGTTTGTGGCCGCTTGTGATTCTCCCGCCTACATCCCTAAGATGCTGGAATGGTCAGGGGGGTGGCCAATCTCTATGCCTGTGCCGGAGCGGCTTGGCTCGCCGCCTCCTTCTGTCCGGCCGCACTGGCCTGCGACCTTTCGCAGCCTGAGACCGGCACGGTCGCCACTGTCATCGATGGCGAGACGCTTCAGCTTACCGACGGCAGGACGGTAAGGCTGATCGGGGCCAAGGCGCCGATGGCGCCGCTCGGCTGGCGCGGCAAGGACCCCTGGCCGCTGGTCGATGAGGCCAAGGATGCCCTTGCGAGCCTCGCCCCCGGTCGAGAAATCGAGCTCAGATTCGGCGGGCGCCGTAGCGACCGCCACGGTCATGCGCTCGCCCAGGTCTTCGTGGTCGGCGGCGGAACGCGGCTTTGGCTCCAGGAGGAGATGATCGCCAAGGGGCTCGCCCGCGTCTATTCCCTGCCCGACATCCGGGCCTGTATCGCCGAGCTTATGGCGCGGGAGAGGGAGGCAAGGGCCAAGCGGCGCGGCGTGTGGGGTTCGTCGGCCTACCGCATCGCCAGCGCCCTTGACGTGAAACGCTTGGGCCGCCTCATCCATTCCTTTCAACTCGTCGAAGGCAGGGTCGCTTCAGTGGGGGAGGGCGGCGGGCGCCTCTATCTCAATTTCACGCCGGACTGGCGGAGCGACTTCACCATCAGCGTCGAGCACAAGGCCGTAGGAGCCTTTGCCGCCGCCGGCATCGACCTCAAAACCCTTGCCGGAGCGCGCCTGCGTGTGCGGGGCTTCCTCGCCTGGCGCAACGGCCCCATGATCGAAGCGAGCCACCCCGAGCAGATCGAGCTCCTGCCGGAAGGCCCTCGTCAGGAGATGTAGGTCGTCGCGGCCAAGGGACCGGCTATCGCTGCATAGCCGGAGAGTGCCATAGTCGTAAGGTCAGGGCCGCAGGCAGGCATCCGGGGAGTGTCAAACCAGCGCCATGGAGTCCTTCACCCGCGTCTTTCCGCTCGACTGGACGACGCTGCAGAACATCTCAGCGGTCGCAGCGTTCCTGGCTGTGCTCCTCGGTGTGCTCGCCTTCTTTTTGCGGAGGGCAGTGCGCCGGGACCAGCGGCAAGGCAGGATGGTTGCCGAGCAGGTTGCCGTCCAGATTGCCGGGCAGATGATGGCTCGATCGCAGCAGGACGGCGATCGCTTCTCGCTCAAGGAGAGCAACAGCATCAAGACTCTGATCGCCGAGGCCGTCCTTGCGCTTGATGCCGGGGATACGCGGGCGGGACGGCGGGCCATCAAGCAGCTCAAATCGGAGAACGGCACGCTCGCCACGCAGATCTTCGCCGAGATCGCGCGCACCAAGCGCGAAGAGGCCGAGCGGGCAGCGCAAGCGGCCGCCTCGGCGCTCCGCCACCAGGGCGCCCTGACGTTGCCGCGGGATGCGCACGGGGCGCTTAACCTGTTTCAACAGGCTTTCGCGCTTGACCCTGCCGATGCGGAGAATCTCCTCGCCTTGGCCGTCGTTCAGTTCAGACTGGGCGATATTCCGAGCGTCGAGGCCCTGATGGAGCAGGCGCACGGCGTGGCCCAAGAGGGGCGCGAGGACATTGCCGGCCTGGTCGACATGTTTGCCGGGGTCCTGCATCTCCGGCGCGGGCGCCTTCCGCAAGCGATCGAGAAGTTCGAGGCCGCCACGCGCACCTTCGAAGCGCACGGCGACACCAAGGCGCTCGTCGACGCGCTCATGGCGCTTGCCAGCACACACATGAAAGCGGATGCGCTCGACGCGGCCCTTGCCACCTACAACAAGGCCGCGGCCCTGTGCACCAAGAACAACTACGAGCTTGGCCTGGCGCAGCTCTACGCCGATCTCGGCTTGTTAATGCAGGGCCTCGGGCAGCTTGCCGAGGCCGAGCAAATGCTGCTCAAGAGCTTCACCATCGCCGACCGGCACGGAGAGATCGCGATCGCCTCCGTCGCCGCCGGCAATCTCGCTCTGCTCTATCGCGAGGCGCAGGATCTCGATCGCGCCGAAGAAATGGTGCGCCAAGCATTGCAGCTCGAGGGAGCTTTA
>Ga0214471_10002211_pt1 | contig 15302 bp, 13 predicted proteins | sample RVTome_5_FD_207665 | JGI IMG/M metagenome (GOLD analysis project Ga0214471, IMG submission 207665) | Soil microbial communities from uranium-contaminated site in the Upper Colorado River Basin, Wyoming, United States - RVT142D155 | ecosystem: Environmental > Terrestrial > Soil > Contaminated >... | reverse complement strand
CATCGGGCAGGACCACGTGGTCGCGGATCTATCCGAGGTGGTGCGCGGGGCGCGGGTTCGCGGCTCCGAGGACGACATCACGCTCTTCAAGTCGGTCGGCGTCGCGTTCGAAGATCTCGTCGTCGCGCGGGCCGCCGTCGAACGGTTGGCATCGTGAGCGGAGCCGCGTGAGCCGAACGGCGGACGTCGTCGTCGTCGGTGGGGGAGTCGTCGGCACGAGCGCCGCGTACCACCTCTCCATCGCAGGCGCCGGGCGCGTGGTGCTGCTCGAGCGCGAGGACCGGCTCGCCGCGGGGTCGACTGGCGCGTGCGCCGGAGGGTTCCGCACGCAGTTCTCGAGCGAGATCAACATCCGGCTCTCGCTGGCGAGCGTGCCGATGATCACGGGGTTCACGCAAGAGCACGGCCTCCCGCTCGACGTCGCCCGGCACGGATACCTGTTCCTTGTGCGAGAGGAGGCCCTGTGGCGCGACTTCGTCGCGGCGAACGCGCTCCAGCGCTCGCTGGGTGTGGACGCGGAGCTGTTGAGCGCGGAGGAGGCTCTCGAACTGTCGCCAGGGATCGAGACCGACGGGATCGTCGGAGCGGCCTACGGCCCGAACGACGGCATCGCCGACCCGTCCGGACTCACGCAGGGATACGCGACGCTCGCGCGCCGCGCCGGTGCCGAGATCGAACTCGGCGTCTCGGTCACCGCGATCCGGCATGACGGCGAGCGCGTGACCGGGGTGGAGACGGGCGACGGTGTCGTCGACGCGCCCATGGTCGTGAACGCCGCGGGCCCGTGGGCTGGCGTCCTTGCTTCCACGGCGGGCGTCGAGCTGCCCCTCGAGCCGATCCCGCGTCACGTCCTCGTCACCGGCGCCTTCGAGGGTTCACCGGAGCGGCGCACGCTCGTCATCGACGCGGTGACGACGTTCTACTTCCACCGGGAGGGTCCGGGGGTGCTGATGGGGATGGGGAGCTCACACGAACGGGCCTCGTTCGACACGAAGCCCGACGAGGCGTTCGTCGCCGACGAGCTCCTGCCGACGGCGATGCGCGTGTTCCCGCCGCTCGAGGAGGCATCGATCGAACACACGTGGGTCGGGCTCTACGAGATGACGCCCGACCGCCACCCGATCATCGGCGAGGCGCCCGGCGTGCACGGCCTCTACCTCGCGAACGGCTTCAGCGGCCACGGGTTCCAGCACGCGCCGGTCGTGGGGAAGCTCTTGGCCGAGCTCATCGTGGAAGGTCGGGCGAGGACCGTGGACATCGCGGGCCTGGGGTTGGAGCGCTTCGCGGGAGGCGATCTCGTCCGCGAAGGTCACGTCGTCTAGCCGGTGGTGCCGGGAGAGGGATTCGAACCCTCAAGGGCCGAAGCCCACGAGTTTTTGAAACTCGCGCGGTTGCCAGATTTCGCCATCCCGGCGCAGCTCCCAGTTTACGGGTACTCCTAGCCCTTCGGTCCGATGAAGGTATCCAGGATGGCTACGCTGTCCTTCCACGCGAACGGAGATGACGTGAGCCTGGAGTTTCGATGCCATACGCCTATCGCATCGCACGCATCTCGAAAGAGATCCAACCCTCGGCGACGAGCCGAACAACCTCGTCGACCTCGCGTGGGAGTGCAGAACGGCCGCCCGCTTAGTGTCAAACAACGTACATCGAGATAGTGACAACGCAGGCGTCGTGCGCCCGTCATCCGATCGCACTCGGCGCGTAGACTCGCGTGCTGCCGCCGCGTCACAGGAGGATGCAGACGTCCCGAAGGTTCTTGCCCGCGCTGTCTATTCTCGTCGTGCTAGGAGCCTGCGATGCACGGACGCCGTCCGCCACCGGCTCGTCCTCGGGCTCGCCGCCGCCGAGCCCGACGTCACCCGCCCCATCGGCGTTCGACACGCTCAAGGTCGCGTACGTGCAGGACCTCGCGCCCGAGCAAGCGCTCGACACGACCCTTCCGCCGCTCCAGGCCATCGAGCTCGCGTTCGCGACCGCCGCCGCTTCCGAAGAGACGCCATCGCCGATTGAGGTCGTCGCGTTCGACACCCAGGGCGATCCGATTGCGATCGGCGAGCTCGCGGCGGAGATCGCGGCCGACCCGAGCTTCATCGCCGCGTTCGCCGCGCCGAACCTCGGCGGGCTCGGCCAACTCGTTGAGCTCCTCGGTCCCGACGGAGTGCCGGTCCTCAGCCTCTCCGCGCGCGACCCGGTCGAAGGAGCGGCGCCGGGAACATTCCTCCGGTTCGTCGCCCCGCTGCCCGTTCAGGCGGCATCGCTCGCCGACGGCGTGAACGTCTTGCGGCCACGCGACGGCGACGTGTGTCTCGTCCTCCCACCGGCCGACGAGACGAGGTTCTCCAACGCGGTACGCGAAGGCCTCTCGTCTGGCCTTCGGGTCTTCGAGGTAGACGCGGAGGGCGACGTCCCCGCCGTGCCTCCGGCGGAGTGTGGGACCGTCGTGTGGACCGGTGACGGTGTCGGCGGTGCCGCGCTGGCGTCGTCGTTCAAGGACGCCGCGCCGCCGAGTCCGATCCTGATCGGGGGTCCTGGTCTCCGCGAGCCGGACTTCCTCGGCGAGGCGGGAACCGCGGCGGAGGGCGCCGTCGCCTTCTGCTCGTGTGCCGACGTCTCGACCGCCCTTGGGCTGGGGGCCCAGCGGTTCATCCAGGACTACCAATCCGAGTTCGGGACGCCGCCGGGTCCGTACGCCGTCGAGGCGTGGGACGCAGCCCACATGCTGCTCGACGCGATTCAGGACGCGAGATCCTCTCGCGAGGGGCTCCTTGCACGCCTCGCGGCGACGCCCAGGTTCGAGGGTCTCGGGCGGGCGTATGCGTTCGCGGATGGGGAGCTGGCGAAACCGGCCGATGCCGTCCTCGTCTACCGGGTCGAGGGTGGGCGATGGACCCCGGAGGAGGCTATCGCGGACGCCTAAGGCTGCTCCGCCCGCACGTGGCAAGCTCGCAGGCCCGGCGGCTTCGTACTACGAGCCGAAGGTGCGCCGCCGGGCCCGTGAGCGACGGAACCGGGCGAGGCGTATCCTCGCCAGCGTCCGGGCCCGAGGCCCGACTGGAGTGAAGGGGGTTGAGGTTGACCAGAAAGAGGATCGTCATCGCGGCCGCGGTCGCCATGTTCACACTCGCGTTCGCCGCGTGCGCCGGCAACGAGAACGACGCCGGGGAGACCGGCCCCACGGCGGCGACCGGACCGACAGCGACGGGTGCGACCGGCGAGACGGGAGTCCCCACGTTCACGACGCTCACCGAGGGCGTTCTGACCGTCGGTTCGTGCCTGGACTACCCGCCGTTCGAGACCGTCAAGGACGGCGTTGAGGTCGGCTTCGACGTCGAGTTGACCGAGGAGATCGCGTCGCGTCTCGGCCTCGAGGTCGAGTGGGTGCGCGCGGACTTCGACACGATCTTCACCGCCGTCGCCGGGGGCCAATTCGACATGGTGGCCGCCGCCTCGACGATCACGGAGGAGCGGGAACAGACGGTCGACTTCTCCGACCCGTACTTCAACTCGCGCCAGGCCCTCGTCGTGAACACCGGCGAGACCCCGGACCTGGCAACGACGGATGACCTCGTCGATGGCGACGTGGTCGGCGTCCAGAGGGGCACGACCGGAGCCGCATGGGCCAAGGACAACCTGGTGCCGAACGGGATCGAGCTCCAGACGTTCACGTCGGCGACCGACGGACTTCGGGCTCTCGAGGGCGGGGCGATGACGGCGTTCATCGCGGACGAGCCTTTCGTCGCCGAGGCCATCGCCGACCTGCCCAGTCTGTCCGTGGTCCAGGGCATCGACACGGACGAGGTCTACGGCCTCGCGTTCTCACCGGAGAACCCCGAGCTGCGCGACGCCGCGAACGGCGCGCTGGAAGAGATCATCGCTGACGGGACGTACGTGACGATCTATGAGAAGTGGTTCCCCGGGGCCCCGATCCCGCCGGAGTTCCAGGGCGCCTGATCGGAGCATCTGCGTTTCGAGGGGGGTCCGCTGAGGCGGACCCCCCTCGCGTGAAGGGGGGATTGCGCGATGTCGGTGGCCGAGACCGAGCGGGTGATCGTTGTGGAGCCGCCGCCGGATACCCGCGGACCGAGCTCGCCGATCTCGGCGACTGCGCTCTGGCTCGGGATCGCCGCGATCACCGCCGTGCTCGGCGGCACGCTCCTCCTACAGGTGAACTACGCCGTCTCCGACCGGGTGCTGACACCGGGATGCGTCGAGCTTCGGTTGACCCCCGACATCACCGGTGCACTGAACGTCTGCAACATGGTGGACGCGCTCCGCTCGAGCGCGCAGACCCTCCTCCTCTACGGCGGGATCGCGCTCGGGATCGCCGCGATGGTGCTCGGGTGGGGCATCGCGAAGCGGATGGACTCCTTCCGACGGCGCGAACAGGCGGTCACGGGCGCGATCCTCGGCGTGCAGGCCGTCGTCATCGCCCTGGTGATCCTGGCGTTCCGCAACGGCCGCCCCGACCTGTTCGCGAAGAACTTCCTGAACTTCACGGTACTCGGGGAGTACTTCCCGGGTCCGTTCTTCGCTGCGATGAAGAACACGATCGTGCTCGCCTTCGTCGGAGAGGCGGGCGGCGTCCTGGTCGGCCTGTTCCTCGCGCTGCTCGCGCTCTCGAAGCGGAAGGCCGCCCGTGCTCCGGCCAGGGCGTACATCAACTTCTTCCGCGGCACGCCGTTGATCTGGCAGCTCCTCACCGCGTACTTCGTCCTTCTCCTCGGGTTCGGGATCGTCCCGTCGAGCTTGCTCGTCGCGATGGGCGTATTCGCGCTCAATACGGGAGCGTATGCGGCGGAGGTATTCCGGGCAGGGATCCAGTCGATCGAGCGGGGGCAGATGGAGGCGGCCAGGTCGCTCGGCATGACGTACCTGCAGGCGATGCGGTTCGCGATCGTGCCGCAGGCGGTTCGCCGTGTGATCCCGCCACTCATGAACGAGTTCGTGATCCTGATCAAGGACACCGCGCTGATCATCGTGCTTGGCTTGCTCGCGAGCCAGTACGAGCTGTTCCAGTGGGCTAGGGGCGGGCAGTCCGACACGTTCAACGCCACGTTCTTCACCGCAACGGCCCTCGGGTACCTGGCGGTGACCCTGCCATTGATCCGTCTCGTGAACGCGGTCGAGAAACGGCTACAGAGCGGGCTCGTCGGCATCGCGGGAGCCGGCGGATGACGCCCCCGACCGGGGGGGTCCCGATGCCGGCTCCGGACAAGGAACCTCTGATCCGCATGGATGGCATCCACAAGTGGTTCGGGAACAACCACGTTCTTCGGGGCGTGGACCTGGCCTTGGAGCCGGGGGAGGTCCAGGTGATCATCGGACCGTCCGGCGGGGGGAAGTCGACGCTGCTCCGGTGCGCCAACATGCTCGAACGCCCGACCCTCGGGAGCGTGTGGTTCGAGAGCCAGGACATCACGGATATCCGGACGGACCTGAACGCGGTTCGGACGAGGATGGGGATGGTCTTCCAGCAGTTCAACCTGTTCCCGCACATGACCGCGATCAGCAACATCACGATCGCCCTGGAGAAGGTCCTCAAACTCGACGACGGAGAGGCCAAGCATCGGGCGATGGAGCAGCTGCGGCACGTCGGCCTCGAGCAGAAGGCGGACGCCTACCCGGGCGCCCTCTCCGGGGGACAGCAGCAGCGGGTCGCGATCGCCCGGGCGCTCGCCATGAAGCCCACGCTGATGCTCTTCGACGAGGTCACCTCGGCACTCGACCCCGAGCTGGTGGGGGAGGTCCTCGCCGTGATGCGGCAGCTCGCAGACGAGGGCATGACGATGATGGTCGTGACCCACGAGATGGGGTTCGCTCGCGAGGTCGGCACCTGGATGGTCTTCGTGGACGGCGGAGTGATCGCCGAGCGCGGCCGGCCCAAGGAGATGTTCGCGAACCCGGAGAGCGATCGTCTCCGCCAGTTCTTCAGCAAGGTCCTGTGAGCCGCAGCCGGTGAGATCGCCCGCCCTCAGGCTCCTGGCGCTCGGCGCCGCGGCGTCGGCCCTGGCGCTGGGACTCCTCCTTGCCGGCGAGGAGGAACGCCCGTACGTGATCACCGCGATCGACTACCACTTCCACGACGCACATCCGACGTTCCCGATCGGGCCCGGGAGGGATCTCATGATCAAGAACGCGGGCAGGAACCGCCACAACGTGACGATCCCGGCGCTCGACTACTCGATGGACGTCGATCCGGGCGGACGGCTAGTCATCGAGGATGTCGCGTCGCGGTTCGGCGGGGCCGGTCGGTATCCGTTCGTCTGCCTGATCCACGAGGATCGCGGGATGTCGGGAACCATCGTCATCGCGGACGGCTGATCGGGGAAAGGGATCGACGGGCCGAGGAACCTTTGGATCCGCTCACGCCTTCCCCATACGCGAGCGTTGTCTACTCGGTTCCTCGACCCGTCAAAAGGTGGTCCCAAGCGACCCGGACTCCCGGGTGACCGACGCGTTCTCCGTTCCGGTGGAGCCGCCTTCGGACTTGCGTCCGTCGGTCGTTCCGCCGATCCGGAAGCGCTTCTGCCTCCCGGTCCCTGCGACCGCTCGGGACCGGAGCGAACAGTAGCGACGGACCCGCTGCGTGTCAACGCGATACGAACGTCTGCGCCGCAACGCTCGTGAAGCGATGCCGCAGGTAGCCGCGTCGCGACATCCACGAAGAAAGAGTGACAAACGGAACGCGGAACCGGGATGCGTGGAGCGAGATCTTCAACGGCGCGTCGCGTCCGCGACCGCGGGACGAGACGAGAGTGACGTGTAGGGACGCAGATACAGCGATCCGACGACCACGAGGTACGTGATCCACGCGAGCACCTCGAACACCGTCGGATCGGCGTTGTACCCGACGAGCCCGCGAAGCACCGCACCGATCCCCTCGTCGTCCGGCAATGCAGATGACAGATCGAAGGCGTGGCGCTCGAGGACTGGGAACCACCCGGCTTCCTGGAGTTCGTGCATCGAGTAGGCGAACAGACCCGCGGCAACGACGATCAGGATCGCACCGGTCACCTTGAAGAAGGAACGCAGGTTCATGCGGATCCCGCCGCGATACAGCAGCACACCGAGGACCACGGCCAGAGCCAACCCGAGGGCGGCACCGGCAAGCTGGGCGCCGACCGCTCCGCCCTCGACCGCCGTTCCCTCAGCCGCTGCGAACAGGAACAGCGCAGTCTCGACACCCTCGCGGAAGACCGCGAAGAAGGCCAGCGCCGCCAGAGCGAAACCGCCGGCCATCAGCGCGGTGTCGACCTTGTGCTGGAGCTCGGACTTGATCCGGGCTCCCTGCCGCCGCATCCAGAAGATCATCCAGGTGAGAACTCCGACGGCCGTCAGAGTGACGAGACCCTCGAAGACCTGTTCCGCCGTGCCTTCGAAGTCGGCACCGACCGCGAAGATCAAGGTCCCGAGCGCCGCCGACAGCAGCACGGCGAATGCGGTTCCCCACCAGACCAAGCGCGATCGGTCGGTTCGCCCAAGCTGCTTGAGGTAGGCGAGCACGATGGAGACGATCAGGGCGGCCTCGATCCCCTCTCGCAACGCGATGACGAACGCTGCGCCCATCGGCGGAACCCTCCTTCCCGATCGAGCGGGTGGTCTCCGCGCGAAATCCTATTCAGCACATCGGATTCAAGTCAAGGTCGTTCGTGACCGAATGAGTGGGCGTCGCGTCGCGCTCGCGAGGTCGAACCAGCGGGCGACTGAGGCGTCGTCCGATCGCGCTAGGATCAGCCGCCGTGACCCCTCGCGAGACCGAAGCGCCCAAGCGGCTCTTCCTCCTCGACGGCCACAGCCTCAGCTACCGGGCGTTCTTCGCCCTGCCGACCAGCCTCGCCACGACCACCGGACAGGTCACGAACGCCGTGTACGGCTTCACGTCGATGCTGATCAAGCTCTTGGCCGAGGAGAAGCCGGACCTGATCGCCGTCGCCTTCGACGTCGGTGCCCCCACGGTGCGTCTGGAGAAATACGCGGAGTACAAGGCCGGCAGGCCCGAGGCGCCCGACGAGTTCCGCCAGCAGCTCGGGCTCATCGTCGAGGTCCTGGAGACCCTGCGGATCCCCGTCATCGGGATCGAGGGGCACGAGGCGGACGATGCCATCGCGACGCTGGCGGTTCGCGCCGTCGAGCAGGGGATCGACACCGTCATCGTGACCGCGGACCGGGACTTCTTCCAGCTCGTGCGGCCCGAGATCACGGTGATGTTCAACGTGAAGGGCATCTCCGACATCCGCCGGTACGACGTGGCCGCGGTGACCGAACGCTTCGGGCTACCGCCGGAGAAGTACCTGGACTACGTCGCGCTGAAGGGTGACGCCTCCGACAACATCCCCGGCGTGCCCGGCGTCGGCGAGAAGACCGCATCGAAGCTGGTACAGGACTTCGGCTCGATCGAGGAGCTCCTCGGTCGCACGGCGGAGCTGAAGGGCAAGCTCAAGGAGTCCATCGAGGCCGCCGGAGAACAGCTCGTCCTCAACAAGGAGCTTGCGCAGCTCAACACCGACCTCGAGCTCGATGTCCGCCCGGAAGATGCGGTCATGGGGGAGTGGGACGTCGATGCCGTCCGGCGTCTGTTCACCTCGCTCGAGTTCCGAACGCTGTTCGAGCGCCTGGAAGAGGTCGGCCGGAGCGCGAAGCCGGCCGTGGAGGTCGCCGAGCTCGACCTGCGAGAGACGACGCCGAAGGAGCTCTCGCGGATCCTCGTTTCCGATGCACCCAAGGCCGTGCGGATCGCGTCGGAGGACGGCGTGATCGCCGGCGTGGCCGCATCCGCCGGCGGCGGTCAGGCCGCGTACGCGCCGGTGGAGAAAGCGTCGGAGGTGAGAGACGGCCTACGGAGCGAGATGCCGAAATGGACCCACGACGCCAAGGACACCGAGACGGCGGCGCTCGCGGCAGACACCGCCCTGGGCGGCGTCGCGTTCGACACGATGCTCGCCGGGTACCTGCTCGACCCCGGTGGGGGCAACTACGAGCTGCGCGCCCTCGGGGAGACGTATCTGGGAACGGACGTGCTCGGGTCGGTGGAGGAGGAGACCGAGGGCCAGCTGTTCGGCGACGACGCCTGGCGCACGCCGGCCGCCGAGGCGGCGGCGATCGCGCTCCTCGCGCCCGTGATGGCCGAGCGCATCGACAAGGCCGGACTCCGGAACCTCCTAGACGACGTCGAGCTGCCGCTGTCGTCGGTCCTCGCGCGGATGCAGGCTGCCGGCATCGCCCTGGACGTCGCCTATCTCGAGGAGATGGCCGAAGGGGTGCGCGACGAGATGGCGACCCTCCAGGCGGAGATCTACCGGCATGCGGGACGAGAGTTCAACCTGAACTCACCGCCGCAGCTGCGTCAGATCCTGTACGAGGAGCTGCGGCTGTCTCCGGGCAAGAAGACCTCGAAGGGCCAGCTGTCGACCGACGCGTCGGTGCTGGAGAAGCTCCGCGACGCGCACCCGATCGTCGACGCCCTGCTGCGCTGGCGTGAGCTCGACAAGCTCAACTCGACGTACCTCGAGGCGCTGCCCCGCCAGGTCGATCCTCGCGACGGCCGGGTGCACACGACGTTCAACCAGACGGGCGCGGCCACGGGCCGTCTGTCGAGCTCGAACCCGAACCTGCAGAACATCCCGGTACGGGGCGAGCTTGGCAGGAAGATCCGGCGGGCGTTCGTCCCTGGGACGAAGGATCAACTCCTGCTCGTCGCGGACTACTCACAGATCGAGCTGCGGATCCTCGCGCACCTCGCCGGCGACGAAGGGCTGAAAGCCGCGTTCGGGTCCGGGACGGACATCCACACCGCGACCTCGGCGAAGGTCTTCGGTCTGCCCGAGGACCAGGTCGACCCCGCGACCCGCAGCCGCGCGAAGGCGATCAACTACGGCTTGGCCTACGGCATGAACGCGTGGGGGCTGGCCTCCCGGCTCGAGATCACGGCGGAGGAGGCGCAGGAGTTCATCGACGCGTACTTCGAGAGCTTCCCCCAGATCCGGGACTTCCTGGACCGCCAGGTGGCCCGGGCCGCCGCGGAGGGGTTCACCGAGACGATCCTCGGGCGGCGGCGGTACATCCCCGAGCTCCAAGCCGCGAACCCTCGCGTGCGCGACATGGGACGAAGGATGGCCCTGAACGCTCCGATCCAGGGGAGCGCGGCAGACGTGTTCAAGCTCGGGATGCTGCGCGTGGACGCCGCGCTCCGAGCGTCGAAGCTCGATGTGCGGATGCTGCTCACCGTCCACGACGAGCTCGTGTTCGAGGTGGCCGCGGACCAGGCTGAGGAGGCCGCCACGCTCGTCAAGGAGGAGATGGAGGCTGCGTACGAGCTCTCGGTGCCCCTGCGAGCCGACATCGGGCGGGGACCGAACTGGGCCGAGGCCGTTCCGGCCGGCCACTGAGCGCTCAGCCGTTGACGGCGTTTCCGCAGGACAACTACCATCCCTGAGCCGCGCGGGCATCTTCGCGCCCGGCGAAATCCCTGAACGCCGGGGGCGCGCCTTGTGCGGCGAGAGGAGATGGTCCGGATCGAGACGACGAGTGAGACCCAGGCCGAGCCTGCGCCCGCGGCTCCGCCTGAGCGTGACTTCACCCCGGAAGAGCTGCGCGAGGCGATCGAGACCTCGCTGCGGGATTTCAAGGACGGCGACATCGTCGAGGGCGAGATCGTCAAGATCGACCGCGACGAGGTCCTGCTGGACATCGGCTATAAGTCCGAAGGCGTCATCCCCGCCAAGGAGCTCTCGATCCGCCACGACGTCGATCCCAACGAGGTCGTGAAGGTCGGCGACCACGTCGAAGCCCTCGTCCTGCAGAAGGAAGACAAGGAAGGCCGCCTCATCCTGTCCAAGAAGCGCGCGCAATACGAGCGCGCCTGGGGCCGGATCGAGGAGGTCATGACCTCCGGCGGAACGATCAAGGGACCGGTCATCGAGGTCGTCAAGGGCGGACTGATCCTCGACATCGGGCTCCGAGGGTTCCTTCCCGCATCCCTCGTGGATCTACGCCGGGTCCGGGACCTCCACCCGTTCGTCGGGCAGGAGCTCGAGGCCAAGATCATCGAGCTCGACCGCAACCGGAACAACGTCGTGCTCTCTCGCCGCGCCTTCCTGGAGGAGTCCCAGAGCGAGGGGCGCAAGAAGTTCCTCGAGTCGCTCCAGAAGGGCGAACGCCGCAAGGGCACCGTCTCCTCGATCGTGAACTTCGGCGCGTTCGTCGACCTCGGCGGCGTCGACGGGCTCGTGCACGTGTCCGAGCTCTCGTGGAAGCACGTCGACCACCCGAGCGAGGTCGTCCAGGTCGGCCAGGACGTCGAGGTCGAGGTGCTCGACGTCGACCTCGAGCGCGAACGCGTGTCGCTGTCCCTCAAGGCGACGCAGGAAGACCCCTGGAAGGAGTTCGAGCGCATGTACTCGGCCGGCGAGATCATCGACGGCCAGGTCACGAAGCTCGTCCCGTTCGGCGCGTTCGTCCGGGTCGCGCAGGGGATCGAAGGTCTCGTGCACATCTCCGAGATCAGCGACCAGCACATCGACGCCCCCGAGTCCGTTCTCTCTGTCGGCGATCAGGTTCGCGTGAAGGTGATCGAGGTCGACGTCCCGCGCCGCCGCATCAGCCTCTCGATGCGCCAGGTCGGCGGCGCCATGCCCACCCCCAAGGAAACCGAGATCGAAGAAGAAGAAGAAGCCCCGGCAGAGGCGGTCGCGCAAGCCCCCGAAGCCGAAGTCGTCGCTGCATCCGCCGAAGCGGCGCCCGCAGAAATGGCGCCCGCCGGAAGCCCCGAGACGTCCACGGACACGGTCCAGCAGGCGCCCGAAGCCGAGGTCGCGGCCGCATCGACGGGAGCCCCGGCCGAGCCCGTAGGGATATCGTCGGCGCCCCAAGCCGCACCGAGCACCGACGCGACCGCCGACGACCAGCCCGGAGGCTCGGCCGAGGCGACCGCCGAGCCCGCCACACCTCCAGCCTCAGAGGCTGAAGAGCCGTCCGCAGAGGACATCTCGCTCGAGGCGATCTTGGAAGACCTCAAGCGGCGCGAAGGGCGCTCCGAGTAGCTCCGATGCTCCTCGTCGGCCTCACCGGCGGGATCGGTTCTGGCAAGTCGACGGTCGCCCACCTCCTCGAACGCCGAGGCGCCGTGGTGTTCGATGCCGACGCCCTCGCGCGCAAGGCCGTCGAGCCCGGAACGCCGGGTCACGACGCGGTCGTCGAGCGGTTCGGCGCGAACGTCCTCGCACCCGGGGGAGAGCTCGACCGCGAGGCACTCGCGAGCATCGTCTTCGCCGACCCCGCCGCGCGCCGCGATCTCGAGGCGATCGTGCACCCCGAGGTTCGCCGCATGTTCGCCGAAGGGTGCAAGGCCTATGGCGACACCGATCGCGTGGTCGTGTTCAGCGCCCCGCTCCTCGTCGAGACCGGGATGCACACGGCGTTCGAGGTCCTCGTGCTCGTCTCGACCTCGGTCGAGACCCAGATCGATCGTCTCCTGCGCGACCGCGCGATGTCCGAGGAACAGGTGCGGGCAAGGATCGACGCGCAGGCTCCCCTGGAGGAGAAGGCGGCGATCGCCGACGTGATCGTCGACAACGAGGGAGACCTCGATGAGCTCGAGCTCCAGGTCGACAGCCTCTGGGACGAGCTCCGGACGCGTGCGGCCGCGATGCCCGCCTGATGCGCTGGGCCGCGGTCTTCTTCGACGCCGGGGAGACGCTCGTGCACCCCCACCCCAGCTTCCCCGACCTGTTCGCGAAGATCCTCGTGCGTGAGGGTCACGAGGTGTCGCCCGATGCGATCCGTGACCGGATCCACGTGGTGTCCGATCGGTTCCGCGAGGCCGCACGGACGAACGAGCTGTGGACCACCTCGCCGGAGAGGTCGCGCCGATTCTGGCACGAGGTCTACGCGATCTTCCTGCAAGACATCGGGATCGTGGACGCCGCTCTGGCGGACACCTGCTATCGGGAGTTCACCGACCTCGCGAACTACACGCTGTTCGACGACGTGATCCCGGCGCTCAAGCTCCTGGAGGAATCAGACCTGACGCTCGGGGTCATCTCCAACTTCGAGGAGTGGCTCGAGCGGCTCCTCGAACAGCTCGGCGTCCGCTCGTACTTCTCGGTCCGCGTGATCTCCGGCGTGGAGGGCCTCGAGAAGCCCGACCCGCGGATCTTCCAGCTGGCGATGGAGCGAGCCGGCGTCCAGCCCGGCCGGTCGGTCTACGTCGGCGACAACCCGGAGTTCGACGTCGACCCTGCACTCGCGGTCGGCATGTTCCCGGTGTTGATCGACCGGCGCGACCGCTTCCCGGACGCTCCCGGAATCAGGATCGCGTCGTTGGAGGAGCTGCCGGATGTGCTCGGACTGAACGAACGATGAGCGAGGAACGCCTGTACACCCTCGACGAGGCCAACGCCGTGCTGGCCGACCTTCGCGAGCGCCTCGAACGGATCCGCGATGCGCGCCAGGTCCTGCTCCGGAGCGCGGAGGTGGTGAAGGAGCAGGTCGCCACGGACGGTGGGGGAACGCACGGCGGCCGCGACTACTGGCAGGCGCAGTCGACGCTGAGGGCGGAGATCGAGCATCTCGCCGAGGAGAACATCGTCCTGCGCGACCCGGAGTCCGGGCTGGTCGACTTCCCCGGAGAGCGAGAGGGCCGTCGCGTCTGGCTCTGCTGGCGCGCGGGCGAAGCGCGCGTCGAGCACTGGCACGAGCTCGACACCGGCTTCATCGGCCGGCAGCCGTGGTGAACGCCTCCGCGCGCGTCGTCGTCATGGGCGCGACGCTCGAGCGGCCACCTCCGGGCATCGGCGTGATCGCCGACGCCGTCGAGCTGGTCTTCGCCGACACCGAGGATTCGCTGGGCGAGGCGCTCGAGGGAAGCGACGTGATCCTGGCGTGGAAACCGCGCAGCGGGCTGCTCGAGCCCGTGTGGCAGCGGGCGGGAGCCGTGAAGTGGATCCAGTCGGCTTCGGCCGGCGTCGACCGTCTCCTGTTCCCCGGGCTGATCGACAGTCACGTCGTCGTGACGAACGCGCGCGGCGTGTTCGACCAGGCGATCGCCGAGTACGTGCTCACGTTGCTCCTGTCGTTCGCCAAGGGGATGCCGGGCGTCTGGGAACGGCAGGGTCGGGCCGAGTGGACGCCCCGGGATACCGAGGGTCTCGCCGGGAAGCAGGTGCTCGTCGTCGGCGTCGGTCCGATCGGGCGGGCCATCGGGGTCGCGTGTCAGGGGTTGGGGATGACCGTGCGCGGCGTGGGAACCACCTCCCGGCGCCGCGACGACGTGTTCCGCGTGGTCTACGGCGCGGACGAGTTCCTGGATGCGCTCTCTTGGGCGGACTACGTGGTCGACGTCCTTCCCGGAACGCCGCAGACCCGCCGTGTGTTCGGGGAGAAGGCCTTCGGCGCGATGCGGCCGGCCGCGCGGTTCGTGAACGTCGGGCGAGGGAGCACGGTCGACGAGCCGGCGCTGGTCCGGGCGCTCCAGGAGGGGCGGATCGGCGGGGCCGCGCTCGACGTGTTCGAGGAGGAACCGCTCCCGAAGGACAGTCCGCTCTGGACCATGCCCAACGTGATCGTCTCGCCTCACATGGCCGGCGACTTCGCCGGATGGCGGGAAGCGCTGGTCGAGCTCTTCGTCGAGAATCTCCAGCGGTACCTCACTGGCCGGCCGCTGAAGAACGTGGTCGACAAGGAGCGGGGATACGTGCCGTCGTGACCGTCGCGATCGAGGTCGAGGGGCTCCACAAGTCCTACGGATCCGTCGAAGCGGTGGCCGGGATCGACCTCACGGTCGAGGTGGGCGAGGTCTTCGCGCTCCTCGGTCCCAACGGAGCCGGAAAGACGACGACGGTCGAGATCCTCGAGGGATACCGCGAACGCTCGGCCGGCGACGTCTCGGTCCTCGGGTACGACCCGGCGAAGCGCGAGCGCGCGTTCCGCAAACGGGTCGGCATCGTGCTGCAGTCGACGGGCATCGACCCGTACCTCACGGTCCGCGAGACCGTCGCGCTGTATGCGGCCTACTACCCGCAGCCGCGCGACGTCGACGAGGTGATCGAGGTCGTCGGGCTCACCGAGAAGCGCGACGTGCGCGTCCTGAAGCTGTCGGGCGGGCAGCAGCGGCGTCTGGACGTGGCGATCGCCCTCGCCGGCGACCCCGAGCTGCTGTTCCTGGACGAGCCGACGACCGGCTTCGATCCCGGCGCCCGGCGCAACGCTTGGGAGATCGTTCGCAACCTCACCGCGCTCCGCAAGACGGTGTTCCTGACGACGCACTACATGGACGAGGCGCAGAACCTCGCGAGCCGGGTCGC
>Ga0214471_10002210_pt1 | contig 15304 bp, 12 predicted proteins | sample RVTome_5_FD_207665 | JGI IMG/M metagenome (GOLD analysis project Ga0214471, IMG submission 207665) | Soil microbial communities from uranium-contaminated site in the Upper Colorado River Basin, Wyoming, United States - RVT142D155 | ecosystem: Environmental > Terrestrial > Soil > Contaminated >... | reverse complement strand
GCCGGCACGGCTGCTTCTCGTTCGTCGAGGGCGACATTCGCGATGACGCCACGGTGACCCGGTGTCTCCGCGACGCCGACGTGGTCGTGCACCTGGCGGCGCGGGCCGGTGTGCGGCCCAGCCTCGAGGATCCCGGCCTGTATGCGTCGGTGAACGTCCTGGGCACCACGATGATCCTGGAAGCGTGTCGCCGGGCGGGCGTGCGCCGGGTGGTGTTCGGTTCGTCGTCCTCGGTGTACGGCGACGACACGCCGGTCCCGTTTGCCGAGGCGGCGATGGCCATACGGCCCATTTCCCCCTACGCGGCAACCAAGCGGGCCGGCGAGCTGCTGTGCGCGACCTTCTCCCACTTATATGGTCTCCGCGTCGCCGCCCTTCGCTTTTTCACGGTCTACGGACCTCGGCAGCGCCCCGACCTGGCCATCCACAAGTTCACGCGCCTGATCAGCGACGCCCAGCCCTTAGATCAATACGGCGACGGGTCCGCCGAGCGCGATCACACGCACGTCTCCGACATCGTCCAGGGGGTGATGGGCGCCGTCGCGTGGACCGAACCGGACGAGCCCGCGTGCGACGTCTTCAATCTGGGAGAATCCCGGACGATTCGGCTTGACGAGTTGATTAGCCTGATAGGGCACGCGCTGGGGCGGCAGCCCGAGGTCCGGCGTCTCCTGCCTCAGCCCGGCGACGTCCGCCGGACCTGCGCCGACATTGCCAAGGCGAGGTCGGCGTTGGGGTATGCGCCGCGGGTGGGCATCGAGGATGGCATCCGCGAATTCGTGTCGTGGTTCAGGAGGTGGCGTGGAAACTAACCCGTCGCAGCTGCTCGATCGCGCCAAGGAGCGCTTCGCGCTCAACGACTACTTCGGGGCCATCCACCTGCTGCTGGAGCTGACCGAGCGCGGGCGGGCGTACGCGGATGCGCAGCACCTGCTCGGCCTGTGCTACCACCTTGCCGGACAGCCCGAACGCGCCCTGGAGCGCCTCAGCGAGGCCGTGCGGATCAATCCCCGCTACATCGAGGCGCTCGTCCATCGGGGCGTGGTGCTGGGCGAGCTGGGTCGCACGGCCGAGGCCGAGGAGATGTTCACCCAGGCGCGACAGGTCACGGTCCACGGGACCAGCGGGATCGCGGCCCATCACGCCGGGAAGCTCGCCAACAGCCACGCCGCGCTGGGAGAGGCCTATGCCGAGGCCGGCGGTCTCGACCGGGCCATCCAGCAGTACCAGGCGGCGCTGGAACTTGGGCCGGCGTTCCAGGATCTGCGGTTGCGGCTGGGCCGCCTGCTGCTCGAGGCGGGGCGCACGCTCGAGGCGCGGGAGACGCTCGCCAAGGTGATCGAGGCGCGTCCCGGGTCGGTGGAAGGCAGGGCTGCGTTCGGGCTGGCCTGTTACCTGTCCGGGGATGCCCACACCGCGCGGGACGTCTGGGAGCGGCTTCGCCGCGACCATCCCGGCGATCCGAGAGCCGAGGTGTATCTGCGGCTGATCGCCCGCGCGAGCGAGGAAGACGCGTGACGGCCGCGCGCCGCCTGACCGTCGTGGCGGGTGTCGCCTTGGCCCAGGCCGCCTGTGCGCGGTCGGCCGCGGATCACGAGACGCTGGGCGACCGCGCGTATGTCGCCGAGCGCCACGCGGCCGCGCTGACGGAATACCGGCTGGCCATCCTCCAGGGCCAGGGGTCGGCCCCGCGGCTCCGGGCCAAGGCGGGGGCGGCCGCGTCGCGGTCGGGGGACCTGCTGGGCGCGGCGCAGGAGTACGGGCTGCTGGCCCGCACGGACGGACAGCGGCTCGAGGAAGCGGCGGACGGACTGGAACGGGTGGCGCGCGCCGCGTCGGAGGTGGGCGACCGCGCGGCGCTCCGCACCGCGGTGGGGCTGTTGCGGGACCTGAAGACCGGGAGGTCGCTCGGGTCCTATGCGTCGCGGCTCGCGGCGGAGGCCGACGATGGGGGCGTGGATCTGGCCCTGTTGCCGGTGGCGGCCGCCAACGCGCCCGACGCGCGCCAGCAGGACTCGCTGATGTTCGCCTACGCGCAGACCCTGACGCGCACCGGCCGGTGCGAGCGGGCGGTGGGCGTCTTCGAGGCAGTGGCCCGCCGCGCGCGGGTCGCGGTGCAGGAGCGTGCGGTGGCCGGCGCGGCGTTGTGCGCGCTGCGCGTGGCCCGAAGCCATCTCGACGCGGCCCGGCACGATGCGTCGGAGCAGTGGTTTCGCCGGGCGGTGACGCTCGGCGAGGGCACGTCGGCCGGCCGGGCCGCCTACCTGGGCCTGGGTGACGTGCTGCGCGCCCGCGGGGACCTCTTCGGGGCCGTCAACGCGTGGGAGCGGGTCCTTGCCCGCGCCGCCCCGGGCGATTCCCTGGCCGAGGGCGCGCGCGCCCGCCTCAACGCGATCGCGGACGCGGGAACCGTCCAGCAGTGAAGGGGTGTAAACGGGTCGTGAAACGACTGTGGATCGGGACGGGGCTCGCCGTGGCGGGGGCGGTGGCGTGCGGAGGTGGCTTCAAGCCCGAGGCCTATCCCTCGCCCACCGCCCTGTTCGAGGCGTCCAAGGCGGAGTACCAGAACGGGAACTGCGGCGGGGCGGTACGCGGGCTCACCCGCGTCGTGTTCGAGCTTCCCGCGCGCGACCCGCGGGTGGCCGAAGCGCGGTATCTCCTCGGCGAGTGCCGGTTCAACGACCAGGACTATCTCGAGGCCGCGCGTGAGCTGCGGCGGGCCGCGGACGATTTCCCCACGCACGAGATTGCCCCGACGGCCCTCATGCGGTCCGGCGACGCCCTGGCCAAGCTGTGGAAGCGCGTCGAACTGGATCCCACGTACGGGGAGCAGGCGCTCTCGGTGTATTCCGAGGTGCTGCAACGCTATTCTAGCTCGTCCGCGGCCGAGCTCACCCGGGAGCGGGTCGGCCGGCTCGGTGACTGGTTCGCGCAGAAGGACCTGAAGAACGGGGATTTCTACTTCCGCACCCGGGCCTTCGACTCCGCCATCATCTACTACCGGTCGGTCATCGAGCACTGGCCCCAATCGCGGCACGCGCCGCTCGCGCTGATGAAGCTCGTCGAGACCTACCACCGCATCGGGTACGAAGAGGAAGCCACCGAGACGTGTGCGCACCTGCGGCGGTTCTACTCGGAGGCCAAGGGGTTGGGGGCCGTCTGCCCGGACTCGGCGGCGACGACGTCGTAGGCCGTGCGCGTCGGCGTGTTCGGCGGCTCGTTCGACCCCGTGCACCACGGGCACCTGATCGTGGCGGCCGAAGCGGTGCGCGCCCTGGCGCTCGAGGAGCTGCGCTTCGTGCCGGCTGGGGAGCAGCCGTTCAAGCGTGATCGCCTGGTGGCCCCGGCGGATCACCGGTTGGCCATGCTCGAGCTGGCGGTGGCCGGCGTGCCGGGCTTCGTCGTGGATCCCCAGGAATGCCGGCGGCCGGGACCTTCCTACACGGTGGATACGCTGCGCGCGCTCCGCGAGGCCCGGCCCGAGGCCTCGTTATCTTTACTGATTGGGTCGGACGCCGCGCGGGACTTCCCCCAGTGGCGGGAGGCGGACGCCGTTCGGGACCTGGCCCGTGTGGTCGTCCTGACCCGCCCCGGCGTGGCGCCGCCGGCCGGGGTCGGCCAGATGCTCCCGGTGCCGGCCGTTGATATCTCGGCGACCGTGATCCGCGAGCGCCTCCGGGCCGGGGAGAGCATCCGGTTTCTGGTGCCCGACGCCGTGGCCCGGTACATCGCGGCGCACCGCCTGTACGCAGACGAGGACTGATGCTGAAGCAGCTGTTCACGAGCGTGTTCGGGACCCGGTTCGACCGGGAACTCAAGCGAATCCAGCCGATCGTCGACGCCGTCAAGGAGCACGAGCGGCGGCTCGCGGACCTGCCGGTGGAGGCCGTCCAGGAGCAGACCGCCAAGCTCCGCGCGCGGATGCAGGAGCGCACGGAAACGCTCGACGCCGCCCTGAAGGAAAAGAAGCAGGCCAAGCACGACGCGGTGGACGCCGGGGTCCGCGCGAGCCTCGATCAGGAGATCCACCGAATCGAGGACGATCTGCGCGCCGCCCTTCGGGCCGCGCTGGACGAGATCCTGCCCGAGGCCTTCGCGACCGTGCGGGAGGCCTGCCGCCGGCTGCGCGGCACCACCGTCGTCGTGACGGGGCACGAGCTCGAATGGGACATGGTGCCCTACGACGTCCAGCTGATCGGCGGGATCGTGCTGCACGAAGGCAAGATCGCCGAGATGGCCACCGGCGAAGGCAAGACCCTCGTGGCGACCCTGCCCATCTACCTGAACGCGCTCGCCGGGCGCGGCGTGCACCTCGTCACCGTGAACAACTATCTGGCGCGCCGCGACTCCCAGTGGATGGGCCACCTGTACCGCTTCCTGGGCCTCACCGTGGGCTGTCTGGACGAGACCGATCCCTCGAGCCCCGAGCGCCACGCGGCGTACCGCTGCGACATCACCTACGGGACCAACAACGAGTTCGGGTTCGATTACCTGCGCGACAACATGGTGTTCGCGCTCGAGCAGCGCGTGCAGCGCGAGCACTATTACGCCATCATTGACGAGGTGGACAGCATCCTCGTGGATGAGGCGCGCACGCCGCTCATCATTTCCGGGCCCGTCGGCAACGAAGACGACCGCAAGTACGCCCAGTTCAACCAGCAGGTGATTGCCCTCGTCCGGAAGCAGTCGGCCATCGTGAACGAGCTGCTGGCCAGGGGCGAGACGCTGCTGGGCGGAGATGCCGAGAGCTACGAGGCGGCCGTCGCGCTGTACAAGGCGCGGCTCGGGAGCCCCAAGAACAAGAAGCTGCTGAAGCTGCTCCAGGAGACCGGCGTCCAGCAGCACGTGCAGCAGGTCGAGCTGGATCATCTCGCCGACCGGAAGCTGCCGGCGCGGGACCAGAAGCTGCGCGACGTGGAGGAAGACCTCTACTTCGTGCTCGACGAGCGCGGCCACTCGGTCCACCTCACCGACCAGGGCGTGGAGACCATGAGCCCCGGCGATCCGGGGCTGTTCGTCATCCCGGACATCTCGGAGGCCATCGGGGCCGTCGAGAAGGACGAGGCGCTGTCCGTGGACGAGCGGATCGCGAAGCGGGGAGTGATCGAGGCCGAGTACGCGGAGAAGAGCGAGAAGCTGCACATCATCCACAAGCTGCTCCAGGCGCACGCGCTGTACGAAAAGGACGTGGAGTACGTGGTGCAGGAAGGGCAGGTGTTCATCGTGGACGAGTTCACGGGACGCATCCTGCCGGGCCGCCGCTGGTCGGACGGCCTGCACCAGGCGGTGGAAGCCAAGGAGAACGTGACGGTGCGGGGCGAGACGCAGACGCTCGCCACGATCACGATCCAGAACTACTTCCGCATGTACGACAAGCTGGCCGGCATGACGGGCACGGCCGAGACCGAGGAGACCGAGTTCTTCCAGATCTACGGGCTCGAGGTCATGGTCATTCCCACCAACCGGCCGGTGCGTCGCGTGGACGACCACGACCGCATCTACCGGACCCGGCGGGAGAAGTACAACGCGATCGTCGAGGAGGTGGCCCACCAGCACGAGCGCGGCCTCCCGGTCCTGGTGGGGACGACGAGCGTCGAGATCTCCGAGACGCTGTCCCGCATGCTGAAGCGCCGGGGGATGAAGCACGAGGTCCTGAACGCCAAGCACCACCAGCGCGAGGCGGAGATCGTCTCGCTGGCCGGGCGCGCGGCGGCCATCACGATCGCGACGAACATGGCTGGCCGCGGGACGGACATCAAGCTGGGGCCCAACGTGCGGCGCTGCCAGGTCTGCGGAATCCGCGCCCGGCTCGCGCCGTTCGGCCAGCAGGTCGAGCGGCCGGACCTGTCGGACGCGGAAATCGCCGAGCTGAAGTGCCAGACGGAACCGCCCTGCGGGCTCGTCATCGTGGGCACCGAGCGGCACGAGTCGCGGCGGATTGACCGCCAGCTGCGGGGCCGGTCCGGCCGCCAGGGAGACCCGGGGCAGAGCGTGTTCTTCCTGTCGCTCGAGGACGACCTCATGCGGCTGTTCATCTCGGATCGGGTCGCCAAGTGGATGGACTCGTCCGGGGTGGAGGAGGGGGAGGTCATCACGCATCCGCTCGTGACCCGGGCCATCGAGAACGCGCAGAAGAAGGTGGAGCTGCGGAACTTCCAGGCGCGGAAGCGCCTGCTCGACTACGACGACGTGATGAACCAGCAGCGGGAGGTCATCTACTCCCTGCGGCTGTTCGCGCTCGAGGGCGGGGAGGAGCTGAAGGCGGAAGCGCTCCGCATGCTCGATCAGGCGGCCGCGCGGTTCGCGGGCGAGATGGCAGCGGACGCGCCGGAGACGTGGGACCGGAAGCGGATTGTGACCGAGCTGATGATCCGCTACCTGGTGTCGGCGCGGGAGATCGAAGATCCCGCGAAGGTGCCGGACGGGGAGTCTCTGGCGCACGCGGTCCAGGCCGCCGTCCGGAACCAGTTCCAGGACAAACTGACGGCGTGGAGTGAGCTGGGGCGGCGGCACGGCGTCCCGGACCTGGCCGACAAGCTCCTCGCCCACGTGATGCTCCAGGTCCTCGACGACAAGTGGAAGGACCATCTCTACGACCTGGACCAGCTCCGGAACGCCATCCAGTACCGGGCGTGGGGCCAGAAGGACCCGCTCGTCGAGTACAAGCAGGAGGCGTTCGACATCTTCGTGGACCTGATGCACGACATCCGGTCGTCCTTCATGGACCGGTTCTTCAAGTTCCAGGTCCAGATGACTCCGGCGGCGCCGGCCCGACCGCTCCCGCGCCCACCCGGTGGGGAGGCGCACCACCCGGCCGCCTCGGACGCGGATCTCATGGTGGGGGCGGCGGCCCAGCCGCGGGTCCCGCGCGCCTCACCGGTTCCGGCGGGCGCCCGGGCCGGAGGCGAGGCGGCCGGCGTCCCGGCCGCGGTGCCCCGGGCGGGCGTCCGCCAGGTCCCCAAGGTCGGCCGCAACGACCCGTGTCCGTGCGGGAGCGGCAGGAAGTACAAGAAGTGCCACGGGGCCGACGCCTGAGCGTCGGCCGCGCCACGCGCCGCGTCGTTTTGCGGGGGACGATCCGGCCGGCCTGACGTATCCTCGGGGCATGTCCGCGGCCCGCCTCGGTGAGACCCGCCCCTTCGATCGGCCCCGCGAGCGGCTCCGGACGCTCGGGCCCGGCGCGTTGACGGCCGTCGAGTTGCTCGCCATTCTCTTGGGTACCGGCACGTCGAACCGCGATGCCGTCGCAGTGGCCGAAGACCTCCTCGGCGCCGCGGGAGGGTCGGTGCGCGCGTTGGCGCGCCAGCCGGTCGGGGCGCTGGCCCGCGTCCGCGGGGTGGGCGGCGCAAAGGCCGCCCGGGTGGCCGCGGCCCTCGAGCTGGCCCGGCGGGCGGCCGCGGAGAACGGGGAAGGGGACCAGGTCATCCGCAGCCCGGCGGACGTCCATCGCCTGTGCGGTCCGGCCCTGCGGGACCTCACGGTGGAGGAATTCCGCCTCCTGGCCCTGGACACGCAGCACCGGGTGGTGCGGGAGCTGCTGATCACGCGCGGCCTGCTGGACAGCTCGCTCGTGCACCCGCGGGAAGTGTTCCGGGCGGCCATAGCCGAGGCGGCGGCGGGGATCGTGGTCCTGCACAACCACCCGAGCGGGAACCCGGCGCCGTCGGCGGACGACCGGGCGGTGACCCGGCAGCTGGTGGAGGCCGGGCGCCTGCTGGACATCCCGGTGTATGACCACGTGATCGTCGGGGGCGATCGCTACTTCAGCTTCGCGGAGGCCGGACTGCTGTGACCGTTGCGACCGCGTGGGAATCCACCCTGGCCGAGGCGCTCGCCGACCGCCAGGACCGGCTCGACATCGAGGCGGTCCGGCGGGCGTTCGAGTTCAGCGCCCGCGCCCATCGCGGTCAGAAACGCCTGTCCGGCGACGACTACATCTCGCACGCCGTGGCCGTGGCCCGGATCCTGGTGGAGCTCCAGATGGACACCACCACGGTCATCGCGGCGCTGCTGCACGACGTGGTGGAAGATGCCGACGTCGCGGTGGACGAGATTCGCGAGGCCTTCGGCGCGGAGGTGGCCGGGATCGTGGACGGGCTGACGAAGATCTCCACGCTCACGTTCCGGTCGAGCACCGAAGAGCAGGTGGAGAACTACCGGAAGCTCCTGCTGTCCATCGCCCGGGACGCGCGGGTGATCATCGTCAAGCTGGCCGACCGGCTGCACAACATGCGGACGCTCGAGCATCAGTCCAGCGAGGGGCAGCGGCGCATTGCGCTCGAGACCCGCGAGATCTACGCGCCGTTGGCGCATCGGTTCGGCATCGCGGGCGCCAAGGCCGAGCTGGAGGACCTGGCCTTCCGGTTCCTCGAGCCGGAGGACTACCGGACGCTGGCGGATCAGCTCCGGGCCACCCAGGCGGAGCGCGAGGCCCTGATCGAGCGGTTGCGGGCGCCCCTCCAGGAGGAGTTCCAGCGGGCCGGCATCACCAACTTCGACGTCACCGGTCGCCCGAAACACCTCTGGTCCATCTACAAGAAGCTGCGCCGCGAGAAATCGCTCGACGAGATCTACGACCTCATGGCGGTCCGCGTGCTCGTGGACGACGTCCGGGACTGCTACCACGCCCTCGGGATCATCCACCACCACTGGACGCCGCTGCAGGAGCGGATCAAGGACTACATCGCGTCCCCCAAGTCCAACGGCTATCAGTCGCTGCACACGACCATCTTCGGGCCCGGCGGCCAGCTCTACGAGATCCAGATCCGCACGCGGGACATGCACCGGACGGCGGAATACGGCATCGCGGCGCACTGGGTCTACAAGGAGGGGCGGCAGGGCGACGAGCTGGATCAGCGGTTCGCGTGGTTCCGCCAGCTCCTCGAGCTGCAACAGGACGCGCGGTCGCCGGAGGAGTTCCTCGAGTTCCTCAAGATTGACCTCTACCAGGACGAGATCTTCGTCTTCACGCCCAAGGGGGACGTGAAACGGCTCCCGGCCGGCGCGACGCCCATTGACTTCGCCTTTGCCGTGCACACCGAGATCGGGCTCCGGTGCCAGGGCGCCAAGGTGAACGGCCGGATCTCGCCGCTGCACCGCCCGCTGCGGAACGGCGACACGGTCCAGGTGCTCACGGGGTCGCAGCCGCGGCCGAGCCGGGACTGGTTGAACCACGTGCGGACGGCGCGCGCCCGGCACAAGGTGCGGCAGTGGATCAACAAGGAAGAGGCCGACAGCAGCGCCGCGCTCGGCCGCGAGATCCTGGAGCGGGAGCTGCGGCGCCGGCGCCTGGCCCCGCCGGGAGACGCCGCCGCCGCGCAGGCCGCGCAGCAGCTCTCGCTGGGCTCCGCCGACGGGCTGTTTCAGGCCCTGGGCCGCGGCGACGTGCCCACCGGCCAGGTGCTCAAGGCGCTCTTCCCCGACCGCAAGTCCGAGGAGCTGGAGGCCCCCAGGCCGTCGGCCATCGGCCGGGTCATTGACCGCTTCCGGCTGCGGCGCGGCGTGCGCGTGCAGGGCCTGGGCGGGCTGCTGGTCCGCTACGCCCAGTGCTGCCAGCCCGTGCCCGGGGATCCCGTGATCGGGTTCGTGACCCAGGGCCGCGGCATCTCGATCCACCGGGCCGACTGCCCGAACCTGCTCACCATGCCGCAGGACCAGGAGCGCCGCGTCGAGATTGACTGGCAGAGCGTCGAAGGCGAGCTGTTCGTCGTGGCGCTGGGAGTCGTGGGGGAAGACCGGCGGGGGCTCTTTGCCGACCTGATGGAAGTCGTGTCGCACAGCGGGACCAACATCAAGAGCGCCGAGCTGTCGAGCAAGGACGGCGCCATGTTCGGCTCGGTGCTGGTCGAAGTGGAGCATTCCACGCACCTGTCGAACGTGATGCGCGCCATGCGGCGCGTGAAGGGCGTGCATACGGTTGAACGGCGGGATGCGGTGGCCAGGGGGGGCACGGAGTGACGCAACAGCCGTGTAGCTACACCGCAGTCTAGATTCCCCCTCCATGTCGGCCACGTTCACGCTCGAGCTACCGTTTTCCCCGGCCGGCGACCAGCCGTCCGCCATCACCGCGCTGACCCGCGGACTCGAACACAACCGCACGTACCAGACGCTGCTCGGTGTGACCGGGTCCGGCAAGACCGTCACCGTGGCCCACGTCATCGCGGACTTTGGCCGGCCGGCCCTCGTCCTCTCGCACAACAAGACGCTCGCGGCGCAGCTCTACGGGGAGCTCAAGTCGTTCTTCCCGCGGAACGCGGTCGAGTACTTCATCTCCTACTACGACTACTACCAGCCCGAGGCGTACGTCCCCTCCACGGACACGTATATCGCCAAGGACGCCTCGATCAACGAGGACATCGAGATGCTCCGGCTCCGCGCCACGTCGAGCCTGATGGAGCGCGAGGACGTGATCATCGTGGCCACGGTGAGCGCCATCTACGGCCTGGGCGATCCGGCCGATTACCGGGAGCAGCTGGTCACGGTGGCGGCCGGGGACCGCCGCGCCCGGGACGACCTGCTGGCGGATCTGGTGGCCGTCCGGTACGACCGGAACGACGTCGCGTTCGAGCGCGGCGTGTTCCGGGTGCGCGGCGACACGGTGGAGGTCTACCCCGCCTACGACGAGCAGGCCGTCCGCATCGAGTTCTGGGGGGACGAGGTCGAGCGGATCGCCAAGATTGACCCGCTGACCGGCAACGTGATCGCGCCGCTCGAGCGCTGTGCGATCTATCCCGCGACGCACTACGTGGTCCAGCGCGGCCGGGTGGAGGAAGGCGTGCGGCGCATCCGCGCGGAGCTGGCCGAGCGGCTGGCCGAGCTGCGGGCGGCGGGCAAGCTGCTCGAGGCGCAGCGGCTCGAATCCCGCACGCACTTCGACATTGACATGATGCTCGAGATCGGGACGTGCGCGGGGATCGAGAACTACAGCCGCCACCTGTCGGGCCGCCGGGAGGGCGAGCGGCCGGCCTGCCTGCTCGACTATTTCCCGGCCGACTACCTGACCGTCGTGGACGAGTCGCACGTCACCCTGCCGCAGCTCGGCGGGATGTACGAGGGCGACCGCTCCCGCAAGCGGACGCTGGTGGAGCACGGGTTCCGGCTGCCGTCGGCCATGGACAACCGCCCGCTCAACTTCGACGAGTTCATGCGGCTGACGCCGCGCCTGCTCTTCGTGTCCGCGACGCCGGGCGACCTCGAGGTGCGGCTGAGCGAGGGACAGGTCGTCGAGCAGATCATTCGCCCCACGGGTCTCGTGGACCCCCGCGTCGAGGTGCGCCCGGTCCGGGGACAGGTGGACGACCTGCTCGGCGAGATCCGCGCCTGCGAGGCCGCGGGGGAGCGCGTGCTGGTCACGACCCTCACCAAGCGGATGGCCGAGGATCTGACCGACTATCTCCAGCAGGCGGGCGTCCGCGTGCGGTACATGCACTCCGACATTGACGCCATCGAGCGGATGGAGATCGTGCGCGGGCTCCGGCTGGGCGAGTTCGACGTGCTGGTGGGGATCAACCTGTTGCGCGAGGGGCTCGACCTGCCCGAAGTGGCGCTGGTGGCGGTGCTCGACGCCGACCAGGAGGGATTCCTGCGCTCGGACCGGTCGCTGATCCAGACCGTCGGTCGCGCCGCCCGGAACGAGCAGGGGCGGGCCATCCTGTACGCGGACCGGATGACGGGCTCGATGGAGCGGGCGCTGGCCGAGATGGAGCGGCGCCGCACCACGCAGGAGGCCCACAACCTGGCCCACGGCATCCGCCCGACCTCCATCCGGAAGTCCGTGGAGCAGGTGCGCTTCGTGACGCGGGTGGCCGATGCGCGCACCGAGCGGCCCGCCGCCCCCGTGGCGCCGTCGCGCCACGCCGGGCTGGACCGCGAGCAGCTGATTGCCGTGCTGGAGCAGCAGATGCGCGAGGCGGCGGCGGAGCTGGACTTCGAGCTGGCGGCCACCCTGCGGGACCAGGTCTTCGAGCTGCGCGCCGCCGGCGACCCCGCGCGCCCGGCGCCGGGAGGCGTGGGCGTCCGGCAGGACCGGGGCAGGGGACGCCGTCGCCGTGCCTGACCGCACCGTGACCCTGGCCGAGCTGGAGGCGGAGGCGGGGACCGCCTGGCGCACCGTGCCGCGGCACGGCGTCGTGTGGTTGAGCGGCGAGCTGGGCACGGGCAAGACGACGTTCGTGCGGGCGCTCACCGCGGCCGCGGAGGCGCAGCCGGCACGCAGCCCCACGTACGCGCTGGTCCACGAGTACGCGTCACCCGAGGGACCCATCGTGCACGTGGACTGCTACCGGCTCCGCCGTCCGGACGACGCCATGGACCTGGACCTGGCGTCGCTGCGCCGCTCCGCGCGCCTGCTCGTGATCGAGTGGCCCGAGCGCGCGGGCCGCCACGCGCCCCCGCCCGACCTGCACCTGCACCTGGCCCACGTGCCGGATCCCGCGCGGCGCGGCCTGGAGCGCGTGGCATGACGCTGACGGTGGCCCTCGATACGGCAACCGACGTCGCCAGCCTGGCGGTGGCGGACGACGACCGGGTGCTGGTGGAGGTGAGCCTCCCGGGCCGGCGCCACGCGGCGGCGCTCCTGCCCGGGCTGACGGGCGCCCTCCAGATGCTCGGCGCGTCGCTCCGGGATGTGGGGCGCGTGCTGTGTGCCGACGGTCCCGGCAGCTTTACCGGGATCCGGATCGGGCTCGCGACCGCGCAGGGCATCGTGCGCGCGAACGAGGCGGTGACCGTCGGGACCCTGCCGTCGCTGCTGGCCACGGCGTGGACGGCCGCGCCGCTCGCGGAAGGGGCGGTCGCGGCGGTGTACGACGCCCTCCGGGGCGACGTCTACGGGGCGGTCTACCGCGTGAGCGCCGGGCGGGTCGAGGTCGTGGCGCCCCCATCCCTGGCGTCCTTCGCGGATCTCCAGGCGCGCGTCCCCGAGCCTCCCCACCTCGTCGTGGGCGACCTGGCCGTGCTGGATCGCTCGGCGGTGGTGGCGTGGACCGGGCGGCCGCCGCTCCCCGGCGGTCCCCGGGCCGCGGCGCTGATTGCGCTGGACGGGGTGCCGGGCGGGATCGTGGAGGTTCCCGATGTCGCGGCGTTCGCGCCGGACTACGGCCGGCCGGCGGAAGCACAGGTCCGCTGGGAGCGCGTGCATGGACGCAGCCTGCCGGATACGCGCGGCGAGTTCCGCTGACCTCGCGGCGGTCGCCGCGATCGAGCGGGCGGCCTTTGCCGACCCCTGGTCGCTCGCGAATTTCCGCGCGCACCTGGACGATCTCTTCCTCGTCGCCGAGTCGGACGGCGAGGTGGCCGGCTACCTCGTGGCCTGGGCCGTGGGGCCGGAGGCCGAGATCCTGAACGTCGCGGTCGCACCGGGCGCACGACGCCGGGGAACGGGCCGGGCGCTGCTCGCCGAGTCGCTTGCGCGGCTGGGGGCCGCGGGCGTCTTGTCGGTGTATCTCGAGGTCCGGCGGTCGAACTCGGCGGCCCGGGCGCTGTATGCGTCGGCCGGGTTCCACGAGGTGGCCGTGCGGCGGGACTACTACCGCGCGCCGCGGGAGGACGCCCTGGTCCTCCGCCGCGATGCAGAACCGCCCGCGTAATCCTGCCACCAGCGGCAACGGTTTGGTTGACGCTCGTATCCGCGGCCCGGTAGGTTATTCCCGTCCGGTGCCCACCCCGAGCCCAGCGGAGGTTGATGTGAGTCGCAGTCTGAACAAGGTCACCCTCATCGGTAACCTCGGGGCGGATCCCGAGGTGCGCAGCACCGGCGGCGGCCAGCGGGTCGCCACCCTGTCGCTCGCCACGAGCCGCCAGTGGTCCAACCAGTCCGGCGAAAAGCAGGAGAAGACGGAGTGGCATCGCGTCGTGCTGTGGAACACGAAGTTCTCGCAGTTGGCGGACATCGCGGAGAAGTTCCTCAAGAAGGGTGACAAGGTCTACGTCGAGGGCCGGATCGAGTACCGGACCTGGGAAGACCGCGAGGGCAACACGCGCTACACCACCGAGATCAACGGGCGCGAGCTGATCATGCTCTCCGGCCGTTCGGGCGGCGGCGGTGGCGACGACGCTCCCGCCCCGCGCTCCCGCGCCGCCAAGGCCGCCGGCAGCGACGCCAAGCCCGAGTCGTTCGAGGACTTCCCCGAGGCACTGGACGAGGAAGACGACGATTTGCCGTTTTAGGCAGGGAGCGCAGGGAGGGCAGGGAGGGCAGGGCTGCCCTTCCTGCCCTCCCTGCCCGTGTCCCGCATCACACCCCGCTTGCGCCGATCTCCCTATCTTCGTTCGGCCCATCACATGCCACGCCACTTGATGGCTACGCAGCTATGGCGTTGCAAACCATGGACTTATATATTGGGCGGGGTTTGGGTCAGCATGCACACGAGCACCCGGGTCTGGTCCCGGCCGGAGACGGACGGGGAAAGGGTAACGCTATGGTGAGCAAGAACTTGGGAGCTGTCGCCCTGGTGGTGGGACTCGCGGGCGGGTTGGCGGTCCCGGCATCGGCGCAGGACACGACGCAGGCCGGCCCACGGCCTCAGCGCCACATCGTCCAACTGGGCGAGACGCTCTGGGGGCTCGCGCAGCTCTACCTGGGTGATCCGTTCCTCTGGCCGGAGATCTACCGCATCAACACGACGGTGGTCGAGGATCCGCACTGGATCTTCCCGGGCGAGGAGCTGCTCCTGGTGCCGTCGGATCACACGCAGGTGGCCGAGGCTCCCGTGGAGCCGCCCGTCATGCCACCGGCGGACACGGTCGCCGTTGAGGAACAGGCGGCCCAGCGTCCGGTCGAGCTCGTCGAGCTGCCCACCGCCCTGCCGGCAGCCCCGCCTCCGGCGGCGGAGGCCGGTCCGACGATCTTCACGCGGGCGCCCATCGGGGAACGGGCCGCCGAGCTCCAGGTGGGGATTGCGCAGACGTACCGCGGCGTGCGCCCCGGTGATTTCTACCGCTCCGGCTTCCTCACCGAGGGGGAGGCCTTCCCATGGGGTCGGGTCGAGGGCATCGCGGACATCGGGACGGCTCGTGGAACGGTGCGGGGCTCGAGCGGGGCCACGGCCATGATCTACCAGGAAATCCGCGTGCGGGCGCCCGAGGGAGCCGGGTACCAGGTGGGTGACTCGTTGCTGCTGGCCGGTGTCGGACGGGACGTGAGCGGTGGGTGGGGCCGGATCGTGATGCCCACCGGGGTCGTCCGGGTCGTGAGCGTGGTGGGCAGGGACGCGGTGGCACAGATCGTCGAGCAGTTCCATTCGATCCGGTCGGGTCAGCTCGCGATGCCCGTCGAACCGTTCCCCCGGGCAACCGGTGGCCGCCC
>Ga0214471_10002207_pt1 | contig 15309 bp, 10 predicted proteins | sample RVTome_5_FD_207665 | JGI IMG/M metagenome (GOLD analysis project Ga0214471, IMG submission 207665) | Soil microbial communities from uranium-contaminated site in the Upper Colorado River Basin, Wyoming, United States - RVT142D155 | ecosystem: Environmental > Terrestrial > Soil > Contaminated >... | reverse complement strand
GATCCTATACAACCACATTTTGAGTCTTTACAGCTAAAGAAGATAGGCCACTTCTATATAAAAATTATATATGTATGAAAAGGTAAACAATGGACTATGCCCAATCGCTTATGAGGGAGATCCACCCAGAGGCTCTACACGAACTACGTTAGTTACGAACAAAGAAGAGGCAAAGAAGCGAGTGTCGATCTATGTGATATCGACTAGGGTTTGAAATGATTCGCTATTCTACTCTCTAAATAAACTTACCAATGGATATGAATGGGAGCCAGTAGCCCGTTTACTTTGAATCAAGTTAAGCAGCTCCTTTCAGCCCTGGGCATCCATGCTCAACACCTCATAATGCTCCTCCAACATGCAACCTCATCTGGATAGAGCTTTTAGAGGTAAAGATCCCCTCTTCTCCCTTGGTCACCGGAACACTTCGAAGTCTCTGGCCCGTCCGCTTCACCAGCCCCTCGTGGGAGTTCTCGAGGAAATTCTTCACAAGCCAGTGCCCCTTGCGGGCTCGGTTGCTGTTTGCTATCACTGTCTTGTTCGTTTAGCTTTTCCTAATTCCCAATCCCTAATTCCATTCGGTCCAGGGCCTCCACCCTTGACCTCATTGCCCAGCCTAGTTCAGTTTTCTGAAAACTCGTAGAATGACCCTAGTGAATGCTTCTGGGTCGTTGGCCATATACGAATCATGCTTGAACGGATGAATGAAATGGGAATGATGTGCCGCTGCACCTCGGGACAAGCATATCTTGCCTCACCTATATCTATAGAATGGCTGGCTACTGGCACTTTTCACCCGCCTCAACTATTCTTTCTATAAAAACCCTTGATGCAGGTCTGTTCCTTTTTCTCGGCTAGTCAAATCATCATGCAGAAATGCATAGTGTGGAAAAAAGATAATCGAACGGAAAAGGGCTTGTAAAACATTTCAACTAGATTTACCATAGTGATCCGGTGCTTCTCTTGTACTCCATCCACTCCTAAAATAGATAGCGACAAAAAAGAAATGAGACCCGTTCCCTTATTCATTACGAACGTATACCAGCGTCTTCGGCACCGGCACTATTGAATAACGACGTTGAGCTGATCTTCTCTTTTCATTTATGAATACCAACGATTAAAAAAGTGTCGTCCCCAGAAGATAGGGCTTCTACCGCGGATGATTCACCATCAAATCCTTAAGTAGCCACTATCTGTATTTGTAGATTTCTCGGCCTATCGGGTTAAAGGATTCCTGCTACTGTGGCTGCTAGCAGAATTTCGGATTCTTCATGCTAGAGATAAAGAGAAAGATGGAGGTTTCCCCAGGCTATAAGAAAAGATAAGTTTATTTTTATTGGAATGGCGGGCTGCGCCCTCTTCACGAAAGATGGAGTCGCACAGCGACCCACATCTTCAGGGACGTATGAGATTCTGTATCAACTATAGACTATTTTTCTACCGTCGGTCGGGCGTTGACGGGCGTCGGTCATCGGACTGGTCGGACACTGGGGGGAAGAGGGTGGGGAATCCACAAACAAAAAAGGGGGTACTCTCCCCACTAGAAACTTAGAATGGGCCCTCAGCCCTTAAATTCGCATATTCTCGGAGGATCTTCTCTTCCATTGTTAGGTCGAGGTTGTTTATCCAGATCTGGTTTACCTTTTTTTCTTGAAGTTATCTTAGATTCCTTTCTTAAAGGTGCCGTAAAGTCAAAGTTCTGCTGTAACAGACAGTAAAAAGGTAAATTAAAGCGGTTATGCCAGATTTATCATTTGAAGGATTCTTCCAGTTAAAGATAAGAGAGTCCATTGTTTCGCGGAAATATTTGTTTACTTCGCCTGCCCGCTATGCTATGGTCATTCTATGACAATTCCCAATCAAGAAAGGGATTAATACAGCCTGCGAAAGGCGAGTAACGGGTAGTCAAGGCTAGCGAACTAAAGTCAACTAACGGTTGTTGCACTCGTAATGCATCGTCTGAAGAAGAAGAACAATTCGAATCCGAAGATGGATGTAAAGAGGAATCTTCTTTCCTTTGGCCGGGGTAAAGAATGGAAGTGGAATCATTATAGCTAAACTATTTCTTCCAATAACCGACTTCCCAAATAGGAGCAAGATAAGAGGAGTAAATGTAGTGGTTTTCTAGCCAATGCTTACTTAGCAATTAGTCGTGCGACTAAAGAAAGGTAGCCTGTGGCTGTTCCATCCTGAAAGTGAACTGCTCTCATTCCTTACCGCCTTCTTAATATGCTTTCTACCTTTCAGAGGAAGAACACTCAAACATGCCGGTTGCCCTAACTATAATCGGCGCACCGCGTAAAGGTTAAAAGAGCTGCTACGGGCCTCCTCTAGGGGGATTGTGTAAAGTATTCTTCGATCTTTGAAATGATACAGGAAAGCAGAGTCAAGGTTGCGGGTAGAGTTTTGGAAGGCAGACATTTTGGCGAAGTTCTCTAATTATTGCTAACCTGAATTGCTGCACAAGTCAAGGTTCGGATTGGGATTTCTGGTTCGTAGTGGTTACGAGCAGAAGTGCAATGTTTGGCAGGTCATACAGACAAATAGTGCCGTTGATCGAAATGTTCATCTCACCCGTGAATCGAAAGGGAGGGAAAATCCTCGAATAAGCCACAAAGCATGTCAAAGAAAGGCAGAAACAAAGATAGAAGCACGGTATTAACTCTTTTCTCCTATGAATATGCAAGTCCTTTTTTCAATGCATTCCACCACTACTCATATTGTGCTGTGCCAGGTTGGTTGAAGAAATAGCTAAGTCTTCCTAGCTTGCTGCCTGTGGGGGCATATAGACTCTAATCAAAGAAGGGGGAGTTGGATCCATGATAAATATACTCCCATCTTAGGTAGCTTGACAAGGCATCGGCAGCTTTGTTAGAAGCACAGCACCCTTTTTGTATTGAAATTTGAACTGAAGGCCAGACAACTTAGCCATAGCTTTCTTCTGCAATTCTGTTGCCAAAGATTGGTCTTGCAGATAGCACAAACTTTTATGGTCAGTTCTGATAATAAATGGCCCTCCATGCAAATAACATCTCCATTTATCAATAGCCATCAAAATTGCCAGAAACTCTTTTTCATAGATAGAAAGCTTCCTATTAGCAACACCCAATGCTTTGCTATAAAATGCAATAGGATGGTCTTTCTGAGACAAAACAAACTGCCCCCACACCAGAATCACAAGCATCAGTCTCAATAACAAAAGTTTCAGCAAAATCAGGTAAAGCCAACACAGGTGTACTGACCATAGCTTGTTTGAGTTTATCAAAAGCAGCTTGAGCCTGCATATAAATTAATACCAGATGAACTGTTTGCTCTGTAGCAGACTTGTGAGTGGCTTAGCTAGAATACCATAATGATGGACAAACTTTCTATAATAACCAGTCAACCCCAAAAAGCCCCTCAATTCAGTGTGGTTGCTGGGAACAAGCCAACGCAACATAGCTGCTGTCTTGCTAGGATCAGTAGCCAAACCCTGGTCAGATATGACATGTCCAAGGTAATCAATCTTATTTTGAGCAAAAGAATACTCTGCTTAGCATACAATTTGTGTTGCTTAAGCACTTGAAACACCTCTCTCAAATGTTCAACATGTGCTTCTAAAGTAGGACTGTATATCAAGATATCATCCATAAATATCAGGACAAACTTCCTCATTTGTGTGGCAAAAATGGAATTCATGAGACACTGAAATGTAGCAGGTGCATTAGTCAGTCCTAAAGGCATAACTCGGAATTGAAAATGACCATGATGTGTCTTGAAGGCTGTTTTGAATTCATCAGACAGAGACATCCTGATTTGATGAAAGCCTGAAGCCATATCCAATTTAGAGAAAAACTTTGCTCCTGCTAACTAAGAAAGAAATTCATCAATCACTGGCATGGGAAATTTATTCTTCACAGTGATCTCATTGAGCTTTCTGTAATCAACACAAAAGCGCCAACTGCCATCTTTCTTTTTGACCAATAATACTGGAGAGGCAAAGTGTTGGTAATAATGCCAGCTGCAAGCATAGTTTGAACTTGTTTTTCTATTTCATCCTTCTGGAGGGTCGATAAGGTCTTGTATTAACAGGTCTTGTATTAACAGGAAGCAGTGAAATGACATGATCATACTCTCTGGATGGAGGTAAAGAATTTGGAACCACTGTGCCGTCTTCCCTTCGTAGTCGATAAGCACCCGGCTGAGTGACCTCATCAATGATGAAAGGCCCTTCCCAAACCGGCGACCAACTTGTGTCGATCCTTCTCTTCAGTGATTGATTCTTCCGGAGCACCAACTCGCCTACAGAGAAGCTTCTTGTCCGCACATTGCGTCCATGATAACGCCTCATGGCTTGCTGGTACTTAGCCGATTGGATATGCCTTTAAGTTTAAGAAAAGGTACTACACTCTCCTACTAAATATGTGAGCCCACATGGTATCTCACGGTATAAAGTGTGGCACATTTGTGTGTCGGTCCCGCCAGCCAGTAGGAGGAATCACCGACTTGATAATGATTCTACTTTGAAAAGAGGACTTTCATAGTGAGCGGAGCTGCCTTCTCTTGAACACTGACATTGCCAAGAAACAAGAAAAAGGAGAACTTGTTCTTCATTAACTTACCTCTGGCCCAGTCCCACAATTAGTATTTAGTAGGCGGAGGATCTATTTTCTGGGAATTTCATTATATTAAATTACTTTTCCTCAATAGAGAGTAGTTAAGGGCTGGGGTTTTCAACACATGAATTAGGAGAGCAGCTGATGCGTCGGAAGAAAGGTGTTGGTTAGGTCGTTTGGGGCGGGTGAACTGTATTGTATTCTAAAACTATACCAACAGCTTCCCATGCAACTAACTCTCGCTTTCATGGCGAAAGAGGCTCTGAGCCATAGTAATTACCTTTCGTGTGCAGATAAAAAAGGATTCCACCCGGGAGAACCAACCATTTCCTTAAAGTGCCAGAGCGGCTAGGGGCAAGCCGAGCTGTCTCATGCATCTGGCAGGTTTAGATCCACTCTCGTTTCGAAGCCAAAGAGAAGGAAGACATAGCCGCATAGAAAGCTTCCATCTGCGAATTCGGATTTCTTATTCACCCGCTCCAGCAAGGCATCAAGCGAGGCCAAAGGAAGGAGTCTTTACAACCCGATTCACATCTGATCTGCCCAAAAGGTGGGATTGTTCTTCAAGTCGAGGAGAAGCCTATAAATTCTAGACCTACATACACCCACTCTTTAGGGATCACTTGCATAAGCTAATCCGGCGTTTGTAAAAGCTACTACTCATACTGGGTTCGTAAGCTACAAATGCGCACAAAATAAACGAGAGAAAAGAATTAGCACCATACATAAATGGAGGAAAAACCCTGGCGAGCACGAGAAACACAGTCGCTATAATCAAAGGTTATGCCTTTAAGATGTTGTTGGTAGATATTCACTTTGATCTGCCGAGCTCTCTTAAGATACCACGTCCTTTGTCGGGGAAAGCAGGGGCGCATCCTCTGCAGCAGCGGGAGGAGTACATACAAATTACCTTATTCTCAACCTTTTCGAACAGAAAGTGGATATCCTTAACTCCCATCTTTGCTATTCTTTCTTTGAAATACTAATGAAAATGAGGGAGACTGTCTAGACCTTATCGAAGCAGGGGTTTTAAGAGCCATAACGAAGAAATCTCTAGTTCCATCAACTTCTCCGCTATACGGCTCTTCATGTCATGTTTAGTTAAGGCCTTAAGCAACTCAAGGCGAGGATATTCCCGTTTCCGGATCTTTATCTGCATTCCCCGTCTTCCAATCAAGCTCAAAGGAGATAAATATTGTATACAACGGAAAAGACAACTACATTAACTTATCTTGCTGCAACCAAAGAAAGATAGTAATTAGGAAATGCTAGGTGGGGACTTCCCGAGTCTCAGTTGTTCGAGGATGAAGCAGCGGTTGCAGTTCCATGACTAGATTAACTGGGAGATACGTGTAATTGATTGAAATATCAATGCCAAATGCTCCTTGAACATTCTCAGAAGCACACTTCTACAGCGTATACAGCACAGCACTCGAAAACATCTTTTCCAGGGCGTAGAGAGGACACTTTTGAATCTTACTTAAGCAACTCTTCACCCCGCTGTTTGTGGAGAGCCATCAGCCCCAAAATATGCAACTTCTGATCGATTGCCAACAAAACTTAGCCACACATAAGGCGCGTGCGGCATCCATTCTTTCTTCGAAAAACGAACAACCTTTCCAGCGATGCAAAAACGAATGATAAATCTTCCATTCTTCTCGACGACGAACGCAGCTATTTTGAGAACTAGGGGTCACAAGAGCACGCCGCATCTAATCTCACCACGCGACTAAAGGAAGGTTTTAGTTGAACGAATAGTTCAGTTGTTGTTTAGGAAGAAGGTGCGCAAGATTGATCGCAGGGCTCGTAGAGCCCCTTAACTTCTTTTTTTTAGCCGTCGAGTAACAAATATGGATCTTGCCCAAGTTATAGACTCCTTTATTTCTTTTCTCGATTTCGAGTAAGTTTCTCTACGAGGAGGCCTTAAGTGAGAATGCTTTCCAGTCATTGAGAAGTGTACGGCCCATACTTTTTCTTGACCAATAACCAATAACCCAAAAAAGGTGGGGACCCTTGCTTATTTTGCACTACACCCGGGCGGCGATGTAGCGCGTCACTAAGGATGCGACGACCCGATCCTTGCTCATTTATCACCGTATCCAGATCACGATACGGCGCGCCACCAAGGGGGTGCATGCATAAACCGGCCCTTGCCCATTTAACACCATACCCGGGTTCCGATATGGCGCGTCGATAAGAGGGTTACGCCCCAACGAATATCTATGGGGTTTCATCTCCATAAGAATGGCTAAAAATAGTTGCTGGCTCGCCAAGCCTAACACATCCCCTCCTCCTTTATCCGGGCTTGGGACCGGCTATGTTGGGACAACATAGGCGGAGTTACGTAGCTACATCTCCCATGGCTTCAAATCCAACCCCTCCTTTTCTGCTTGTAGATTCTGGAAAGTAGTTCGTATAGTTTGTTGATTTTTCCTTTGAGTTAGAGCCCCAAAACCGGAAAGGAGAAAAAGGAATTAGGCTAGGCTGTTCACAGTTTTTGCTTCATATTAGGCTTACTTCTACAGTGGGAGTTTTATTCCACCGATTTTCCGGGTCTAGTGAGTGAATAGGACAGCCACTCCTTTCCTTATTCAAGTACAAGTTTAAAATATACTTCGCTTACCTGCAAGCACTATAACTATTGAGAAGACAAGTTAAAAAGGGGCAAGCAAGGTCTTCTTTCAATTACTCCTAGGCCCTTTAAATATTGTTTTATAGTCCTCTAGGAGGATCAAAGCATTAGAGCTCAAGTAGTTCTCTTACGACCTAGTCAGGGCCATTACCTAAAGATGCCTGCCTGCAGCTTTGCTTTATATGGAGAAACTCAAAAAAGAAAGGTGAGCGCTCTCTCTAATATAGACCCCGTCTTCACTAATAATTCAGAATGTCTAATATAACTTGCATATTACTAAAAATAATAAATAGACCATATTAAACAGGCCCACTACGGAAAGCCTAAAAGGCATAGACTTTTGATTCTTACGAATAGGTTTTCTTCCCCTGATCTTTCTTCTGTTTAATATGCTGCTCGCCTCCATCTCTAAAGAAGGGGGCTGCCCTCTACTCGATCGAGGCCTACTATACTCCTTACCATTAAAGGACGAAAGCAGGAGCGACCACTACTATAACTTTCTGTATCATTTGATGCAGAAGCATCTTTCGATTGAGATTACACCACTCAAGAGCGCTTTCTTTTTAAACTGCTATTTCTCTCCCGCACGCAAGATCCTACGCAAAAGACTGGGTCAACTCCAACTGTAACTGGGGTCAGGCCATAGCTCCAGTTTAGGCCATTCAAAGGATAGTATGCCAATACTAAATTATTGAGGTGGTCCAAACCCAGCTCCTCATAAGTGAAACACCTAAAGTAGAAGTTTTGTTGTAACACTTGACGACATAGTAATCCTGTACTGATGCTGCAGATTTGTGGATCAAACTCCTATTGTCATACATACTCAAACCATACCAGTTCTGTTTTCATCTATGTCCACCTATACTCCTCCTTTATGTCAACTTACCCCTCCTACCGTATGCTTGCATGCGCTATCTTAAACATGGACTAACCCACCCCTCATAAGAAGTAGCTGCTTTAGTAGTAAAAATATACACCCACCGCACGTTCAAACTAGAAAGCACGAAAGCAATTTCTGAAAATCCCCAACGTTTCTTATCGTTCACTTTACCCTTTTTTAGATTGATCCTACTTTATTATCATCAATCTTATGCCCACTCTTATCTATATGCTTCTTCAACGTCAAAACTATAAAAGAAATTAGACTCGTCGACTCCCTTAGTGACATCTGCAGTATCTGGTATATCTAAATGCCTGTACTCACGCCTAAGTTTCATCATTTCGAAAAGTAATATTCTTTTTCTTCTCTTTTTTTCTTTCCAACAAATATTAGCTGGAAATCAATCATTTCTTCTTCTTTCTTCTAAAGAAATAGAATGTTGATTGCTCGGTGTTCGCTATGACAGGAATACCGATGTCCGTTCGCTATAACCAACAGGAAGATCCAGCTACTCTATTATGTCTCGACATGTTGCGCCCATACGTGACCTATTCCAATCAGTAAGAGCTTTACCCAACAATTGCTCAAATGGGAGGTGTAGGCTGTTGGGGAACGTAGAGGTTGAAGTTCCTTGTCTAACTAAGGTGTTCATGAGAACAAAGTAAATAAGCTGAGCAATTCCAATTATGTATGGTTGTTCGCGAGGCTCCTCCTCCCTAAGGCCTCAGGCTTCTAACACCAACGAAAATGAGCGTTATTATTATTATTATATATATCTCTCAATTTTATAGATGTTTGGAAGGAGTTCCACAACGTAGAGTTCATCCGCAAGGAATAACTAACTTGCCACCATTGATCAAGTTTCAACTTTGCTTTAAGGAAAAAGGCGGGACAACATTTTGAACCGCTTTGAATCCCGGCCCAATTGGCATCGGGGAAAGCACGCAAAGACTAGACTTGTTGGACAATTGAAAGGTGCTTGCTGAAGAGTTTCATTAATTGAGTATAGTATAGACATTCTTGACTTGAAAACTTTTCCCTTCTTAATGTTAGTGGATAGGCATCTTGAGTTTGATTAAGTAATTGCCATGCAGGTTGAGTATAGTGGAAGGCATTAGCAATAAAATAGGCCGGGGTCGATTTCAACAACATTTCATTTCATAGTAGTTAGCGAACATCCCTCATGTTAGGCACATATGCAGTTGGCTGCTTAAGTATGGTACGAACGTATTTGGTACGAAAGGAATAGCCACCAAGATATGCATTCACGTCTTGTGAGTAGGTTGAGTAGTTTTCAAGAATAGGTTTGCATAAAGGTACTGGTATTTTCGAATAGGTCAAGTTGGCTTGTTAGGAATAGGTTAAGTATATCAGTTACGGTCAAAAAGTATAGATGCACAGAAGTTGTCTAGTTGTTGGAAAGGGATAGCAGGAATTCCCACTAGTCAACATTCAAATAGTAAAAAAGGGATAACCGAGATAGCCTGTGAAGTATTGTCACCGCTAAACTAGTCTTTTTACAAGAGGTATGCGTATTGAATCACAAGTATAGGCTTTTTCTTGCTACTAGAAAGATTGACCACTGACCAATAGTGAATAATAATAATATGGTCAGCGAATAGGGGTCTAGACCTTTGTGAGTATGTATTTACGAGGGGACAGGTAAGTCACAAGGTATGCCTTGAAAAGCAAAGAATAGAAATGAATGAGAGTGTGGAGAAGATACTAGGTGAAGTGCATGAAGGGGTAGCATGGTATAGGGTTGTGAGAGACAGAAAGAAGAGATCGGTCATCAGGCATAGGACTAGAAATAAGGAATAGGCAAGTCACAGATAGGCACGAATAGCTAGTAAAGAAGGCGGAGCTCCTATTCTATTCAGGCAACCTTGGCACCTTTGCAAGCTCTTCGCAACAGGTTCCAGGGATGCGGATGCTATAATTGGTGGTGAGGCACTCCATGGATTCATGAAGAGAAGCTCCCTTTTTTTATTATCTTTGCAAGGTGAGAGATTCATTCGAAGAATGCGGGAAGAATAAGGGAAGTTGTGTCATTAATCATATGGTAAGGTACTTGACTAGAGTAGAGCAGAGCCGAGAAGCTCAGTACGAGTCCGGGTAGCCCATAGTTGTAAATAGATCGTTCGAAGAATTGAAGTGGAGTCATACTTTCCTTTTGAATGCACAAGAATTAATTAGTTTAGGTGCGCATTTGAAAGCCGGTTTGGGTCGTTATAAGTAAATTCCGCTCCGTAACCAGATTACATTCGATGTGGAATCCCCCTGCCAAGGACCACCTTGTTCTTCCTATAGCAAGAATAACAACTACCTTCGAGCTCTTAATTATTAGTTATGTCGGCCTCTGGGACTTCTAGAGCCAGGGCATGGGCCCTTCTAACATATCTTTTGTTTATCGCATTGATTTAAAGAGCTAAACATTTATTTTTTCGTTGGTTGAACCCGTGCCGAAAGAAGCAGACAATCACTTACCCGAGCCAATTTCAATAAATAGACCCGCCCTTTCCAATAGGTCCTTGCTTTCTAAATCCGCTCTTCTGAATATCAATTCTTGTTAGGGCAGAGAGATACGTGTGGGGGTTTCAGAGTTTCTTCATGCTAAAGCCCAGTCTACGAGGTAGGGCGGGTATGTGCTTCTGTGGAGTTGTATTTCGAGGTTTCTTCATCCATTCTTTCCAACTGGTAAATACCGGGGCGGCTATATCAGTGAGAATTCCAAAACAAAGCCATGCGTATACTTAAGATAAGAAAAGTGGACTTCAGTGGCCTTGTATGGATGATCTAATGGTATGAAATAGCCTGACTTAGTCTTTTTCTCTAGAATGACCATGATGACCTCCTTGTTATCTGCCTTGGGTAGCCCCATCCCATAATGAAGTCCATGCTTACTGTCTGCCATGCCCCCTTTGTGGTTTAGGATCTAAGTAAGAGTCCGGGTGACTCGACATTCTCATGCTTGTGGAAGATTTCACAACTCTCCCATAGGGGGCCATTCAGGCATTGTGACTACACTACTTATCACTATATCTGTGGTCGGGTCAAAAAGCGATTTGATTGGCGCCAGGCCTCACCTCAAAAAGGAGGTTTCCACTTTTCTACATGAGTGTGCAGTTTGCCAAAGAGTCAAGGGGGAGCATTGCCACTACCCTGGTCTCCTAGATCCACTGCCATTACCCATTTCTGCTTGGACTGACATCTGCTTGGACCTCTTTTGAGTCCCAAATCATTGGGCAAAGAAGTCCTATTGGTGGTGGTGGACAGCTAAAGATTCTCATTTCATTCCCCTTGCTCACTCTTATACAGTACAATCAGTCTCTCATGCTTTCATGGATCATGTTTTTTCAGTGGAATGGATTGCCAAAGTCCATAGTCTCGGATAGAAACTGGATATTCACAAGTCACATGTGGCAGGCCTGCTTCAAAGCACTGCAAGTGAAATGGAGGTTGAGCTCCGCCTATCACCCACAATCAGATGGCCAGACAGAACGTGTGAATCAGTGTGTGGAAAATGACTAGCGTTGCATTTCAGCAACCAAGGAAGTGGGCTTGCTTCTTGGCTACCCATGGCTGACTAGTGGTATAACACTTCGTTCCACACTTCACTCAAAGAAACTCCTTTTCACGCACTGTATGGGTACCCACCACCACCCATGTTCAGTGAAGTAGCCCTACCTGGACCAATGGATGCTGATGCAAGCAAGTTCTTACAATACAAGAAAAGCAAGCGAAAAAAGTGCCATATGCCGTGCCATAAAAGTGCCGGTGAAAGGACAATGTCAAGGTGAAAGGAGAATTTGGCCCAAGCTCCATCTCTTTGAACAAATAAAGTTTTCTTATTAGAAAAAGTTCCCCTCGTCTTATTCAACAAGCGCCGCACTTACTGTGATGCAAGCAATTCCAGGAAAGAGAAGTTCCTGGTTCCAGGTCTGGCTTGTGACCCACGAATCCGTTACTTTTACGTTACCCGTACCTCTACATAAGAAGGTGGAGGTCTTTTGTGCAACACATGAGTGAGCTCCCCTCCCCTTATGTCTCAAACAAGTATGGGCAAATAAAATGCGAGAATGAACGAGTTCCCTACTTCGCCACTTCCATATCAATATCATGAGAAGACCTTCCTCACATAGAAGTCCAAACCAGGAAACAAGGTTGAGATCCACTCGAGTTGTGTCAATGACATCATAAATAGGGCGGCACGTTTTCATTAGCAGCAATGCATGAAAAGTAGAGAGTGAATAGTGTGCCTCGGTTGATGAATGAAAGTCAGGGACAAGTAGATATGAGAGAGACGATAGTAAAAGGTCATACAGTGGTGGAAAGTACAGGGATCTCGAGAAAGAATGAGTTTCGTTTCGTACTTTATCATTTCCATATAGTCCCTATCTTGCGGTGCCCAAACAAAGAAAGAAAAGTAAGGGTGGTTTGTTTTTCACAAGAAAAGAAAGGATTGATGGTCGAGTCCCCGTGCATGAAGTCAGTGGATTCGAGGACCGTAAAATCGACATACTTGAGGAAGCTTCTTACTAAACCAAAGAAAGGGCAGCTTCAGTTGTCGATTCCCTTCTTCTCCCGAGAGCTTTCACACTTTGGGATGGGAGTCCCCTCCAAGACTGCTTATCTCTTTCATCTCAATTTAACATTTTTCCGAAACGCGGCTAGACCGAGGCAGAGCAAGAGTGCAGCTTCAACCGATCCCCGGCGACATCTTTTAGGCCGATGTTGGGCTGCTTGTATCAGCTATCTCACCTGAAGAGTGAGGAAAGAAAACGGTCTCGATAGCGGATAAAGCTCTTCCGGTTTAATAAGTTTCTCTTGGACCGTGCGTTCCGCCAACAGACGAGACGTGAGGAGAAATGGAGACTTTTCCCCATATCTGGTCTAATCCATACTTTTCTTTAAAGTCTCTAGTAGGTGCGAGCGGCTCCCGCACCGGGTCGGGTCTGTCGTTTTGACCAAAAGATGAAGTTTGGTTAAGTCCTCCAAATGAGTCCATTCGCCTCGTTCACATAGGTCCTTTCCGCGAGGGCCAAAGCCATGTAGGCTTTTTGTTTATATCCATGTGGCCAAAACAAGATATTTAGCAGGGACGGCATATTTCGACGCGATTCCAGCTTTCATAGTTTGATCAGGTAGCTGAAGTCGTGGTGCTGATCGCGCCTCCTCTCTCGCGGCCGTGTGTTGGTCAGCGTGGTATGGAGTAGCGCTTCCTCAGTAGTCTGACTGTTTCGATGCAGCATCTCTATCTTTCGGTACATCCCGGGCACGGGCAGGCCTTTTCTAAAAAGTCTTGTGCTCAGGTGCCCTTTTAGAGTCGTTCGTGCGTTGGCCTGCTAAACTCATTTCCCATGATAGAACACATGGAATCAGTTCCAGTAGAGAATTCGGATACGGATGATCGTCTAATCGGACCCGCCCCTTCCTTTTGAATTGTCGCTATTGCGAATCCGAGGATAGAACCTTTTATCGAAGTAGAGATGGATTGATATCCTCTGTTGAAAACCTTACCGTTGTAGGATCTACTGCCGCACACCCCCACCTCAGCCACCTTTTCCATACGCGGCGTTGCGCTGTCGATTCTGTGGATTTTTATATATGGCGGGTAGATTTCAAGATGGGGCAGGAATTTGCGTATAGAAAGGAGCAAGAGTATGCGCTTTAGCAACAAAGCGCTCATCCCTTCTTCTTGAGCTTGGAAGCTCAATCCCCTCGCTTCTGATTTCGCTTCTACGCTCGTGCTTTCAGCAAGTTCGTACCAGTCCAGTCGTCAGTCAAGGAGGGAGCTCCAACCTCCGCGCCTAGCCGCAACCTAAACGCTGCTTCTATCCTGGCCAAGCAAGCAAGGGGAAGCCCGGTGGGAAGAGGTAAAGAAAGATCAGGGGAAGAAGCGGGGTAGAGGAATTGGTCAACTCATCAGGCTCATGACCTGAAGACTACAGGTTCAAATCCTGTCCCCGCACAATCACGTCAGATACTTGTACGAGTCCTGATCACCTGGGTCATAGAATCTATGTTCCAGTCGCCTGCCTAACAAATAGACGACTGCGTACTGTAGTTAGTCTGTCTGTGCCGTTGGTCCGATCCTACCATGGCATGGAAAGTTAAGCTGTGTCAAATCGAGATTTCTTGGGTGTTCAGCATATAAGAGAATACCAGTATTTACAGGGAAGGGGAACCAGGTCTAAACCGGTCGCACTAATATTGAGTTGCGGAAAGGGTCACCCATACCATACCAGTACTACCATGTCTAAGACTGGGTGAAGGGAGCCCTGCATCAGTATTCGTGAATAACTAAAATAACCCTCCCACATGCACGGGTGTCTAACTCAACGACTATTGTAGCTGTATTGGAAGGCGTGGGACTCACATCACAAAAGCCCACCTATTCATGGAGGTGCACAGTGCATGGCTGTTAACCCATAAAAGTCGCAAGGCTTGTCAGTCTCACCTTTCCACTACACACAGTACAAGTTCAGGGGCTTTAAAAATAATAAAAATACATATGCCCAGGTTGAAGACAGTTCATAGAGGATAACCACGATCTCTATGAAGGAAAATCCGCCCTCGGAGCACTTTGGTTCGAATAAATAATAAATAAAAGAATCATGAGTTTGAAATTATTCCCTCAATTCGAAGACGTTAGGGCCCTAATCTTAATATTGCGCGAGATGGTTCTTAAAACGGATCATAAGGTAGTAGGCAAAGGGATGATCCATGCCATACACGAGTATAAACCAATAAAATACCTTAATGCTGCTCATATAGACCTGCACAGTATCGGATTTATGGACCTCATAAATAGGTTTGTCTACCCAAGAATTAATGCTAAAACTAAGTTCAACCTGGTTTACACATTCCAAAAGGATGATGATCTGCGCTATTATCCCAAGACAACACTCCCGTGTACTATTAATTTTACATATGAAGACGGTTCGCCCTTACCAATGGAGATCGTTTACCGGGAGATACACAACGTGGTGAGTCAATACGCTGAAAGAGACACCTATGGGGATATTATCTCCGTCAGCATCGAGGCGTATAGTCTGGATATCAAAGATAGTCGAGATGTAGTTACACTATCCATAGAGGAATCCAATAAACAACTAGAAGAACTTGCTATGAGATTGGATGCTCTCAATAACTTAAGGAATAATAGTAGATTCCACTTAAGTAAAAAAAAGAATCCGCATAAA
>Ga0214471_10002206_pt1 | contig 15312 bp, 13 predicted proteins | sample RVTome_5_FD_207665 | JGI IMG/M metagenome (GOLD analysis project Ga0214471, IMG submission 207665) | Soil microbial communities from uranium-contaminated site in the Upper Colorado River Basin, Wyoming, United States - RVT142D155 | ecosystem: Environmental > Terrestrial > Soil > Contaminated >... | reverse complement strand
TCCTGCCGTCCTTCGGATCGGTGAGCCACTGGAAGCGCCACTCCTCCGCGTCGGTCTCCATGTTGATGAGGCCGCGCTCCTTCAGCCAGTGATACGGGCCCGCGAAGTCGGCGATGTAGACCTGGATGTGGTGGTTGTCGTACTCGGGAAGCGGCTCGGCGGTCTCGGTGAAGTGCAGCTTCTGGTCGCGGCCGATGCTGACCGTGGTCCGGTTGTTCTTTACCTTCGCCGGCGCGCGCATGATCTCGTTGTAGAAGCGCGCGATGCCCTCCGCGGTGCCTTGCGGGACGTCGAAGTCGACGTAGACCAGGCCGAGCTCGGTGCGGCCGAACTCGGGCGCGGGCGCATGGCAGCGCACGCGGTTGCCCCAGGGGCAGGTCGCCTCGATCACATCGCCTTTTCTTTTGAAAGCGAATTTGTTGGGCAGCTCGGGCGCGGCGCGCTTCATCTCGTTGCCGGCGTGCTCGAGGCGCTTCTCCGCGTCCTCCAGGCTCGGCACCACGAACCCGGCGGTCCCGCGCAGCACTTCGGGCTTGGGCTTGGTGCCGCGGTTCGGCATGTGCACCTGCGTGCGCCCGAAGTTGACCCACATGTTCTCCAGGCCCGGGAAGATATAAGGGTCGCGCGTGCCGCCCAGGCCGACGACGTAGAACAAGGTCGCCAGGCGCTGGTCGCCCACCACGACGTTGAAATGCTCGAGGTGGACGATGTTGCCGACCACCTGCGAGTCGCGGTCGTACTGCTTGAGCTTCTCGGGTGCGTTCATGGCGCTAGTTTATTCCCCATACCCGTTTCGCGAAATCGGGGTAGTCGGCGGCGATGGCGGCGGCGACGGGCCCGCGCAGCAATGCCAGATCCTCGGTCGAGGGGGCTGGAGTCAAAGGCACTTCGGTCGGGGCATCATAGGAGAACCCGGTCTCGGCGCGGATGTCGCCGGGCTGGTGCAGGCTTTCCAGCCGGAAGCGGCGCTTGTCCTTCTGCCAGGAGAACAGCGCCCTCCCCGTGAGCAGCGCCGCCGGGTCGCCGCGCGCCGAGATGAACTCCACCTTCGGCACCAGCACCCGCCTGGAGTGCTCCTCGCGAAAAAGGATGGTGTTTTTCACCACCGAGTACATGAACGCCGAGCCGAACGATCCCGGGAAGCGGCGGGCGTCGGCGCGCACCAGGTTGATGTTCGCCTCGCCGTCGATCTGCGCGCCGCCGAGAAAGAAGACGTCGATGCGGCCCTGGCCGGCGAGGTCGAACAGCTCGCGCGAGCCTTCGGTGAACGGGTTGCCTTTGCGCCGGTGAAGCATCGACACGCGCAAGGAGGAATTCTTTTGCTGCAACAGCAAAGCGCCGCTTGCGGGAATCGGCGAGGCCGCGCCCACGGCGACGTGCCTGGCGTCGCCGATCAGGCGGGCGATGACGCCGGCGAGGAGCTCTTCTCGGGAATGCAAACGAACTCCTCGAGGTAGCGCTGGAAGCCCTCGCGCGTGCGGGCGGCGCGCGCGTAGCGCGCGAGGTGCGCGTCGTCGATGCCGTAGACCTCGGCGACGCCGAGCGGCCAGGCGCCTTTCGCTGCAGGGGCGAGCGCCGTCACATAAACGGAAGAAATGACTCCCGGCGCGAGGAGCTCGTCCTCGAGCATGTCGCCGCGCTTGAGCTCTTCGAATGTGACGAAGGCCTGCCTGGCGGCGTGCGCGATGGTCGCGAGCTCGCGCCTGCGGCCCACCCAGACGTTCCCGGCTTCATCCGCCCAGCGCGCGTGGAACAGCGCGATGTCGGGTGCGATCGCGGGGATCAGCAATATGGGGTCTTCGCCCTTGGCGAACGGGTTCTGGGACGCCCGCCAGTCTGCCCGGGAACGAAAAACATCGGTTTCCAAAACCCCCCGCAGAGGCATGAAAGGCACGCCCTTCTCGGTGGCCTGCAGCGCGGTGTGCACCGCCGGGCAGGTGGCGTCGCGCACCACGATCTCGCCTTTTTCCGCCGCTTCGCTGAAGCGCGGCGCGAGGCCGGCTTCGCCGAGCGACACCGCGCTCGATTCGACTTCGGCGACGCAGCCAGCGCCGATGAGGAGATCGGCGCACAGGCCGAGAACGGGCACTCCGAGCAAGCGCAAATTCTTTCTTTTTTGAATTATTAATGCTCGTACAACTGCCATTGCAGGCAGCGAGTAATCCGGCGGCAGGGCGATCAGCGCGCCGTCCGGAATCAGGGCGGCAAGATCTTTAGCCGCTGTGAGGAAATCCGGCCGCATCGTTGAGCGCTGCGATGGTCTGCGAGGTGTGCTTCTGCACTTCAAGGGTCGAGCGCAGCTGCTCCTTGCCGCACTGGGTGCACTTGTACATCGGCATGTCGAGCTCCGCCTTGAAGGCGGCCGCGCCCTGGTAGGCGAGGTCCATCGGGAAAGCCCGCCGGCGCTCGGGCTTCGCGGCGAGCTCGCCGCCGCAGGCGCAGAGGTATTTCTTGAACAGCATCCCCTTCGCCTCGCCGCCGGGCAGCGAGCCGGCGCGCGCCTTCAGCTCGTGGATCAGCCAGAGCATGAAGTCGCGGTCGATCGGCGCGGCGTGCCCCTTGGGGCACTTGGCGGCCGGCATGCCGCTGACGGTGAGCTTGAGCGGCGCATCCTCGGCGCTCACCTTGTCGAGGGTCTTGAGCTCTACGGGGCTCGGGCAGCGCGGGCAATGCTTGATCATGCGGTTCCTCCTCCCTCTAAGCTGTGCCTCCTACCGTCAGGCCTTCTATCTTGAGCGTCGGCTGCCCGACGCCGACCGGCACGCTCTGCCCTTCCTTGCCGCAGGTGCCGATGCCGGGATCGAGCTCGAGGTCGCGCCCGATCATGGCCACGCGGGTGAGGACGTCGGGCCCGTTGCCGATGAGGGTCGCGCCTTTCACCGGGTGCGTGACCTTGCCGTTCTCGATCAGGTACGCCTCCGCGGCGGAGAACACGAACTTGCCGCTCGTGATGTCGACCTGGCCGCCGCCGAAGTTGGTGGCGTAGATTCCCTTGGGCACGCTCGCGATGATCTCCGCCGGGTCGTGCGCGCCGGCGAGCATGTACGTGTTGGTCATGCGCGGCAGCGTGATGTGCGCGAACGACTCGCGGCGCGCGTTGCCGGTGAGCGGCATGCCGAGGAGCCGCGCGTTCAGGCTGTCCTGCATGTAGCCGCGCAGCACGCCGTCCTCGATCAGCACCGTGCGCTGCGTGGGCGTGCCCTCGTCGTCGACGCTGAGCGAGCCGCGCCGGCCTGGCAGCGTGCCGTCGTCGACCACGGTGACCCCGGGCGAGGCAACGCGCTGGCCGAGGCGGCCGGAAAAGGCCGAGCTGCCCTTGCGGTTGAAGTCGCCCTCGAGGCCGTGGCCGATTGCCTCGTGCAGCAGCACGCCGGGCCAGCCCGGGCCGAGCACCACGGTCATCGTTCCCGCCGGCGCCGGCCGCGCCTCGAGGTTCACGAGCGCCTGCGACACCGCCTGGCGCGCATAGCTGTCGAGGACCTCGTCGGTGAAGTGCGAGTAGTCGGTGCGCCCGCCGCCGCCCGAGGTGCCGGTTTCGCGCCGGCCGTTCTGCTCGGCGATCACCTGCACCGAGAGCCGCACCAGCGGCCGCACGTCGGCGGAGATGGCGCCGTCGGAGCGCGCGATCAGCACCACTTCGTACTCGCCGCCCAGGCTCGCCATGACCTGCGTGATGCGCGGGTCGAGGGCGCGGCATTTCTTCTCCAGTTTCTCCAGCAGGCTTACTTTTGATTCTGAAGGAAGCGAAGCAATCGGGTCGACGTCGCGGTACAGCGGCACGGGGGCCCTGCGCTCTGCCGTCTTGATTCTTCTTGCCTGACCTGCGGAAGCGATGGCGCGCGTCGCCTTGGCGGCGTCCTGCAGCGCGGCGAAGCTGATCTCGTCGGAATAGGCGAAGGCGGTCTTCTCTCCCGAGATGGCGCGCACGCCCACGCCCTGCTCGATGTTGAAGCTGCCGGACTTGACGATGCCCTCCTCCAGGCTCCAGCCCTCGAAGCGCGAGTACTGGAAATAGAGGTCGGCGTAGTCGACCTTGCGGGCGGCGAGCGTGCCGAAGACGCGCTCGAGCTTCTGCGTCTCGAGGTCGAAGGGCGCGAGCAGCGTCGTCTTGGCGGTGTCCAGAATCAACCTAATCTCCTTCTAACGTCCTGTATCCGGTCGGCGTCGATCTCGGCGAGCACCACGCCCTCGCCCTCGTCGCGGGCGGCGAGGATCTCGCCCCACGGATCGACGATCATGCTGTGGCCCCAGGTGCGCCGGCCGCTGGCATGGGTGCCGCCCTGCGCCGGCGCGACCACGAAAGCCTTGTTCTCGATGGCGCGCGCCCTGAGCAGGGTTTCCCAGTGCGCCGCGCCGGTGGGCACGGTAAAGGCCGAAGGCACGAACATGACGTCGAAATCGCCCAGCCCGCGGTAGAGCTCGGGAAAGCGCACATCGTAGCAAATGGACAGCGCCAGCCGCCCGAACGGGCTCGGCACGGCGACCGGGCGCGTCCCGGCCTGCAGGGTGCGGGCCTCGTCGTAGCGCTCCTCGCCGCTCTCGAAGCGAAACAGATGCATCTTGTCGTAGCGCGCCACGCGCTTGCCGGCAGCGTCGTAGACCAGGCACGCGCTGCGGATGCGCTTGTCGTCATCACAGAGGATGGGGGCGGTGCCGCCGACAATCCAGATCTTGTTCTTCTTTGAAGCTTCAGACAGGAACTGCTGGATGGGGCCGTTGCCGTCGGGCTCGCGCACGGCGACCTTGTCGCGCTCGTCGCGGCCGATCAGGTAGAAGTTCTCGGGCAGCGCGGCGAGCCTGGCGCCGGCGGCCGCGGCGGCGGCGACGAGACGCCCGGCGGCGGCGAGGTTCGCGGCCACTTCGGGGCCCGATACCATCTGGATGGCGGCGATCCGGGTGTGGGCCATCAGTTGGAAATCTGCTCCGGCGCCGGGGGAGGCATGATCTTGACCACTTTCGGGTCGCTCCAGCTGCCGCTCACCGCATAGTCGTAGGCGAAGATCTGGCCGAGCGGGTTTTTCAGGATCCGCTGCGCGATCACCGCGGCCACCCCGGCCACCGGGTTGACCAGTCCCAGCCCGAGGGCGGCGCTGTCGCCGAGGCTCGGCACGACGCGCACGCGCAGGTTCTGCGTCTCGTGCGCGAGGTCGGCCTCGCCGCTCATCTCGACCTCGGCGGCCGAGCCGCGCATGCGGAACTCGCGCAGCTTGAGCACGCCGCTCTCGACCTGGCCGCTCGAAGCGATGCGGTCGAACTGGAATCCCTTGGAGAACACGTCGCGGAAGTCGAGCGCGATGCGCCGCGGCAGCGCCTGCAGGCTCATGAGCGAGATCAGCTTGCCCAGGCCGGGCTCGATCTCCAGGAACTGGCCGTCCTGCGCCTGCATCTGCAGCTCGCCCGTGAGCGACGCCAGGTCGAGCGTGGCCGGGTCGCCCTGCCAGGTGAGGCTGCCCTGGATGCGCGCCTTGCCGCCTTTCACCATGCCGGGATTGCCGACGCGTCCGAGGAAGCTGCCGGCGTTCCCGGCCTCGAGGTCGAACTGCACCGCAGTGCGCGAAGGCGCGGCGTGCCACATGCCCGAACCGGTGAGCGAGGCGTCCGGGTTCACCATGCTCGCCCTTTCGATGCGCCAGTCCTCGCCGGCGCGGTTCGCCAGCAGCTCGACGCGGCCGAGCCGCTTGCCGCGGAAGGTGAACTCGTCGGCGACGAGGTCCAGCGCCGGCAGGTCGCTCGGCCGCGTTGTCGGTCGGGGTTTGGTGCCTGGTGTATCGGCAGGCACGGTGAAATGGCTGAGCCGCGCGATGACCCGCGGTTGCGGACGCACGCGATACGTGACGTCGCCGGCGAGCTCGTCGGCGTTGACGTTCGCCGACCAGCCGGCGGCCTCGGCGCTCGCGCGCAGCGCCACGTTGGAGAGCCGCCTGCCGAAGGCGTCGAGCGAGCCGAATTTCAGCTCCAATGCAATCGTTCCCGAGCTCTCTCCCTCCTGACCAAAGAGAGGCAGCCAGCGATCCAGGTCGAAGGCGTCGAGCGACCCGTACACCAGCGTGCCGGGTCGCTCCGGCAGGCGGATCGCCTGATCGCGCTCGGGGGTGAGCCACACCGCGGTGCGCTGTACCACCATGGACCCGCCCTGGCGCCGGCGCTGCAGCTCGGCGCGGGCAAGCGCGCCGAGCGAGAACGAGACGCGGTCGCGCTCGCCGCCCGCGGCAGGATTGACTTCGACGCGCAGCGGCAGCGAGTCGGCCGCGCTCTTCGCGAGCGGCGCCGGCAGCGAGCTCTCGAGGCCGCGCAGCGGAGACTCGAACGTGACGCGCGCCGCGCCGTCCTGCGCGCGCACCGTCACGAAATAGCCGAAGCTGCCCGAGAGGTGCTTGCCCAGCGGATGGTCGCTCAGGTAAGGGTCGACTATCGTGCGCGCAGCCTCGAACGACGCGTCGCCGCGCGCGAGCACCTCGACGCCGCGCCCGGCGCGCGTGCCCCCCGAGATCCCGACCGCGCCGCCGAGCAGCCTGCCGCGCACGTCGTGCAGCGTGAAGCTCGACTCGGTGAACGCCAGCCGCCCCGACGCGGCCTCGATCGGCGGCAACCAGGGCAGGACCGTAACCTGGTTCGCGCCGAAGTCGTAATCGCCGCTCACCCGCGCCTTGGCGAGCGCGCTAAGGGGCAGGTCGAGCTTGAGCCGCAGCTTGCCGCGCCCGGCGGCCTTCATCCCGGCGGTGAAGCCGCCCGCGGTCTCGCGCAGCGGCGAGGACTGGACGAACTTCAGGAAGTCCGCGGTAGCGCCGTCGGCCTGCCCGCTCACCAGGACGTGGCGCTCGGGCCCGCGCAGGCTGGGCATGGCCACGCGCACGTTCGAGAGCTGCGCGCCGAGGATCGAGCCGCTGCGCCCGACGATCTCCATGCGGTCGCGCTCGAAGTTGAGCTCGCCCACGATGTCCTCGACGCGCGGCCAGCCCTTCGCGAAATCGAGCACGCCCTTCTGCACCCGCGCGCTGACCTGGAACTGCCCGCTCGCCGGATCGATGAACGGAAACTGGCGCAGGTCGCCGCGTATGCGCACCCGCACATCGCTCGCCTCGCCCGCGACGATGCCGCTGGCGAGCCAGTTGCGCGGCGCCTCGGGCAGGATGGCGGGCAGGTAGCGCGCCACGTGCCGCGCGTCCGCGCGGTTGAGGATTCCGGAGAGATCGATTCTGCCCGGGCCCTCGCCGCGACGCGAGTAGCTGCCGAAGAAATTGCCGCTCGCGTGGTCGTTGGCGAAGGTGAGCGAGGCGATGCGCACGGTGACGCCGCCGGGCTCGCGCTCCCAGTCGAGCTGGCCGGCGAGCGAGTCGAGCGCGATCTGCGGCTGCGCAAACACCCCGGGAAGCTCGAGCGCGGACTTGCGCGAAGAAAGCGACAGCCTGCCCTTGTCCAGCGTCGTCTCCAGGCTGCCCGAAAGGCCCGAGAAGCCCGGGATGCCGCCGTGCGCGAGCATCGCAAGGTCGGCGAAGCGCGTGCGCGCGGCGAGCCGCACCGGCGCATCGAACGGCCCGCTCCACTCCAGGCGCGCCTCCGTGAGCACGCCGCGAGGCGCAAAATCTTCGACCGCCTCGGCGAGCTGCGGCGGCAGCGGCAGCGAGCCCGCGAGGCGGCGCAGCGCCTCCAGGTCGACGAGGCTCGCCCCGACCGCGCCGCCGGCCTGCGGCTGCCACGCGATCTGGAAGTCGGTCTTCGGGATCTCGGGCCCGTTCGCCATGACGAGCGCGAGGCCGCGCCCGGAAATCTCGATGCCGCCGGGCAGCGCGCGGCCGTGCACGCGGCCCTGCACCGAGGCGAGCTCGAGCGGCGAGAGCTCGTCGGCAAGGCTCAGGTTCACGTCGGCGAGGGCGACGTCGGCGGTGGCCTCCTCGAGGGCGCCCTTTTCGAGCGTGGCCCAGACGCGCAGCGCGCCCTGGCCCTGGCGCACCGCGAACGGGTAATCAACCCAGGGGCGCCATGCCGCGAGATCGGTGTGGCCGAGCTGCAGGAACACGCGCCCGCTCAGCGACGCGGGCTGCAGCCCTTCGCCCTGCACGACGGCGCGCACCTCGATGCTGCTGCCCAGCTGCGGCGGCGTGCGCGCATTGAGGCCGAGGGAATGCGAGCCGCCCGAGTTCACCAGCTTGAGATCCAGCCCGGAGAACGCGAGCGGCGGCGCGCCGCGCATCTCGTCGAGCCACTCGATCTCCGCGCCGCGGATCGCGATCTCCTCCTGGGCGAGCAGCCAGGCGCCGAAGCCGCCGCCGCCGTCGCCTCCGGAAACTTTCAATCCAGCCACGAACAGCCCGCCCGCGGCATCGCGCCGCACCGAAAGGCGCGGTCCTTCGATCGCCACGCTGTGCAGGCGCAGCTCGCCGTGCAGGAGCGAGCGCCAGGCGAGCACGTTCTCGATCGACGACAGCACCAGCGCCTCGCGTCCCTGCGCGTCGTAGATGCGCACGTCGGCGAGCGCGATCTGCGGCCGCAGGCCGAGCCAGCCGGCCCGGATCGCGCCGACCCGCACCGGCAGCCCGATGCCGCGCGACATGGCGGCCACGATGTCTTCGCGGTAACGTTCGATGTCGGGCAGCACCCAGAAGCGCAGGGCGAGCACCAGCGCCGCGAAGGCGAAAAAGCCTCCCCAGGCGAGCACTTCGACCGCTCGCAATAGCCGCTTCATGGTGGAATCACGTCCAGGCGGTCATTTTAAACTCCAAATGTCGGAGCCAATTCAGAAAATCCGGTTTTCCCGCTTCGCCGAAAGGCTCTTGGGCGCGCATCCCGAGCTCGCCGCCGAGCTCGCCGATCCCGCGCCGTTCACGCGCGCCGAAATGCTCAACGCGCCGGGGGGCGCGGGCGATGACGAGCTCAAGCGCAGCCTGCGCCGGCTGCGCAACCGCGTGCTCCTGCGCGTCATGGCGCGCGATCTCTCCGGGCGCGCCGGCCTCGACGAGGTCTGCGGCACGATGACCGACCTCGCCGAAGTGGCTATCTCCAAAGTTTTGGGTGAGGAAAGCCTGGTGGTCGTCGGCATGGGCAAGCTCGGCGGGCGCGAGCTCAACGTCTCCTCCGACATCGACCTCGTGTTCCTCTACCAGGGAAGCGCCGAGGCCGGGGAGCGCTACGAGCGCGCCGGCCGCAGGCTGATCCGGCTGCTGTCCGAGCCCACCGAGGACGGCTTCGTGTTCCGCGTCGACCTGCGCCTTCGGCCCTACGGCGACTCCGGGCCGCTCGCGTGCAACTTCGAGGCGCTGGAGAACTATTTCATCACCCAGGGGCGCGAGTGGGAGCGCTACGCCTGGCTGAAGGCGAGATTTCTGACCGGGCCGCAAATGCCGGAGCTGGACGCGATCGTGCGGCCGTTCGTGTTCCGCAAGTACCTCGACTACGGCACGCTCGCCGCGCTGCGCGCGCTGCACGCCGAGGTGCGGCGCGACGTCGCGCGGCGCGAGCTGGCCGGGCACGTCAAGCTCGGGCCCGGCGGCATCCGCGAGGTCGAGTTCATCGCGCAGGCGCTGCAGCTCGTGCGCGGCGGCCGCGACCCCGAGCTGCGCGTGAGGCCGACCGTCAGGGCCCTTGAGGTTTTAAGTCAAAAATCCGTTTTGCCGGAAAGCGCGGCGCGCGAGCTCACCGAGGCCTACGTCTTCCTGCGCAACCTCGAGCACCGGCTGCAGTACCTCGACGATGCGCAGCGCCACGACCTGCCCGAGGACGACGAGGACCGCGCGCGCATCGCCTCGATGTGCAGCTTCTCGTCATGGGAAGACTTTTATTCCCGCCTGCAGGCGGTGCGCGCCTGCGTCTCCAGGCATTTTGATGCGGTCTTCGCCGAGCCCGAAGCGCCCGCCGAGCCCTGGCCCGAGCACGCGCGCCTCGCCGCCCTGCGCGCGAGCCAGCGCTACGCCGCGCTGCCCGAGGAATCGCGCCGGCGGCTCGACCGGCTGATGCCGGCGCTCGCCCGCGCGGCGCAGGCGACGCCCGACCCCGAGGCGACGCTCGCGCGCGGCGCGGACCTCGTCGAGGCGATCGCGAGCCGCGCCGCCTACCTCGCGCTGCTGGCCGAGCACCCCCAGGCGCTCGAGCGCGTCGCGCGCATCATCGGCTCGTCGAGCTGGGCGGCCGAGTTCATCACGCGCCACCCGCTGCTGCTCGACGAGCTGCTCGACGACCGGCTTCTGTACGCGCCTCCTGACCTTGGTTCTTTCTCTGGAAATCTAAAACGGCAGCTCGCCGCAGCGGAAGACGACACCGAGCGGCGCATGAACATCCTGCGCGAGGCCCACCAGGCGCAGGTGTTTCGCCTGCTCGCCCAGGACCTCGCCGGGTTGCTCACGGTCGAGAAGCTGGCCGACCATCTGTCGGCGCTGGCGGACCTGGTCCTCGAAGTTTGCCTGGAGGAGGTCTGGCGCGACGTTCGCGGCCGCCACCGGCAGAAGCCGGCGTTCGCGGTGATCGGCTACGGCAAGCTCGGCGGCAAGGAGCTCGGCTACGCCTCCGACCTGGACATCATCTTTCTCTACGACGACGCCGACGAGCGCTCGCCCGAGGTGTACGCGCGCCTCGCGCAGCGGCTCAATACCTGGCTCAGCAGCCGCACCTCGTCGGGCATGCTGTTCGAGACCGACCTGCAGCTCAGGCCGAGCGGCGCCTCGGGCCTGCTGGTCTCGCCGGTCGCGGCGTTCGAGCGCTACCAGGAGGAAAGCGCCTGGGTCTGGGAGCACCAGGCGCTCACCCGGGCGCGCTATTGCGCCGGCGAGCGCAAGGTGGGCGACGCCTTCGAGGCGATCCGCGAGCGCATTTTGAGGAGGCCGCGCGATCCTGCAGCGCTCAAGACGGAAATTCTTTCAATGCGCAAGAAGCTGCATGCGGCGCATCCCAACACCTCTGGCCTGTTCGACGTGAAGCACGACCCGGGCGGCATGATCGACGTCGAGTTTGCGGTGCAGTTCCTCGTCCTTGCCCATTCGAACGAATTTCCTTCGCTAACCAAGAATTTGGGAAATATTGCGCTCCTGAAGATGGCCGCGGACCGCGGGCTGATCGCCCCGCAGCTCGCCGAGCGCTGCCGCAACGCCTATCGCGAGTTCCGCCGCCTGCAGCACGGCCTGCGGCTCAACGGCGCGCGCTACGCGCGCGTGCCGGCCGCGCAGGTGGAGGCGCACGTCTCGGCGGTGCGCGAGCTCTGGAACGCTCTGTTTAGTTGAGCCGCTTGATCTCCGGGGAGTCGGTATCGAGCTAGAGCGCATCGCGCGGGTTCCTGTACTGCAAGGGCCCGTCCACCTCCGAGGCGAAGCGCCCGAGCGCGCCGAGGAGCGCGTCGCGCCGCAGCCGGTAGAGGACGCGCTGCCCCTGGCGCTCGCCCGCGATCAGGCCGGCGCGCTCGAGCACCGACAGGTGGCGCGACACCGCCGGCCGGCTCATGCCGAAGCGATCGGCGAGGTCGGCGGTCGACAGCGCCGTCTGCGACAGGAAGGCGATGATCTGGCGGCGCGGGGCCGAAGCCAGGGCGTAGAAGACCCGCTGCGGACTATTAACCAACATGCTAATAGTATGGCGGATCGCGCGGCCTTGTGCTTAGAATGCACTTCACTCCGGGAGAACCCGCACGATGTCCAAAGGAAAAGCCGCGGCCGCGCCGCTCTCGATGGCCGACCGCGACGGCTGGATCTGGCACGACGGCAAGCTGGTCGAATGGCGCTCGGCGACCACCCACGTCCTCACGCATTCGCTGCACTACGGGCTCGCCGTGTTCGAGGGCGTGCGCGCCTACAAGACGGAAATCGGCACCGCGATCTTCCGCCTGAAGGAGCATACCGATCGCCTCTTCCAGTCCGCGCACATCTACATGATGAAGATCCCCTACACGCGCGAGCGCCTGATGCAGGCGCAGCTCGAGGTGGTGAAGGCGAACGGCCACGACGCCTGCTACATCCGGCCGATCGCGTTCTACGGCTCGGAGAAGATGGGCGTGTCGCCGGTCGGCGCCAAGGTCCACGTCGCGATCGCCGCCTGGCCCTGGGGCGCCTACCTCGGCCCCGAGGCGCTGTCCAAGGGCATCCGGGTCAAGACCTCCTCCTACGCGCGCCATCACATCAACGTCACCATGGCGCGCGCCAAGATGTCGGGAACCTATCCGAACTCGGTGCTGGCGACGCTGGAAGCCACCATGCACGGCTACGACGAGGGGCTGCTGCTCGACGTCGACGGCTTTGTCGCCGAAGGCGCCGGGGAAAATATTTTTGTGATCAAAGATCAAAAGCTGTACGAGCCCGAGCTCACTTCGGCGCTCACCGGCATCACCCGCACCTCGGTGATCGAGCTCGCGGCGGAGCTCGGCTATGAAGTCATTTCCAAGCGGTTGACGCGCGACGACATCTACATCGCCGACGAGTGCTTCTTCACCGGCACCGCGGCCGAGGTGACGCCGATCCGCGAGCTCGACGGGCGCGTCATCGGCGAAGGCAAGGCCGGGCCCCTGACCAAGGCCATCCAGAAAGCGTTCTTCGACGTCGTCACCGGAAAAGACAAGAAACGCCGCAAATGGCTGACCCCCGTCAAGTAGAAGTCACGGAGAAGGACCTTCCGCTGCACTGCCCCCAGCCGGGCGCGCCGCTGTGGGCGATGCATCCGCGGGTCTTCCTCGACGTCGCGAAGGAAGGCGAGACGCTCTGCCCGTACTGCGGCACCCGGTATGTCTACAAGGGCGCTCCCGTAAAAGGTCACTAAGGCTTGCCCCGCATCCTGGTCGTCGCGCCGAACTGGATTGGCGACGCCCTCATGGCGCAGCCGCTCCTGACGCGACTGAAGCGCTCCGGCGCGGCGCTCGAGGTGCTCGCGCCCGAATGGGTGGCGCCGGTCGTGCGCCGCATGCCCGAGGTCGGCCAGGTCATCGCGGCGCCCTTCAGGCACGGCGCGCTGCAGCTCGGCGCGCGCTGGCGCATCGGCCGCGAGCTCAAGCGCCGCGGCTACGACTCGGCGATCGTGCTGCCGAACACCTGGAAGTCGGCGCTCGTGCCTTTCCTCGCCGGCATCCCGCGGCGCGTGGGCTATGTCGGCGAATTCCGCTACGGCCTGCTGAATTCGCTTCACCGGAAAACCAATTCGCCCATGCCTTCGCACTATGCGCGGCTCGGCGGAGCGCGCGATGAGCCGCTCTCGCAGCCGCACCTCGAAGTCACGCCGGCCGAGATCGAGGAAACGAGGCGCCGCTTCGGCATCGAGGGCGCCTACACGGTGTTCTGCCCGGGCGCGGAGTACGGCCCGGCGAAGCGCTGGCCCTACTTCAGGGAGCTCGCCGAAAGGATCGGGACGCAGGTCGTCCTCCTGGGGTCCGCGAAAGATGCAGAGGCCGGTTCAAATCTTCCAGCTCTTAATTTGATCGGCAAAACCAGCCTGGACGAAGCGATCTCGCTCATCGCCGGGGCCTCTGCGGTGGTCAGCAACGACTCGGGGCTGATGCACGTGGCCGCGGCGCTGCGCCGGCCGCAGGTGGCGCTGTTCGGCTCCTCGAGCCCCGAGCATACGCCGCCGGCCTCGGCCAGCGCGCGCGTGCTGTGGCTGCGCCTGGAATGCAGCCCGTGCTTCGCACGCGTATGCCCGCTCGGGCATTTTCGCTGTATGAAGGAGCTGGGTGTCGAACAGGTCATCGCAGCCTTGAATACCTTGTGAGCGGAAAAATCTTCCCCACGGCGCAGGACGCCGAGAACGCGTTCTACGAGGCGCTCGAGCGCTGCGACCTCGAGGGCATGATGGCGGTGTGGTCGGAGGACGAGGAGATCGTCTGCGTGCACCCGGCCGGGCCGCGGCTCACCGGCCAGGACGAGGTGCGCGAGAGCTGGGCCAAGATCTTCGCCGCCGGGCCGCGCGCGCGCCTGGCGATCGAGCAGCAGGTGGCCATCAGCGGAATGATGCTTGCGGTCCACAGCGTGTTCGAGCGCTTCACGCTCCCGGAGGCGAAGGCCGAGGCGCAGCCCGCGCCCCTCGTCGCCACCAACGTCTACCTGCGCACCGCGGCGGGCTGGCGCATGATCGTGCACCACGCCTCGCCCGCGCCGGCGCAGCCGCAGGCCGCGCCGCGCGAGACCGGGCCGAAGATACTGCATTAGATGTTTTCTTCCCCCTGGTGGCTGCCGGGCGGCCACCTGCAGACGATCTACGCCTCGCTGCGGCCGCCGCCGCGGATCGCTCTCGAGCGCAGCCGCTGGGACACGCCCGACGGCGACTTCATCGACGTCGATTTCGCCGGCGACGCCCGCGCGGCGCGGCGCCTCGCGCTGTTCCACGGCCTCGAGGGCTGCTCCGACAGCCACTATGCGCGCGCCATCGCCGCGCACGCGACGCGCCGGGGCTGGCGCGTCGCGATCGCGCACTGGCGCGGATGCTCGGGCGAGCCGAACCGCAAGCCGCGCGCGTACCACTCCGGGGATAGCGAAGAAGTTCATTGGGTTTTGCAAAAGATGCAGCCCACGTGCGCGATCGGAATCTCCCTGGGCGGCAATGCGCTGCTCAAGTGGCTCGGCGAGCACGGCGAAGACGCCAAGGCGCTGGTGCGCCGGGCGGCGGCGGTGTCGGCGCCGATCGACCTGCCGGCGGCGGGCCGCGCGCTCGATCGCGGCCTGAACCGCTTCCTCTACGCGCGCCACTTCCTGTCGACGCTGAAGCCCAAGTCGCTCGCGAAGCTCGAGCGCTTTCCCGGCCTCTACGACGCCGCACGGGTGCGCGCGGCGCGCTGCTTCCGCGATTTCGACGACACGGTGACGGCGCCGCTGCACGGCTTTCGCGACGTCGATCACTACTGGAGCGCGGCATCGAGCGGCCCGTGGCTCGAGCGCATCCGGGTGCCGACGCTGCTCGTCAACGCGCGCAACGACCCCTTCCTGCCGGCGCATGCCCTCGTCGCGGCCGCGCAAAAAGCCGCGCCGAGCGTGGTGCTAGAATTTCCCCGTACCGGAGGCCATGCCGGATTCGTTTGCGGCCCGTTCCCGGGCCGACACGACTGGCTTCCACAGCGCCTCCTCGAATTCCTGGAACAGTGACCTTTCCTGCCGAGATCTTCCGTGCGTACGACATCCGCGGCATCGTCGGGCGCACGCTGACCGCGCCGCTCACGCGCGACATCGGCCGCGCGCTCGGCACGCTCGCGCGCGAGCGCGGCGCCGCCACTTTCGCCGTGTGCCGCGATGGGCGACTTTCGGGCCCCGAATTGGCCGATGCATTGATGGAAGGCCTCACCGCAGCCGGCGCCGATGCCATCGACATCGGCATGGGGCCGACGCCGCTCGCGTACTTCGCGGCGCACCACCTCGGCTG